>Ga0307423_1000695_pt1 | contig 22349 bp, 18 predicted proteins | sample SalMarWE160310MG_FD_202154 | JGI IMG/M metagenome (GOLD analysis project Ga0307423, IMG submission 202154) | Salt marsh sediment microbial communities from the Plum Island Ecosystem LTER, Massachusetts, United States - WE1603-10 | ecosystem: Environmental > Aquatic > Marine > Intertidal zone >...
CACGTTTTCAGGTGTGGTTATGTCCGCGAACTTGTCCAAAAGCAAAGTGTGGTCGAAAAGGTTAGGGTAGTACTTGGTGTATGTTTTGTCTCTGCCTTTCTGGCATACCACCACGGTTTCGAAGCCTTCCTGTTTGGCGCCTGAAGCGATTTCCAGCGCCGAATGTGAACCTAAAACGCCGATGCGAACTTTTTCGGGGTCGTACCCGCCTACTACTTCCTTGATTTTTTTCATCATTTCTTTTCACCCACATATTCCTTGTACTTCTTGATTACTTCCGCAAGACGCGGCGCATCAAATAATTTTCGGTCGGTCAACTCGTTGGCGGCTGCCATGTACATTTCACTAATGACGGTTTTAAGCGTTGCATCAAGTTTTGGAGGTTGCGACTTGCACAGTGATTTCCAGTCTTCCACTCCGTGGGTTTCGGCGGTTTTCTTGGCGTCTTCCACGTCGCTGTACCAAGCGGTTTTCTTGTAGAATTGGCGGGCAACTTCCTTGCTCACGTGTACTCCGCCGTAAGTGAATCTGCACTCGTCCAGTGTGCCGACAACATCAACCACCATGAGGCGGCGTTCGCCGTTGAAGGCTAATTCTATTTTGCCGTCTTCGTTTGTCAGTCCCGCGTGGGAAGCGATGCGGCTTATGGCGTCGTTCACTTTTGACAGAACCGCTTTCACGTCGGCGACTTCCTGTGTGGTTAGTCCTGCGATTTTCTTGGCTTCTTCCCATGTGACGTAGCGGTCGGTTTCTTCAAGTTTGGTGCTTACGTCAAATATGGGTTTCGTGAAGCGTTCTCCAGGGCGCGGCTGGTGGTCCAGTCCCAAATCTTTCAGGGTTACTTTTCCCTGAGCGAGACGTTTGAACACTGAGGAGCCTTCAGGCAACCCGTTGCGGTAGATTATTTCAAGCGGGATCAGGCAGTTTTTCAGTTTTGGCGTGTAGTGGCTGTAGTCGTACACAACTTTCCCTTTTACATCACGCGTTTCCGGCTTGTACACGTTGACTATGTTAACTTCCATGATGCTGGTTGGCGCCGTCAACTCTTCAAAAGAGACAACCTGACCGTTTCCATCAACTAAACCTCTATAATGGCTTTCCACGCCCTTGCTTTCCAGCCACTCGAAACAATAGGCGCCCATCAAGCAAAGCGCCGCGCCTTTCCCGTTTATGTGGTCAGGCATTTCACCCCAGTCAAAAACCGAGTACCGATCTGAAAAGTTGAACCTTCCTACACCCATCTTGTCTACGGTGGGCTTCTCTATTACTTCCAAGTCTTTTACGCTGCCCATTGTTTTACACTTCACATCTATTGCTTTTTAGCCTTGTGAAAATAGTCTCTTTTTGCTTATATCGCTTTTTTCAGCCCAAGCACCTTCTAAGCTTGGCGGCTTCAACAAGAGCTTTTCTGGCTTCATCGTCCTCGCCTTCCATGCAGGAGATAAGGAAGTTGTTAGCAAAGTTCTCGTGGCGCTTCTGCGTGGGAGTTCGCGGTCCAAGTTTAATGTCAAGTTTTTCTTCAGCGGTTTGCAGGTCGCTTAGGATTCTGGTGAGAGCAGTTTTGATTTTTTCCTGACTTGTGCCTGCCTGTTCCGCGGCTTTCTGGTGCATTTCCATGAGCATGTTCACGTTTTGCCATGAAAGGAAACCGCCGACTGTGTTGAGGTCGTGCTTGACGTTGACGTAGTACTTCAGTAAGAGGTTCAGTTCTTCTTCGTTCAAGTCTTCCAGGGCGCTGCAACCTACGAATTCGGGTGGTATGCCAATGGCGTAGAGTGCTGCCGCAAACGTGATTGCTCGGGGAAGGTTGACTCCTGCAACGTTTCTGCTATACCCGAATAATCCAATGTGCAGTTTTCTGGCTCTTCTCGGCGGAACATACGCTGCCACACTATTTACCAGCGGAGCTAACGGCTCAATCACGCTTTCGTACCGCCGTCGGCACTTCTGAAGCACTTTGAGGAGTAACTCTTCTTCTCGAGGCGGTATGGTTGTTGGCTCGCCGTTTGGAAGCCGTTCGTTTAGGATTCTCACGCAATCTTTGACCTTTTCGAGGGGGTAATCGTATCGTAAGGCGGATTGAATGGTGGCGGTGGCTAAGCCTTTGTATTCCTGCAGGAATGGTTCCACGTTGTCAGGCGCCAAGTGCCCTCTGAAAGGTTTTGTCCCTACACCCAGTATGGGATGCACCGACACATCGTGTTCCTGCTCGGTTTTCTTTAGTTTCGAAAGCGCCATTTTTGAGAGCAGAACTGCGCAGAAAAGCCCGTAGTTCAGGGCGGGGTCAGACCTTGCTATGAACACGCGCAGGTGTTTGGGTTTTACGGCTTTGATGTAGGGTGTGATTATTTTGTCGATGTTCCAGAGGCTGTTGAAGTCTTCCACCAGTGGGATAACGCTTATGCTTTTTGGTTTGAAGGCGCCTACCCAGTCTTTGACTTTTGTGGATTCGTCCAGCATGACTTCGGAGTCGCCGATTATTGCTTTCGCGTAGTAGTTGAAGAGCAGGGTGAGTTCTTTGCTGTCTGTTGTGAAGGGCAAGATTACCTCAAAGATGGGGGCAACATCTTTCTTGTAGAAGGTGGAGGCTACGTCATGGGCTACGGGTATGTTCTGGAGCGTTTCGATGACTACTTTGCGTTCTACAAGTTCAACATTCGGGTTAGGGATTCGGTAAGTGAGGAAAATGTCTTCTCCTAACGTGTGACCTGTGAAGTATTCCCAGTACTTGTTCAGCAGTTTCCTTACAACGCGGGTGTCAACATCTTTTCCTTCAGAGTCCCACATCACTTCTTGACAGCCAAGAGTTTCGTAAGCGAAGTGAGCCTCAAAAATCTCCGCGTTGCCGTCAATAACTTCCCCAGAACTCCATTCTGGAACGTTTATGTTGTCAGGGTGCTGCGTAGACATTGTACGCGGTATTCTTGTTTCTTCCTCAACTTCATGTTTCATAAACTATCCGCTCCAGACATTGTTTCACTCAAGAACCCAGTGCAAACGGCGCTATCTACTGCTGTTTCTTCATGGCGTCATTGGCTTTTTCTAGAGCGCCCTTTTTTGCAGACTGGTAGTCTTTCACGCGTTTCTCCAGCGCCTTGTCTTCTAACGCGAAAATTTTAGCCACCGCAATCGCTGCGCCTTCAGGCTCGATAGTTACGGTGGAGCCGATGCCGCTTGGCACCCTAAGCGAGGAGTAAATGTCTGCGCCGCCGAATTTTTCCGAGTAAGGCGGACACGCGATAACAGGCTTGGACGTGTTGGCGTCTGCGAAGGCGCTCAACGCATTAGACCTGCCTGCAACGGTTATGTAAATTGCTTTTTCGTTTTCGAATTCTTTCAGAACCGCAAGTGCCTGTTCGGGAGTTTTATGCGCGGAAGCAACACGGAAAACGTACTCTACTCCTAAAAGCTTCAGGAACTTTGCTATTCCACGGCAGAACTCTAAATCCCTCTCTGAACCCATCAATATTATGACTTTTCCGTTCACTCGTTTCACCCGCAATCAGCTAACTCTTAACTTACTAATTAATTTTTAACAGCCACCGAAAAGAAAAAACCTGCTTTCGCCGCCAATCTTACGCTGAAATTTACGTGTTACTTTTTGTTGGAAAAAGGAAGAAGTTTTGATGTTCGTCATGGGTTTTGCGTTGCGTCTTATTTTGAGCAGAAACGCTGAGGTTGTCGTGGCAACTAAGAATGCGGTGAACATTAAGCCTGAAAATTCTGGTATGGTGTTTGAGTTGAAGAATATGGTTTTGTCTGTTAATGTTCCGTCAGTGTACGTTACGCTGCCGCCGCTGGCGCCATAGAGGTTTGAATTCCACACGATTACCAGCGCGTAAGTGTTGTCTTCACTCCACGCTATGTCTTTTCCAGCGGAATCGCCACTGCTCAACGGCTTCTTTAATTCAACTGTGACGACGTTTGAAGAATCTACGGCCATGCTTCCCTTTCCATTTTGTGAAACATCTGCAGAAACCGTCGTCAGATCATCGAAATAGACATCGCTGTAACCGTTTGCGGTGAAATTATCATGCCCAAAAAGAGCCCCGTCCGCGCCTGTATCCAGCGCGGCAGTTCCGCCGAACAGAAACGCTACCCATGGGTTATCAGAGTCTGCTGTGAATCTAACGGCTATGTACATGTAGGTGCTGTCATGTTTTGACCAGATTTCAGCGGTTCCCTGCGGACTGATGTCAACGTTTGTGTAGCTTCCTGCACCGTTCCATTCGCTTCCGATGACACCGTCAATTTCGCTATCATCTATTGGGTTGGCGAAAAAGGCGGTGAAGTCTGGTTGAGCGAGAACAGGGTATGTTGCCGCACAAGTAACTACCAAAAATCCCAGCAGCAGAAGCAAGAACAAGTTTAGCCTTCTCATGCTTAACACTCTCCGAACGCCCCAGCTTGTATAATTAATAATTTCCCTTTCAGGCTATTTATGTTTAATGCAGAAGTTGTATTTGCGTCACAAACTAGCCGAACATTTTTGGACCATGCAGAAATTTTTCTTCAATAATTATGGCGGATGATATTTCTTCTATGCCGTCTACACCGCGCAGGTCTTCGACGAAATTAGATTGCTCCTTAAGATTTTCAAATCTAGCTTTTATGATTAAGTCGAAGCCCGCTGCTTGCACTTCAGTTATCTCTTCAACCTCTTTGAGATGGGTTAAACACTCCACGATGTCTTTCTTGGGTATGTGCCCCTTTCCAGGAATCACCTCAGCCAAGTTCACCATAAGCAGTGCTCCTATGGGCCAAGGTGTTTTTTCGAAGTTAACTAAAGCCTTGTAACCTCCGATTAGGCCGTCTTGTTCTAGCTTCTTCACGCGTCTGTGCACGGTTGATAGGGGTATTTTGAGCATTTTTGAGAGAGTCTTGGTTGGCAAGCCTGCGTTTCTGCTTAAAATCCTGAGTATGGCTTCGTTTTTCTTATCCATCTCATTACCGAATATGAGAATTCTTCTCACTCTAATAAACATTTATGGAAAATACCCTCAAAAAAATGAGACAAAGTTTATTTGCTTATGCGAATATTTCTCACAAGGACAAAGGTCTACGAGGAGGTGAAAAAACGGAACCGAGAGAAATAAACTGGAAGCCATCCCCCAAACTAAAAATCTTCGCTCTCATCCTAGTCGCCATATTGATAGTCTCCGTGCTATTCGGGACCACAATGGTGATCTCAGTTGGCGTGGGACATGCCGTGATGTTGGTTGACCCGCTAACGAAGTCAACAAGTGAGCCTATAGTTGGACCGACCTACGTGGTGAAAGCGCCGTGGGTTACATCGATTGATGTGTATTATGCTACTGACTCTTACGAGGACACGATAGCGTGTTTCTCTTCAGACCAGCTTGAGATGCAAATTCAAGTCCTGCTGAGATGGTCTTTAAACCCTGACAGACTGAGAGAACTTTACCAGAATTACCCGCGTTTGAACTATAAGCAGGCAGCTATCGAATCAATCATGGCTGAGACAATACGGTTGGTAACGAAGAACTTCACGGCGTTGCAGACAATAGAGTTCAGAGACATAGTAAGAAATGACGTAGAAACTGCGGTGCAGCAAGAAGTTGAGGCTGAACCCTCTTTGGCGGGAGCACTAGTGCAGTTCGAATTTGACTTGCGAAACATCGGCTACCCCTCGAAATACACCTCAGCCATCGAAGATAAGCTAGTGGCAGAACAGCAGAAGATTCAAGCGGACTTTGAGAAGCAAAGAATACTAGTGCTGGCAAACGCTACAGCGCAAGAATCCATCATTAAAGCGTCAGGTGAAGCAGAAGCCAAAGTTATAGAAGCTAACGCTACAAAGCAAGCAATCACAGCCGTCTTAGAGCCGCTGGGACAGAGCGGAAACGAAACAAGAATCGCCGAGATATACCTGTGGGTTCAAACACTGCAGAAAATAGCGCCAGACATCGACATACTCATAGTCGGCAACGAAGGCACACCCATAATGATTCCAACAAACTCAACCCCCTAACTTTTTTAGCGCAAACAGGCAACACAAACGCCTGTCTTATTTTCTTTCTACCATCTTTATTTTAAAAACAAGAAGCTAAACACACGTAAAGCAAGGAGCTCGTTCGCTGACTTTAAGGGAAAGTTATGGTTTTTGTGTTGCTCCAGCCGCTTGTTTCGCCTGTGAAGTATCGACGGCAGTTAGTCATGTCGTCTGTGTAGTAACCTATGCGTGCTTCGACTTGGAAGCCCACTTTGCCGTTGATAGGAATGTATCTAAACAGTCCTTTGGCAGCGTCTCCGCCGTACTCGTAGGACTTTACTATATATGGGGAGTCTGAAAATTCTATTGTATCAAGCTCTATCCAGTCTTGTTCGTAATGTCCTTTTGCGCGAATACTGTAGGATAGGCTGATGGAATTGCCGTCCGTATCGGTGTATGCCGTAAAAGGTATGCTCTTTATTCTGATAACTATGGATTCGTTTGCTACGTGGTAGCCAGCACGGGTCATCACGGTCTCGCCTGTGTACCTGTTTACAGAATACTCTGGAGGCACATCATACGGGTGAGCTTCAAACGTCACAGTGAACTCTGGAATAGAGACCCTGCCTGAAGATGGCTTATTTGGTTCTACACTTGGAGATGGAGTAGGTGTTGGTGTCGGAGTAAGTGTAGGTTCTGGCGTTGGCGTGGGTGTTGGAGAAGGACTATTCGAAGTTCGATTCAGTTGACCAGATATGAAATAGTTTAGACCCACCAAGGAAACTACGGTTAACAGCGCTATCAGGAGTATTCCAATTAATTTTTTATCCAATTAGACACACCTATTTTGCTTACCAGCCACCTGCTCAGTTAAAACCTTGATTTTTGGGGGAGAAAAGGTTTTTTGACTAAACAAGGCGTTTTCAGTCAATATTTCTTGAGTGTATTTACTCAAAATTTCTTGACAAGTAAAAACAAGGTTCAACAGCCTCTGACCAGCCACACTCCAATAGAAACCACCACAAAACCAGCATATTTGGAGCCTATTAGGATCCTAATAGTTAATGTATGCAGAAAAGGGGGAGGGGGGTCTACCCGTATTGGCGCAAAAACAGCCCAATGGCATGTTGAAAACGCAAGCATTTTTGGAGCCTGAATCCAATTGTTGCAGAAAGTTATAGGAGGCTGGGTCACTGAAGTTTTATCTACCAACTCCAAGGAAAAGTGACTGGGCTTTCAGCAAACATTTTAGTCTGTGGTGCCTATAGAAGTAGCCGAGGGCAAGAAGCGGGATGGCACAGAAAAGTTTACTAGAATATTCGACGAGAGAGAAGAAGCCCTCCCCGAAAGAGGAGCCAAAAGCGGAAGCGCCCCAAACAATCGAAGTCATCCCGGAAACCGAAAAAAAGGAAAAAGTGAAGAAGCGACATGCTTTTCCTCCCGTGGCACCTGAAAACCTGCCGCCGTCTTATTTTGTTTCCGCAACTTATGATGGGCGGTCGAGGAAAGCGGTAATCAAGCTGTACGAGCCTGAAAGCGGCGAAATCTACTTTTGGTCTGACAACACAGGACACAAGCCTTACTGCCTAACTAACCTTCGTCCGGACCAACTTAAAAAAATCAACCGACTTATGAACCATGAAGGCTTTAACCATTTTGAAGTTGAAGAAAGGTTTGACGCGCTGCTTGACAGGAACGTAAAAGTTACAAAAATCGTGGCGGATGACCCGTTAGCCATCGGCGGTCGCCCGCAAGGCACCATAAGAGACATAATTCCCGAAGACTACCCAGAGGTTTCAGACACGCCCCTTCAGCCCGAGGACATCAAAGTCTGGGAGTCTCGTATAAAGTATTATCAGTCTTACATTTACGACAGGCAACTTTTTCCAGGAATGATTTACGAAGTAAAAAACGGCAACCTTGTTCCTGTGACTCTGGAAGAAACCGAAAAAACTCTCACACAGCTAGAAACACATTTCGAAGACGAAACCGCCGAAGAACTGCATTTCGTCGAAGAGTGGGCAAGACTGCTGGAGTATCCTGCACCCAAGTTCCGCAGGGCAGCCATAGACATAGAAGTGTACTCGCCCATATCCACGCGGATGCCTGACCCACGCAAAGCCGATTGCCCAGTCATCTGCGTATCCGTGTATGGTTCAGACAACGAGAAACGCGTGCTGCTTTTGAAGCGTGAAGGCATGAGGGAAGGAAATGAACACTTACCCGCAGACGTTAAGCTGGAGTACTTTGAAACCGAACAAGACCTGCTCAGAGCCGTTTTTCAGGTGCTATGGGATTACCCGTTCATATTGACGTATAACGGCGACGACTTTGACCTGCGCTACATGTTTCACCGCGCACTGAACCTCGGCATAAGAAGAAGCGAAATCCCCATAGATGTTGGCAAACGCGTCTGCCTCTTACGCTATGGTATTCACATTGACTTGTACAAGTTTTTCTTTAACAGGGCAATCCAGATTTACGCTTTCAAGAACCGCTACCGCGACGTTACGCTCGATGAGGTCGGCAGCGGCATAATCGGCGTAGAGAAAATCCAGTTGGAAAAAACCTTCGGTGAACTGAACTACTCTGAACTCGCAAAGTACTGCCTCAGAGACTCGGAGATAACTTACAAGCTGACAAGCTACGACGACGAGTTAGCAATGAAACTAATCCTCGTGCTCGCAAGAATAAGCAGTATGCCCATGGAAGACGTGAGCCGACAAGGAGTGTCACGGTGGATACGGAACTTCATGCACCGCGAGCACAGAAAAAGGAACATGCTGATTCCGAACTCTGAGGACATACTGGCGAAGAAGGGCAAAACCGCCACAACTGCCATCATAAAAGGCAAAAAATACAAGGGCGCCATAGTCGTCGAACCCACACCGGGCGTTCACTTTAACGTGGCAGTCATGGATTTCCCCAGCCTGTACCCGTCGATAATGAAAGTTTGGAACCTCGGCTACCAATCCATACTATGCCCGCACCCTGAATGCCGAACAAACATGGTGCCCGACACGCCGAACTGGGTGTGCACTCGCAAACGCGCTCTCGAAAGCCTCCTGATCGGCGCGTTAAGAGACCTGAGGGTACGGTGGTACAAGCTGAAAGCCAAGGACAAAAGCTTGCCTGAAGAGCTTCGAAGCTGGTACAACGTTGCTCAAGGCGCGTTGAAAGTTATTTTGAACGCCAGCTACGGCGTGTTCGGAGCCGCCAGCTTTGACCTTTACTGTCCACCCGTGGCTGAAGCGACAGCCGCCATCGGCAGGCATTCCATAACTCAGATACTTAACCACGCTGAGGGGATGGGCATCCAAGTGCTTTACGGTGACACTGACAGCCTTTTCCTCAAGAATCCGTCTAAAGAGCAAATTGAAGAAATAGCGCATTGGACGGAGCGGGAGCTGAAGATGGGAATAGACGTGGAGAAGGTTTACAGGTACGCGGTTTTCAGCAGCCGCAAAAAGAATTATCTCGGCGTGCTTGAAGACGGGTCAGTTGACGTTAAGGGTTTGACAGGCAAGAAAAAGCACATTCCCATTTTCATCAAAGACGCCTTTAACAAGATGAAGGAGAGGCTTGCTCAGGTTAAAAGCCCCGCGGACTTCGAAAAAGCCAAGAAAGACATCGCCAACATAGTCCGCGACCGTTACATGCGGCTGAAGAGACGAGAGTGGGAAAGTATCAACGAGCTTGCGTTCCACGTGGTATTGGGTGACGATTTGCACCGGTACACGAAAACCACGCCGCAGCACGTTAAAGCCGCACGGATTCTGGCGAAAAGCGGGGTTGAGATAAGAGGAGGCGACCAGATAAGTTTCGTGAAGACTATTCGGGAACCTCACGTGAAGCCTGTGGAGTTGGCGGTGAAAAACGAGGTGGACGTGGACAAGTACGTTGCTTATTTGCAGTCCACTTTTGAGCAGGTTTTAGACGCGTTAGGCTTAAGCTTCGACGAAATCATCGGCTTAACGAAACTGGAAAGGTTTTTAGCGTAGCGGCGTTCACTCAACGTACTCTGTTGGGTCAACGATGCCTGCTTCCTTAAAGGCGTTCTTGCGGTTCACGCACGACTCACACTTTCCACAGTGCTTCTCCCCGTCCAGATAGCATGACCAAGTTAACTGGAACGGAACACCGAGGGATACGCCTATCTTTATTAGCTCTGACTTGGGTATGCCGCTGAAAGGCGCTTTGATTCTGATGTCCATCTCAGTTCCTAGCTTAGCCGTCTGCTCCATGGACTTGTAAAATTCTTCCCGGCAGTCAGGGTAAAATGCAGCGTCGGAGCCGTGTGCGCCATAAAAAATGTTCTGTGCGCAAATGCCTGCGGCGTAGGATACTGCAACAGAGAGGAATATGGCATTTCGGAAAGGCACGATTATTGGCTGGCTGAATGTTGAGGTTAAGGCGATGTTTCGGTCGCAGAGAGACGTGACACCCATAAAGAGTTCTCTCAGATTGTTCATGTCAATGACTTTGATTGGTACACCGAGGCTTTCCGCTATAAGAGTTGCCTGTTTTGTTTCTTTCTCCGCAATTTGTCCATACTTGAAGGATAGACAGTGTACGTCGTATCCCTGGCTTTTCGCCCAGTAGGCGACAACTGTTGAATCGGGTCCTCCGCTAAGCACTACCACACACTTGTTTGTTTGCTTCATATTTCCTATACCTTAGCTTCCTGATTTTTATTGTTTGTAACCCACTTTTGGAAAACGCCAGTTCTCTTTAGTACCTTGAATAGTGGCCAGCCGATGAGCACACTTGCAACAATGTTTCCGACGGCTACGTAAGCCATAGTGGGTAACAGCGGTAACGAGAACACGTAAGAGAGCATCCACCCAACAGTTATACCTAGGACAACCGAGTAAGCGATGCAGGTTCCGATTACAGTATAGTCATTCTGGTTTCGTTTGTAGACGTAGTAGACAACAAAAGCCATGGCAAAAGACGGTATTGTGTTAAGTAGATCGATTAAGCCAACTGTTGAGAACATGTTGGCAATGAACACGCCAAGCGTGTGACCCAAAACTCCAGGCAAACCAAGTAAAGGAACGACAGCAAGCAACGAATCTGCAACACGAACCTGAATAGGTCCGTAAGAAAAGCCTCCGAGAACAACAACCAGCGCGGCGTAGAGCGCAGCATATAATCCAATTATAGTTATATCTTTACTTTGAAATTTCAAGTTTATTTTCTCCTCCAACACCGGGGTTTATTTTCAAAGGCGGAACGGGTGGAGGCCCACTTACCCGCCTAACAAGCATAATGCACATGCATGTGTCCTATTAAAATTTACCCTAAGCTTACGGGGAGATGCTGGGAAACAGCGCTTTAAAGTAGGGTGGTGACCACGGCTATGAGCGTGAAGGCGGCGACTATCAGTGAAATTGTGGCGACCGCTCGGCGTTCAGTTGTTGGTCGTTGGTAAGTTATGAGTGTGACTAGGCTCCGCCTGTGGTCTGACGTGAGTTTTTTGCCGTCAAACGAAACGCTTGCTCTTTTCTTGGTTAAGAAGATGGTTAACAGTATGAGGGAAGAGTTGAAAACGTAGGGAAGAATTGAAATCAGCAGGGGGAGTTTCAGGTCTGTGATTACTGCAAACGCGGCTACGTTCATGCCGATGGCGAATGACCCTGAGTTGCCAACGAAAATTTTGCCTTGAAGGTTAAAGCCTGCGAGAATTAGCCAGAAGATTAGGGGTCCAAGCATCAAGATTAGAAATGAAGGGGACAGCGCCATTAATCCCATCAAAATGATGGCTGGGCAGAATGATTCTAAGCCGTTTAGTCCGCCTAGCTGGTTTACGGTGTTGGTGACTATCATCACGATTAACGGAATTATCAGGAAGTAGTAGGCTTCACCGAAGTCTATTATACCTATAAACGGCAGGGATATTGAGGTTCGCAGCCCGTTCTCGATTGCCAGGTAAATGAGCGGCAGAGACGCTATTAGAGGCATGAAAGCTTTGTATCGCCATTTCAGGTCCATCCAGTCATCCAGCAAACCCATGAAGCCTCCGAATAGGATGCACACGGCTAACGTTAACGGCGCGGAAACACCGTTTGAGACTGGGGTTACCCCGCTGAAGTATACCAAGAAAAGATAGACTGTGGTGAAGAGGACGTAGATTACGCCCAGCCCGTTTGGTATTAACGGTTTGCCAGTCTTGTGCTGGTCAGGAACTTTCGGAAACAAGCTTTCGCTTCCTTAAGGTTGAGTTGCTGTAGCGTTATAGTATGCGTCCCAGTCAATCTCGTACAGTGCAACAATCGGTATGAGGCCCCTGTATTGCGCAGCGGCTTGACCAGGAGTCAGGTTTAAACCAGCGAAATATGCTTGCTTGAAGTAAGTAGGTTCCACTCCAGGCTCATCCGCAATCACCTGAGGACTGGTGCTGCTGGTGGGAGCGTTGTTATCTACCCAAGACTGTTTCGCCCAGCTCAGTAGCTTGTACACCGTCGAGTTTGTACCTTGGTCATTCCATACCCACGAGTTAGTCTCGTTGCTCACTGAGCCGAAACTTGTTTCGTCTGTCCACGCTTGGTCTGCACTGATGTAACCGTCTTTGGTGAACCTGTCGCGAGCTTGGCCTGAAATCCTAGCCATCCACGACCATTTGCCTTCATCACCGTAACCTAGTGATTGAGCGATGTAATAGCTTCCGTCAGACGATGTGGATAAGCCAAGTGTTGTGAAGACGAGTATGTATTTGGCGTTGTAGTTTTCCAGCATAGCCATTGACTGGTTTTCGGGTGCCATGAAGATGAAACCGACGTTCTCTATTTGTGTGCTGTTAACCGTGGCGTTATCGGCTAAAGTTGTAACGTTACCGACGATGCTTAGCCAGTAACCGTAATCCCACCAAGCGCACACAACAGTTGATGAATCAAGGTTGTTACTAGTCCAGCTTAGCATGTCCAGCCATTCCTGTGCTGGCTGAGCAAGGTCGCTGCCGCCTAATGGAAGGCTGGAAGCGGTTATAGTAAGAGGCGAATAAGCTTGACCGTACACCCTTGGCACGCCGCCGTTTTGAGGAGAAAACGCCAAGTTTGTAACTAGAAGAATGAACACCAGAAAAATCACGATGCCGCTGTATTCTTTGCTTACGCGTGCTAGCCTGCGCTTTGCTTTCACGGCGACTTGCGGTGTCTCCTTTAACAACGTGAAAAACGGTTTCAGTATGCCCAGGATTCCTATGGCGGCCAGAAGGCTGAATGCTGGCGCGAATATAACAAGCAAACGTACCATTGAGGCAGCAAAGTAAAGCGATGTCGCGCCAAAAAGCAACAAGAAAATGTTCCTGTTAGTGGGATTTCTCAGTACGAAGTATAAGCCTGCAAGGAAGAACACTATACCTAAACCAAGTTCCACGTAAATGCTACCCCAAGCAGTTATCCTATGTTCTGCAACTGACTCGATTAACGGAGCCGATTCACGAAGGAAGGGGTCCAACACCGTGAAGAACTTACCTGCGAGGTTCTCCAGGAAACCAAGCTGCCACATGGCGACAAATCCGCCGACTATCGCAGCGAGTGATACGCCTGTGAGAGTCACTTTGCTTCTTGGGGAAATGTTATGACGTAAAACTTCCAGGATGCAAAGCAACAGAAACATGCCTGCAACAGGTAGCACTGCAGCTGAAGATAGATAGGTTACTGATATATAGGGAATAAGTGTGGCGATTGAAAGTCCTATTCCGAAAGTTATGCTGAAAGTTAGCAAAAGGCGTTGGCTATACCTTTTTAGCAAGATTAAAGCGAAAACAAAAAGCACCGCTAAATCCAGCATATAGTAAGCGGCACCCCAAGCCCCAATGAAATACGTTATTGCTAAACCCGCGCCTACAGAATAGAATAATGATGAACGCAGGCTCCTGTTTCCTTCAATTGCCCTGAGAAATAGAAGAATGAAGGATAGAAGCCCTACAATTCCTAAGACTTCAGTGTCAAAGAAGCCGAGCGCGGTTCTCTGGAGGAAAGATGGCGCCAACGCTAGAAAAAGCGCCGCGAATAAACCAACCGATTTTCCTCCCATGTCCTTGCCGATGAAGTATAGTATAAAGCAGGCTAAGGTGCCGAAGATTGCTGGAAACAGCGAGCAAAACGTCATTAAATCAATGTTAACGCCTAACCATGAGATGATGCTGTAGAGTACTGCCGCCGTCATCGGCAACGAAGGTAGTGAACTGGACATGTGCAGCCCTGCGGGATACCATTGCTGGTAGTTTATCCAGCCTTGACCGCCGTTCTCCAAGTAAGGCGAGAGCAAACCGTTCTGCACCATGTGGTTTGTCAGGCTGAACTGGAAGTAGGGGTCAAATTCGTTGAGGCGCACAGTTCCTGTGGGTATTTCCCAGCGTATTGGCATAATACGAATCGTGAAGGCAACAAAGAGTATCAGAAGTAAAGCGGAATAACACATTATGGAGGCATGGCTTGTTTGGATGCGTAGCCGCCCGAAAGCTTTGAGACCATTGGCGAGTTGTTCTTTCAACAGTGTCCCCTTCCCCTACCTTTAAGCCATTTTCTTCATGTTAGTGAGTTGTGGTTAATAATAGTTTACATCACAACCGCCGTTTATTTATTACTTTCCAAAAAACAAGCCACACGTCTACAACAGGTTTACTGGGTTTACTGCGCCTCACCACACATGCACCAAGGGCATTCCATGGAGTTTTCTCGCAATTAACAGTGCGTACTCACACATGAACGTTGCAAAAAGAGGGGAAAACGTACATTCTGACCTAGAAAACTCTGGTGCTTGATGAGCTTTTATTTCATGGGTTTTACTTCGACGTCTATGGGCAGCAAAGAAAGCTTTTTGCCGCATTTGGGGCATTTTCCATCGTACTGTTGGAGAATTTCATCTGGAGGTTTAAGGTCTGGACCTTCATATAATACATGGTTGCATCCACTGCAGATGACACGTTGTGGCACGGCGTTTTCACTTTCCGAGATAACAAAGTAACATCTGCCACATATTTATTGGTTACTAGCGCACGGTGAAGACAATCAACCGCATTTCGCGGTGGTGTTTCTTTCGGGGTCAAGTTTGCCGCTTCTTAATCATGGCGACTCCAACAGTGCAGGTTATGATGGTTGTTAAAATTACTATGAAGGCGATTTCAGGGAAAACCTGCGAGCCAGGTATGCCTGAAGTGAGGGGGATTGAAGCTAACACTGCCGCGGCTAAACCTCGAGGAAGCATAACGGTCATTAAAGTTTGGTAATTATTTAACTCGGATTTAACAGTAGCCATCTTAACCACTACAAATCGAATTCCGAGAAAGGTGAAGGATAAGACTAAGCCGATAGCGACTGAAGTGAAAGATGAAAGGCTGAACAGGAGACCTGTGAAAACAAAGAAGAAAGAACGAATTAGAAAGCTTATTTGACTGTGAAAGCCACGTACGCTGTCGTCAATGGAGACTGTTGATCTGAATTTAATTTTTCTTCCGATGTGGCGCGAGTTTCCGATAATCAAGCCAAAGAACAGGGCTGAAAGCGCGCCGTTGCCGCCTAGGTTCGTAGCCACCACGAAAGTTAGGAACAACATGGCTAAAGTTAGCATGTACGCGTTGGGTTTTCCTTTAATTTTTTCCAGAACAACAAGCCAAGCAACGCCGAAACCTAAACCTACAAGAATGCCTACGCCGAAGGCTGCGCCAACAGAACCTAAGGCAGCGCCCAAGTCTATGGTGCCTGCTGCGGCACCTGCTGCTACACCTTCAGCGGCTGCCGCTTGTTCCTGAAGTAAAATGTTAATCGCTGTAAACGCACCCACTGTACACAGCACATCAGTCAAAATGGATTCAAGGCTGAGAACAGTTTCAATTTTTTCAGTGACTTTCAGTTTTCGAATCAACGCGATAACGATTATGGAGCTGCCTCCTCCGATGATGCTTCCTAAAAGCAAGCCGTTCAAAAGACGCCATCCCAGCACATACTTGGCGATGACAGCGGTTACTGCAACGTTCAGTATCCACCCAACAATCGCTAACACTAAAGCTCTTGGACTGTTCTTGATGGCTTCACGTATGTCCATGTTTAAGCCGCCGTCGAAAAGTATGATAATTAACGCTAGCGCAGCGAAATATGGGGTAATCTCAAGCAGTTGTTGCTGAGGGAACAACTGGATAACGGGTCCCAGCAGCACTCCGAACAGGAGTAGGAGAATGGAGTCAGGTATGCTTGTTCGCTTGAAGAATTCCTCTCCCAAGAAGCCGAGCACGATTATTACTGCCGCAACAAGGAAAGCCATAACAGCTGGGTCCAAACTGCAATCCCCCGTTTTCCTCTATTTCTGTTCGATTAGAAATTAAGATTTTCTGTTAAACACGGACACGCCTAGCGCGAACGGCAGTGGCTAGGTGGTTTGTGCGATTTGTATCCAGCCGAGGCTGATGGCTAGGAACAGCGCGTACAGGAAAAGCAGAACCATTCCTTCGCGTCTGCCTACTCTTTCGTTTGACAGGAAGTACCATAAGAGTAGGTTAGTGATTAACGAGAATATGGCTACGTTGGAGAAGGCGCTCATGTTTATGGTTAACCGTGACGCCACCAACGTTATACCTAGAATCAGGGTGATGTTCATGAAGCAGCTTCCGATTATGTTGCCCAGCGCGAGTTCCAGGTGTCCTTTTTTGACGGCACCCACACTTGTGGACAGTTCAGGTACGCTTGTGCCGAAGGCGACGACTGTGGCGCCTATGACGACTGGCGGTATGCCTACGCTTGCGGCTAGGAAGGATGAGGATTCAACGATGAAGTAGGCGCTTATGACGACTCCGACGGCGCCTAGAATGGTGAGGACTACGTATCTGCGGAGCTTGTTCTTCTCTGTTCCCGTCAGGGACTTTTCCGTTGGGGTGCGAGATTTTGAAAGCTGATACAGGTAGTAAATGAATATGGCGAGTAGCATGACTCCGACGAACTGGCTTGCGTATCCGATGTAAATCAGCGTTAACGGCACAATGGAGGCTATGAATATGCCGAAGTAGAGGCTGCCCAGCTCTTCTTTTGCCATTTTAGGCAGAACCCGCGATTTCTCAGGGTACTTGAGGGATATGAGGAGGAAGCAGACGCCGAGTATCAGGCATATGTTGACTATGTTGGAGCCTAGCACGTTTCCTATGGATACGCCTATGTTGTCGGGGTTTAAAACGGAGAAGAAGGCGACGAAAAGTTCCGGCAGCGACGTTGAAAAGGCGACGAGGATGAAGCCGACGGTGGTTTTGCCCAGTTTGGTTACGGTTGCCACGTTTATCGAGTGCGTGATGGTGAGGTCGCTGGCTTTGCTTAAAATAGCTAACGCTACAAGTAGGATAGCTACGTTTGGTAGTAGACCCAACCCCTCAAGCATTTGTTCCACCCTCCGTGTTGCTGCCGAGCAAACGGTGATGAACAGTTCGCTGCACTGAGTTATTAAACATTTTTGAGTGCCAATCATGTTTGGAATGAAGTGCGTGGGGTAAGCGGTAACTTTTTGAGGCGTGGCTTTCAATGCTCAGGTGTGGTTTGCGGCTGTGAATGGTTACACGCTGATTATTACGGAGAAGCCTGATGCGGCGAGCAGGATAGCCTCGGCTTTGGATGCGGCGGGGAAAGCCGTAAGGAAAACGGAGAACGGCGTGCCCTATTATGTGGCGAAACGGGGCACAGACATAGTTGTGGTTCCAGCTTTAGGGCACCTTTACACTGTCGCGGGAAAAAAGAAGACGGGAAGAAGCTACCCAGTTTTCGATTTCAGGTGGGTTCCACGGTATCTCGCTGAACGAGGCGCGGCACGGATTCGCACTTGGCTGAAGGTTATTTCGAAGCTGGCGGAGAACGCTGACAGGTTCATTGACGCGTGCGACTACGATATTGAAGGAAGCATAATCGGCTACTCCATCTTGAAGTACGCGTGCGGCGGCAAGGAAAACGCGGCGCAACGCATGAAGTACTCCACTCTGACCAGAGAGGAGTTGGAGAAGTCTTACGATGAACCGCTTGGCATCCTGGATTTCGCGTTGATAGAGGCTGGGTTGACGCGGCATGAAGTGGATTGGCTCTACGGCATAAACCTGTCCCGCGCTTTGACGACGGCGGCGAAAAACTACAGCGGACGTTACGCGACGCTCAGCACTGGGCGTGTGCAGGGTCCAACGCTTAAGTTTCTTGAAACGCGGGAGAAACGCATCAAGTGTTTTGTGCCTACGCCGTACTGGAATGTAAAAGCCAAAATTAAAGTGGGACGCAGAGTCCTCGAAGCGGAGTACGAAAAGAACCCTGTTGAGGTTAAGGCGGAAGCCGAAGCCGTAATCGCAGATTGCCAAGGCAGAGACGGCGAAACCGAGAAGGTGAATGTTAAGACGTTTCAGCAAGAGTCGCTGTTTCCTTTTGATTTAGGTTCGCTGCAGAGTGAAGCCTACCGCCTTTTCAGGTACACGCCGATGCGCACCTCAAGCATCACTCAACGCCTGTACTTGGCTGCGTTAATCTCTTATCCGCGAACCAGTAGCCAAAAACTGCCTCGCGAAATCGGCTACAAGACAATCTTGAAGAAGCTGGGCAAGCTCCCTGAGTACAGGCAAGAGGCGGGAGAGCTTCTCGGCAAGCCAGTGTTGAAGCCGAACGAGGGCAAAAAATTTGACCCTGCGCACCCAGCTATTTATCCGACGGGTAACTTGCCTGAGCGGAGCCTCAACAGTGCCGAAAGGAACGTTTGGGACCTTGTTGTGCGGAGGTTTATGGCGGTTTTCGGGGAGCCAGCCCTAGTGCAGAGCGTGAAAGTCACCGTTAACATCAACGGAAACAGGTTCCAGCTTAACGGGCGGCGCACGTTGGATGAGGGTTGGATTCGCCTTTACACGCCGTACTTCAAGTCCGCTGATGTAGTGTTACCAGTGATGGAGGAGGGGCAGAAAATTGGCGTTAAACAGGTGGTGTTGGAGGATAAGTTTACGTTGCCGCCTGCACGGTACAACCCCAGCAGTCTGTTGAAGCGGATGGAGAAGGAGGAAATCGGCACCAAGGCAACCCGCGCGGGAATCATCCAAACCTTGAATACACGGAAGTACACGCAGGGGGAGAAAATTGAGGTTACCGACCTCGGCTTGGAGGTTGCTGATGTCCTTAACGAGTACTGCCCTGATGTTGTTTCGTTGGAGTTGACGCGGAAACTGGAGGAGAGAATGGACGCTATTCAGCAGGGAAACGAGACGCGCAAGAACGTGCTGCGGGACACCATTGAGATTTTGAAGCCCGTCACCGAAAAGCTGAAAGAAAACGAACGGGCAATCGGGGAGCGGCTGAGTCAAGCTTTGACGGCGGCGCGGCTGGAAGAGCGGGTAGTCGGCATGTGTCCCGTCTGCAAGAACGGCAAACTGGTGATTATCCGTTCCAGAACGTCAGGCAAACGCTTCGTCGGCTGCACAAACTATTTCGAAGGCACATGCAAAACCTCCTTTCCGCTACCGCAGAAAGGCGCGGTGAAGCCAACCGGCAACACTTGCAAAAGCTGCGGTTATCCCACAGTGTGGGTCTGGATTAGAGGCAATCGCCCTTGGAACCTTTGCATTAATCCCTTGTGCCCAACAAAAAAGAAGACGTGAGAACCATGAACTTGGAGTTGCCCAGTTACCTGAAGATTTCGCTGTTGGTCGTTGCTTTTTCGTTCTTAGCTTACAGTGTCTATTGGGCAGCATACACCGTGTTTTGGCTTTACAATCTCACAGTCAACATTACAACGGTTTTACAACAGATGAACATCGGCACTCTACAATACGGTGCTATCATTTTCCAAGAGTACAGCGCTTCAATAGGCTACTTTTTGGCACTAATTGGCGCCGTACTCGCTGTTCAATCCACGGTCATGTTCATAAAAAAAGACAAGAGATACCCTGACAGACTGGGAAAAGCATTGTTTTTTGAGGCAGTTTTCTTTCTGCTGTTGATACCATCCAGCGTGCATCACCTGTTAGGGGTTGCGCTTTCGTGGAATAACGTTGACGTTTATGTTGGGCTTTCGTTCATGCTGCAAGCACTGCTTATTGCTCCGCCCTTTCTGATTCTCAGCCGCAAGCTTAGAAAGTCTCAGAGTCAGGAGTCAATCCTGAAGTGGATAGCCATCGCGGCGCCAGCAACAGTTTGGGGATTTTGGGTTAAATACCTGTTTTTGTGGTTGGACACGTTTTCTCCGTTAGGTCCCAAACAAACAACCTTAGCCACCGTTGCGGGCGCCGCTAATTCGTGTCTGACTTTACTAGTCGCAGCCATAATCACATCAGCATCATGTCTACTTCTTTACCAAAAGAGAAGAGTGTACACAAGACTGGTGGGTGCCGCGTTAATATTGCTTGGAAGCTATTTCATCATCTACGACCTCGTTTCAATCTGGGTTCACGTCTACAGTTCCTTCCTGTACTTGACAGACTTCTGGATGACTGCGCTTCCCATCTTAGGCGCAGCAGTGCTTAAGCTGAAGCCCTTTAACGTCAACACCTAATTACCAAAAATAATTACTACGAGTTCTGCAGTGTTCGCTGGGAAGCTTACGAGAACATCGGCGAGAAGGAAGAAAGGCTTTAAGGTTGTCTTGGAGAGAATATTTAAGTGAGATTGAGCGTAACCCTTTAACGGGAGAACGGATTAAGCAAGTAGCAAGTTACCTGATTAGCAGTGAGGAAACGGGAAATGTCAAGTAAAGCCAAAAGAAAAACCGCCACAGCAGGATTTTCACTGAGCAGATGGTTCGAAAAAATCTCAAGTATGAAACCATCATCACTCGTCACATCCATAATTATAATCTCGTATGCCGTCTTCCTTTTCGGCGGCGGATTATACACCTTAATATCCTCACCACTACCCGCATACTACACGGGAACAACCTTCCTCTTCTTGTACCCAGACCTAGGACAACAATTCATATCCGACACCGTAATCTCAACCATGCTCTACGCACTCGGCTTCATCGGACTACTCGCCATCTACCAAAGCACAAAATACGCCTACAAACCCAGACAAGCCTACATGATGCTAGTCATAGGCGTAACACTCCTGCTCCTATCATACATATTCCTAGAAGACGCAATCCTCATCAAACTCGGCAGATAACAGATAAAAACCCCACAACAACCCTTTTTTGCAAGCCGCTAAAGTCACCCATAGGTCACCAAGGATTCTTTTTCAACCCCAGCTTGTACGCGCAAACATTCGTAAGCAAGTGAATCGGCGGCGTAATTAAAAGAACCGCAACCGCCAACTCCCAATACACAACACCCAAAGGCAACGCGAAAACAAGCGCTCCAACCACAAAATCCACCTGGTCCATCACAGGAAACAAGCCGCCAGGAGCAATCCCCAAACGCCGCTTCACAAACGCAGCCGACAAGTCTCCTAAAAGCGCACCTAAAGGCGTAAGCAAACCAAACAGCAACGGATAACCAAAAACAAACCATTCAACCAAACCGACTGCGACGCCGACTGCTAAGCCGAAAAAGAACCCTCGGAAAGTTTTGTTGGCTCCGAAAACGCGTTTGCCGTCAACAAAGTTCCGTCCGAAATCCATCGGCGTTCCACCTCCAGCAAGCACTGGTGTTGCGTTTGCGCAGTATGCGGGGAATATGAATTTTAACGCTTCAACAATTAAAAGTGCGATGTCCATGCTTTGTCATCACTCGTAGAACGGGGAATCATGTACTCCAGTTTCGTCTATGGTCACGTAGCAAACGGCTTCTTGGATGTTCTCGGTTTTGCCGCTGTCTTTCTCCTCAAGCGTGGCTTTGATTGTTTGCGGCTCTTCTGTGGGTTTCATGGCGATTATTGTGTCAGCCCAGAATTTTAAAACTCTGGTTGCTACAGGGGCTACAGCGTCGTAGGTGTCGTTGAAGACGCTTCGCACTTGGCTTGTCACCACCACGGGAAGTTTCCGTGTTTTGGCGGTTTGCGCCAGAATCGCGAGTTGCCTGTTCAGTTCACGGTTTACGCCGAAAGCTTTCCCGGATGACTCTGCGACTTTGGCTCGGTAAAGCGAGTTCAAAGTGTCAACCACTATCAACCCGAAGTTTTTCGCCGTGTAATCCGCAATGCGGTCGATAAGCGCAGTTTGCTCCTTGAAATCCACTGGCTTAACCAAAAGGATGAGGTCTGCAATTTCCTCAAATTTTCCCGCAGCAACCTGTGAAAGCCTTTTCGCGGAGAACGTGTTGTCGCAGTCCACAAACAAGGTTTTGTAGCCTTGCATGCCGCAGTTCACGGCGCACTGCATCGCAAGCGTTGATTTTCCCGTTTCAGGTTCCCCGTAAATCAGGGTAACGCTTCCAGCATGTATTCCGCCGTTTAAGTGGCTGTCGATGCAGCTGCAGCCAGTAAGGATTTTCTCTATCACACTTACGCACATCAAGGATTGT
>Ga0307423_1000696_pt1 | contig 22343 bp, 14 predicted proteins | sample SalMarWE160310MG_FD_202154 | JGI IMG/M metagenome (GOLD analysis project Ga0307423, IMG submission 202154) | Salt marsh sediment microbial communities from the Plum Island Ecosystem LTER, Massachusetts, United States - WE1603-10 | ecosystem: Environmental > Aquatic > Marine > Intertidal zone >...
GCTGCGCCCTCCTCCTCCTCGGCGGGGCGGGGACGGCGTCGGCCCAGCTGCCGGCCGGCTCGCCGACCCTGATTTATTCTGATGATTTCAGCTCCGGATCCAGCGGCCATGACATCACTGACTACTGGGACTGGCGGGAGTACCACTGGGACCCTTACGGTGACGACGGCGACTGGGAGCTGCGGGACAACGGGGACCTCGGGGAGCTCGACGGGCCGTGCCCGGGGAGCCACGGCCGCTGGACCAGCGGCGGCTCCTACTACCTGCGCGAGGACGACTCCGACCAGCCGGGCGGCGGCGACGGCCAGAGCGTCCTGGTGGTGAGCGACACGAGACCGGGCCGGTCGATCGCGGCAGCGGACCGCACCAACGTCCGCATCGAGTTCGACTTCTACGGCCGTGACAACAACCGCAGCCGCATCGGCGCCCTGTGGGCCGGTGCCGACCCCAACCATAACCGTGTGTTTGACGATGCCTACCTGTTCTACGTCAAGGACCTCCCCGACGACGGCGACGTCGGGGAAAAGGCGAACTACGATCTCATCAAGCGCGTGGGCGGGGTCGACACCGTGGTCGCCACCGGCATCATCGACGCCTCCGGCGATGGGACCTGGCCGTCCGGCCGCGAGTCGGTCTTCGAGGACTTCTGCTATCGGATGCGGATTGACTACTACTGCGGCTATATCCGGGTCCAGGTCAAGCACTTCGACTGCGACCCCGCGTGCTCGGAATCGAACTGGTACACCGTGGTCGAGTGGGTCGACGACTTCGTGACCTACGGCTCGACCCTCGCCCCCGGCATGATCGGCATGTTCTCGGGCTCCGACACCACCTCCGAGCCCGACAACTACTTCGATAACTTCGACTACTACTCGTGGGGCGAGGCCTGTACCGCGCCCGAGGAGCCGTGCGGCTCCTGGACCGCCTGGGGCGAGGCCAACCGCGAGAATCTCAGATTCAAGCGCCTCTACGAGGGCGCGCTGAAGGACTACTCGGAGGGCGACGTCGACCCGGAATTCAGAATCGACATCAACACGACCGCGCCCACGCCCGGCGACGGCTCCACCTTCTGCAACGGCTGGAAGCTGCTGGTCGACCTCCCCGATCCGATCATCACCTCGGACCTCGACAAGGTCCGCGGCTATCTGCAGAGCACCTCGACCGCGGTCGAGTTCCTGAGCGACGGCGCCGGCAACTACCAATTCCTCGATAACTTCGACGAGGACCCCGCCAGCGGCACCTACAACCCGGTGCCGATGGTGGCCGACGGCAGAACTCCGATCAACAACTCCCTGCTCGACGCCGTCGACTGGTACATCGAGCAGCGCCAGCCCGGCGGCCGCTGGGAGTTCGACCCGCTGGCCGAGTGCCGCAAGTGGTACGTCGTGCTGATCACTGACGGCGCCGAGAGCTGTACCGCATACACCAGGCCCGATGGTTCCGGCGGCGGCTATGCCTGCGACCCCGGAAATGCGGCCGATCAATTCGCAAACCCGGGTGTCTCCGGGGTCGACCCGGTTCCGGTCTTCACCATCGGTTTCTCGGAGACGGTGGCGTCGGCGCCCGCGGAGCTCAAGTGCATCTCCGACATCACCGACGGCGAGTACTTCGGCGCCCGCAACGCGTCGGAGCTCAAGGACGCCCTCTACGGAGTCTTGAACCAGCTCAACACGACCGAAGAACGTTCCTTCACCCCCTTCAAGGTCTCCCCGCCGCCGTCCTCCAAGGGCGCTCCAGCGACCGAGCAGGACTTCCTGGTCGTCTACCCCCTCTTCCAGGCCAAAAAGGATTCGTCGCTGTGGGCCGGCAACCTCTATGGTTTCAAGCTCAATCAGAATCAGACCACCCTGGCGGCCGACGAAAACTGCGACATCGACCAGACCACGCTGGTGGTCGAGGAGGTCACCAACAAAACCTGGGATGCCGATGCCCGCCTGACCGAGCAGCTCAGCGCCGCCAGCCCCGAGCGCCCGGTCCTCATGGGCCAGCTTGACTCCGTCAGCGGTTTGTGGTCTCGCCACGATCTGACGGAGATCCCCACCGACGCGACGCTCCGCCTCTACCTGCGCAACCACATGATGGTGCCCGGCGGCGTCAACGATACCGAGGCCCAGGAGGTCGTGAACTTCCTCCGCGACATTTGGGAGGACGACTTCGACGGAGTGGCCCCCGATCCGCGGGCCGAACCGCGCCCGGCCGGTTACCCTGTCTTCGGTGATTTCTACCACTCACAACCGGTGATCGTGAACCCGCCCAACCGATCGATGTTCTACTTCGACTACGGCTACGGCGATGCCCACGATTACGCCTCGTTCCTCAAGAAGCACGCGATGCGTCGGCGGGTCGTGCTCTCCGGAGCCAACGACGGCCTGCTCCATGCCTTCGATGGGGGCATCTATGACCGTGACCGGGGCTCCACAACCGAGACCTACAACGACCAGCACGACCTCGGCAACGGCCAGGAGCTCTTCGCCTACCTGCCGAATGCCGTCATGCCACGGCTCTACAACATGACCTACGGCAAGTCGCAACAGTACTTGGTCGACGGTTTGATCGCCACCAGCGACGTCTACATCGACACCGATCCGGACCCCGGAGTCACCAGCCGCGAGTGGCGCACCGTCGCCATTGCGACCATGCGCCGCGGCGGCCGCGGAATGGTCGCGCTCGACATCACCCAGCCGGACCCGATCGACGGCACGACATTCGTTCCGGAAGTGCCCACCGACCAGTTCCCGGGCTGTCTCAACGGTGGAAGCGATTGTGGCAACGTCGCCTATCCGAAGGTGCTGTGGGAGTTCGAGGACGTTGACGACACCGATGCGAACTGCCCCTATTCCCCGGCCACGAGCGTCCAGTGCTCGCCGTACTGGGACCTCGGCTGGACCTGGTCCAAGCCGGCGATCGCCCGCATTGCGATCTACGATGCCTCCGGCACACCGGACGACGTCTTTGTCGCCTTCTTCGGCGGCGGATGGGACCGCAGGGAGAGCGATCAGACCGGGAACTTCATTTACGGCGTCGACATCGCGACCGGTAGCATTGTCTACAAACACAACCTCGGCGTCGCGGTGCCGGGAAGCCCGAGCGCACTTGACTCCGACATCGACGGCTTCCACGACCGGATCTACTTCGCCGATTCCGACGGCGGCATTTACCGTCTCCAGTTCCCGAGCCCCGACGATAACGCGGCCACCGGCGCCGACGCCGGCACCCTGACCAGAATCTTCGATTTCAGGGCGGGCTTCGCCGGCGGCGGCTTCCCCGACCGGCAGCGATTCTTCACCCGCCCGGTGATGGCGCCGGCTCTCTTCACCAGTTCGGGCTATACCTGGGCCCTGGCCCTCGGGAGCGGTGACCGTGCGAACCTGGACCGCTATGACGATGTCAACAACCCAATTGACAACTTCTTCTTCGTCCTCGATGTCGGCGACGATGTGACCCGCGGCAAGGCCGACCTCGAGGCCGTAAACTACAGCGACCTCACCGGCGACTTCGATTGCACGGCCGAGGAATCGCCCCTCGACCCCTCGGTCGGCAACTACGGCTGGTACCTCAGCCTGCGGCCCAACGAGAAAGTCGTCTTCGACGCCACTGTGATCAACGGCCACATTCTCTTCCCGACCTTCGACCCGACTCCGGGTGAGTTCGCCGGTCACAACGTGCCCGACGAGTGCATCCCGGTGAGCCCCGGCACGCCGACCCCGACGCCGACACCCAATGTAGCCTTCGGTGGTGAAGAGGTCATCTGCAAGGCCGCCGGTATCGGCCGCGCCTACGATCTGTGGTTCGAGTGTGGGTTGGGCGACTACGACGAGAACAATGATATATATACTGGTATCGAGGATTACACGATCGGAGGGACAACCTACGTGACCTTTACCACGCCTCCACCTGACCCGGACCCGACCAAAGAGTTCGTCAACGTCACCGGCCATGTGGTGACCAACTGGCGGCAGGAGTAGCCATGTCACGGCTTGTGCAGAGCCTCGCGCTGGCGCTTCTGATCGCCGGCAGCGCGGCTGCCGTGGACATCACCATGCGTGACGGCACGGTCATCACCGCCGAAAGCTACCGGCTGACCGGCTCCTACATCATGCTCAAGCTCGCCGACGGCCGCCAGGTCGCCTACGACGTGGCGGACGTCGATCTCGACGCGCTGCGAGCGGCCGAAGCTGCTGCTGCCGGTCCGCAGGGCGAAACCGCCGGCGCCGAACAGGACACCGGCACCCTGTCGGGTGGCCGTACCCTCAAGGAGGCGGCATCGGTCGGTGAGGACGACGGCTCGAGCCTCACGATCACCGACCGCGATGTCCGGCACGTCCGCGGCTCGGGCGTTGTTGGCGAGGACGAAGGGACCGAGGGCGCGGCACGCAAGGAAGGTGGTGTGCCGGAGGGCTATCAAGAAGGCGGCGGCGTGGTGCTCAACAGCATCAACGTCACTCCCGCGGGTGAGGGCCAGTGGACGATCAACGGTGAGGTCATCAACCGCACGCCGACTCCGGTCAACGATGTCCGCGTCCGGCTCGAGGTTGCGGTCGCGGGTTCCGACGAACCGTGGACGGGCGAGGTCGCCGTCACCAACCTGCTCGAACCGGACCAGACGGGGGTCTTCACCCACAGCTTTTCGGGCGAAGCGCCCGCGGGCCTGGCCCACCCCAACGTCCGCGCGAGTGTGTTGTGGATGCGGCGGGAGACGACCCGGACGCCGAATTACACGGGCGCGGGTGGCGTGCCCCATCCCAGCAACCTGCCGCTCGAACACGGTGGGGTGACGGGCGCCGACGTGGTAGCGACGCCGATCCCCGAGTAACGATGACCGGCAATAGCCGCCTTCTGGCTGTCGCCGCGCTTCTCATCGTCACGGTCGTCGCGGCGGTGGGTCTGTATCTTTGGCTGGGCCGCGAAGAGCCGACCCCACTGCCCGAGCCCCAGCAGGTGAACGTGCCCGACTCGATCCCCGTCGAGGAGGTTGCCGTCCAGTCGCCGGACCTCGACGTCGAGCTCCGTGCGATGCGTGGAACCGTCAAGGCCGGCTATACCGACTGGATGTGTCTCCTCGAGTGCCGCGAGCGCGACGGCTGCCGCGCCGACGTGGAGGTCAAGGTCGAATATCGATCGCTCGGTCAACCGCGCCAGCTCACGCTTGGTGGGCGCCTCGAGGGCAAGGCGGGCCAGATCATGCGCCTCGGGCGGGCCCAGCGGCCGCCGGTCGAGGTGGACAGCATCGATCGGGTGACGATCAATGTTCTTCACGTTTATGCCGCAGACGAGCCTTACGAACGGACCATCAACGACTGACGCCCACCGGTCCGACCTCATCAGTTTTGAGTTTTGAGTTCCCACCCATCCGTCCCCTTCACTTCAAGGGAGGTGGCGGACAACTCAAAACTCAAAATTCAAAACTCAACACTTGAACCGCGGCCCTTTACTCCTGACCCGTAACTCATTACCCTTCACCTCCGAGGTGGAGGAGACGAATTGGCGCATCCGTTTGCAAAGGTGGAGAGCGAAGGTGGCGTCACCGAGTGGCGCCACACGGAAAACGGTCTGACGGTACTCACCGCGCCGACACCGGTGGCGCCGGTAGTCGCCTTCGGGATCGTGTATCGCGTCGGCTCGCGCAACGAGCTGCCAGGGTACACGGGGGCGACCCATATCCTCGAGCATTTGATGTTCAAGGGAACCGAGAGGTTCAACCGTGCCAGCGGCACCGAGGCCGCGCGCGAACTGCACCGGGTGGGTGCCTCGTTCAACGCCACCACCTGGCTCGACCGCACCAACTACTTCGAGATCCTGCCGGTGGACCGGCTGGCATTGGCGGTCGACATCGAGTCCGATCGGATGCGCGGCGCCCTGGTGCGCGATATCGACCTCGAGAGTGAACGAACGGTGGTGCTCAACGAGCTCGACGCGGGGGAGAACGACAGCTTTGATCTGCTGATGAGGTCATCCTTCGCGCTTGCCTACCTGGAGCACCCCTATCGCCACCCGACCATCGGTTGGCGCAACGACGTCGAGCGGATGACGGGCGATGTCTTGCGTGGCTTCTACGACACCTACTATCACCCCGACAACGCCACGGTGATTGTAGCCGGCGATCTCGATGAGGTGTCCGCGCTCGACTCCGTGGAGCGCGGCTTCGGCGGTCTCGAGCGAGCACCGGGACCGGTACCGGAGGTGACCATTCGGGAATCGAAACAACGCGGTGAGAGGCGCTTCGACATCTATCGTGCGGGCGAGCTCGGAAATATCGCTCTCAGCTGGCATATTCCCGAAGGCCTGCATCCGGATCTGCCGGCGTTGTCGACGTTGACTCAGATTCTGGGCGACGGCGTCACCTCGCGGCTCTATCAACGATTGGTCGAAACCAACCGCTGCCTCGGCGTCCACGCCTACGCGATGGAGCTCCACGATCCGGGCCTGTTTCAGATCTTCGCCGCCGTTGCTCCAGGGGTGAGCCACCGGGAGGTGGAGGATACGATCCGGACCGAGGTTGCCGAGCTTGCGCGGACGCCGCCGGATAGAGATGAAATGGCGCGCGCGCTCGCCCAAACCCGCACCGATCTCGCCTTCCACCACGAGTCGCCGGGCCAGATCCTGGGTGGTCTGACCGAGGCGGTGGCGATGGGAGATTGGCGGCGATTCGTTCGTGAGCTCGAGCTGCTCGAGTCGGTCGGCGCCGAGGACCTGCAGCGAATCGCCGAAAGCTATCTCTCGGACCGCAACCTCACGGTCGGCTGGTTCGTGCCCGAAAACAGCGCGGCCGATGCAGCGGCAGGCACGCCATGACACGGTTTGATCTTCCGTGCCCGTCTCCGTCTCCGTGCCCGATGGTCGCGTCGCTATCGCTATCGGGATCGCTGTCGAACGCCCGCCCACCGCGTCCCTTCGGTCCGTGGCAACGCGACCTCGGTCCTTCGGCACTCCGAGAACAAGCTCTCGTCGACCCGTCGGACCTCGTCCGCTACGCGCCTACGGCGCGCGGGCGGGCCGTTCCCCTGTCATCCCGAGCGAGCGACTTGTCGCGGCGTAGCCGGCAGGCGGAGCCGAAAGCGAGCGGGGGGATCCCCGAAAACGATGGAGCTCACCCCCTCCGTCCTTTCTCTTCGCGCCGATTCCGGACCTGGATGCCGCGCTTCGCTCGTCGGCTTCGTCGGGATGATCACGAGATCTACCCCTCCTCGCCTCTGTCGCTCATCGCGGCCCCAGGCCCATTCTCGGCGCGACACGAAATCTCCGCTTCGCTCCGATTTCGTGAGGCGCGCTCCCGTCGGTGGAAGCCCGAGATCGGCGTGGCGCCTGCGGACTTCGCTCGCCCGCTGTCGCTTTCGGGCTTCTGCTGCGGCCCGCGATCCGCCGCAATCTGGCGCCCGCAAGCGGACGCCATCTCACGACGTCTCGCGGCCCTCGCAACGAAGCCCTTCACACCAGCGGACGCCGACGGTCGCAGTCGACAAGGGTGCGGTTTCGTCTCAACACCGCGTCGGGGAGCAGCGTGATGGGCCCGGGGACCGCATTTGCCGATCGGGTGAGCATGCATCGGTTGCCGGGCGGGGCCCGCCTCGCGGTGCTCACCAATCCCCACGCCCCCACCGCCACCGTGGCCGGTACCCTCCTGGCCGGGCCGGCGCGGGCGACGAACGGCCGTTTCGCCGTGCCGGGCATGGTCGCCGCAATGCTCGACCGTGGCACGACCAAACACAGCCGGATCGAGCTTGCTCGCGAGCTCGAGGACCACGGCCTGCAGCTGGTGGTGCGCGCTTCCGCGAGCACGCCCACCATTGTTTCGTTTTCAGCCCAGGGGCTGGCCGAGGAACTGCCGCGGCTGGTGCGGCTCCTGGTCGCAGTGCTGCGGCGGCCCAGCTTTCCGGCCGGGGAGCTCGACAAGCTTCGCGAGCAGGTTCTTGGAAGCCTTGCCCGTGAACGTGAGGAAACCTCGGCGCGCGCCTTTGCGGCCCTGACGCGCGGGCTCTTCCCGGAGGGCCATCCGCTCCACCGGCGGCCGATCGAGGCTCGGGAGAGAGAATTGAGGTCGCTGACCTGTGATGAGCTGGCCCATTTTCACGCGACGGCCTATGGCCCCGTGACTCTCGCGCTGGCTGTCGTCGGAGACGTCGAGGCCGGACGCGTGGCTTCGCACTTCGAGAGCGCATTGGCGGGATGGGGCGGCGGCGAAGAAGCGGTGCTGACGATCGACGAAAAGGGCACGCCAGGAACGCTGGAGGAGCGGATTCAGATTGCGGATCGACCCAACATCGACGTCTTTCTCGGCCACCGCGGGCGGCTCCTGCGAGGTGATGCTGACTACCCGGCGGCGGTGCTTGCCAACTCCTGTCTGGGACAGTCCACCCTGACCTCACGCCTCGGAATGGCGGTGCGCGACGACGCCGGTTTGACCTATGGAATCCAAAGCCGCTTTTTCGGCACTCTCCACGTCGCCGGTCCCTGGGCGACGGCGCTCGGAGTTTCGGTCGACAATCTGGATCGTGCCGTGGAGATGAGTCTGGAGGTCATCGCGAAATATGTCGAGGAGGGTCCTGAGGAGCGAGAGCTGGCGGACGAGCGCTCCGCCCTCGCCGGCTCCTACCGCGTTGGTCTCGCCACCAACTCGGGCGTCGCGCGCGAGCTGGTGATGGCCCTCACCGCCGGCGAGCCGATCGAGCGCCTGGACCGCTTCCCGGAGCAGCTCGTCGCGGTCGACCGCGATCAGGTCGTCGAGGCCATCCGCACCCACCTCCATCCCGACCAGATCATCGTCACCGCGGCGGGCGACTTCGAAGGCTGAGATCTCACCAACAAAACACTAGGAACACAATAGAGCCGCAGAGGACTCAGAGCCGCCCGCCTGCCCACGCCGCAAACACGAATACACAAAGACACGAAGGCCGTCCACCCACCCGCCCACACAAAGAGGCGGTCGCTGGGATGTGGAAGTGAAACAAAAACTCACGGCAGAACGACAGGCGATCTGTTGATCGCCCGTCGCCAGTGAGAAGTCCCTCGGTTCCGGATGCAGGCATCCGTTACCCTCGGACATCTCACTGGCCGACGCGCCTGCGGCGCGTCGATTCTGCCGTTCTTCTTTGGTGTTGTGAAGGGGGACGAGTCTTTCCCCGCCACAATCGAAGAAGAGGGGTGGCGAGGCCTGCGCTCGCGAAGCGCAAGCCGCTGGGCCGGGAAACCGTGACGAAAGGTTGTTTTTGGAGCGGTTGAGCGGCCCGGCAGTCCCTGGCCGCCGAACGGCGGCCAGGACCTCGCCACACAGGAATCCACCGTAGGCCTCTCCGCGTCTCCGCGCCTCTGCCTTTGTGTTTGCGACGTGGGTGGGTGGGTGGCTCTGTGTCGCCCTCTGTGCCTCTGTGGTTTTTCGGAACGATCCGCCCTCGCCCCTATGCCGGTCAATCCCAATCGATCATGAGGTGGTGCAGCGAGCAGTCGAGGAGGGGGCGCAGGCGCTCGTCGAGGATGTTTTCGACCTCGCGCAGGCGGTGCCTCCGCGAGGCGTGCAGGATCACCAGGTGGCGGCAGCTGAGCCGGTCGATTGCCGGCAGCAGGTCCTCGAGATGCATGTGTCCGTAGCGAGCCGCCCGCTCACGGTCTCCAGGACGGTAGAAGGAGCACTCGATGAGCAGCACCTCCGCCGCGAGAGCCTGAGGCTGGTCCTCCAATATTCTTGGCCCGCAGTCGGCGCAATAGGCGAGAAGGTCGGTCTCGATCTCCTCGGTGACGGTCTCGCCGGCGTTGCGACGGCGCGCGATCTCTTCGCCCGGGAAATCCGCGTACTCAAGCAACAGGCGGTGGCGACGCCACACGAGGCGCGAGCCGAGCGTCGGCACCCAGTGGTCGGTCCGAAAGAATACGAGATCGAAATCCCGGCGCATGGGAAATCTCTCACCCGCCTCCACTGCGATAACCTCGACATCATAGGGCTGGCCGCCTTCGAGACGAGCGTGTGTCGCGAGCAACTCCTTGATCCCGGGTGCGATGGCAGGCGGCGCAAGCACGTGTGCCGGTCCCATCGACTGGAGCCGGCGTTGGCTTGCCCAGTATGCGATGCCGCCGAGATGGTCGACGTGGCCGTGGCTGACCACGACCGTGTTGATGGCCGGGAGAGCGCGGTGGGCGCGGCCCGCGTCGAGGGCGAGGTGAAGCTGCGGCAGCAGAATCACGGTTCCGTCGCCCGCCCGCGATCCGCCGACAATGACCAGCTCTCCCCATGCGGTGTCGAGCTGGAGACGACGCAAGATGGAACCGCTCACCTGGCGGATTGTACGAGGAAGAAGCCGGGATCGGAACGCTTGCTGGGGAGGTCAACGCGAAGCGTCCAGCGGCTCTCAGGTGCCAGGGTCTTTCTGAAGCTCTTGGCGCCCAGCAGGCTCCGGTCCTCACCAAAGAGCTGCACGCCGACCTCGTAGGTGCCGGATGGGGTCAGGATGACCCGGCGGACGGTGCCGCTGCCCTTGCGTTTGAAGCCAAGGACGCCCTTTGCCGAGAAATCGAAGGGCACCTCCGCAAGGGTTTCGCCATCGAGAGTGACGGCAACCGCGCCGGAGGAGATGGGGGAGTCGAAAGACAGGGTCACGCGGGCGATCCCCGAGGCTGGTGTCGGAGTGGGAGGCGGTGCGGCGGTCACCGTGCCGGCCCCGGCGGCGCGCGTCGAGCGGCTGGTCGTAGGACGGGTTCGAGCGCGCTTGATCCTCTCCTCGGAGAGTTCGAGGTAGGAGACCGCGATTTCGTTCATCGGATCGAGCTCGAGGGCCTCGCGGAAGATGTTGCCAGAAGCAACGTAGTCGCCGGCGCGGTACAGCCGCCGGCCCTCGGTCACCAACTCGGCCACTCGTCGCTGGTTTTCGGCACTCGTTCGTTCGGCCTCAATCGAACGATGGATGTCGCGCGCGAGCCGCCGTGCCGCCGGTGAGCTCGGCACCTGGTCGAGAACGGCCTGGATGGCGCTTCTCGCCAGGGTCAGGTCTCCCGAGTCGAGGCGCACAGCGGCAGTCCGGAGAGAGCCGACCACTGCATTGAGGTTGCGGGTCGAGGCGATGGACGGCGCGGCAAAAGGCCCGCGATCGATCTTCATCCGCAGGCCGGTGAGAGTCAACGCGAGCAGGACCACCGAGACACCGATGACGATCCATACCCACCGCGGTTCCACCTCCCATTCGGCCCATTCGGGAAGCTGGATCCTCTCGCGCAACCGGTGCCAGAGTCCGGCGACTCGCGACGTGGGCGTGGGCGGCGGCGGTGAGCCGCCGTGTATGCGGGTCGCGAGGTCCGGCTGATGGATGCTCGTGCTGCCGGAGTCGTCTGGATGTCGTTGGACGAGTGAACGGGCAAGGGCGCCCAGCACCTTGGCCAGCTCTTTGCCGGTCTGGAATCTTTTTTCCGGGTTCTTCTCGAGGCATTTGAGGACAATAGGGTTGAACGCCGCAGGGATTTCGGCGCTGACGGTGGACGGAATCGGGCTTGGCTCCTGGACGATCCGGAGGGTGACCTCGTGCATGGTGTCGCCGCCGAATGGGCGCTGGCCGGTGAGGAGGGTGAAAAGAACGACGCCGAGTGAAAAGATGTCGGAGCGGCCGTCCACTCCCTTGCCTGTGATTTGCTCTGGCGACATGAAGTTGGGGGTGCCGATGAACTGGCCGTCGACCGTGAGGTTTGAGGTCTCGAGACGGGCGATGCCGAAATCGGTGATCTTGGCCGTACCGTCTGCGGTCAGGATGATGTTGGCTGGTTTGACGTCGCGATGAACGACCCCGAGCGAGTGGGCGTAGTCCAGGGCGATCGCGACATCGGCCGCGATCCGCGCCGCCTCGGAGGGCCGGAAGACGTGTCCTGTCGCGAGGATCTGTTTGAGGTCTCGCCCCTCGACGTGCTCCATGGCGATGTACATGAGGCCGCTCTCGGGGTCCTCGCCGACATCATGGACCGTGACGATCCCAGGGTGATTGAGCCGGCCCGCGGCCCGCGCCTCGCGGACAAAGCGTTCGCGAAACTCCTCGGCGTGCTCGGCGTCGAGGTCGACTCGCAGGGTCTTGAGTGCGACCAGACGGTCGATGATCGGGTCACGGGCGAGATAGACCACCCCCATCGCCCCGCGTCCGAGCGTCTTTTCGATCTCATAGCGTCCGATTCGCTTCTCAGACATCGCTTTCAATTGTATCCGCATTCGGCCCCTCCCGCGTCCGAGTCCGCGTCCCCGTCCGCGTCCGAAACGCTTCGGGCGGTACGGCTGTACGGCCGTACGGCCATACGGCTTCCCCCGCCCCCCGTTTGAACCACGAAGGCACCAAGATCACCAAGAACGCACAAAGACATTTATCTGTGTTTTCCCGCCTCGTTGAATCCGAGGGCCGCAATGTGACCTGATCGGCTGGGCAATGCGTCGGTCGTTTCTCATACAAAGGTATTTCTTTGTGATGCCTTGGTGTCCTTTGTGTATTGGTGGTGAAATGGGTGGGTGGGCGGAATTCCTAATTCCTAATTCGGATATCTCGTGCCTGTCTGGCATTGAGTCGGCCGAAACGACGCCCTGCGGGGACCCATTCTGTGGTGTGGCCGCGGGCACGATACTTGCTGTATTGTGCCTCAGCCTGCATATCTCATCGGCTTTTGCAGCGAGGCCGGGAAGCTGTTGTGAGATGGGGTGTTTGCGACCTGAGGGGCGTGGACGCGTACTTGACGGTAAGGGGAGCACCCCGACGGGAGCAAACGCCGAAAATTGCTGCAGATTTCCGGCCGCAGCAGAAAGCTGGTGAGGTGTGCGGGCTGGGCCAACTGGCTTGCGGGGGAAATATGGAAAACCTGGAAACACGAGGCGATGAAAAGGCGATCGATCGCGCCGCGTCACGGCTTGGCGAGATCCAGCGGGCCGTATCCGAGGTGGTGGTCGGACAGGAGCGCCTGATCGAATCATTGCTGGTAGCGATGCTGTGCCGCGGCCATGTGCTCCTCGAGGGCGTACCGGGTCTTGCAAAGACCCTCACTGTGCGGACTCTGGCCGGTGTGATCGGGGGCAGTTTCCAGCGCCTCCAGTTCACCCCCGATCTGCTGCCCGCGGACGTCACCGGCACCCAGATCTTCGATCCGAAGACCTCGCAGTTCGTTCCGCACCGCGGTCCGATCTTCTGCAACCTGGTGCTGGCCGACGAAATCAACCGCGCGCCGGCCAAGGTGCAGTCGGCTCTCCTCGAAGCAATGGAGGAACGCCAGGTCACGATCGGTGATACCACCTACAACTTGCCGGACCCCTTCGTGGTGCTGGCGACCCAGAACCCGATCGAACAGGAGGGAACCTATCCTCTGCCCGAGGCTCAGCTCGACCGCTTTCTCTTCAAGGTGCTGGTCGACTACCCAGCTCCGGAGGAGGAGCGCAAGGTCCTCGAGTACCACCTCGCAGCGTCCTTTCCGACACCGAAACGTCTGAGCTCGGTCGAGGAGTTGGCGGAGCTCGAACCGGTCGTGCGCGAGGTCTACCTCGACGAGCGTATTCGCTCCTACATCGTCAATCTGGTGACTGCGACCCGTGAACCGGCCGATGTCGGTCTTGGTGATCTTGTGCCGCTGCTTGCCTTCGGGGCCTCCCCGAGAGCGTCCATCGCCCTGGCGATCGGCACCCGTGCACTGGCGCTGGTCCGCGGCCGTTCCTTCGTCACTCCGGAGGATGTCAAAGAGCTGGCGCCTTCGGTGTTGCGCCACCGGCTGGTTCTCACCTACGAGGCCGAGGCCGAGGGTGCGACTGTGGAGGAGATTACCGAACGGATCCTGCTCGCGGTGGAGGTTCCTTGATGAATTCGTCCCCGTTTCCGTTCCCGAAAATGGGGATGGAAAATCCGAAATCCGAAATCCGAAATCCGAAATCAAGGTGGTGAGCGTTGCCCCTTAGCCTTGCCTCCTACTTCGGGCGCCCCCGACCACAGGCAACCTCGGGTGAGCCCGGTGCAGAGCTCCGCGCCCAGGTGCGTCGGCTCGAGATCCGAGCACGCCAGGCCATGGAGTCGGGGCTGACGGGCCAGTACCAGAGCGCTTTCAGGGGGCTCGGGCTGGAGTTCGAGGAGGTGCGCGAGTACCGGTCCGGCGACGATGTCCGGACCATCGATTGGAATGTGACCGCAAGGACGGGCTTGCTCCACGTCAAGAGATACCGCGAAGAGCGCGACCTCAATGTCCTCCTCCTCGTCGACCTGTCGGCCTCGACCCTGTTCGGCTCGAAGGTGATGACCGTCCACGACCTCATCGCCGAGGTGGCCGGTCTCTTCGCCCTGGCTGCGGCCCGGCGCGACCGGGTCGGTGCGATCCTTTTCGACGACGACGTGCGGACGTTGATCCCGCCGCGTCTCGGCTGGAGGCACGGGCTGCGGGTGGTGCGTGAGGTGCTGGCGGCGGAGCCCCGGGGCCGAGGCACCGCCCTCGACCAGGCCGTGCGGGCTGCGGGCCATATGCTGCACCGGCGAGGCGTGGTCATCATTCTCATCGACCAGACCTGTCCTTTGCCGCGGCGCGAGCTCGTAGCCCTTGCTGGACGCCATGAGGTCGTGGTCGTGCGCCTCGGAGACGACCTGTTGGAGAGTGGGGTTCATGGCACGAGCCTGCCGGTGGTCGACGTTGAGGTGGGGAACCGGGGCGTGGTCCGCGGACCGGGCGTGGTGCAACGACAGTCGCCACCGCCGGGCGTCGATCTGATCGAGCTCCACACCGGCGAGGACTACCTGCCGACGGTACGGGCGATGCTCGAGCGACGGGAGCGGCGCCGTGCGCACTGAGCACACCGTCTGTGCGCTCCTGGTGGCCATTTCGTCGGCCGCGGCGATTTCGTTCGCCTCTCCGGCTGCGCTCGAAGTCACGGTGTCGACAACAGCCCCCAGAGTCGGTGACCGGGTGCCGGTACGGGTTGCCGCACGTGGTGGCGAGGACCTGATGTGGGGTGAGTTGCGGGTCGGAGTCGAAAAAGAGGGCCCGTGGGTGGTGGTGGACGGTCCCCGCGAGATTGCGGGCGCCCGCCCGCCGGTTTGGGAGCTCGTTTTGGCGCCGATAGCGGTAGGGGAGCTCAACCTGCCCACCCTCGAGGCCGAGGTCCGCACCGTCGATGGCGAAGTCGAGGAAATAGGAGCTTCGGAGGCGCCGACCATCAATGTCGTCTCGGTTCTGCCTGCCGAAGAAGAGGTGCAGCCGGAGCCGCTGCGCGACCCGTTGGGGGTGAGCGGATTCCCGTGGGAATGGGCGCTGCCGCTGGCGATGCCGATCCTCGGGGCGGCCGTCGCCCTTCTCTGGTGGGGAAAACGACGTCGAACGCGGGCAGGCGCGGTGGACACCTTGGTGTTGGCGCCGTTTGCAGAGCTGATCGCTCTCCTCGATCGCCTCGAAGGGCGGATCGGCCGCGAGCCGGGCGCGAGTATCTGTGATCGTCTGGCGGGTGGATTACGGCGCTACCTGGAACGGGTGAGTTCTGAACCTGCGGGGGAGATGACCTCGTTCGAGCTCAGACTCCTCGCGCGCAAGCAGAAATGGCCGGACGACGTGCAGCGCGGCATCCAGGCGGTGATGAACGTCGCGGACAGGGTGCGGTTTGGCCGCTTTGTGGTTGATGACGGCGAGCTGCGAGGGGCGATCGAAACCAGTCGCGACGTTGCGCAGAATCTCGAGGACCACGTGGCCGTTGGTGACCAGGATCCGGAGGAGTTGGAGGCGGCTGGATGATCCGGCTGGCTGAACCGCTGTGGCTCGCCGTGGGCGGTGTCGGTCTCATCGCTGTGATCGTGTGGCTCCTCCGCCGGCGATGGCAGCGCTACCCGTTCCCGTTCGATGGGCGAGATCCAGCGCGCCGCTCCGTCCGTTTCAGTTCGACCGCGACGGCAGGCGTGCTGGCCGCGATGGCCTTTGCGCCGCTCGCGGTGTCGTTGGCTCGGCCACAGGAGGTGCTGTCGAGACAGCTCGAGCAGGCGGAGGGCGTCGACATGGTGATCGCTCTCGATGTCTCCGGGTCGATGGCGGCCCTCGACTTCCAACCCAGCGACCGTCTCGGCGTCGCCAAGGAGACGATCGCACGTTTTCTCGAGCGGCGGCCGCACGATCGTATCGGGCTGGTGATATTTGCCGGTGCGGCGGTGACAATCTGCCCGCTGACCCTGGATCACGACGTCGCCGGCCATCTTCTCGAACAGGTGGAGCTGCGCACCCTGCCGGACGGTACCGCCATCGGCCTCGGCCTCGGGACGGCGGTCAACCGGCTGCGAGCGTCAACATCTGACTCCAAGGTCGTGGTATTGGTCACCGATGGCTCCAACAACGCCGGGCAGCTCGACCCGCGAACCGCTGCCGAACTGGCGAGGGACGAGAAAATCACGGTCCACACCGTGCTCGTCGGCCGCGGCGGAAAGGTGCCGATCCCGGTCCGGATGCGCGACCCGAGAACGGGTCGAGAGTTCTCGCAGATCCAAAACGTGGAGGTGGAGATCAACCCGGAGCTGCTGGCGGAGATCGCGCGCAGCACCGGCGGCACCTCGTTCCGTGCCCGCGATCCGGAAGCGTTGGCGGATGTCTTCTCGGAAATCGATAGCATGGAGAAGACGGTATTTACCTCGACTCGACTCGTCCGCTACCGTGAACGTTTCGAGCCCTGGGCGCTCGCTGCGTTGGTCCTGTTGGCGGCAGGGGTCATTCTCGAGGGTGCTGCCGGGAGGACGCCGTGGTGAGCTTTGCGGAACCCGCTCGCCTGGCTCTCCTCGCGATACCGGCACTGACTGTGGTGCTCGCCCTCTACCGTCATCGTCGCCGACTGCAACAGCAACGCAGACTTGCATCGCCGGGGGTCTGGCGCCGACTGTTGGGCGGAATTCCCGCCACTGGGGTGGTGCGTTTGATCGCCTGGAGCGGGGCAGCGGCTCTCCTGGTGTTGGCGGTGGCACGACCGCAGTGGGGCGAGATGCCGGCCGAGGAGACGATTCGAACGCGGGATCTGGTCGTCGCCCTTGACGTTTCCGACTCCATGCTTTGCGAGGACCTGCAGCCGTCTCGTCTGACCCGCAGCGTGGAGACCTTGATTCGGCTCCTGCCCCAGCTCGGGGGCAACAGGATGGCGGTGGTGGTGTTTGCAGGTGAAGCGTACTCGCTGGTGCCGCTGACCACCGATTTGGCGGCGGTCGCGGTCTTTCTGGACGGCGTGGGGCCCGGCATGGTGGGCCTGCCGGGCTCCAATTTGCAGCGAGCGGTGGACGGTGCCCTGAAGCTTCTGCCTCCCGAAGGAGAGGGGCGTGTTCTGCTTCTCTTCACCGACGGAGAAAACCTGCAGGGGGACGTGAACGTGGCCACCGATGCCCTGTCGAAGGCCGCCGTCGGGCTGCTCGGAATCGTGGCGGGAACGGAGCGGGGCGGACCGATCCCCGAGCACGATGAACGCGGCGGAGTGCACTACAAGCGCGACCAGAACGGCCAGCCCGTGGTGACCCGCACCCACCCGGAGGTGCTGGCCGAGATCGCCGCCAAGGTTGACGGTGAGGTTGTGTCTCTCGGTGACCCGGAGGTCGTGCGCGAAGTCGCAGACGCGGTAGCGAGGCTTCGCACGCGCGAGGTCGAAGAAACCCGCAATATCCGGCGCGTCGAACGGTTTCCGATTTTCCTCGCCGCGGCGGCCATCCTTCTCATCCTCGGATTTGCGATGTCCCCGTGGCGGCGACTGGCCACTGCAGCCGCAATCGTGGTGATCACCGTGCCGTCTTTCGCCATTGCTCAGGGCGTGTCTCCCGCGACATCTGCGCCGCGGGTCGATGCGCCTCCAGTGACCGCTGATCAACCATCGGCGGAGGGCGCGTTGCCTTCGGCCTCGTGGTGGCAGCGCCTGATCCCGGGTGGGAGCCGCCGGCTCGCCAGGCGGGGTGTCAGCGAGTGGCGTCAACAGAAGCTCGAGGAGGCAACAGTTTCTTTCGCCGGGGCTGCCGAGCTCGACCCGGACGGACCAGAGAGGCTGTATGACCTCGGTACGGCCCTCGCGGCCGGTGGCAGGCTCGAAACGGCAACTCCGCTACTGGCAACGGCAGACCGCGGAGGGGTCCCCGGCGCGGCTTACAATTCGGGCACCGCTGCACTCGTGCAATCGCAGCCGGATGCTGCCCTCGAGTGGTTGCGACGGGCGATGCTCGCCGATCCCGACGATCTCGCGGCCAAACACAACTATGAGCTCGCACTCAGAATGCGTGACCAGCAGCAACAGCAGCAGGACCAGCAGCAGGACCAGCAGCAGGACCAGCAACAGGAGCAAGAAAAACAAGAGGGGGACGGTGAGCCAAAGCCGACACCGACCCCGTCACAGGGTCAGGGCGCGGCCCCGACACCGACGCCCGACCCCAACCAGTCGCTTTTCGCGGCCCTCGAGCGGGCCGAGGCGGATGCGCGGGATGCCCTTCGCTCGCCGACCCCGATAGCGGGCAAGGTGGAGAAAGACTGGTGAGGAGTAGCGTTCCTGCCGCGGCAGCCCTTTTGGTTGCCGGCGTCGCGATTGTCGGCGCCGCTGAACCGAGTCTCGAGGTCCATCTTGACCCCCGAAAAATCGGGATCGAGGACTCGACCGTACTCGTGGTACGGATCCTCGAACCGGAGGGAACACCGGAGGTCGACCTCGGCACGCTCGACAACCTCGAGGTCGTCTCCGGCCCGTCGACCAAGACCGAGTTTTCATGGATCAACGGGGCAGCCACCCGGGCCGTCAGTTTCAGTTATATCGTGCAGGGTCTCGAGGTCGGTGCGGCAGCGATCGGACCTGTGACTGTGAGGCTCGGCGGGACCCAGCTCAGCTCCGAGATCGTGACGGCCGAAATCGTTCCCGGCAGCATCCTTCCCCACGAACAGCGGGGGAGGCGTTCGCCGTTTCTTCTCGATCCTTTTGAAGACTTCGCCCAGCGTCGCCAGCCCACCCGCTCGGCTCTGGTCGTCCTCAGACAACTGGTGGACGAGTCCCACGTGGTGCTCGGTCAACCGGTTGGAGTTGCGATTGTCCTCGATACAACCGCCGGCGGCGTCGACGGCTTCGAGTGGACGACGCCGCCATCCTACCCCGGGTGGTGGGCACAGAGGATTGAGCCACCCGAGCGAGTCACCGGCGAAGTCGTGGAGGTCGAGGGCGTTCGCTATAACCGATTCGTGGTTGCGAGCCACGTGCTCGTTCCCCTCAAGACCGGGCAGCTCAAGGTGCCGTTGGTCGAGGCGAGAATCGGATTTCGAACCGGCAGCCTTTTTTCGCCGCAACAGGTGGTGGAGCGCGCCACAGAGGCGAGAACCGTCGAAGTGTCACCGCGTCCCCGCCCACCGGAGGGTTTCTCAGGTGCAGTCGGTGATCTTAGCTACCGGGCGTCAATCGAGCCGGAGAGCATAGATTTCGGAGAGTCGGCGGTGTTGACCATCGAGCTGCGTGGAAACGGCAATCTACCCCTGGTGGAGGCGCCGGCCATATGGCCGTCGTGCGCGAGCTGCGAGAGCTATCCACCCGAGGAAGAGAGCAACGTAACGGTCGATGAAAGCGGGATCCACGGCAGCCGTGCCTGGCGAACGACCCTGGTACCCGTGAGCTCGGGCGAAATCGAGCTCGCACCCGTGATGCTGGCGGTTTTCGATCCGGTGGCTGGCCACTACCGGAAACAGACCCTGGGCCCACTGCGCCTGGTGGTGAAACCGGCGTCCGTGACCCCGACGCCGGTGATGGTCGAGGAGGAGCGGATCGCCGACCAGAATGAGTCGGAAGAGACGGTTCCATCGACTGTGGATGGCGAACCGGCAGTGCCCCTGTGGGCGTGGGTCGTCGGTGCCCTTGTCCTCGGTCTCGCTCTCGGCGGCGTAGCGCCATTGGTGATGGCACGGAGGCGCAAGGGAGCGCTTCCCGTGCGCCGTGCCGGAGAGAGCCCGGCGGAGCGTGCCCGTGAGCTCCAGGTGGCTCTCGAGCGGTGGTGGATGGATGCTCGGGCTCGTGCCGAAGGCCGCGACCTCGAGGACGAGATGCAGCAGCTGCGGCGCGAGCTCGAGGCCATCCGTTTTGCCCCTGGCCGAGCCGACCATACCGAAACCGTTCTCGACCTCGAAGAGCGCCTGCGGGGGCTGATGCGTCGCGCGTGATCACCAGGAAATCTGTACGTGCATCACGCATGATACGATGATCCAATGGGCGCACTAGAGGTCCACAGCCTTCCACTGGGCGATCTCGAGCCTTTCCTCGACCGCAAACGGTACTCAGCGTTTGCGATGTCACAGCTGCAGCTGCCTTCGTTTCTCGGCGAAATCCTGAGGAAAGCCAACGACTTCGTGCCGTCGGAGGCAGGATCGATTCTCATGGATCGGCCAATCGAACGGGGTGAAACACCTTCCGAAATCCTGCTCTACTTTGTGGCCGCCTTTGGCCCTTCGGGTTCGGCCCTTCTCGGGAAAAGCCTGCGCGCCGATCGTGGTGTGGTCGGAAATGTGTATCGCTCGGGAGAGCCCTACCTCATGTCGGACGCGCAAAAGGATCCCAATTTCTACTCCAAGATCGACGAAGAACATGAGTTTCGAACCACCGGCTTGGTCGCAGTGCCGGTTCGAATCGAGCGTACCGTGTGTGGTGTTCTCGAGCTGCTCAACCGTTCTGACGGCAAACCGTACACCGAACGCAATATGCAGATGCTCGAGATCTTCGCGCGCTACACTTCGATTTCGATCGAGAACCTCCTCGACGCGCAACGTGCGACCGAGATGGCACGTCGCGACGACCTCACAGGGCTGTACAACGATCGGTTTTTCCATCACCGGCTGAGTGAGGATCTCATTCGCGCGGACGTGACCCGTTCAACCATCGCCCTGCTCTTTCTCGACATCGACAATTTCAAGACGGTGAACGACACTCACGGTCACCTTGCTGGATCGCAGGTGCTGAAGGAGTTCGGATGGCTCCTGAACCGCGCCGTGATCGACGAGAAGGCGACGCTCGCGCGGTACGGCGGCGACGAGTTTGTCGTGATCTTGCCGGACCATGACCTGGAGATGGCGTGCGAGGTGGCAACGAGGATCCAGACCGAGCTGGCCGATACCGAGTTTCTTCAAGGCTCCTTTTCCTGGTCCGAGGGCCCGGTCTACTGGCGCCGTCCGCTCACCGCCTCCATCGGCGTCGCCGTCTATCCCCACCACCTCCCCCGCCAGGGCACGACCGATCTCAAGAAGAACCTCCTCCTCCGTGCCGCCGACCTCGCCATGTACCGCGGCAAAGAAAACGGCAAGAACCAGATCCGTATCGCGGACTGACCCGTCTCCGTGCCCGTCTCCGTTTCCGTGCCCGGACGGACGGCCCGCCCGCCGCCATCTTCGATCGCGGCCACGCGTCTTCAGTCCTCCGGCTCTCCGAGAGCAAGCTCTCGTCAATCCGTCGTCCCTCGTCCGCTGCGCGGCTCCGCCGCGCGGGCGGGCCCGTTCCAATAGGTGGTTCTCAACTTGACATCCCGCTCCTTCCCCCCGCCCACCCTCCCTCAGAAAGCCACGCTGGGCTTCGCCCACCGCGCCTTTCTGAGGGAAGGGGGTGAATATAGAGCTGGCACCGGAGTTTCTCCTGTCTATTCCAGGGCCAAGGTCATGAAAAACTTCGTGATTACTTGGTGCTGTTGGTGTCTTGGTGGTGAAATGGGCGGGTGGCCGCATAGCCGAACAGCCGTCAGGCCGTATGACCTTTTTCCGCGTCAAAATGGCAGAGAACAAACCCTTGGCAACGCCATACTTCGGCCAGAGATGGCCCAACCGATGCAAAATCCTGTGAAATTTGTGCCGATATCTGGCTTTTCCTGAGAAAATGACGTCAGCTGGAAACTTGGCAAGCCTTTTGCTGTTGCATGATCTAAGAGATGCCGGTGTGCCGAGACGCGTCGGTATGTGGAGGTTTCGATGAAGAATGACGTCCAGAAAGTCTTTTCAATCGCGGCGGTGATCGTCGCCGCGATTCTCTTTGGGATGGTTCTGTCCGGTGGACTCAATATGACGAAGCGGGTCGATGCCGATCGGCCGGAGCCGGTGCCGGCGGCGGTATCCGAAGGGATGGCCCTGCCCGACTTTGCAGACCTCGCCGACCGCGTCGTGCCGTCGGTGGTCTCGGTGTATTCGGATGAGGTCCGGGAGCCGTCGGAGGATCGCCGCGGGATGCCCAATGATCCCTTCCACTTCTTCTTCGGTCCTCGCGAGGAGGGCCGCGAACGGGAGCCGCAGGTCCGCAGATCCTCGGGCTCGGGTTTCTTCATCACTGCCACCGGTGAGATCATCACCAACCATCACGTCATCGAGGATGCCGACAAGATCCGGGTGCGCCTGGTGGACGACACGGAATACCGTGCTGAGGTCGTGGG
>Ga0307423_1000697_pt1 | contig 22340 bp, 15 predicted proteins | sample SalMarWE160310MG_FD_202154 | JGI IMG/M metagenome (GOLD analysis project Ga0307423, IMG submission 202154) | Salt marsh sediment microbial communities from the Plum Island Ecosystem LTER, Massachusetts, United States - WE1603-10 | ecosystem: Environmental > Aquatic > Marine > Intertidal zone >...
TAACCCTTTCGCTTGCAGGAATAGCTGTGTTTTACAGATATCTTAGGGATAGTGTGGCTGAGATTTATAATCAATCCTATATCGTTAATCTAAGGGCTAATGGATATACCGAAAAAGAAATATTTAAAAAACATATAATACCAAATGCTGTTCGCCCTTTAATTTCAGTTGCTGGAATTGAGTTTGGTATTTTACTCGGTGGTGCATTAATAACCGAAGTGATATTTTCATTACCTGGAATGGGAAGATTAACTGTCAATGCAATTTTCAATCGTGATTTTCCTTTAGTAATTGGTTGTTCTTTTATTGCCGGGTTGATGATGATATTAACAAACTTTATTGCTGATTTGATAAAAATCAAAATAGATAAACGTCTTTTGAAAGATTTATTGCAATAATGATTTCTAAACTTAAAATATGGCATTTTTTGTTATTGCTTTTTGTGCTGTTTGCAATTTTTAGATTTGAATCAATAATTAATTTAGCTGTGTTATACGTAGAATTTATTAAGCTTACATTTAAGCAGGATCAAAATCTTGCCGGGCAGGTAGATTTTAAATTTATTGACAATTTTGTTTCGATAATTTTGATTGTTGCAATTCCAATTATTTTAATAAGTTCAAAAAAAATAAAAAAATTATTGAATGCTTCCTTAAGTTTATCTGGAACAGTAATAATAATATTAATTATTTGCTTTTTATTTGCTCCGATAATAAGTAAACAAAATCCGGATTTTCAGAAAAATATTTCTATCACAAAACTTTTACCACCATTATCAACAGTAAAGTATATTAGCTTAAAAAGTTCAGCATCTAAAAGTAAAACAGACATTGAAAAATTCATTAAACTAAAAAAATCTATCATTCCAGAATCATACAATGATGAAATTATATTTATTGATAGCATAAAATCAGCTTCTAACTCAAGCTTAAATTTAAATCCAAAAGTTTTGGCCGGTAATTCTGTAGAATATTTTCAGAATGGAGTTTCAATTAAAATCTTAACTGATGATGTGATCAATAATAATGGAATCCCGATTATAAAAGAGAAGCACTTTATTTTTGGTTCAGATGAATTTGGAAGAGATATTTTTACAAGAATTATTTATGGTTCTCGAATTTCTTTGTTAGTTGGATTTGGCTCAGTCATTTTATCATTATTAATAGGGATGGGATTTGCATTTGTTGCCGTTCAAAAAGGTGGTGTTGTTGATTTGATATTAAGCAGATTAACAGATTTGTTCCTTTCATTTCCAACTATTTTTTTAGTGATTATAATCCTTGCTTTGTTTGGAAGTAATATTTTGTCTGTAATTATTGTTCTTGGACTTTCAGGTTGGATGAGTCTGTTTAAGGTTGTTAAAACTGAAATGGCATCTATAAAAAAGAAAGATTATTTTATAAGTGCAGAACTAATGGGACTTAGAAATACGAATTTATTGATTAGAGAAATTTTACCCGTTATTATTGCGCCGGTAATTGTAAATCTAATTTTTCAGTTTAGTAATGTTATTTTGGCTGAGTCGGCATTGAGTTATCTTGGGCTGGGAACAGGAACATCGTATCCATCTTGGGGCGCAATGATTGAAGCAGGACAGGAATATATTACAAAATCAGGGTGGATGATTTTTTTACCTGGAATTATTTTAATTGTAACTTTGCAAAGCATAAATAGTATTGGAAGACAAATTAATAAATTTTATAATCCCCGACTTTTAGTATGATAAATAAAAGATACTTAATAGATAAAAAGCTAGGCCAGGGAAGAAGCAAAGTATTTAGCGTTATTGATACGGAATTTCCGGAGCGGGAAGTAGCTGCTAAATTTTTACCATTCAACTCTTCTAACGAAGAAAAAGATTTTTTTAGAGAGGAATTCTTTACACTTCAAAAGCTTGATCATCCGAATATCATAAAATCGTTTGAGATGAGTTTAGTTTTAACAAAAGACGATGAAGACAATGAACTTGAGGTTTATTCTCCTTTCATCACTCTGGAACATTTTTCATCTTCAGAATTGCTACAATATAGCGGATTAAAAGACGAGAGAAAACTAGTTCAAATAGTAAAACAAATTTGTTCAGCACTTTATTATTTGCATCAATCTAACTACATCTATTATGATCTTAAGCCAGAAAATATTCTTGTTGAAGATATAGATGGTAAACCATTTATTAAAATAATAGATCTTGGGTTATCACAATACATACTTATGGAATATGAGCTTGCCATAAAAGGCACTGCCTATTATATAGCTCCTGAGCTATTAAAAAATGAAATGCATGATCATTCAGTTGATTTCTATTCACTCGGAATGATGCTTTACAGAATTGTTTATGATAGTTTTCCATTTAAAAGTGACGATCAATTAGAAATTTATAAAGCACATATTGAAGAAGAGTTTGTATTTCCCGAAAGCGACTGCTCTGAAAAGTTAATTAATGTAATCAAAAAGCTTGTTAAAAAAAGTCCGGTGGAAAGATATAGCAATGCTTTGCAGATAATTGACGATCTGGGCTTAGAGATAGATCTAAATTTTACAAAAGATATTATTCCGGCCAAAGTCTTTAGCGATAGAAAAGATGCATATAATATTTTAACAACATATCTGAAGGATAATAAAAGCAACGAAGTATTTACTGTGCGCGGTTTTGATGGATCTGGTAAGTCATCCTTGCTTTTAGAAATTAATGAAAAAAATCCACTGTCTGTTTTGGTTGAAAATACGAAAACAAAATCGGGAATAGATGCAATAAAATATGTCTTTCGAAAAATTATTTTTAGCGAAACACTTTATTCTGAAATTCATAGCAACTTTGACAAAATATTAGCAGATCTTTTTAACAGCGGTAATATTAATTTTATCGATAATATTAAACAGATTCTTAACAATCTTCCGCAGGGAGTTGAACTGATTTTACTTCTGGATGACTTTAATCTTTATGATGAATTCACAAAAGAAGTATTAATTGAAATAATTCCAATTCTTCAAATCAAGCGTGCAAAAATTATTTTATCCGAATCATCTGATTATGATCACTTCGGATCGCGATTAAGCAACTTATGTGATATTCAACTCAATCAATTTACAGATCATCAAATCTCCGAATTTTTGGATCTTAGTTATTCTGTGAATTTTCCCAAAAGAGAATTAAAGAAATTTATATTGCTTTATGCAGACCTGTTGCCTGGTAATATTAAGCAGTTTATAAAAGATTTGATTATTCTAAAAATTATGAAATTTGGAGCTGATTCAGTCAGTTTTTCTGCTAGTGAAGATATTGTGCTTGCCTTACAAAGTTCGCACGAAGAAATGTATAGACTTCGTCTTAGTAACCTTAATACAATAGAATTAAAACTGGCGCAAATAATATCTGCTTTTGAAATTTCAATTGAGCAGACGATTCTAGCTGCCTTACTTGATATTCCACAATCCGAATTAAAACTAGTATTAATTGAACTTGAAAAGAAAAATATAATTCAACATCTGAACATCAGTAATGTGCCTCAGATTAATTCCTTTGGATTCAATAAATATATTTATTCCACTATAAGTAATAAAATAAAGTTTCATATCGTTTTGGCTAATTCAATAAAAAGGTTGTTCCCTGATTTTAATACAGTTGAATTAGCTAGGCAATTTGAGTTAGCGAATGAAAATGAACGCTCTTTTGAAGTACTAAAAAAAGAGATTGGCAGAGCGGAAGAAATATCAGCGTATAGTTATAAAAAATCTTTGTTGGAAAAATTATTAAAACTATCGTTACCATTAGCAATAACAAATCAATTAAGACTTGATTTAGTAAAAACACTTTATAAGCTAAGCGATTATAAATCAGCTTTAGATAATATTTATAAACTGCAAATTGATAAAGTTTCTGATATTGAAAGAAACCAGGTTTACTTTATTAAGGGCAGCAGTCTGATGGGTCTGAGAAAAATTGAGGAAGGAAAGAAAGCTCTTGATGAATTAAGAACAGGAATTAATGATCAAAAACTTGAGCAAAAAATACTTATCGAGTTAGCATATGCTGAATTTGATTTGAATAATTTCGAATCGGCGGAAGAACTGTGTAAACAGATTATTAGTGATGAAAATCTTTCTGCTGAAGATAAAGGGAAATGTTATAATCTTTTTGGAATCATTGCATTCCAGTATAGAAATAATTCTACTGAAGCATTAAAACGATTTAATGAAGCATTAAATAGCTATCAATTAGCGAATATTCCTGAAAGATTAGTGAAAATCCAAGTGAATATAGGAAACATTTATTATGTGTTAGGTAAAAGAGAAAAAGCAGAAGAGTATTGGAATAAAGCTCTTTTGATAAATCAAAATATTGGTAACCTCGAACAGGAGGCTTACGTTCTATTAAACTATGGGGTCTATCATCAAGAGAACTTGAAGTATGAAATGGCGATCCAAAATTGGATCAATTCTGAAACAATTTTTGGTACAATAGGACAGCAAAACGGTAGGGCACTCTCAATAAATAATTTAGGAGAGATTTACCTCCAAACTTGTGACTATCAAAACTCATACGATTATTTAAATAAAGCACTGCAAATTTTTAAAGAATTAAATAATAAGGAAGAAGAAATTAATACTCTTTTCCTTTTAGGTAAGTTTTGGTTTATTGTTGGCGATTATGATGAACTTGAAAAAGTTATTAGTAAATATGAATATAACCTATACACAGAAGATAATTTATCAGAAAGATTTCAGATAAATCATGAATATCTAAAATTTATGAAAAATGGGTTGGATGTAAAAGTATCTCCTGATACGAGGGAAATTTTAAAACTTATTAAAAAATGTAATGAGATTGGAGAATTAAATTTATATGTTGAAATGTTGATTCTGTATGTTCAGTTTTTAATTAATGCACAAAAGTTTGATGAGTCTTTAAAGTATCTAAACGATAAAATCCTGACTAAACAAATAGAAAATAATATTATGCTTAAAGCACAACGGGAATATTTATTTGGTAAAATAGCTCAACTTTCTAGAAATGAAAATCTTAAATCCCCAATTAATTATTTTGAAAATGCTTATAGTATAATGGAAGATCAAAGTATAAATGAGTTAACCTGGAAAATCCTTTTTACTATGGCCGAAACCTTTTGGGAAAGAGGGAACATTCATAAGGCAAAGAAACCAAGAATATATGCTACGGAGCTCTTAAATATGATAGCTGATCATATAACTAATAATAAGATTAGAAATGCATATATTGAACGTGTGGATAGAAAACAAGCTTTTGAAAAATTAAAATTTATGAGTAATCCGACACAAGTGAATGAGTATCAAAAAAGTTAAAATAAAAATTTATTCAGATAATGATGATATAAGTTCAATTAACTCTGGTTTAAGACAGATTGAACTTGAAAGTGTCCCGATAGCTTTCACTACACCAAAAGCATTTATGCCGGAGGAAGATACAATAATAATTCTTCAGATCGATTCTTTGGATTCTGAATTACTAGCGGAAATAACGCCTCAAAAAAAAGATATACCCAACAAATTTATTGTAGTGATAAGAAGTAACAATGCGCTGTTAGTAAGTTCCATAGTTAAAATGGGATTTTATGATATTTTTGTGTTCCCATATGAATTAATGAAATTTACATCGTATATCAAAGAAATTATTGCAAATGGATTGTATAAAACTTCTTCTCTTAATCAAGGAAATGAAATTGTTAACAGATATGATTTAAGTTCGATCATTGGAATTTCCCCTAACTTTGAACGAACGATTGAACTGGCGAAGAAAGTATCTCAACAAAGCTCATCTAATGTTTTGCTTCTCGGGGATACAGGTACCGGTAAAGGGTTGTTTGCTCGTGCAATTCATAATTATAGTAAATTTAATTCTGAGCCTTTTGTTGATATTATTTGCACTGCTATTCCTGAAAACTTACTTGAATCGGAATTATTTGGGTATGAAGCAGGTGCATTTACAAGTGCGAGAACAAGAAAATTAGGACTCTTTGAATTAGCTGGCCAGGGGACATTGTTTCTTGATGAAATAGGCGATATGAGTTTTGGCTTACAAGCAAAATTATTACGAGCGATAGAAAAAAAAGTAATTAAAAGATTAGGCGGCGTTGTTGATATTCCTATCACTGCAAGAATAATTTCTGCTACAAATAAGAATATAGAAAAAATGATTGAAGAGGGAATATTTAGAAGAGATCTTTATCATCGATTAAATGTTGTGACAATTGACCTTCCGCCTTTGAAGGATAGAAGTGAAGACATTATTTTATTGGCTAATCACTTTATAGAAGAATTTAACAGAGATTTTAATAAATCTGTAAAGAAAATAAGCGGAGAATTAAGACATTTCTTTTTAGGATATCCGTGGCCGGGTAATGTGCGTGAATTAAAAAATGCAATAGAACGTGCAGTCCTCCTTTCAGAAGACGGAGAATTAAATTTAAAAGATTTTTCAAATCTTATTAATACCGTACCTGTAAATGCAAATCACTTTGGAAACGAGGAAGAAGTGCCTACTAACATTATCCGTTTAGATCTTAACTACGGAACTACAAATTTAAAAAAATTGAACATATATTATGCTGCTCAGATATTGCAAAAAGTAGGTGGAAACAAATCTCAGGCTGCAAAATTATTAGGTGTTTCTCGGCCTAAATTGGACACATTGCTAGCTAAAAAGAAGTAATTTGTAGATATTTTTATTTGAAAATCATAAAAAAAACTGTAAAATTTTTTTACAAAACCAACCTTAATTTCCGAACAAATCGGTAATATTTTCAGAAATTACTTACAATTCGTCAATAATTCACATTTATTAGCCATATTTGATGGCACTCTCATTGAAACTTGAATACGCATCTTTTAGGGTGTAGTGTCTCAATTATAATTGGGACAGTTATTTAGAAAATGTGTGTCATATAAATAATTCATTCATAAGTTACATGGTGGGAGCTATGCAAAAAACCATACTTCTGGGTGTACTTTTATTAGCTTTAGTAGCTACTTCTTTTGCACAAGTTGAAGAGGCAGTTAGATACAGAGTGAAAGGCGACGCTACTGTAATAGAGCAACAAACAAGTACATCAAACTACAGCGAATCTAATGATTATTTGACTCTTCAAAATAGATCAAATTCTCAGTTAGAAGAGTTAGGCGGAAGATTTGGCTGGACAAGATCAGCATCTCAGCTTGAGGAATTAGGTGGAAGATTTGGCTGGACAAGATCAGCATCTCAGCTTGAGGAATTAGGCGGAAGATTTGGCTGGACAAGATCAGCATCTCAGCTTGAGGAATTAGGCGGAAGATTCGGCTGGACAAGATCAGCATCTCAGCTTGAAGAACTCGGTGGAAGATTCGGCTGGACAAGATCAGCATCTCAGCTTGAAGAACTCGGTGGAAGATTCGGCTGGACAAGATAGTAATTTTACTAATTACTGATTTAATAAAGCCTTCAAATTTATTGAAGGCTTTTTTTATTTGTCATGAGAGTTTTAACTTTAAACTACTGTTGATAAAAATTAAATTTTCATGAAATCTTTTCTAATCTTTCTTATTTCTCTTCTATATCTTAGTCAGGTTTTTCCTCAAGAGATGACAAAGATTGCTCTAATTAAAGATAATAATTATGAGCTAATTGAAGCAGAGAATCAATCAGGTATCATTTACATTTCTTTAAATGAACTTGCTAAAAAACTTTCAATTCCAATATCTGAATCAAATAAAGGGAATAAAATAGTAATTGATCTGGATGAATATTCATTATCCTTTAACAGCACGGTACCTTTTGTAACTATATTAGATAGAAATTCTAATTCCTCAAAAACACAACAATTATTAAATATACCATATATTAAAAATGATCAAATGTTTTTATCATTAGGGAATACTATTGAGTTGTTTGACAATTATTGGAGCAAAAGCCTAACTCAATTAGCTCCCACTCGAATTAGAATAATGGATTCTAATGATAATCTTAAAAACCAGCTGCAGAAGAAAGAAAACATAATCAGCTTATCTAGCGTTAGTGTAAACACAGGAAATGATTACTGCACCTTTAAAATAAAAACGAGTAGCAAGGTGGATAATTTTTACAATTTCTACCGTAATAATAATGTTCATCTCATTCTGTGGAATGTTTTAGTCTCAAATGATTCAATAATTATTCCTCAATCAAAGGAGATTGTTAACAAAGTAGATATAACAAAAAATTCCGAATTTGCTGAATTAAAATTTTCTTTAAATGAAAAAGAAACAATTACAGAAATATTTAACAACAATGAGAATGAGCTAATTGTTAGAATTAGTCGGAGAGAATTTGGTGATTGGTATTCGAAAGAAAGCGAACATTTTAAAATAATTTATCGTGATGCACATTCACATTTGGTAAGTCATATTCTAGCTTCTGCTGAAAATTCATTAGCCTCTTTAATCAAACTTTTTGATTATAAACCAACTGAAAAAATTATTATTAACACTTATGATGTTAATGATTATGGTTTTGGAGCAACGACAACCATTCCACAAAATTATATTCGTATAGAAATTGAACCACTTGAACCCGGTTATGAGATTGTTCCATATAACGAACGTTTTCAATGGTTACTTAGCCATGAGTTAGTACACATTGTTGTTAACGATATGGAAACAAATTTTGAGGCCGCATTAAGAAAAATTATGGGTAAAGTAACTCCGGATAAAACTCAACCAATGACGGTCCCATTTAGCTTGCTTACTAACAATAACAGATATACACCGCGTTGGTATCAGGAGGCAATTGCAGTTTTTATAGAAACTTGGTTTAGTGGAGGTTATGGAAGAATACTTGGTAGTTATGATGAGATGTATTTTAGAACTATGACTTTTGAAAATGCAAAATTTCCAACTGAGTTAGAGTTGGAACAAATTACATCACATACAAGCATTTTCCTTGAATCCTTATTTTACATTTACGGTGCCAGGTTTGTTGCATATATCACAGATCAATATGGCATTGATAATCTATTTAAATGGGTTAACATCGAGGCAACAGAATTTTACCCGGGATATAAAAGAAAATTTAAAGAAGTCTATGGTTTAAGTCTTGATGATGCTTGGGATAAATTTATTATAAGTGAGAAGATCTTTCAGAATCAAAATATTGATATAATCAAAAAATATCCGCAGACAGAAATAAAAAGACTTTCTAAAAATGTTTTTGGCTGGGTTACGCAACCATACTATGATAAAAATTTGAACTCTCTTTTTGTCGGATACCATCATGCAGGGGAATTTGCTGAGGTTCAAGCTTTTAATCTAGGAACATCTAAATCAGAAATTTTAGCAACACTTCGTTCCCCAAGTATGGTGCAAGTAGCATCACTCGCGTATGATGATGTATATAAGCAAATATTTTATACAACTAATAACAATTTGTTGTACAGAGATGTTTGGCTATATGATATAAACAATGATCGTAATGTTGAGATATTCCCTGATTCCAGAGTCGGTCAGTTAACGGTTTCTCCTATTACACATGACTTGTGGGGAATTCAACACTTAAGCGGGAAGGCAATTTTGGTAAGATCGAAATATCCTTATACGGAATTGCAATCACTTTCTATTTTTGATGTGGGTGATGAGTTCGATCAGATATCAATAAATAGAAAAGGGAATCTTTTGGCTGCTGCATTACATAGAAGCGATGGTTCTCAATCAATAATAATTTCGGATATAAGTCAACTTGAGAATGGAAGCCCTTTTTTATATAAAACCATAAGTTCCAGCGGATCGCCCGAAAATCCATCTTGGTCATTCGATGGGAACTTTATTTATTGGAATGCTTATACAAATGGAGTATCAAACATTTACAAGTATGATTTTAAATCAGAAGAAATTACTCCCTTAACAAATACAATCACAGGTTTATTTCGCCCGGTAGAGGTATCTTCAGATTCAATTCTTGCTATGCAATTTACAACTAAAGGTTTTATTCCGGTTATATTCAAAAACCAAAAAGCTTTAAGATTACCCGCTATAAATTATTTTGGACAAAGAATAATTGAAAAATATTCCAAGGTTCTAAAGTGGAATCTTAAGCCAGCAAATGAAGTTGTGGATAAAAAATCCTTTAAACCTGAAGAAACATATTCGGGGTTTAAGAACTTATCCATAAGAACTTTCATTCCTATTATATCAGGATTTCAAGCACGTAAAGTTCTAGGATTTTTTGCACAGATAAATGATCCTTTGCTTGTGCATGATATAATTATTGAAGTGGGAATATCTCCGTTCAAGGAGACAACAAAAAATATCAAATATCATTTAAGAGTTAAATATAGTTTGAATCAAAAGTTTATTGCATCTGCTGAATACAATGCGGCAGATTTTTACGATCTTTTTAACAAAAGAAAAAGAGGAATGTTAGGTTCAAAATATACATTGGGATATACAAATTATTGGGTTTACGATAATCCAGTAAAGATTAAACAAAACACAGAGCTTGCTTTTTACAATGGTATTAAATTTATTAATGACAACTTAACCGAGGTAAGAGAACCAGATTTTGTTGTATTGAAATCCGAGTTTGACTATAGAAATTTAAGAAAAACAATTGGCAGTATTGATTGGGAATCAGGTGATCAGTTTAGGTTTTCTGTTCTTGGTTATGGATCAGACCCACCAAACCTGAAATATTCAGGACAAATATTTAGTGAGTGGGATAATTACTCTTTGTTTTTAGTTGACCACAATGTTTTTCATTTTAAACTTACAGCAGGTTATCACTTAAAAAATGAAGATTTACCGGAAACCAAATTTTTCTTTGGTGGTTTTGGAAATAGAGAAGTTGAAAATGAACCTGTCAAACAGTTTGAAAAAATGTTTCGTTTCCCTGGTGTTCCTATATATAGTTTAATATCTGATCAGTTTGTGAAAATAATGTTTGAAAATTCTTTCCCCCCAATCCGCATTCCGGATATCGGAATAGGTGCACACGAGTTAAAAAATGTAAACATCTCTGTTTTCTCACAAGGTTTATTAACAGATACACCAGTAATTAATAAATGGGTTGATCTTGGTGCGCAGATAAATATCTTGCTTGAGCACTGGTATAATCTTGAGTCTACAGTTTCCGCTGGATTTGCAAAAGCCTGGTGGAAAAATAGTGAAGACACGGAATGGTTTATATCGTGGAAACTACTTAAAGATTAGTAAAGAATCTTAGTAAGTTTTACTTTAGAATGTTAATAAATCGATTATATTTAGATTGTAAAACGGTATATTTTTTGCTGTTTTTAATCAGTTTCGATTAACCAGTGGAATTACAAGTTTAAATGAAATTTTCTGAATTTAAAAAAAATATCGATGGTGGAATTAAGAGCAGTCTAGATAATGACCTGACCTCTGAGAAAGCAAAGAATCTTGAGGTTATTTTAAACATTATCAATAGCATTAATCGCTCTTTAATTCTTGAAGATGTTTTGGAGTTAGTATTAAAAAATGCTATTCGCTTAACAAATTCTGAAAGAGGGTTTATTGTTTTAAAAAACCTCGAAGGAAATCTTGAATTTAAACTTGGTTTAGATTCTAATAGCAAAGAACTTCCTGAAAGTTTATTCCAGATTAGCAATTCGGTTGTAGAAGATGTTTTTTATAATGGACAATCACGTTTTATTGAAGGCGCTCAAAGTGATTCCAGTTTAGAAAATAGTAAAAGCATTTTGCGATTAGATCTTCAAACCATTCTTTGTTCGCCCCTTATTACAGATGGAAATAAAATTGGTGTTATCTATGTTGATAGCAAACATTTGCATAAGATTAAAGAAAAAGAAACTACCAGTACTTATGAAATACTTGCAGGGCAGGCAGCAGCGGCAATCAGAAATGCTCAATTATATCAAGGACAATTATTAGCAAATGCAGCGTTGCAGGAAGCAAACTCCCAACTTATTCAAGCGGAGAGAAAAGCATTAAAGGCTAGCATTGATTCGGAAATTGGACAGTCGCTTCAAGGACTTGTTCATCTTGCTTTATTGGAGAATGAAAGTTTGTTAAGGTTAGTAGAAAAGTTCAATAAAGAAAATGAAGATTCTGATAATGGCAAAGAATCAATGATGTTTGACCGATTAAAATTAAAATCTAAAGTTGCCATTGATAGTATAAGAAGCATCCAAAAATTTGCCCAAGTTTTGCTTGAAACCGCTATAATGAATCTCAATAAAGATAGCGGCGATCTTAATAGAACTATTCAGTCGGTTATTAAATATATTTCACCTATGAAAAGGTTTCAGTTGGCAACTTTTAAAACACAGTTAAATACTATCCCGCTTTGTAATTATGATTCAGAACAAATCCAACATCTGCTAGTGCATCTGTTTACAAATTCTATAAATGCAAAAAAAGATGCTACAATTGAAATAACATCAAAAGCAGCGGATGCTAAAATTATTTTAATTGTTGAAGATAATGGACCTGGAGTTCCAGCCGAAATTAAGAAGGATCTTTTTAAATCTTATACTCCTAAAAACAATAATTATGGGTTATTTTTATGCAAGAGTATAGTTGATAGGCATAATGGTGATATCAAATTATTAGATACAAAAAGTGGTACCGCAATCGAAATAACTATTCCAGTTGAACAATAAATGGTAGCATTAGATTTTCTTAAATATGTTAGTTTACTTTATGATAAAGTTCGATTTCCTGTTCAAGTGATCGATTCCACGGGAAAGATTGTTTATATAAATGAAGCCTTTACAATGCTCTGGGGGTATCATTTACAAGAACTTACTGAGTATTCAGTATTTAATGATAACGTTTTGATTGAGAATAAAACGATCGAAAAAATTAATGAAGTATTTGATAATAAAAATTATATTGCGATAGATTATTTCGAAGACTCCCTCCTACGATCCAGAGAATATGCAGTCCCTATTTTACGAACAAATATTTTTTTTATTAAAGAAGAAGATGAATCCTACATAGTGATGTATCATGAAGATAAGACAGAAATGTTATTAACTGAAGAAGAAGTAAAAAAAGCAAGAGATGCAAGTAATGAATCTGATAGATTGAAAAATACTTTTTTAAATGTATTATCACATGAACTTCGCACTCCGCTAAATATTATTCTTGGTTATTCTTCTCTTATTAAAGAAAATCTCAACGACAAACTTGGACCTGAAGATCTCATATATCTTGAAAATTTGCATAGTGGAAGTGAAAGACTTTTTAAAAGTATAACCCAAATGCTGGAGTTTGCACAAATTGAAGCAGGTAATTACCATCTTAATATAGAAACTATTGACTTAATTGGTTTAATTCAGGGAAACCTTTCAAAACATCAAAAAGTTGCTAAAGAAAAAAATGTTGAAATAAAAACAGTGTATTCGCATAAAAAAGTTTATGTCGATGCTGATGTCCAGTGTGTTCAAAATGCAATCAATAGTCTTTTAAGTAATGCGGTTAAGTTTACTCACCACGGATTTATTGAACTGGAAGTAAATGTTTTAGAGGAAAAAGAATTGGCACTGTGTAAAGTCCGTGACTCGGGAATAGGTATTTCCACTAAATATCTGGACCATCTTTATCATCCTTTTAGTCAAGAAGATCTAAATATTGGTAGAAATTACGAAGGCAATGGGCTTGGTTTAGCACTTGCTAAAAGATATATCGAAAAGCTTGGAGGCTCACTTTTAGTAGATAGTATTAAGGGCGTTGGATCAACCTTTACGTTTACATTACCATTAAGTCATTCAAAAATGATTTCACTATTGAACGGACAAGAAGAAGCAGCAAGAGCAAACAAAATATTAATGATTGATAGTGCAGGCGAAACATTTGAACTTGTAAAAGCATTTCTTAAGAGTTCGTATGTTGTAACCAGTACTTCAATAAGAGATTTTAAACTTGAATTAGTACAGGATGCTTCATTCAGCCATTTTGTTTTTGATGTAGATAAAAATTATTGGCAGCAAGGTATCTTGATTTGTCGTGATATTAAAAGGCACGATCCATTTAAGCGACCAATAATCATTATTTCAAGTGAATATATAGAAGAGAAAATCAAAGATTTTTATTCTGCAGGTGCTTCAAAATTTCTTGTAAAACCATTTGGCAAATCAGATTTAGTAAAGGTTGTATCCGAATCTAACGAGTCCTAACCTTATATTCTATTTAATATAAAATTTAATAACATCACATTTTATTCTCCCAAAAATTTTTTCGATGAGACTAATTTATCCTATACATCGTCAAGAATAATTCTGTAACCTTAAATTATTTCTTTGTTTTGATTTGATATTTTTATTTGATAACATAAGTCGACTTTAAGAAGGTTCTTTTGAATAATGTCATTGCGAGTACGGCGAAGCAATCTTCATTATTTAGCTCAACATCAAAAGATTGCTTCCTCATTTCGTTCCTCACAATGACAGAAAATGTTTTTTAAGAGTGAACTCATAGCATATCTTAAATAATCGGAATTAGTTCTTTAAACCATTAAAAAAAAATATTTATGATAGGCGCAGGAATAATATTGCTCAATAGCAAAAATGAAATATTATTATTGTTACGCGATAATAAACCGGATATTCCATTCCCAAATATGTGGGATATTCCTGGAGGAAAAATAGAAAACAACGAATCTCCAGAGGAAGCGGTGCGTAGGGAGATTGAAGAGGAAATGGAAATAGACGATTTAGGCAAAATAAAGCTGTTTAATATTTTTACATCAGAAAACATTACTGATTATGTATTTTGGAAAAAAATTAATTTAATGCCTGAAAAAATTAAACTTCAAGAAGGACAAAAGATAAAATATTTTAGCAGAGAGCAGATAAAAGACATTAAATTGGCATTTAATTATAATGAAGTCTTAGATGATTTTTTTAACCATTTGAAGAATAATGAGTAGTACTCAGAAAATATTAATTGTTGCAGGAATAGCCTTGTTGATCGGGGGACTTTTATGGCCTTGGGTTTCCAAGCTTCCTTTTGGAAAATTACCGGGTGATATTGTGATAAACAAGCCTAACTTTAAAATGTATATCCCAATTACATCAATGATTATTATAAGCTTAATAATTTCATTAATTCTCTGGCTGATCAAAAAAATTTAATTCGTTGTCAAAATCATCCGACAAAATAATTAATTTTTCTTTCACCTAGTTATTAAATTTAATAATTATTCCTTGTTTAATTTTCAGCAGCAAAATTTTTTCATTATAAGATTTGAGGAGTTACCATGAAAAATTTAATGAGAATTTTAATAATTATTTTATTGACTACACAGTTATACGGACAGCAAACAGATTTATCAGGAAACTGGACCGGTAAACTTAACCTTCCAAATTCGATGAAACTTACAGTTGTATTTCATCTGCAAAAGAATTCAAGTGGAATTTACACAGCAACATTGGATAGTCCTGATCAGGGAGCAAAAGGAATTCCAACAGAAAGTACTACTATTATTGAAGACTCAATTGTTATTAAAATTCCAATCGTCAGGGGTTCATATGAGGGAAAAATATTTATAGATAGTATGAAAATTGATGGTAGCTGGGAACAAAGCGGAATGAAACTTGGTCTAGTATTAAAAAAAGTTGATAAAGTTGAAGAAGTAAAAAAACCACAAGAACCTAAGAAACCATATCCCTATAAATCAGAAGATGTGAAGTTTGAAAATAAAACCGATAGCGTAACACTTGCAGGCACATTAACTTTTCCCGAAGCAGGCAGCAATTTCCCTGCTGTAGTTTTAATTACTGGCTCTGGTCCGCAAAACAGAAATGAGGAATTACTTGGTCATAAACCATTTTTGATCATATCAGATTATTTAACTCGAAATGGATTTGCAGTTCTTAGATTTGATGATAGGGGTACTGCTGAATCAACAGGCGATTTTGCAAAAGCAACCAGTAAGGATTTTGCGAAAGATGTATTAGGTGCAATAGATTATTTGAAAGGCAGAAGTGAAATAAATCATTCAAAGATTGGTTTGATAGGACATAGTGAAGGTGGATTGATTGCTCCGATGGTTTCTGTTCAATCTAAAGATGTTGCATTTATTGTTTTAATGGCAGGTCCGGGATTATCAGGAGATTCAATTCTAATTCTTCAAAGTAAGTTGATACAGAAGGCTGAGGGAACGCCTGAAGAAGAAATTCAAAAAGCATTGAAAGAACAAAGAGAAATTTATTCAATGATAGTTAAAAGTAATGATAACGAAGGCTTGAAAATCCAATTGCGTGAAAAGTTAAATGCTGAATATGTTGCTATGAGTGCAGAAGAAAAAAGCAAGCTTGGTGAGCCAGAAGTTTATCTAAATATGCAGATAAAAACTTTAACTAGTCCCTGGTTTGAATACTTCTTAAAATACAATCCACTGCCTATGTTAGAAAAAGTGAAATGCCCCGTACTTGCAATAAATGGAGAAAAAGATTTGCAGGTTCCGCCTAAACAGGATTTATCTGCAATTGAAAGTGCTTTGAAGATGGGCGGGAATAAAAACTTCGAAACCAAAATGTTGCCTGGTTTAAATCATTTGTTTCAAACATCCGCTACAGGTGCAGTATCTGAATATGGTGCAATTGAAGAAACAATTTCTCCTTTAGCATTAGAAACAATACTTAACTGGTTAAAAAAAATAACTGAATAATTATTTTTTATCATCTAAAACGAATTGCCCGACGAACCTGTTGCATAAGTGTTATTCTTGTCATTTCGACCGAAGGGAGAAATCTGTTGATGGGTTTATCTGAGATTAGGAAAGAAATACTAAAGCAAAAAAATCCAGCTCAAGCACTAATACTGCAGAGGTTTTTCAAAACGGGTAAAGGGGAGTATGGCGAAGGCGATAGATTTTATGGGATTAAAGTTCCTGTACAAAGGACAATAGCAAAACAATTTAAAGAATTGCCACTTGAAGATTTAAAAGTGCTTATGAACTCTAAAGTTCACGAAGAAAGACTAATTGCAGCTTTCATTCTTGTTGATCAATACAAGATGGGCGATGAAAAAAAGAAAAAAATCATTTTTGATTTTTACCTAACGAACAGAAAAGGAATTAATAATTGGGACTTGGTTGATCTCTCGGCACCTAAAATCGTTGGCGAATATCTTTTATACAAGGAGAAAGACGTTTTATATAAGTTTGCTCGCTCAAAAGATTTGTGGGAAAAGAGAATCGCAATTTTATCTACTCAAACTTTTATCCGTGAGCATTTTTTTGAAGACGCTTTAAAAATTTCCGCAATATTATTAAACGATAAACACGATCTTATTCACAAAGCGGTTGGCTGGATGTTAAGAGAAATTGGGAATCGTGATTTACAAACAGAAGAAGAATTTTTAAAGAAGCATTATAAATTAATGCCTAGAACAATGCTCAGATTTGCAATTGAAAAATTTCCAGAATTGAAACGGAAAGCTTATCTTAAAGGAAAAATATGAAAAGAAAAAATTTCTCTTCAGGCGCAAAGTGGGAAGATATTGTTGGATATTCCCGTGCAGTAAGAGTTGGAAACATAATTGAAGTAGCCGGAACTACCGCTGTTGAAAATGAGAAAGTAATTGAACCAAATGATGCTTATCTGCAGACAAAAATTATAATACAAAAAATTGAAAAGATTTTAGTTGAAGCAGGAACATCATTAAAGGACGTTGTACGGACAAGAATGTTTGTTACAGATATTAGCCGTTGGGAAGAATATGGGAAAGCTCATGGCGAATATTTCCGAAATATCAAACCAGCATCTACAATGGTAGAAGTAAAATCTTTAATAGACCCAGAAATGTTAATTGAAGTTGAGGCCATCGCAATAATATCATCTGATTAAAAAATGCTTTAATAAAAAGTAATTTTTTATTGTTATTATTCATCGGATTTATCGTAAATTTCTTTTCAATTATTGAATCATATATTAAATAGTTTATTTAATATCATTATCATTAAAAATATTTCCTTTGTATTAAAAAGTTCACAGAGTTAAATTTATCATCGTTATTTTTAGAATCATAGCAACAGGAGTTTTAAAAACCTTATGGTTAAAAAATTTAAAGAGCCAATATTTTTTACTGATAAAGAAGATCCTGAAAGTTTTTCAATATCAAATCAATTTGCAGAACATCTTGAGTTTACATTAGTAAAAGATCGCTATACTGTTACGGGTGATGATGCTTATTACGCTCTTTCGCTTGCAATTAGGGATAGATTGGTTAGGCGATGGATACGTACACAAAGAGTTTATCAAGACAAAGGCGTAAAGCGGATTTATTATTTATCCCTTGAATATTTAATGGGAAGACTTCTTGGCAACGCCCTTATTAATCTGGACTTTTATCAAGAATGTTTTGATATTCTAAAAAAAGATGGCTACAGTTTAGAAGATATAGTTGAGTTTGAACATGATATGGGCTTGGGGAATGGCGGTCTTGGTCGGCTTGCTGCTTGTTATTTAGATTCGATGGCAACGCTAGAATTACCTGCTTTCGGATATGGGATAAGATATGAGTACGGAATATTTAAGCAGGATATAGAAAATGGTTATCAGGTTGAGTACTCAGACAATTGGTTAAGTCAAGGAAATCCATGGGATATTTTAAGGAGAAGTTTAGTTTATCGTGTTAAATTTTATGGCAAGACTAAAACAACACAGAATCCTAATGGAACTCTTTCGTTTGAATGGGTTGATACACATGATGTTTTAGCTGTTGCCTACGATGTCCCTGTTCCAGGGTATGGAAACAATACTGTTAATAATTTGAGATTGTGGCAAGCCAAAGCTTGTAGTGATTTTGAGTTTTCTGATTTTAACCGTGGAGAATATGTTGAAGCTGTAGCCCAAAAAAATGATGGCGAAACAATATCAAAAGTTTTATATCCAAATGATACTTATGTTGAAGGAAAATTTTTAAGACTTAAACAACAATACTTTTTCGTTTCTGCAACACTGCAGGATATAATAAGAAAATATAAAATTGACCACGATAATTACGATGAGTTTGCTGAAAAAACTTGTATCCAACTGAATGACACTCATCCAGTTATTGCTATACCAGAGTTACTTAGAATATTAATCGATGAAGAAAAATATTCCTGGGATGAAGCCTGGGCAATAACAAGTAAAACTTTTGCCTATACAAATCATACTGTTGTTCCAGAAGCTTTAGAAGAATGGTCAGAACCAATATTTAGTGAATTACTTCCACGACATCTACAAATTATTTATGAAATAAATAGAAGATTTTTAGAGCAGGTCAAAAAAACTTATTCAACAGATAAAAATGTTCTTGCTAAAATTTCAATAATTTCTGAGGGTAATGAAAAAAGAATTAAAATGGCTAATCTTGCAATCGTTGGCAGTTTTGCTATAAATGGTGTTGCTGCACTGCACACGGAAATTTTAAAGACAAGAATTTTCCCAGACTTCTACAAAATTTATCCTAAAAAGTTTATCAATATAACCAACGGTATCACACCTAGAAGATGGTTAAAATATGCTAATCCTGCACTATCCGCTATGATATCTGAAAAGATAGGCAATGAATGGATTAAAGATCTTTCAAAACTTAAGAAACTTGAAAAGTTCGTGAGTGATAAACAGTTTATTGAAAACTGGCAGAGCGTAAAATGGTTAAATAAAAAATTGCTTGTTGATTATATTGAAACAGAGCACAATATTAAAATCAATTCGGATTCAATTTTTGATGTACAAATAAAAAGATTTCATGAATACAAACGACAGTTATTAAATGTTTTCCACATCATTACTCTTTATAATAGAATTAAAGCTGATCCAAAAATTAAAATGGTTCCACGCACAGTTATTTTTGGTGGAAAAGCGGCACCGGCATATTTTGCAGCAAAAATGGTTATTAAGCTTATTAATGCAGTTGCAGATGTTGTTAATAACGATCCAGATGTGGGAGATAAACTAAAAGTCATTTTCCTAAAAAATTATTCGGTTACTCTTGCAGAAAAAATTATTCCAGCTTCAGATCTCTCGGAACAAATATCTATGGCTGGATTGGAAGCTTCCGGAACAGGGAATATGAAATTTGCCCTTAACGGAGCACTAACTATTGGAACGATGGATGGTGCCAATGTTGAGATAAGAGAAGAAGTTGGTGATGAAAATATTTTTATCTTTGGCTTGTTAGCGGATGAAGTAGTTAAGCTTAAATCTAGTAATTATAATCCTAAAGCTTATTATGGAAAGAATAAACAACTCAAACAAGTAGTTGATATGCTATCTTCTAATTATTTTAATTCTAAAGAGCCGGGAATTTTTGATGATATGGTTCGTGGGTTAATGAATGTAGATTATTATTGTTTATTTGCGGATTATCAGGCATATATTGATGAACAGGATAAAGTTGCTCAGCTATATCAGGATCAGAAAGAATGGACTGTAAAATCTATCTATAATGTAGCAAGAGTCGGAAAATTTTCAAGCGATAGATCAGTTAGTGAATACACAAAAAAAGTATGGAAAGTTAAACCGATAAAAATCAATCATTCAAAATAAATTGTGAAACAATGGATTACGAATTAAATCATAGAACCAGGATAGGACATATTCACTTAACTGTTTCAAATCTTGATAGGGCGCTTGCCTTCTATCGCGATGTATTGGGATTTCAGGTTACCGCACGCTTTAACAGCGATGCAGTATTTTTGTCATCGGGCACATATCATCATCATATTGGTCTTAACACCTGGGCGGGAAAAGATGCAACACCCGCACCCAAAGGTCATACAGGTCTTTATCATTTTGCTATCCTTTATCCCTCACGCGAGGATTTAGCCAGAGCATTTAAAATGATTTGGGAGAGTAATTATCCAATCGAAGGAGCTTCAGACCATGGTGTTTCGGAATCAATTTATCTTAAAGATCCTGACGGTAATGGCATTGAATTATATGCTGATCGTTTAGTTGAGCAGTGGCCAAAAGATGAAGATGGAAATATAATTATGGTTACCAAACCTCTGGATCTACCCGCATTATTAAATGAATTAAATAAGATTTAGTTTGATTTTATTGATATTTTCAATAGATTTTGACTAATTAAGTAAACGATTACGTAAATGCTAACTAATAAAAACAATTCAACTTCGTGGACAAATGATTTCTCTTTAGCAAACAGACTGAAATGTATTTCCAATTATCTTTCATCAGGTTCCAGAAAAGTCTTCAAAAATATTTCAAACGATTTTGAACAGAGCTCTTTTAATGTACTTACATTGATTTCCCTTAAAGGTCCTCTTTCAATCAAACAAATATCCTATTACCTAAAAGTTACGCATCCCGCTATAATTCAGATAGTTAAAAAACTTATTAAAAAAAAGTTTGTTGTAAAGTATGATTCACTTGAAGATAAACGAAAAACAATTGTTAGTTTAACAGATGATGGGAAGAAGGCATACGAGTCTATTAAAGGTATTGCCAATAAGATTGAGCAATCTTATCAGGATATTATTAATGAAGTTGACCCGAAGTTTCTGGTAACCTTGAGTCTTATTGAAGATGAGTTAGAATCTAAAGGTATTCTTGAACGGGTTAGTGAAAAATCAAAAGAAGAGCAAATTAAAAGGGTAGAGATTGTAAGATATCAATCAGAATATAAAAATATATTTAAAGAAATAAATCTTGAATGGCTAAACAAATATTTTGAAGTTGAAGAAGAAGATACAAGGGCATTAGAAGATCCTGAAAGTTATTATATTAAAAATGGAGGAGAAATTTTCTTTGCAATTATGGACAATAATGTTGCTGGAACCTGTGCAGTAAAAAAAATCAATAGGAAACTTTTTGAACTCAGTAAAATGGCAGTGTCGGAATTATATCAGGGTAAACAAATAGGAAAGAAATTAGCATTAACAGCTATTGGATTTGCTTATGAAAAAGGCGCTCACAAGATAAACTTGGAAACGAGCCCTAAATTAAAAGCAGCAATAAATCTATATAAAAAACTTGGATTTGAAATTTTACCCGAAATGTATCCGACTAATTATAAAAGAACACTTTTTGAAATGGAACTAAAATTAAGATGATTTCTAGAGTATAAAAATTAGAGGTTAAAATGTTTGATTATTTGAAAAAAATATTTACTCCAGTTGAAGCAACAGAATCTTTTTCAGATTCAGCTAGAGCCAAACGCAGTGAAAAAAATAAAATACAGATTGCAGCATGTGCATTATTTATAGAAATGGCACAAGCCGATGGGGAATTTTCTGATAATGAGCGGAAATTTATTATTGCCGAGATGGAAAAAACTTTCGGACTAGACTTTGATTGTACTAATGAACTAATGAAACTGGCAGAAAGAAAGGTGAAAGACAGTATAAGTGTTTATGAATTTAC
>Ga0307423_1000698_pt1 | contig 22332 bp, 18 predicted proteins | sample SalMarWE160310MG_FD_202154 | JGI IMG/M metagenome (GOLD analysis project Ga0307423, IMG submission 202154) | Salt marsh sediment microbial communities from the Plum Island Ecosystem LTER, Massachusetts, United States - WE1603-10 | ecosystem: Environmental > Aquatic > Marine > Intertidal zone >...
AATAATAATCAAAGATAAATTAGATAAGCAGCAAATAATTTCGGACAAATCTGTGCTAGGAGGATAATTTTGGAAGGACTTTATAATTTTCTACAAGATAACGCGATATACATAGTAATGATAATTGTATTAATCGTATGGATAGGAATATTTTTATACATGCTGACATTAGATAAAAGACTAAAGAGTATTGAAAAAGAAATAATCGGAGATAAAAATGAAAAATAAATATATATTCGGCGGAGTCATTATAGCGGTTTTTCTTGTTTTGATGGGGTACTTGTTTACCCAGAGTAATATTGAATATGCTGATGACTTTGCTAAAGTAATGACCACTCAAAAAACAGTAAAGGCTACAGGCATCTGGGTTAAAGAAAAAAGCTATCAGCTGGACAATAAAAATAAAACTTTTTCCTTCTTTATGGCTGACGAAAACGGAAATCAGATGAAGGTAATCTACGAAGGAACAATCCCGAACAACTTCGAGAGCGCTAAAAATGTTGTGGTGACAGGCAAATATCAGAACGGATATTTTCATGCTAAAGACATTTTAACTAAATGTCCCAGCAAATACGAAGAACAAAAGACAAGTTCTTCTTCTCTTTAAAAACATACTTAAATATAAACCAGATCCGAGGAATTAAATGATAGGTAGTATTGTACTTACTATTGCACTTTCATTCAGCATCATTTCGATGATAATGTATTTTCTTAATTACAGAGGATATAAAAACACATTAAACTATGGAAGAATTGCATATCACGGAATGGCAATGCTCGTAATAATTGCCTCGGTGTTCTTGTGGTATATAATATTAACTCATCAATATCAATACGATTATGTTTATAGCTACAGCAACAATGCGCTTAGGAATTTAGGTTTACTTCATCTTGCTTCTTCCTTCTGGGGTGGACAGCAGGGCAGTTTTATGTTGTGGCTTCTGCTTACTTCAATTGTTGGAATAATTCTTCAATCTTATGCTTCCAAGAGAGGGGATCTTGAACCGAGAGTGATGGCTGTATTTACTCTGGCAACTACATTTCTTCTCGTGATGGTTTCACCTTGGTTTAAAAATCCATTTGAATATATTTGGGCTACTCCCGTTTTTGTAAAAATTGAGCATATAAATTCTCAGTTTTTAAATACAAATATCTATCCTTTCTTACAATCATTTTTCTTTTCAGATCAAAGTACAAACCAGGGATTTATTCAGGTAAGTTCAGATCTCGTATCTAAACTTTCACAAGCAGGAATTTCAGTAAATCAATTCATTATAGATGGAAGGGGATTAAATCCTCAGCTTCTTAATTTCTGGATGCAGATTCATCCGCCAATTCTTTTCTCAGGTTTTGCAATGGCTACTGTTCCATTTGCGTTTGCAATTGCTGCCTTGATGAAAAACGATTACAGAGATTGGGTCAGACAGGCTTTTCCCTGGATGTTGGCTGGAATGGGTGTTCTTGGTTTGGGAATAATGCTCGGAGGTTACTGGGCTTATGAAATGCTCGGATGGGGTGGTTACTGGGCCTGGGATCCGGTGGAAAATTCAAGTTTAATTCCCTGGCTTGTTGGAGTAGCAGGTATACATACTTTGTTGGTACAAAAGCGAAGTCAGGCAGAAGGTGGAATTGGCAGATATGCAAAAACAAATTTGTTCCTGTGTGTTCTGACTTATGTACTAGTTCTTTATAGTACTTTTTTAACCCGAAGCGGAGTTTTAGGTGATGCTTCGGTTCACTCTTTTGTTGATCCCGGAATGTTTGTTTACCTCTTTCTCGTTCTGTTTATAGGAACGTTCTTAGTTCTAGGTGTTGGTATGATTGCTTTCAGATGGAAAACTCTGAATGAAAATATTGTTGAAGAAGAAAGTCTGCTTTCCCGTGAACTTGCTCTCTTCACTGCTATGATTGTTCTAATTGCTTCTGCGATTATTATTCTTGTTGGAACTTCTGCTCCAATTTTTGGGCAATCAGTTGATACTTTTTTCTATAACGAAATGCATGTGCCTTTGGCAATAATTATAATGTTCTTAAATGGGTTGAGCCTGCTCATAAAATGGAGAAAGACTGATACTAGGGAACTTATAAAACAGTCTATTATTTCTACAGTGGGTGCTGTTTTATTCACCGTGATTCTGATTCTTTTCGCTGGCGTAAGCGATTTAATGATAATTCTGCTTTCTCTTACAACAGCGTTCTCGCTTTTTGTTAATCTTGATATTGCGATAAAAATTGTTCGTGGTAATTTCAAAATGCTGGGTGCTTATGTAGCACATATAGGAATCGCATTATTTTTACTCGGTGTAATTGGTTCATCGGTTTATAGTCAAGAAGTAACAGTTGATCTGGTTAAGGGTAAACAAGCCTCTGCATTCGGATATGATTTAACTTTTACTGGAATTTATCCAATAGAGAATAATACTAAATACGCATTTAATGTTGATGTTAAAAAAGGAAACTCTAATTATAATATGACTCCGATAATGTACAGAAGTGATTTCAATAATAGCATAGTTCGCGAACCGGCAATACTTAGTCTTTTAACTAAGGATATTTATTTATCTCCCCTGGGTTATGATGAAGGAGGAGTGGACCATACAAGTGGTCATAAAGTTACATTAAGTCCAGGATCAGAAATAGATTATGAGGGAATAAAATTAAAATATGAAGAATTTATAAAACCAGATATGGCAGCAATGATGTCTGGTGGTGATGTTGAGATGGGTACAAAATTAATTGTTACGAAGGATGGGAAAGACTATGAAATCTCACCATTAATTAAGATCAAATCGGGTCAGTTTGAATACACTCCGGCAGAAATAGAGGAAGCAAATCTCAAAGTTGAAGTAAGTAAAATTGAGCAAAGTAATCACAATGCGGATTTAATTATTTCAAAAATAAATGGCGATAACACAACGCCTAATCAATCGAATGAAATTCTAAGTGTGACTGCAAGCATAAAACCGTTTGTAAATCTTGTTTGGGCAGGTGTAGTAATTATGGTAGTTGGTTTCTTTATATCGATGGCTAGAAGGCTGAAAGAATCACGAGTGATTTCATAGGTTTATCAGATAATAATTTTAACAGGCCCGCACAAGCGGGCTTTTTTTATTTGAAGCACTAATGAGAAAATTAATTACCGGTGAGATAAGGATAGTTTTTTATGCGTGAATATGAAAAGGCAAATTCTAATAATTCCGGGTACACAATCATTCTATCGTAAAAAAGTTGGTTTGCTCCGAATAATAATGTTTGTGCATCGTAATTAAGAACTCGGAGATAAGCAGTCATACATGCACTTAATTCACCGGTACCACCATAAATTAAAATAGGAGAATTATTAGGCAAAGTTTGCAAAGAATCGGTACTCCTTAAATTATATTTAGGATCAGCCTTGTAAAAAATTGCATTTTCCCAATGACCCAAATTTGCAAGAGGACCAATACTTCGTGCATAGTAAAGACGTTTCGTACTTCCGTAACAAATAAGATAATCTTTTGGAAATATAGGTAGGAATTTTTTGAAATGAACATTCTCTAAAAAACCTTGTAAAATTATTTTTTTTATCCTTGAGTTTACTCGGTCTTTTAGCGGAGCTTCAGGATTTTCAAGGTTAATATCAGGCAGGGAGCTAAATTCGTTTTTATATTTTTCTTCATTGGTATAATATTGTATTCCAGGATCATTTCCCAAGACTGAAAGCCATTCATCTGCAAAAATTTCATTCCATGAAGCTAAACCAAAACTCAAACTGTAAATATTCTCAAATCCTGCTAATCTCAATAAGCAGGTAAAATAGGCTGCGCTTTGTCCATTCTTGCTGACTAAGATAATTTTTGCATAACCATAATTAAATTTTTCTTCTACAAAATCGAACAGTGAATCTGTACTTACGTTTACAGAGTTTTCAATATGTCCAGCAGTAAATTCATTGTTCGGGCGAATGTCAATTATCATATAAGAATTAATGCTTGAATAAACTTCTTCTGCGTCAACTAAAGCCGGAGCCTTGAATGTGTTCGGATAATCTGTCTGAGAATCCAGATAAACTAATATTTCTGCAGAAGAATTTAGCTCACCTGTGAGTGGCGGTACTACGTTATCTTCGATACAACTATTCGTAAATAAGAATATACTGAAATAAAATAATGTTAAAACTCTTGTCTTTACTTTTTTCATTTTAATTCACGTTTCTTGTTAAATCATGGGTTACGCCAATAAACATACCTATTACTTTTTCACCTTGCATATTCCATTCAACAGTACCTCCACCCTGAACATATGGATCATTAATTTTCTGTCCTGAGGTCCTGCTATCAAAATATTTTCTATATGACTGATCAAAAGCTAAGACTTTAATATATCTTTGTCCGGCATAAGCTGCACTTTTGTATTCTTCAGGAATTGTTGCTGTTCTTACGGAAACTATGTTATTATTATTCTCTGATGGTGTGCTTACTGAATAAAAGTCATCTGCTTTAGCAGGTGGCGAAGTTGATACAATCCAAATTGCAGCATATACTGTATTAGTTTCAGCTAGAATGTCAGCCTCGAAAAAATATGGATTCACATTATTATTTACTTCAGTAATAACTGGTTTATGAGGGATAATTGTTTTACCATAAATAAATTTGCCCTCCCAATTTGCATAGAGTTCGTAAACCTCGCCTTCATCAACATAAAAATCATATCGTGGTTTGTAAAGTCCATCAATCGAATAAATAAGTGGAACAACCTGTACTTCATTCTTGATGAGATAAGCAGTTACATCTTTCAATTCTGCTTGCTTTATATCATAAGGAATTCCCAGAGGTAGTGTTCTTGTAAAGCGAACTGCTGGGAAAATTTGACCTGATCGAATTTCTGCTTGCACGACTGTATATTCTACATATCCTGTTTCAGGGCTAATTATTTCTTCACTCTCACAGGATATGAGAATAAGAACAAAAATTATATAAAAAATAGTATTTATTTTATTTTTCATTGGTTCTAAAATTTTATTGCAATACCTACTGAAGGAATAAAAGGAAACAAAGTTATTCTTTTAACAACCGGCACTTCCACTCCATTTTCATTTTTTTCTAACACTACATATTGCGCAAAAGCATTATGCCTGTTATAGACATTGTAAAGGTTAACGTATGCTTCAAAATCAGAGTTGAACATTTTGAATGAGTAGTTAAAGTTTAAATCCAGCTTGTGATAATCAGGAAACAGCGCCGTATTTAAACCGGCATAAGTGAACTGGATTTGTCCATTCCCACCGATTCCTATCGGGTCAAAAATAAATTGAGAAGGAGGTAACGTGTATCTTTGCCCGGTAGCGTAAATCCAGGTTAATCCTAAATTTAAATTATCAAGCAATCTGTATGAAAGCACAAAGGAAAAATCATTCCTCCTGTCATATTTAGAATAATATTTTTTTCCGCCGTTTAGTTCATCGAACTGTCTTACAGACCAAGAAAGAGTGTATCCTATCCAGCCCGAAAATCTTCCTTTGGTTTTATTCAGAAAAAGCTCGACTCCGTAAGCTTCACCTTGTCCCGGAGTAAACTGGTCCTCGATTGAATCATCGAGTGGATTAAGTTGAGGTGCATTTTTGAACTCGTATATATTTTTCATATCCTTATAAAATCCCTCAGTCGTAAAAACATAACTTTGGTCAAACCAGTAAGAATCAAATCCGAATACATATTGTGTGGATTTGCTTGGCAGAATGTTTTTAGTTGAAGGATACCAAAGATCGGTCGGCAGAGTAATATCGTTTCTTGTTATCAGATGCAAAAATTGATCGGCTATTGCGAATGCACCTTTTAAAATAAAATCAGGAGTTATTTCATAACTAGCTGAAATTCTCGGCTCAAATCTGAGCAGCTTTTGTGTACTAAAATAGTAAAGTCTTCCACCAATGTTTGCCGACAAGAAATCGGTAAATTTTGATTCACTCTGCAAGTAGAGTGAAGATTCAATAGAATTAATATTCTGACCTGCGAAGGGAATTTTTTCCAATGCTTCGTTATAAATATCACTGTATAATATATCATAACTGTGGAGAGCTATATCAAATCCTGTTTTAAGGGTATGATTCTGATGCCATCGGATTTCAGCATTTTGACGAAAATAAAGATCGATAAGATTTGGATTTGAATAATATGTATATAACGAAATATTATTAGAGTTACTGCCTATTTTTGATGAAAATTCATAATTAATAAAACTGAATATAGAATTAAGAAGAAGAGACTTTTTATTTATCTGAATCCAATTCAAACTTAAGTTGATGTTTTTCCAATCAATTTCATAATCAGTATCAGATAGCTGGGGAGGATTATAAGCATGGTCTTTGCTGTATAACCCACTAATTGATATTATGTTATTTTCAGATAAGATATAATTTACTTTAGCATTAATATCAAAAAAATTATAACGTGGAATAGTCGACTGACTATTGAAATTTTTTTGAATGATGTCATAGTACATATATCTGCCCGAAAGCATGTATGTTGAGTTTTCTTTAAGGGGACCTTCAAAAGCAGCAAATGAATTTATAATACCAACTCCAACAGTACCTTTATCTTTTTCCTTAGTGCCGGAGCGGAGTTTTATATCAAGAACACTTGATAGTCTGCCGCCGTACTCGGCGGGAAAAGCTCCTTTTATTAATTTTACATCACTTATTGCACTTGTATTAAATGTGCTTGCAATGTTTCCAAGATGTGCCGGGTTATATACAATAACACCGTCAACTAAAGTTAAAGTTTGGTCCGGTGATCCCCCGCGAACGTACAAACCGCTTGAAATTTCTGAAGCTTTATTTATGCCCGGTAAAAGTTCTAGCGATCTGAACAGATCAACTTCGCCGCTAAGGGTAGGGAGTTTTGAAAGCAATTCCGGGGAAATATCAATAGTGCTCGTAATCCCTTCGCCGGTTCGTTTTCCTTCAACAACTACTTCCTCGAGCCTAATATTTTCCTGGGAAAGTTCAACTGATACAGTTTCATTTTGCTGTTTCCCTGAAATTAATATTTCAGATATATTGGTTTTATATCCTAGGTGCCTTACTATCAAATAAAATTGGCCTGCTTTTAAGGATGGGATTACGTAGTAGCCGAATTTATTGGTTGCCGTACCGGTAAGCGGTGCTTCGTTAAAATTTAGAGAATCTTTGTAGAGAAGTAAATTAGTTCCAACCAGGGCTTCGCCAGTTGTCGCATCTGTAATGAAGCCGGAAATAATATAATTATCATTCTGGGCTATCGATACTCCTTGAAGTATCAAGAAAATAAAAATTAAACCGGCAATTAATGTTTTCACTTTAACAGTGACATTATTGATGATTTTTTCATTAACTAGTTAAATAAAAAAGCAATAAGATTCAACAATGGAAAAATCCCAAAAATAAAAAAACCGGCTTCAGGCGAAGCCGGTATATGGTGGTTGTGGTTGAGTCGAGATATGAAGGGTGAAACCCGTTTTAATTAATTCCCCTTTTGTGTGGTCCCTTGATTTTTTCTTTATATATATTTTATATGCACTCCTGTTTCTGCAATTGATATACCACCCGAGGTAATCGTCCACCCTGTGTCTCATTTAGAAAGAACAAAATGTCAACTTTGTCGGGAGGAATAAATACTTGCACTATAATAAAGATTTTTTTTATATCGATGATATTTATACATAAGATAAAAATGTCGTCTCGAAAAATCTTCCTGTAAATCTTACCCCTTGGACTTATTAATTTCTTAAATTTTCCTATTAAGAAAATTACCTCGTCGATTCTGACGCTTTAGATTTTGTGATTCGGAAGTCAACTTAAATTCTGCAATTTTTAAAATAAGTTGAGCCAAAGCGGAATTTATAAAGGATTTGAATGTACGTTAAAATCAATGTTTTATGAATAAATGAACAGCAATAAGATTTCTTGACACGTATAGTGTGAGTACTTAAATTTGACCCTCAATTTCAACAAATTCCGCAGTAGCTCAGTTGGTTAGAGCACCTGACTGTTAATCAGGGTGTCGTAGGTTCAAGTCCTACCTGCGGAGCTAATATCCGGTGAAAGCCGGATTTTTTATTTATGGGAGAACATATTTATTACACATACGTTCTATACTCACAGAAGTTCGATAAGCTTTACATAGGACATACATCCAACCTGCAGAAAAGATTAGTTGAGCATAATGCCGGTAGATCCCGTTTCACTAAAAGTTATATCCCTTGGGAACTTGTTTATTACAAAGAATTTCCAACTCGGTCATTAGCGATGAAAAGAGAAAAAGAATTAAAAAGTCATAAAGGAAGAGATTTTATCAGAAAAGAAATACTTCCGGTTAGAGTCCGGCAGTTGCCGGATTAATCAGGGTGTCGTAGGTCGAAGATCCGGCTTTTGATGGATTCAAGTCCTACCTGCGGAGCCGAGTGTATCAGATGTGCGAACCTGGTTAGTCTTAGTTAACAGGTTCGCATTTTTTATTTCATTACAAATCATATTTACAACCAGAAAAAAAATCAAGTTAATAAATAGATTTTAATCCACGAATCCATATTAATTGAATTGTATTGATCCGGGAAGTTTAATTGGTTCCAGACTTTTTTCCAGTAACTGAATCTTCTCCCAGCTCAATGTTCCTTTCGCTTTACAAATTCCAGAGTCAATTTGATAGATATTCCCATCTTGAATTTTTATAATAAATCCTTCAAGGGTAAAAGTTAAATTAACGTCAAATTCAATTTTGTAAACTGCTATGTTCTTAATGCTTACTTCTATATATGGCTTGTGTTCACTTGTAATTTTATGTTGGGAAAGATTAAGTTCAAACTTTTCCTCGGGAGCAGAAGCTGACTCTTTAACAATCTTTTTTATTTCATCGCTTTTCTTCCAGGTCGATAAAAATATTGTTGGAATTTTTATATCAAGCAGCTCAGCCACACGCGGAATAATATCAAACTTTGAACCTGTCCATTTTACTCCTTTAACTTCTTTAGTTAGTCTTTCTTTTAATTTCTGCCAGTTTTCATTCGACGTTTCTTTTTGCGTAGAGTCTTTTGTCAGTGAAAATAATTCACTAACGTTCTGAACGGATTCACTCATTTTTCTCTCCTTATCTTATCCAGTAATTTTTTTTCTGGAATATCCAGTTGAAACTTTGCTTCACTAGTATTTGGATTTATTCGAATTTTCATTTCGATTAAGTTATCTTTTTCTTTTGTCATAGCCTGCTCCCCTTCATCATAATGTGATGTTAATTTTATTTTTGGAGTGAAGAGATATTTAATCATAAAAGAGCTACCGAGTAGTATGCCGAGTGCAATAAGAATATACAATAACAAATTGTTAGGTTCATCTATGTTTATCAGGAGATTTCCAGATTTTAATATTTTACCCTGAGCATTAAGAAGTTTAACACTAGCGTTATATTTACCTTTTTTATTGTAATGATGTATGACTGTATTTTCCTGTTGCGGTTCAGAATGATGCGAATCACCAAAATCAAAAAGATATCTGAAATCAGGGTTTTCGATATTTGTGATAGCTTCTGCTTTGAATGTAATTTCCTCGTCGACATTCGCAGACGGTTCAGCAAAAAGTTTGACATCAATAAAAGGATTGACTTTTACACGCTTGGTTTCACTAGTAGCAAGCGTATAAACCGAGTCCCCGTCAAATCTTCCAATCTCTGCAAAAACATCATAAGTATCCGATCTTTGATAACTGTACTTTGATTCAGGAGTATCGTGCCACGGACCAGGCTGCAGACCTTCCCCATAATGGAATCGATACTTTAAATTTTGGTACTCATTCTGAAGTAGCAGTTTAAAAACAACTTCTTCATCGGTCTCTACTTCAATTGGATTAACGATTAATGAAATACTCTGCTGCGGTATTACCAAATCCTGTACGTTTATGCTCACTATATTGGATTCTGCTAATATTAAACCATCACTTGTTATAAGATTTACACTTGCATTGTAAGTCCCTGTTTTTGTATACGAATGATCTATAACATTCTCTGGTTGTGAAGGTGTTTCTGTGTTATCTCCAAAATTAAAAATATACCTGAAATTATTGTTCGTAGCATTTGTGCTGGTAAGAGCTGTGAATGTAATAATCTCATCCACCTGAACAGATTTTTTTGCTGAAAGATTAACTTTATAATAAGGATTGACTTTTACCTGTTTAGTATTACTTCTGACGAGCGGGTAAACTGAGTCTCCGTCAAATCTTCCAACCTCTGCGTAAACTTTATAAATATCCGGTTGTTCATATCTATAGCTTGATTCAGGAATTTCCAGCCAGGGACTTGGTGGTAATCCAGCACCATAATAAAACCTGTATCTCAAGTTTCCGTATTCAGCCTGAATTTGCAATTTGAATTTGACTACTTCATTCGTTACCACCTCAATCGGAGTAACTACTAACGAAACACTCTCTTCTGGTATCACAAGATCTTTAATAATAATTTTTATTGACTCAGATGTTGCAAGCACTTGTTCTTCACTTTTAATCAGTCTGACCCGGGCATAATATGTACCGGTGTTTCTATATGAATGTTTTATCTGTCTGCTTGATTTAATAATTTCAGCTGTTCCATCTCCAAAGTCAAATTGAAATCTGAAATTCTGATCCGGTACATTAGTAATCGGAGTAGCTGTAAAGGTTATATTTTGATCAACGGTTGCATATGATATCGCAGATAAGCTGACTTTAAAAGATGGTTTAATATTAACTTTTATCCTTTTAATATCACTCTGAATTTTATCGTAAAGTGTAGCTCCATCAAATTTGCCGATCTCTGCATATACTCTGTAACTGCCATTATGTTCATAAGCATGATTTGTTATCGATTCATTTAACCATTCGCCTTGCGAGTTATCTCCAAAGTGAAAACGATACTTAACATAATTTTCTGGTAAATTATATCCAAGCTTAATGGAAACCTTATCTCCGGTAAATACTTCAGGTGGGTTTACAAATAATTCTACTTTCCTAACGGTAATTGTGATTGAGTCAGTGAGTGTGGGATTGTTTATCTCCTGGTTTGGATTGCTTTTTGCCAATACTTTAACTGTGAAGGTACCTGTGTTCTTAAATTCATAATTTTTTATTTGATTATTATTTACCCCAACAGTGACTTGTTTGTTGTTAATGAGGAATCTATAGGAAGTATTTATGCCGTTGAAATTTAAACTTGCTTTAATGTTTACTCTTTCCCACTGTTGTACTTCGTACTTATCTGAAGTTAAGTTCACCCGCCGCTGAATTTGCGGATGTAAATTCATTGAAAGAGAAATTACAAACAGAATTGGCAGAAAAAATACCCGGTTCATAAAAAAATTAAATGTCCTCATCTAAATACGACGTCTTGTGAAAATGCAAATTATTTATTATATCTTTTATTGAATGATTTTCGATGAATATATTATTAACTTGATCTCGCTTTGATTCCGGATAGCGATATTTATATTTCTCTGACAAATTGCAAAAAATAATCTATAATCACAATATTTTTTTATGATTAATAGGTAATGACATTTTTAAGTGTTATAAACAGGTAATTATTAGGAATAATTAAAATGATTGAGCAAACTACAGGAATTGTTTTCGATCCGGTTTTTCTAAAACATGACCAGCCCAGTCATCCTGAAAATGCAAAAAGGTTAGAATCAATTTTAACCGGGTTAAAAGAGAGTGGATTATACCAAAAAGTGGAACCGATTAAATCCCGACGAGCAGAAATTAAAGAGATTAGTTTTTGTCATACTAAAGAGTACATCAATTATGTAAATGAATTTTGTGAAAAAGGTGGAGGACATCTTGACCCTGATACTTATGCAAATGAGTATTCATTCGATGCGGCTTCTATGGCAGTTGGAAGTTCAATCGATTTAACGAAGTCTGTAATTAATGGAGATTTGAAAAACGGATTCGCTTTGTTACGTCCTCCGGGTCATCACGCACTAGCAAACCGGTCGATGGGTTTCTGTTTGTTTGGGAATATTTCAATTGCTGCAAAAGCTGCTTTGCAAAATCCTAAAATTGGAAAAGTTGCCATTGTAGATTTTGATGTTCATCACGGTAATGGAACGCAAGCTTTAATTGGTGATAACCCGAACATATTATTTATTTCAACACATCAATATCCTTTCTACCCCGGAACAGGCAGCATTGGAGAAATTGGTAGTGGGCAAGCTGAGGGTACCATAATAAATATTCCGTTGGAAGCAGGCGTTGGAGATCACAGTTTTAAGATTGTTTATGAAGAAATAATGCTTCCTGCTTTAAGAAGATTTAATCCTGACATATTATTAATCTCTGCTGGATTTGATGCTCATTGGGATGATCCTCTGGCTAATTTAAATTTAACCTTGACAGGATTTAACCGGATTTCAAGAGCATTAATAAAATTAGCTGATGAAATTTGTTCAGGTAAAATTATTTTTTTTCTGGAAGGTGGGTATAATCTTGATGTTCTGAGAAACGGAGTAATAAATACTACTAAAGGTCTGATTGGAATAGAATCATTTGATGATACACTTGGGCAATTAAATATACTTGAACCAAATATTAACAAACTAATAAATGAATTACATCAAATTCATAAGCTTTGAATTGAAATACAGTGATGTAACTATTCCAAATGTTAGCTATTTTTGCTTATTATTTTTCCAAAGAAACCAGATAAAAATTACTTATGAGATATATTCAGACGTCGATATTATTATTTAGTGTATTTGCGCTATTTAACTTCTTAGGGTGTAACGAAAGCAATTCATTTCTAAATGAAAATCTCACTTATGAAATGGTTAAGTACCATAAAAAATCTGCGGGATGCGACAGCTTACGAAATGAAAATTGTGCTGAAATTAAAATAGAGTTTCCAGAGATTTCATTCCCTGAAAATAAGATTGTAGAAGAAAAAATTAATAAAACAATAGTAGATTTTTTTTCAAAGGATATAATGGGAGGTTTGGAGTCAGTAGATTTTAACACCCTAATGGACGGCTTCATCCAGGATTATGAATCGTTTAAAAAGGAGTTTCCTGATGCACCTCAGTCCTGGACAGTGGAGCGAACCGGAGAAGTTAAACTAAATAAAGCAAATATTTTTTCGATAGATTATACCGAATACGTTTTCACAGGCGGCGCTCATCCAAATACTTTTGTATCATTTAAAAATTTTAATCTAACAAACGGAGAAGAAATTACTCTTGATGAATTGATTTCATTAGAAAATCAAAATGAGCTGACCAAAATTGCTGAAAAGGAATTCAGAAAATTAAAAAAATTAAATCCAGATGATGACCTTGGCAAGGCAGGTTTCTGGTTTGAGGATGATGAATTTAGTTTAAATGATAATTTTTTGATTACGGATAACAGCTTAATATTTTATTATAACAATTATGATATTACCGCATATGCATTCGGACCGACCGAGTTAATTGTGCCGTATTCTGAAATTAAATCTCTTGTCAGCGAAAATAGTCTACTAAAAGATTTAGTCAAATAAATGGTTTTGAATCTGAAATTTTACATTATTCATTCAAAAAAGATATTATAAATTTGGACAGTCGATTGATTTTATTTAAGGATAATTAAATGAATTGCCCTGTTTGCAAAGAGCCAATGTTGGTATTGGAACTTGATAAAATTGAAATAGACCACTGTATTAACTGCGGTGGAATCTGGCTCGATAACGGAGAACTTGAGTTGCTTCTTGAAACTAAAGAGGAAAGAAACAGACTTAAAGATTTATTTAAAGAAGCTGAATCAGTAAAAGAAAGAAGTTATTCTTGTCCTATATGTGGAAAACGTATGAGCAAAGTCTTTGTGGGAGAAGAAAAGAAGATAATTATTGATAAGTGCAAAAAGAATCATGGCTTATGGTTCGATCAGGGCGAACTTCAAAAAGTAGTTGAAATTGATACAGGAAACAGTAATAGCAAGATTATCAAACTTTTAAATCAAATGTTTGAAAATAAATTATCATCCAATAATGATGGAGGAAATAAATGACCGGAGTAATTATTTTGCTGGTCGTAATAGCTGTAGTTGTGCTTTTTGTAATCTCAATGTACAACTCGCTTATCCAGCTGAGAAACCGCGTTAAGAATGCCTGGTCTCAGATTGATGTTCAATTAAAAAGAAGACACGATTTGATACCGAACCTGATTGAGACCGTAAGAGGCTATATGAAACACGAACGCGAAATTATGGAGAACATAACAAAGTACCGTAGCCAGGCAATGGATGCGAAAACAGTCGGTGAAAAAGCCCAGGCAGAAGGATTATTGAGCGGCGCGTTAGGACAGCTGCGTGTACAGGTTGAAAATTATCCTGACTTAAAAGCAAACCAGAATTTCCTGGCGTTGCAGGAAGAGTTAACCTCTACAGAAAATAAAATTTCATTTTCTCGCCAAAGTTATAATGATCAGGTACTTTTTTACAACAACAAGATTCAGATGTTTCCATCGAACATAATTGCCGGAATGTTCAACTTTAAGGCAGAGGAATTCTTTGAGGTAGAAGATGAAAAAGAAAGAGCCGTTCCTAAAGTTGACTTCTCAGCTCAGTCTTAAAATTCTTTTATTTCTATGATAATGTGGGAACTTATACAAGCTAACAAGCGAAAATCTATCGTCCTTTTCATTTCGCTTGGTATGACCTTATTACTTCTGGGGTATTTCTTCGGTGGGGCGTATTATCCAGATGGTGGTGGTTATATCGGGATTTTCTTCGCTCTTATTATTTGGGGAATTCTTTCTTTGATCAGTTATTTCAGCGGCAGTAAAATTCTTCTCGCAGTCAGTGGTGCAAAGGAAGTTACAAAAGAAGTTCATCCGCAACTTTTTAATGTTGTTGAAGAAATGAAAATTTCAGCCGGACTTCCGAAGATGCCGAAGATTTACATCATTAACGAAGCTGCACCAAATGCATTTGCTACCGGAATAAAACCTGAAGAGAGCGCTGTAGCAGTTACAGCAGGATTACTAGCCCGCTTGAACAGGGATGAATTGCAGGGTGTTATTGCTCACGAAGTTTCCCATATTGTCAATCGTGATGTCTTGTTTGTAACCTTTGCAGGAATTATGCTAGGTAGCATTGTACTCATTTCAGAAATTTTCCTAAGGAGTCTTTGGTTTAGCGGTGGTGGAAGATATAGCTCAAGATCTTCGAAGAGTAGCGGGCAAGGACAAATGATTATCATGATTATAGCAATAGTATTTGCAATCCTTGCTCCAATATTGGCGCAGCTACTATACTTTGCTATTTCACGAAAACGAGAATATTTAGCAGATGCTTCCGCCGTACGTTATACTAGATACCCGGAAGGATTAGCTTCAGCTCTGGAAAAAATTTCTGACACATCAATTGATCTCAAATCTGCAAACAAAGTTACCGCACCGATGTACATAATTAATCCGCTTAAACCTAAAGGAATGAAACTTTCTGATTTAACGAGCACTCATCCTCCGACATCTGAAAGGATCCGAATTTTGAGAAGCATTTCAGGTGGTGCAAATTATGTTAATTATCAGAGTGCATTTAATAATGTAAAACATGCTAAAAGCACAATCATTCCATCCTCTGGCTTGACCGATAATACTCAAATTGCTTTAAAAGAAATGGCTGCTGTTCCAATCGTATTGGGAGTAAGCAAACAAAACAAACGAGATACAGGGGATATAATGATGAAAGTAAATAAATACTCTTTCATTGATTGCAAGTGCGGATTGAAGATTAAAATTCCACCGGATTTCAAAAAAAATGAATTATTTTGTCCAAGATGTGGCAGACTTCATAAGTTAGAGCAATAAATTTTTAGTTCTTTTTTCATCTCGATATTCAGTCTTTAATTTCCCTTCCCAAATCATAAATAGTATCTTACTCTAAATAGTTGCTTTATAAAATTCTCAATATTGCCAACATTATTTAGTTTGATTTTCACAATTAAGAGATGTTTTGCAATTGTCAAATAATGTATTGAGGATATCGATTGAAAATCAAATTTTTTAAGCACTTTTTTAACCCCCAAATTATTTTTGATTAGCAACTGTTTGGTACGATTTTACCCATAAATATATAGAGTTCTATTGAAGAAATCTAAAAGAATGGGGTTGTAATGGGAGACATAAATCGTCGAAATTTCCTTAAAACTCTGGGAGTAGTTGGAGCCTCAGCTTCCGGAATTCCAATAAATAAATTATTAGCAGAATCCAAAACTCAACTTTCCGCAGATCGAATGGGAGTACTGGTGGATACAACAGTTTGTATCGGGTGTCGAAGATGCGAATGGGCTTGTAAGAAAGCTCACGATTTACCTGCTGGTGATATTGAAAGTTATAGTGATGAGTCCGCCTTTGAACAAATGCGAAGACCAGGGAATGATGGATACACCAGGGTTAACAGGTATGATAATGAGTTGGATCCGAATAGACCAACAAATGTAAAAGTTCAATGTATGCATTGTGATAAACCCGCTTGCGTTTCCGCATGTATCGTTGGAGCGTTCTCGAAAAAAGAAAACGGAGCAGTAATATGGGATACCAGTATGTGCATCGGATGTCGATACTGCATGGTTGCCTGTCCATTTCAAATTCCAACTTTTGAATATGATAAAGCAATCCAACCCAACATTCATAAATGTGACTTCTGTTATGATAGAACTAAAGAGGGGTTGCTTCCAGCTTGTGTTGAAATTTGTCCTGTTGAAGCGCTCATTTATGGAAAGCGGAGGGATTTAATTGAGGTTGCAGATAAAAGGATAAAACTTTATCCCGATCGTTATATAAATAAAATTTATGGATTTACTGAAGTCGGAGGTACTTCCTGGATGTACCTTGCAAATACGGAATTTGAGAAACTTGATTTTCCAAAGTTAGGTGATAACCCCGCACCAGGTGTTTCTGAATCAATTCAGGCTGGAATTTTTGCTTACTTCGTTCCACCAATTGCACTTTATGCTTTGCTAGGAGGAATAATGTGGATTACAAAGAACAAAGACACTGAAAAGGGAAGAGGTGAGTGATGGAAAATGAACTCAAGCCTAAACCGATCAGACATAAATTTTTTACTCCCTGGACTATAGTAATTTCTTTGATTGCACTTACAGGTTTATCCTTTCTTGCTGTAAGATTTTTCTTTGGACTTGGTGCGGTTACTCATTTAAATCAATTTTTTCCCTGGGGAATTTGGATTGGATTGGATGTAGCGGCAGGTGTCGCTTTGGCTGCTGGTGGATTTACTACTGCAGCATTAGGTCATATCTGGCATAGAGATAAATACGAAGTACTGATTAGACCTGCACTATTAACAGCAATGCTTGGCTATACTTTTGTAGCTGTAAGTGTCGTTTCTGATATTGGGAGATGGTACTATGTATGGCACCCGATTTTTATGTGGAATGGCAGCTCTGCATTATTTGAAGTAGGTATTTGTGTAATGGTTTATATGAGCGTGCTTTATATCGAGTTTTTACCAATAGTAACCGAAAGATTTATAGGACGGGTTAATTTGCCCGGTTTCCTTTCAATATTCAATAAAATAATTGATAAAATACTTAGAGTTCTGGATAGAACATTAAATAAATTTATGTTCGTGTTTATTATTGCGGGAGTTGTCCTCTCCTGTTTGCATCAATCATCTCTTGGTACTTTAATGATTATCGCCGGACCGAAAATGCATCCGCTATGGCAAACCCCGATTCTACCACTCCTGTTTTTATTATCGGCTTTCGCGGTTGGTTTTCCTATGGTTATCATGGAATCTCTCACTGCCTCCAAATCCTTCGGGATGAAACCTGAAAAGGAAGTTCTTACAAGCCTATCAAGATTTATCGGACCGCTGCTTGGCGTTTATTTAGCATTTAAAATTGGCGACATGGTTATCAGGGAAACATTTGTTTATCTGACACAAATTAATTTCGTAAGTGTTATGTTCGCAATTGAAATCGTTGTCGGAGTTATTATCCCTCTAAGATTATTTTTACTGCCATCCATCCGTCAATCAACAACAGGATTATATATTGCCTCGTTGCTTGTAATATTTGGTGTTCTAATTAATCGATTCAACAATTTTGTAATAGCCTATAATCCACCTTATACTGATACTTCCTATTTCCCTGCGATCGGTGAGATTAGTGTTACCCTGGCATTTGCTGCACTGGAGATTTTACTTTATCGGGCCTACGTTATGATATTTCCAATTATCAGTCAGCCGGTGAAAGGTACAATGATCAAGACAAAGTATGCTATTAAAGGTGTACAATGAATACTATTAAAATTTTATTCGTCTTGCTATTAGCATTCAGCATATTTGTTTTACCAAATTTTGCGCAAGACCATTCACAAATGAAATTTGATTGCAGCTTATGTCATGCTTGTGAAACGCCAACTAAATCTAATCCGTGTCTTATTAAGTGTCCCCGGGAAAAGATGATGACAGTTCATATCCCGCCGGAGAAATCTCCCAGAATTATTAAGATGAATAAATTAAAAGCTAAGGAAGATTTATACGAAGCAGTGATTTTTTCGCACAGGGCGCATGCAGAAATGTCTGAAATTTCTGGCGGTTGCGAAATGTGTCATCACTATAATCCACCGGGAAATATTGTAGCATGCGATTACTGTCATAATATTAACAGGCAGAGAACAGATATTTCTAAACCTGATTTAAAGGGAGCCTATCACAGACAGTGCATTAATTGCCACCGTGAATGGAATAAAGAAGTCTCGTGTGAGAGTTGCCATGAATTAAACGAAAGTGGTAAATCAGCATTTACCGGAAAAGATTATAGCAAGGAAAGAATCCATCCTGAGATAATTATTCCTACGAAACTTATTTTTAAAACTTCCAAAGAGAACGGAACGATCGTTACCTTCTTTCACAATGAGCATACTGATGTATTCGGTTTTGAATGTAAAAACTGTCATCATGAAGAAAGCTGTGTTAAGTGTCACGATCTTTCAAAATCAAATACAAAAACAGAAATTTCAGCAGAGTTAAAGCACAAAAAGTGTGAAAGTTGTCATGATACTGAAGACAAAAACGGTTGCGAAAAATGTCATTCTCATAAAGAACAGGGACCGTTCAACCATAAAATCCAAACTGGCTTCGAATTAAAAAGCTATCATAGTAAATTAAGTTGTACGAAATGCCATCAAACAAAAACTGTGTTTACAGGTTTAAATAGTTCGTGCACAAGCTGTCACTCTGGCTGGAATTCAAAAACGTTTAATCACAAGGTAACAGGTTTTGCGTTAGATGATGTGCATATTGAATTTGACTGTAGCGATTGCCACATAGGAGAAAATTTTTCTGCAAGTCCCTCGTGTGAAAATTGCCACGATGATAAAAGTTACCCAAATGATAAACCAGGAAAACCAGTAAAATAAGTTTCGTATTTTTAGATAGTGGATTGAAATGAAAATTCAGCAGGCAATAACAAAAATAAGTTTAAAACTGATTATAGCAGTAGGTATAGTTACGATAGCTATTATCAGCATCTATTCGTTCGTTAGCATTCAGGCACAACGGGATGAACTTCTTTCTCAGACAGAGGTTTATGCCAACAAGTTAAGTGAGACGATCAGGAACAGTACTCATTTGAGCATGCTTGAAAACAGGAGTGACCAGACTCACCGTATTATAAACACCATTGCACAGGAACCAGGCTTAAGAGAGATAAGGATTTTTAATAAAGAAGGCAGGATAATGTTCTCTTCACAAAAAGAATTTATTGGTAACATGGTTGATAAAAAGGCGGAAGCCTGTTACGCCTGCCACACTGCCAATGAACCTCTTGAAAAACTCCCTATGGAAGAGCGAATGCGGATTTACCAGACACCACAGGATTCTTCGCGCATTCTTGGGATAATAAATCCAATTTACAACGAACCGTCTTGCTGGGGAGCTGAATGTCATGTTCATCCTCAGGAACAAAAAGTTCTTGGAGTTCTGGATGTAAAATTGAGCTTAAAGGATCTTGATACTCAAATTGCCAACAGTGAATTTCGCTCCATAATTTTTGCCATTTTTGCAATCGCACTCTTAAGCATCATTATTGGAATTTTTGTAAGGAAGTGGATTGCCAAACCGGTTAATGAACTGGTTACGGCTACAGATAGAGTCGGGGGAGGTGATTTAAATTACGTTATTAAAGATCTGGGTTCAGATGAGTTGGGACTACTTGGTAAATCGTTTAACAATATGACTAAAAAACTTGCTGAAGCAAGGTTGCAGCTTTTCCAATCTGATAAAATGGCTTCACTGGGTAGTCTTGCTGCCGGGGTCGCACACGAAATCAATAATCCTCTTACTGCAGTACTAACCTACAGTAGCTTTCTGCTTAAGAGAGTAAATAATGCTGATTTACAGGAAGACTTAAAAGTAATTGTTAGAGAAACTAAACGAAGCAGGGAAATAGTTAAAAGTTTGCTGGACTTTGCAAGACAATCTGTTCCAAAAAAGAGTAATGCAGATATAAACGAAATAATAGAAAGTGCTCTGTCCGTAGTTGATAATCAAATTGCGCTTAAGCAGATTAAGCTCGAAAAGAATCTCGATAAAAATCTTCCACGTATAAAAATTGACTCAAACCAAATGCAGCAGGTGTTTATTAATCTGCTGGTTAATGCTTCCGACGCTTCGAAGGAAAAAGAGGGTAAAATTTCTGTTTCCTCAAAGATGATCAGCCTTTCACCCCATGGAACTTTGCAAATAAAAAATGCAATCTGTTCAAAACGACATTCTCTAATGGACGAGGAGATAAAAGTTGACGGAATGCCCACGATTAAACTAAAAATTAATCAGAATGATAAAGAAGGTTTTGTTAATATTGATCCGATTTATGGGAAGAGTAGAAACAATTACAGCTTTGAAATAAAAAATCCTAAGCAGACTCAGATTGCTTGTCCAAAATGTAATATCTTACTAGCGGTAAAAGATAAATATTGTCCCAAATGTAATTCGACAATTTTTTCATTCGAGGTGCCACCGCAGGGGATGTTTGAAGGTTGCATTAATCCAAATTGCAATTGGGAGCGATGGGAGTCTATAGACGAAGCAGGAGTAAGAGATTATATCGAATTAAAAATTGATGATAATGGTTGTGGAATTTCTAAAGAAAACCTGCCAAGAATCTTTGAGCCTTTTTATACAACTAAAGGACAAAAAGGAACCGGGCTCGGGCTGGCTGTTATTTGGGGAATAATAGATAATCACGACGGTACTATTAACGTAGAGAGTGAATTGAATAAAGGAACAACATTCACAATTTTATTACCGGTAAATCAGCAGGGATCTTAATCCGATGGCTAAAGATGAAAAAATATTAGTTATTGATGATGAACAGGTAATACTTGATGCTGTTTCAAGAATAGTCTCTACCGAGGGAATTAAAGTAGATGTGGAGACTAATTCCAAAAATGCATTGAAATTGCTTTCACAAAAAGATTATTCACTGGTTCTTTGTGATATTCTAATGCCTGAGATGGATGGTTTTTCAGTGCTGGAAGAGATTCAAAACAAAAAGATAAATATTCCGGTGATTATGATTACCGGATATTCGACTGTCGAGAATGCGGTTACTTCTCTTTACAAAGGAGCAATTGACTTTATTCCTAAACCATTTTCTTTTGAAGAACTTGAAAGTGCGATTAATCGTGGTCTTGAATATTATAGATTGCAAAAAAAGGTTGATGAAGCAAAGTCTCAGAAAAACGTTGGAGCAATTACATTTGTTCCGTGCCCGCCAAAATATTTCCGGCTTGGCAATTTAAGCTGGATTAAACTTGAATCTGAGGGAGTAGCTGTTCTGGGAGCAACCAGTCTGTTCCTGGAAACAATTAAGGGACTAAAAAATATTGAATTAATGAATGTTGATGATGTAATTATACAGGGTGATTCCTGTGCAAATTTTGTTTCCAATGATGAGTTGGTCCACCACTTTCTTTCACCGGTTGGCGGAAGGATTATTGAGAGAAATGAAATTTTATCGAATGAAATTACGTTAATGGAAAAAGACCCATATTTTGCAGGTTGGATTTATAAAATAATTCCTGCTGACTTAGAACACGATATGAAATTTTTAGTATCCTGTGCTTCCGACAGGATGTAAAAATAAATTTCTAAATGAATTTTCAGTTTTATAAAAAGAAAATATTTTAACCGGGAGATACAATGGCACTATTTATTTTAGCAGTAATCATCTTTGTTATTGCCGATATAACAATAAGAAATATCGCAAAAAAAATTCAGGAAAATAAATTAAAACAGGAGCGGGCAGAAGTCTTAAAGGAAAGCCTCACACTCGACTTCAGCCGGGAAGCAAAAAC
>Ga0307423_1000701_pt1 | contig 22304 bp, 22 predicted proteins | sample SalMarWE160310MG_FD_202154 | JGI IMG/M metagenome (GOLD analysis project Ga0307423, IMG submission 202154) | Salt marsh sediment microbial communities from the Plum Island Ecosystem LTER, Massachusetts, United States - WE1603-10 | ecosystem: Environmental > Aquatic > Marine > Intertidal zone >...
GGCCGCCTGGCGTTTACGGGCCGAACGGCGGCCCAGCCAGGCGATAGCGGCGTCCACCAGGCCCCAGACAGCGGCCTGCAAGCCGAAGCCCCGCCAGAAATTGCCTCCGAAGGCCATCAAAGCAAAGCCCAGTCCGATGCTGGGCACGGCCCAGGCCAGCAGCTGGCGCGTCAGGCGCGCTTGAAAGTCCCAAATGTTGAGAGATGAATTATTCGCCATTTTCCTACCCATTATAGGGTATTTCCACCCTGCGGACGGGGTAAGTAAGTATCAAAAACTATCCAAACGGGGATTTCGTTACCGGTACCTCGTCGATCAGGAACTTGAAGGGATGTCTACGATGAGATTCGATAAAACTTTCATAATTATGGTTATACAATATAGGCAAATGATGCGCAACCACCTCACTCTTTTGACTTTGATCGCCGCTGCCTTCTTCCTGGTCTGTTGCACGCCAGCCACGGCAACCCCAGGTCCCTTGCCCGGGATCGACATCCCCCCGGACAGGATGATCACCTGGATCAAGCTGGAAGACTCCCGCGAGATGGGAAATTCTCATCAAAATGGGGAGTTGCTGGGTTTAGAGCTGATAAATATATCCGACAAAGCGATCGTCTTCCCGGGCGATTTCGGCGTCCGGGTCTTGACCTGGGGTGGAGTCAAGTGGACCGATGTTTCCAACAACTCTTTTACCGGCAGCCAGCTGCACTCTTTACCCACCACGAGTGAATATCCTTTAGGCCTGATCATCGAAACATTACCCTACGTGCCGGGCGTGTCAAAGCCGGTCGAGATCCGCATCATCGTCGTCGGACATATTGGAGATATGGATGGCGAGCAGGTCGGCGCGTATATCGATGTTCCCTTGAATCCAGTACCGGTCACCGGTCCGAGTGCAAAGGCTATTACAGATAATTGATCTAAAAATGGCGGTATTCGCTTCCATAAATATTATTGTGTGTGGCATCTTCTTGCTATTAATTCCTAAAAACCTGTGGCAGACCCATTGATTACATTCCCAAAGGAATTTAAAGATGCTTGAAGTCCAAATCCTTGACTTGCTTGTTGGGCTGATGATTTTAGCTCTCTCTGCCAGCGATCTGTATAAAAGCTTTCAAATGGTTTTTAGAGATCGACATCCTTTATTGTACATCGCTCAAGTCAGTTTCTGGATCATGGAACGAATGCCATTTTCAGAGCGAGAGGAAAAGCGCGCCCACGCGATGGAAGTGTACCGCCGGCGGCGAAAGATATACGGAATTTTTGCCTTGCTCGGTGCTCCTTGGATGATATTGCTCTCGATCTCAATCATCCTCAATTCGATCACACTTTCGCCTTAGTAGATTAAATATCCTTTACCCGACAAACCCCTCAACGGAAGCATGTTCCCAAGAGACTAAACAGGTAAGATATATTTACGATGGATATGCTTAGCTTTGCCTTTATGCCCGCCAACCGCGGCTCGCAAATGGAGGCGGTCCTGCTGGCGCGCAGCCTGCGAAAATTCGGCGGACGTTACGCGCAGGCCCCGATCTGGGTGCTGGTACCGGAGCAGGCGCCTTTGTCGGAGAGAGCGCAGCGGGACCTGGCTGCGCTGGACGCCAGAGTCCTGCCATTCGAGGCGCCGCCAGCCGCCCTCGAATTCCCCTACGCCGTCAAAGTATATGCCGCCGCGGCGGCCGAGGCGCATTTGAAGGGGAGGACACACCTGCTGGCCTGGCTCGATCCTGACACGCTGGTCTTGCAGGAACCGGCTGAGTTCCGGCTGCCCGAGGGCAGTATGCTGGGCTGCTGCCCGGTGCAGTTGAAAAATGTCAGTTCGGTCTACACCGAGCCGCTGGACGATTTTTGGAAGTTGGTCTTTACCGGCTGCCAGACACCCCCGAGGCGGGTCTTCCCGCTGACGACCACGGTCGACCGGGTAACGATCCGCGCCCAGATCAACGCGGGGCTGCTGGTCGTGCGGCCGCAGACAGGGCTGCTCCAAGCCTGGCGCGAGAACTTCGCACGGTTGTACACGGACGGGTCGTTCGATCGGTTCTACGCGCAAAACCGGCTGTATGCCATCTTCGTGCACCAGGCCATCCTGGCCGGGACGGTACTGGCGCAACTGGAGCAGGCGAATATCCGTATCTTCCCGCTCAGCTATAATTATGCGCTCTTCCTGCACGAGCGCACCCCGCTGGAGTTCCAGGCCAGGGCTTTGAACGACCTGGTGACCTGCCGCTACGACGAGCAAGCCTTCTTCCTGGACCCACACTGGCAAACTCTATTGCCCGCGCACGAACCGCTCAAAGGCTGGCTGACGGAGCAGGTCACGGCGCTGCTGGCTTAATAATCTCCCTGGAAATAAGCATGGATCAGATCCGCGAAGATAACGCTGGTGTGCTCGCGCAGCAGGGCAAAGAAATCAGCAGTTGCCGCTCATCTAAGAAAATAAGCAATCCTAATCGATGCAGAGCCAAGGAATTCGGTAATTTCGAGCTCGATGGGAGTTGATTCACCAAAAGAAATCGAATTAATTATCAGTGGGTAGCAGGTAGCTAGTCTCAATTTGATCGGCAACACCGTTAAAGTCCTGAAAACCATCTTGTGGAACCGGCTTATTCAGGGTGACGTTTGCAACCACTGCCATGAGATTCTCCGACGGAACGAGAAACTCTACCCCCAAATCACCCGTACAATCTCAACGGACGGTTGTCCAGCCTGCTTGTAGCCTTCTACCAAGATAATGTCCACATCCTTGAACTGACTCTCAATCTCATCCAAGGTCAATTCTCGATCAAGCAGCCAATATATAGCGATTTCATCGGGGGCCGCAATGACAACCTGCCGCCTCCCGGCTTGAGCGTGCCGCCAACTGTCTTTCCCAGGCTGGTCAATCTCAAATCCGGCGCGAGAATGATGGTTAACGGTCCCGATATGAAAACCGCGCTGCGTAAGTTCAGTAATCAATAAATGTCGTTTTCCCCGAACCCGATCTTCCGACAATCGTTAAAGATGGAATAGTCATGATCCATCCTGACCCCATGAAACCAGATTCATCTTTCAAATATTACCTGCGTAAGCGCATGTACCACATAATAATTTTCACCCGCGCAAGCACGACAAAGTGTACGCCCCTCAATAATCATTTCCCGTTCGTTCATAATCTCCTCACCGCAATGCTGACAAAGGGTCAGTTTACCGGGCCGGCTGATGAGCCTTTCAAGGGGGACACGCAACGATACATTTTGAACCTTGAATAACTCGTTAGCCGTCATGTGTTGATACGCGGATAACTGCACCTTCCATAAGTCTTGTTGACCATTAGAATACTTCTGTGCAAACTGACGCGAATCAGGACGGGCAACGACCCTCCGAGCAATCCCGGATTGCGTATCCACAAAAGTTGCAGCCACCTTTCCATAATCCTCAATCCGCAAAGTCCTACGCCCTACCCGGCAGCCAGTTGCAACGGATATACCATCCACGGTACAGCCATCGGTTTCGGCGATCCCCAGCAAGCGCTTGTCCATTCGCGGCAGGTCTATTCCCAATAGTTCTCCAGCCAATATTCCCATTCGCACCCCTAAAACCTGCCTTGGACAAAGGTGAGAATGCAGGTCTGCAGTTTGATTGAGAAACGCTTGTAAATCAGGCATATTGGAACACTTTCAAGACAGTCGAAGCAGGATCAGGCTCAACAGGGTGAAAAAAGCAGCCAGAATAATCCACGGATCCAAACGACCAATGCTTAGCGGTAATGTGTGGCTTCGGTCCGGTTGAAAAGCGCGAACTTCAGCGGCGAGAACAATTTCCTCAGCATGGCGAAGAGCGTTGGAAAGGACAGTCAGCACAAGCAATTGAAGGCCGCGCCACCAGCGGGCGCGCAAGCCACCGCGCATACGCAGGCTGTGCCAAGCGTTCGTGCCGGACTGACGCAGGTCGGGTATCAGATTCGTGGCGACACCGATGGAGAAGCCCAATCCGTGTAAGCCCCCACGTTCGAATAAACCCGCTACTTCTGTGATATTGACCGATGCAGACAAGCCATCCGCAGCCAGGAGAATCACAGCCGCGCGCAGGATCATTTGCAAACCATGGAAAACCGCTCCAGAGGAGAGATGCAACCCCCAAATCGCCCATTCGACCTCTGCTCCAGGACTGCCAAAAAACAAGTTCACTATAAACAAGCTGGTAAAGATCAACAACCAGCGCAGCCGCGCGAGACGGCGAACGGCAAACGGGTAGAGCGCAGCCAGCACAGTCAACGCAAGCAAGGCAGGGAGGACGCCACGCTCTAATGGCGGAATCAAGACCAGCCCTAAAGCCCATACAAAGATAGCCAACCTCCCAAGGCTTCCTAAACGCGCCCGTGATTTATCAAAATCGGTGAGGGTGGATTGAGCCTGCTTAAGCATTATGGAACAGCCACAATCTCGGTTAATTGGCGTGGATTCATTTTTCCGCCTTCGTCGGGAAGCACCATGCGAAAGGGCGCATCCTCTATGCCAAGTGGGCCATCCACACGCGCATAGGCTACAATGGTATCTTCACGGTTGAAGAGCGTCGAGTCATAATTGGCGGTGAAACCATCAACAGCAACAGCTTTAACGGCGGTCAACTTGGTCGGATCGATGCCCGTATCCTGGAGCAGGACGGTCAGCGGTACACCGACATAGGTCACCCCCTGGAAAGTTACCTGGACTTCGCCAAGCGCCTTGAGATCATCAGCAGTGTAAGTTTTGGAGAGAGTCCCGTCGGAGACCTTCAATCCATTGACCGCAGCTTCCTGCGTTTTGGGGGCGCAAGCTGTGAGAGCCAGCGTGCAAACCAATACGAGCCATAAAAAGCGTTTCATCTTTTCTTCTCCTGTGGATCAAATTTATGATGCACCTGATCCGGAAAGATTCCCGTTCAGTCGAGCTTTTAGGACCAGTCCCAATTTCCATGCCAGCCAACCCCCAATCCCGCCAACCACAAGGTGTAGCGCGCCCACCGCCAGCACGATCCACAACGCGGCCTGGGAGGGCAACCCGAATAAACGACTTCCCAAATCCAACAAATCAAGCCAGACGACCAGCAGGTTGCGCCCAAACAATAACACGCCCGTGACGAATGGCTGAACGACTGTCCATAAGGCAGCACCTGCGCAGGCGCAGATGAACGCAAGCATGGAAGGCATAGGGAAAACGGATAAAATCAATTCGGCGATCAAGGCCTCGGTGAAAATGCCCACCATCGGACCGATCAAAATATTGCCAATGCTGAACAACTTCAACACCATTGCAATCACCCCAATAAAAATCGTTGTGCCTCGGCGCGGTACAAACAGCCGGCCGATCGCAGCTACCATCACACCAATGGTAGAAAGCGCCATGCCCGTCAACGGCAAGTTAACTGCATGAAAAACCGAACCCAGGCTGATTTCGACTAATCCCCATAATGCTCCAAATACTGCCATCGTTACAAGTTCTCGAGTTGAGAATTTCATTTCGTTTCTCTCCGTTTATTTACTCGGTTCACAAAACCGTCCAGCGGTCTGTGACCATTGCCGTCTGAACGAATCAGAATGTGCCCTATGCGTCAGGCCGAATCACTGGTAACCTCCTCAGGCGAGATTCGGCTCACCAACGCCGGATCAATCTTTCCATCCAAAACGATGCGGCCTTGATCCATTAAAACGACTCGGTGTGCATACCGGTGTACAAGCTTGTAATCGTGAGTGATGAGCAGGATTGCAGTCCCCTGCGCGTTGAGGCGCACAAGGCAGTCCATCAGTTGTTGTAGGTGCTGCCAATCCTGACCGAGTGTGGGTTCATCGAGGATGACCAGCGCGGGTCGTAAGGCAATACACGAAGCAAGTGCGGTGCGTTGTTGCTGTCCAATGGAAAGAGAAAACGGTCGACGGGTTCGCAGGGAAAGTAAATCTGCACTTGCAAGAGTCTGCTCATGGAGATCGGCATTAAAATTCTTATAGTTGTGTGGGCCAAAAGATATTTCTTCTTCAACTGAATCCGTAAAGAGTTGGTCGGCCGGATTTTGAAAGAGCAGGGCGATATCCAGCCCGGGTCGCGGACGCAGTGAGCCACGCACGTATACTTTACCTGCCTGTGGTCTGAGCAATCCTGTTGCAGCCAGAGCCAGGGTAGACTTCCCGGTTCCATTATTACCAACCAGAGCAACAAACTCGCCCGCAAAAATTTTAAGGTTGACATCGTGAATAACCGCCTGGTTATCGTATCCAGCCGTAAGATTTTTCATTTCAAGCAGCGGCTCCTGATCTTCAGAGTGATGACCATTGGGAACCAACAATTGCGACCAGTTGTCAAGCGCTTTGATGGTTGGGCGACGCAGTCCATATTTGCGAATGAGTTCGCGGTCGCCTAATACCCGATTAAAATCTCCATCTGCGGCCACGCGGCCTTCGTGTAAAACCAGCACTCTGTCTGCAATACGTCGCACTTCGGTGAGACGATGTTCGATCAGGATGATGGTAAGACCGAACTGCTTTCGCAGTTTTTCAAGGGCAGCGATGACACTTTGAGTGCCAGGCACATCGAGCGAGGCGGTGGGTTCGTCCAGCACGAGTACTTTGGGCCTCATCGCCAGGGCAGCGGCAATTGCCAACCGTTGGATTTGTCCACCAGACAAGGTGGCAGGTTTTTGCGCACGCAACCTCGAAAGGCCCACCGCTCCCAGGGCCCAATCTACACGCTTAACGATCTCGTCTTCAGTCAATCCAAGATTGCGCGGGCCAAATGCGATTTCATCGTCAACACGTAAGTGGAAGAGATGTGCCCGCGGATTTTGGAAAACCGCCCCAATCCATTGGGCTGTTTCTGCAGTCGGTCGGGAGGTAACATCCACACCAGCCACCTCGACGTTTCCGTTCAGGGAAGCGGGAACGACCTGCGGAATCAGTCCAGTCAAGACCCGTGCCAGTGTGCTCTTGCCGCATCCCGAATGCCCAGTCACAACAAGACATTCTCCAGGAGATACGTCGAATGATACATCCTGAAGTGCGATTTGATCGCCATAACGGACGCTCAAGTTTCGCACGCGAATCATGGCTGAGACTCCGCGACTCGTTCAATCGGAAGGCGGTAAACCTGCCCCCAAGGCCAAAGCGCTTGAGCCTGATCGAGAAGAGATGGGCGGATGACAACACAGGCCAGTTGGTAATGCCGAGTACTCACCAGTTCGATGCCAGCCGTAAAACCAATTCCGCGCTGGAATTCCAACGGACCCAATTCGTCCAAGATTAATAGTTGACAGTAGTCCAGTTTCTCCAAAATGGTATTCCCCCAGCGCAGTGTCAGGTCGTCAAATTGCCAATCCTCGGTATTTGGATTTGAGGCTACTTTGCGACGTCGCACCGCCAAACGCCGCTGCAAGCCGGATTTTAAATCCAACAGATTTATACCGACCTTGTGGTTGTCAACAAAAATCGGTGGTGAAACCAAGCCGCTTACACCCAAGCCAAGCGTGCTGGCATAACCCGCCAGGGACAAACACCAACTGCTTTTTCCTGACCCGCTGGAACCAGTAACAAGCAGCAGCCGCCCCGGTTCTGTTCCAGATACAAAACTCGCCAGGAGCGAGTCTGGTGAGTTAAACAATTGAAGCACAGACACCTTCTCCTTTTCAATTCGATCCCAGCAACAGGATCTCGGGAGGCCAGTCCGTTTCCAGGCTGACCCTGGCCCTCTTGGGGCTGTCCACTCGACCATAGATTGAACCGTAGGTCGCGCAGATCGGAGATTTATTTTGAATTTACAAATTGACGCTAAACGTCAAATCTCTATTCTTAATCTTACAAAAAAATACTTGGAATACATCCTTCATTCGAGTAATTTTTATCATCCATGTGGGTGATTAATTTCAACACATAGTCATTTTGAATAAATATATTAAGCGCGTTAAAGCTTTTTCAAGTCGTCCTTCACTTTTTTGATGTCGTCCAACATGTCCAGTTCCGTCTTGAGTTCATCAGAAAGAGATCCGAAATAATTCTTCAGACTACGGATAAATTTTCCAATCTCGCGCGCTGTACGGGCCAAGCGTTCAGGTCCGAGAACGATTGCGGCCAGAACCAAGATAACCAATAATTCGTTCGTACCGATACCCAGGATGTCCATCTCAACCTCTTTCCACGATAGCTGCCAGCAGGAGACTGATGAGATAAAGACCCATGAGTGGCGCCATAACCAAGCCCATATTGATTGGATCAACAGTCGGTGTGACCGCAGCTGCCAAGATGGCCATACCGACGATTGCATAACGCCAGCCGCTAGCCAGTTGTTTGGCAGTAACAATTTTCAACTTCGCCAGGAACATTACAATCAAAGGCATCTCAAAGCAAACGCCAATCCAGAACATCAGGCGAGTGATGAAATCGAAATAATTGGCTGGGCGCACATGGGTTGTAATTTCCATAAAATTTGTAAGGAACGGGATAGCCGAAGGCAACATTACAAACCAAGTGAAGGTTACGCCGCCTGCAAACAATAACGTTGCCAACGGGACGATTAAAACCAACCATACCTTCTCGCGTTGGTTTAATCCAGGCAGGATGAAACGTAGGAGCTGGTAGACGACAAAGGGCATACCCAGAACGAAGCCGACCAGCAGGGATACCTTCATGAAGATAGCAACGTTTTCGGTCACCTCGATGGAGACCAGGGCTTTGGTCCCACCGATCGGGATAGATAGATAACTGATGATTTGTCCCGCAAACACAAAACTGATTGCCGTCGTCACCATCAGGGCTGCAAATGCCCTGAAGAGCCGGCGTCGCAACTCATCCAAGTGCCGGAGAAGCGGCATTGAAGGTTCTAATTCGACGCTCGCCTTTCGATGCGCGCGGCCAAAGGCGCTTAAATATTCACCCCAGTTTCGCTTGGGTTTCTTAGAAGTCACCGGCTCAGTGCTCACAACAAATATTTATCCCTTGGACTCGTGAGTCTCTGCTTGCTCGTCTGGTTCTATACCCGTTATGCCATTGCGAAATTCATGCACGCCTTTGCCGACTTCGCCGGCGATCTTGCTGATTCGGCCTACTCCAAAGAGTAGTAAAAGGATTACCAAGACAATAATCAATTCAGGAACGCCAAGACCAAACATAAGAATCTCCTTTGAATTAGATGTCTTTGGAAAGACGAAAGGTTTGTGGTGTTGTGACATTCACCTTAAGTTCGCGTAAAACTTGTTGGTTGTCACGCGTTTCGATCACATTGTTAGTAATGCCAATTTCGATATTCATTTTTTTTAAACTACTAATTTTTTTCACATGAAACTCAAGATAATCGTGTTGTTCGCTTATGATGTAATCACGATAACCAGTTTTGTCGAAGAATTGTTTCACAATTGGAACATCTTCGCCAAAAACCTTGGCGGTTTTCAAGAAATAATCCTTCTGCGAAAAAGCTACGCGTTTCGGTAAATGATGTCCGCTGTTTTGCTGATAGATCTGTCCCGAATGTTTGTTTTCCAACGAGCAATAATGCACACCGAGGTTTAAACCTTTCTCAAGCACAAAGTCAATCAGAGCCAGGCAGACCGCCTCACTACCCGCAATTGGAAGTCCACCCGCATACCAATAATCGTAAAGGGTGCGAAATGGTCGGGCTTTTACTTGATAACCTTTGCTGCGATAGATCTCGGCATTATTGAGCGGGAAACAAAATTCGAGTAGATTTATTCCAAAAATACCCAGGCGATCCAATTCACGCAAGACGTCCATCATTTCATTCAACGTGTTTGGTAATACCGGCATTTCTACCATTACGTTAGGAATGTATTCAAGTGCTTGGGAAATATTCTCAAATGTATGCCGATGTCCCTCTGAAAGATCATGCATACGAATACTGAAACGAATTTCCTGCAAGCCTGATTTCTGTAAGTCTTGCAAGGTTGTGCGGTCAATATGGTCACCGCTCGTATATAAGCGAGTATGGGAGTTCGGATAAAGTTCTCGTGCATGTTCAAAGAAACGATATGTTTCTTCTTTAAACAAAAGCGGCTCACCACCTGTCAACGCGATGTGCTTAATCCGTGGATTTTTAGCACGTAATTCATCCAATTCCGCAAGTGTATCGCGCGTATGTTCGCGATAATACTCGTAATTCTCTTGATTTGGGTTGAAACAAAAGAAACAATCACGATGACACTTCAAAGAAATAAAAAAGGTCGAACTGCCGATTCCGGTTTGGCAGGCGACACACGAGGGCGAAATGCGGTTGACATAAATACTTTTATCACTATTGCGTACTATTGCGCCTTTTTGCTGCAAGTCGATAATTTTTTGTGCAGCAGCCCCAGTCGTGTCATCCATTGCAATCTCGAGTCCCAGCACTCGCATTTGCTCCATAAAATCCTGATAAATCTGCACATAGATATTTGCATACTCGCGCAGAGCAGGGTTTCTAATCTCGGACAAAGTGGATTCCGTCACATCCAATATCACGATTACGACTCCCTGTTGGTTTTGGGATGCAACATCGAACCAAACGGATGTGCACGGCGATATTCACACAACGCACACAACTTCAGACCTTCGCGAGCCGCTATTAGTGTATTGCAACGCTCACAACGTACCAGTTGGCCCGATTCCACGATAGCGGGTTCTTTAGAACCAAATACTTGTTCAAAAGTCGGTGTATGATCGAGAGTAATCGCATTTGGTAAACAAACGTGTTCGCAAATATTACAGCCCACGCAGTGTTGTGCAGAGAACGAAATCGAGAATATCGTCTCTTCATTTTCCTTTTCAAATTGCAAGGCTCTAGTAGGGCAGGCTTTACCACATGCACCGCAAGCCGTACAAGCCTCTGAGATGGTTATTGTTGCGAATGAAAACCCTTTGAGATTTAAGTTTTCTCGAGGTTTTTCTTCGAGTAAATGAGAGAGGCCGAACAACATGCGCAACCTGTCGATCCCGAGTTCTCGCGCTGACTCAGCCATGCCTTTTTCCATGGCGCGGGCCATGGCACGCTTTCCCTGCCACGCCACCATGCGGAAGAGATCGCGTCGAGAAAGGGGAGGGTTGGCAGCCTCCCACAGCGGGCGTTCCGTCGGTTGCTCAATCGCCGAGACGCAAACGAGATTTCCCATTTTGCCCCAGACTGCCAACAATTGCCGCGTCTGAGATACCTGCCATTCCACAAGTTTGCGCAGGCCAGCCCATTCACACGTTGAACATGCATCCGTGCGGACGATGATTTTCTCAGCGCCAAACGCGACAAGCATGAGATATGCACCCCGCCCCAATCCTGCGAGGCACCCTTTCACAGCGATTGCCGTCCCATCTGCCACACCCATTGTCGCGTGAGTCTGTTTTTCACAGACAATTTCAAGGCCTGATGTTTCTATCCGCGTTGCACAATTAAGTAAACCAGCTACTGCGTCGTCAACCCGGAAGGCACCTACCGGGCAGGCGGGTATGCAGGCCATGCACGACTGGCAGAGCTCTGCCTGTAAAGTCGGGGGGATGCCTGGCTGAATGGCATCCGTTGGGCAGACGTCTTGACAGGCCAAACATGTAGCGTATCGATCATGTGTATACAGACAGCGATTGGCCTCCAGCACAACCTCGGAACGGTCAATTGCAGAAAACCGCTCAGCCGCTGAAAATAGACTCACAATGAAACCTCGTTCGGAAGCGGAATTTTCAAGAATTCCGCAGCAGCAAATAATGCACCATGTGTGAGGTGCCCAATGCCACGATAGAAATCTGTTTCAGCATTTTGTTTGACTAATTTCGCCCACGCTGGGCCCCAACGCAATAAATGTTCAGAAAGGAAATCTCGCTGGGATTGAAGCATTTCATCGACAGAATTTTGGTCTTCTGCAATGGCTCGCAATGCGTACGACGCTAGATGAGCGACGAAACTTAACTCGACGCCAATGTGGTCATCGGGTTCGCGATTGATTTTCTCAAATTGGAGCCCAAAGCGCGAATACCATGCGCGCACTTGTAATGTTTGTTCTTGAAAAACAAAGCGTTTTTCGCTAAAAAAAACCGATTCCCAAACCGGGGCAAGCACACGATCCGTACCGATGAACAACTGCAGTTGGTCGCGTTTCAAAGCTTTGAACTCAGCTTCAGAAATTCCGCTGTGATTCTCAAGAGTCCAACGACCGAGCAGTTCAAGTCCGCGCCGGATCTCGGGTTGGTCTGCTCCCCAAGGAGTTTCTGCAAAGACATCATCGCCAATCAGGGATTCAAGCCAGGCTTTATCCAACTCAAGGTACAGAATTTTTCCGAGCAGACCAAACAACAAGACTTCCCCCATCAAATTTGCTTTCAAGGCGTCGAAATCTGCTTGTCGCATGTTATTTCTCCTTTAAATCTAAGGGATTGCGCCTTTTCGCCTTATATGAGGATAATACAATCACAGGGATTGCGATAAGGGCCACAAGTGAGAGAAAATAGGTGATAAAAGTAACAATTTGTACAATCCCAATGCCTGCCTTCACAAACCAGCTTTGCAGCCTCGCTTTGAGCGAAGGTTCGCTGATTTCGGATACGGGCGATTCGGTCTGCATCGGGTGCAGGGCCAAAGCAAGGCTGGACTCCAGCGGGAGAGGTCCGGCGTCTTTGACCAATGCGATCATCTGACCATCTTCTACCTTGGCAGAACCCTGACTTCCTGTCAGCACCTCCGCTTGCCCTTGATAGACATACAGCCAGCCCATCCCCTCGGCGGGTTTTTCCAAAGCAAATTGCCCGCTCGTGATCTTGATACGCACACCAGACAAATTAATTAGCAAAGGCTGGGTTGCTACTCCCCCCTGACCCCATATCCACCCCGCATCCAAATCGAGCTCGAGCCCATTCACCGTGCCTTTGGTCTCAGGCGGGAGGAAGACCTGTCCTTCACCCCACTGGATGCGGCGCATCTCTGGTCGGGGAATAAGTTGAAAGTCGAGCCTGCTATTTGCGGGAGAGATTCTTTGCACCAGAGAATAGTATCCGGGTGCAGAAACCGTGACGAAGGAAACCCCGGACGGAAGGTTCGGAATCATAAATTCGTCGGAGGTCGGGTCAATCGCATAGACCGGTCCCCCATCTCCTACCCGAATCCATGCAAAAGGTAGCAAACTCTCACCCTCTGCATTTACCTTTCCAGACATAGGAGAAACCTCGGAACCCTTAACACTCACACTCTGCTGCGGTGAACCGATCAGATCTACGTTTTGCGGTTGAACGTCCAACCCCTGCTTGATCAGGGCAAGGGAATCCGGAACTAACAGGTATTCAGCCACCGGGAGGTTGCCGAAGGTAAAGGCACCTTGTGAATCCAGGTTGGTTAGGTAGGCGGGTCCTGCAGGTAATTGCAATGCCCACAGCTTCACCCCGTTCAAGGCAATCGGCTGATCTGTACCGATGAATTTTCCATCCAGCTGTCCTGTTTGGGCGTGGACAGCCAGCGTGATTGTTGAGTTGGTAGTCATTCCTGGCGAGAGTGTCAGTTGAACAGGCTCGTCCGTTGCATAAAGCCGCCCATCCAGGATCATAGGAGGAACGCTCAGGTTATAAACCGTAGGGGCTTGCGAGAGCATTTCCAATGTCAGTTGTGCAACTCCATTTTGCTGTGTGGTTGCCGCACCATATCGTGCCCGCCATTCGTATAGAACGGTGCCCGCGTGAACTGGAATTCCGGCGAGCGGCTGCTGAGTAATCGCATCGATAACTTTGACAGGAACTTGAATGTTATGACTGATATCCACCTTAAGCCAACGCTCATCCGTAGCGTAGCTTCCATCTGGGGCTGTAGCAGTTATCACGATATGTACATCTCCTAACGGCAAGAACCCATCACTTCGATAATCCTCGTGACAGTAGGTGCAATCAGGGCTGCTGGGTTTTACCAATATCGGAATCGTTCCTTCTGGGTTGACAACCATCTGAAAAACGAATGTGCCATTTGAAAGCGGATGCGTCGTAAGTTCTGCAGTTTTCTCGGTATTGTTCCATATTTCTAAGTGAATCGTAAAGTCACTAAAGATGCCGTCACTCGAAAAAACCCGTCCGTTGACCATTACAGGAACCACATTAAGGCTCTGCGTATACAAGACCTCACCATTGGAGGGAGAAGTAATAACAACTGCAGTTTTATTACTTGTGATTGGTATCCCAGAAGGTTGCGTGTACGGGGTGTAACTAATCGGAGAAGTTACTGCTTCTGGTGAGCGTTCAAAACCCGGACACCATCCAAGGCTTACTCCACTAGCATGGCAGCCTTCACAGCGTAAATCAATGATGCGCGCCGGTGCGACCAGGCCGCGCGGATGATGGCATAAGCGGCAATCCGAACTGACGGTATGGTCTCCATCAGTATTTTGAGCCTTTGTATTGTCTCCGGAGCCTGCGGCCGAATCACTATCCTTTAGCTCAGCAAGATTCCAAAGGCGGACGGTATTATCTCCTCCGCCGGAGGCCAGAGTCTTCCCATCCGGTGAGAATACCACCGCATAAACAAAATCGGAGTGTCCATGCAAAACATCGATTGATGTTCCATCTGTTACCCGCCATAAACGGACGGTCGTATCCGCCGAACCCGAAGCGAGGGTCCCACCATCGGGTGAAAATGCTACTCCTAACACACTGGAAGTATGTCCTTGCAATGTCTGCAGCAGCTTCCCTGCAGAAACATCCCATATTCGAACCGTTTTATCGAATGAACCGGAAGCAAGCAATTTGCCATCTAGAGAAAAAGCCAGGCAGCGCACCCAGTCTTCATGGCCGGTCAACGTGAACAGCAATTTGCCATCAGCAACCTGCCAGACGCGCATCGACTTATCACCCAGCGCAGCAGCTACTAGTTTCCCGTCAGGGGAAAGAGCAACTGCCCTGACGCCCGTAGTATGCTTATCCAAGATCAGGACCGCTTTGCCATCCGATACCTTCCAAACCCGAACTGTATTATCGTCCGAGCCCGATGCCATAAGAGTACCATCACGAGAGATAGAAATACTTCTGACCCATCCTTGATGTCTAACAAAAGTTTGGAGTAATCGAATTTGCGGCACGCTCCAGATTTTGATCGTCTTGTCATATAAACCGGCGGCCAGGGATTTACTGTCGGGGAAAAAAGAAACGCTGCGCGCCCAACTGCCCGTTGCAATAAAATCAGTTGTGGATAATTTTTGAGCATCGATAAGGTAGATCCCCGATGTGCCGCCAACGGCCAGGTATTTTCCATCTTGAGAAAAAGCCACGGCGTGTGCAATATCAAAACCGCTGCCAGAAAGGGAAATAATAGCCGCATCCGCCTCTGTCTGAGCCAGGACAGGAGCCTCTTTAATGAAGAATATTCCGATCGTCAGGATGCACAGGAGGAAAATAACTCTATGAAATCTCATGACGCGGTCTCCAACTGCAATTAAAAAGCTTTACCGTGAAGATGCGACCTCCAAAGAGCAGAGGCATTAAGCCGCGAAGGTCGTAAACCTTCGCGAAGTTAGTCCTCCTTTGTGCTTTCGCCCGAATTTAGAGCAGGCCGTCTTGCTCAGGCTTGCATCCCGGCCCAAACGGGATGTAAGTACCACGCTTCGCGGTTCTAAAAGGTTGATACACTTGAGGCAAACGTCAGATGGCAATTAGTAGACCATAAATACGCTTACATCCAAAATCATAGAGAGCCTTGAGGCCCATTTTATTCACATGTAATTTATCAGAGGTGGGTTGCGCCCACCTCTGATAATTATGCCCGTTGCCTAGATCTAAACGCCGATCCGATAGGAGGTCGCATAGAAAAGGAAACGTCCCATCACCTCGCTAACCAGCACTATCACGAAAGCGCTGTATGCCAGGTAGCCGAGGATTTTCTCTTTTCCTGCACTGGTCGCGTTCTGGTATAGAAAAACACCAAAGACACCAGCGCCGAGGAAAGCCAGAATCAAGCGTGCTGCAAAGATCAGGCCGAAGGGTCCGACCATCGACTTGGCGCTCGAAGCTGCCACCGAACCATTGCTAGCCAGATAACCCAGGTATAGGGGATATACGATTAACTCGACCCCAACCAGGCTGATCGAAGCTATGGCAATCCAGCGCAGCGCTCCACGCATTAACTCGCATTGAGCATCCGCACACCCAGGTTCTTTACGCTGCACATAAGCGTAGTTCGCCACAAAGGCGGCTCCCATTGCCAGGGAGCCTAAAAGCAGCGTAGTCGTGAAAAACAAAATGGGCGTGGCCAGGGTATTCCAGGCAGGCTGAGATACCAGCATGTAAATCCTCGACTGGCTGTAGACCAGGGCCAAACCTAAAAGCGCAGCAATCCAGGCGATTATATTGCGCAACCCGAACGTCCCGATTTTGCGCCACTGCATCAGAGCGAAAACAGCCACCACGACTGCAAAGATGACGCCGAGCAGGATTTCCCAGCTCAACCAGGATGTGGCCAAATTGGTCACTGCTCGAGGCGCATTCAGGGGGTTTCCCAAATGAAACAGGGAGGCCACCATGGCTAGTGCCAGCACCACCACGATTGCCAACAGAGATCGATCGCTCAAACGATCTGCCTCTTCCATTCCGGCTTTGCGACTGGCGTAGTAATGCACTACGCCTAACACGAGCAGAGACCCGACTGACATTTGAGTCATTATGGTAAAAGCTATCAAAGCCCAATCACGCGCGTTCATAGTTATAACTCCTCCAGGTTCATCAGATGACCGCTCGCGTCGCCAGCAGACTTGGTCACATTGTTGGGGTTATAAACCACTGCTGGATGGGTAATGCTGGGATCCGGCAGGGGCGCAGGACCAGCAAAATCACCATGCTTCTGGCGCAACTCATCCAAAGGACCAAAATCCAGGGCGCGATAGGGACATGCGTCTACACAAGCTGGACGCTCGCCTTGATCCACCAAGTCATAACAGAAATTACACTTGGTCATCACGCCAGCATCTTCGTCAAACTGAGGCGCTCCGTAAGGACAAGCCCATGAGCAGTAGCGGCAACCGATGCACTTATCCTGGTCAATCAACACAATGCCATCTTCCCGTTTGGAGATAGCAGCCGCCGGGCAAACTTCCAGGCACAAGGGGTTTTCGCAGTGCATGCAAGCGGACGAGACAAAGTAGGCATACACATCGCTGGGAATCATCTGCCCGGCCTGCTCAACCCACTCGCCGCCTTCGTATTGGAACACACGCCGCCAACGGACACCAGGAGGCAGATTGCTCTTATCTTTGCAAGCTATTTGACAAGCTTTGCAACCTGTGCAACTTGAAATATCTACGTAAAAAGCTAGTTGTTTAGCCATGGTTCGTCTCCTTATACCTTCTCGACCTGAACCAGGTTGGTATGCTGAGGGTTGCCCTTGGCAAACGGGGTCGGTTGATATTTGGTTAATGTATTAATACAACCTCGTATATCTACTCCATGTGAATCTGGAGTGTGCCAAGCACCTTGCGGTACCGCTGTAACTCCAGGGCGGACTCTATTGGTTACATAGGCCGGTAGATGGATTTCACCACGATCGTTGTAAACTTTGACTATGTCTCCAAGTTTTATACCGCGTTGCTTGGCATCCAACGAGTTGATCCAGATGGACTGCGTATGAGCCTCCCGCAAATAGTCCACATTGTCAAAGGTCGAGTGAGAACGCGCAATGAAATGAAAACCGGTCATCAAGAGCGGGTATTTCCCACGTAAAGGATCACTCACCCCCTCCCACTCGGGAATGTATTTGGGAATAGCCGGAATCTCATCGGGGTCATTCTGGCTGGCCAAGAATGGCGAGTAGATTTCAACCTTGCCTGTGTCGGTCTTTAGTGGATTAGCTACCGGATCATCATGGAAACTGGCAAACGAGATAACGCCACCGCCTCCGAGTTTCTTGTAAGCCCCCATCTTCTTGAACTCGTCATAGGTAGGGAAGTTTTCGTCTTTTTCTCGAGCCCCATCCACAATGTCATGTAGCCAATCTTCACGTGAAGTGTGTCCGTCACGGAAATCGTCACCTAAACCCAAGCGGTCAGCTAGCTGTTCGGCAATCCAAAGGACATCTTTAGATTCATACAGCGGCTCAATCAACTTGTGGCTGAAGACAGTGAAGTTTGCCGTCCCTGACCCATTTCCCGAGATGATGTTGTCGATTTCATAGCTCGTCGTTTCAGGTAGCAAGATGTCAGCAAATTTAGCGCTGGGTGTCATCACCACATCGGCAACCACAATAAACTCAAGCTTTGATTCGTCTTGTAACATCTTGGTGGTTCCGTTAACATCAGCATGTTGATTGGTGATGCAATTGCCAGCCCAGTTCCACATGAACTTCATGTTGGCACTGAGTTTTTCGGCTCCCTTGATACGATCTTTTGGCCCCGAGGTCATTTCACTACCTCGTTCAATGAAGTCAGGCCACATGAACACTGAGATCGTGCTCGTGATCGGATTCGAGCCCACCGGGAACCTACCGATCGAGAGACTGGTTCCACCGCTTGATCGCATACCTGTGCCGCCGCCGCTGATGCCAAAGTTACCGGTCATGGCAGCCAAAATTGGCAGGGCCCGAACGGGCTGTTCCCCGTAGGCACGCCGCTGCCAGCCTAGTCCTTGCAGCATAGAACAGGGTTTCGTCTGCGCAATTTCACGAGCCAGCGTCACGATCCTGTCGGCCGGAATACCAGTGATTGCAGCTGCCCAATCTGGGTTTTTCACTACGCCATCTGCCCAGCCCATAAGGTAGGCCATCCAGGAGCTATTCTTCGGTGCCCCCTCGGGTAGGTTGTTTTCATCAAAACCAGCTGTATGAGTGGCGACAAACTCCTTGTCGTACAAATCTTCCTTGATCATTACAAATGCCAACGCAGCAATTAAGGCTACGTCTGTACCTGGGTAGATGGGGATCCATTCCGCTTCGAGGGTTGCCGCGCTATCAGTATACCGAGGGTCGATAACAATATATTTTGCGCCAGCCTGTTTGGCTTTGAGATGGTAATAGCCATCATTCTTTCCGCCAGAACGGGTTACCAGGGGGTTGTCGGCAAATAGAACCACCAGCTTGGAATTTACCAGATCATCCACTGAGTTTGAGCCGCCATTCACAATATATTGCTGTACGGCCGAGTAACAGGCAGAGCTGTAAGTCCCGTAGAAGTTTACATATCCGCCAAATAGATTCATCATTCTTGAAATTGGGCCCGCACCTTTATAGGAACTATCGATGCCGCCTGCAATCTGGCCTGTTGCATAGTTGTAATAAAACGATTCATTGCCATATTTCTCTTTGATGCGCTTCATCTCACTGGCAATTGTATCGAGCGCCTCATCCCAACTAATCCTCTCAAAATTTCCCTCACCGCGTTTGCCAACACGTTTCATCGGGTATTTCAAGCGCTCAACTGAATAGACGCGATGTGTCTGCGAACGGCCACGTACACATGGGATAGCGCGAGGATCTTCAAATGTATCCACGGGATCTTGGTCCGGGACTAATCGTTGGATTGTGCCATCCTTGACTTTAGCCGCCAGGATACAGCGCCCTCCGCAGTTATGGTAGCAAGCTACCGTTAGTGTTTGTTCATCACCAGCCGCAGCGACATTTGCAACCGTTTTAAGACCAAAATCGAGTCCACCTGCCAAAGCGGCGGTGCCACCCAACGCCGCACTCCATTTCAGGAAACTGCGGCGGGTCATCACGGTGTCGTTAAGGATTTTGGTGAGGAAATTTGTTTCAGTCATTGTTTTCCTCCAGAGAACTCATCGAAAACATGAATATGCTCGTTTGAAGCAAGGTTGAATGCTCAAGCAAGTAGAACAAGGATTGGAAGAAATTCTTTTTCAATAGGCAACCTCCCAATAGCGAAATTGGCTTTAGGGCTAAAATTGTGTATTTATTCACTATTAGATTATCATCTCCAGGGATTCACATCATCCCCATTAAGAGGAATTTCCCCTCACCCGTTTGGGTGAGGCCTACGAAGGCTGAGACCAACAAGTTTCTCAGATACAACCTCGCATACAATCTATTAAAAATCTTCGGGGATCAAATTGACTATTTGGTATATGACTTACCAATCAATCTATCATTTGTTCATTGCGCTGATCAAATCCTCGAGACTGAGCATTCCGCAGATCCACCCCGGTTTTCGTCATTCCTCATCTGGCCAACTGTCTCGCGGTGATACCAGTCCGTGTTTCACAGCATAGGTAGCCGCCTGGGTTCTGTTATCAAGTTGCAGTTTTTCCAGTATGTTCTTTAGGTGGCTTTTAACAGTATTGATCGAAATTGAGAGTTTTTCTGCGATCTCTGAATTTGTGGCCCCACTCGCAACCAGACGTAAGACAAAAAGCTCGCGCTCAGTTAGCGCCTGCTCGCCTTTATCATCATCAACCAGACGATTCGCCACAGCCTTCAACAACTTGCTTGCCAGGGCACGCGTCATGGCTGTCTCACCTCTCACTACACCAGTCAGCAGGTCGAAAAGTTCGGTTGCATCCAAATTCTTCAATAAATATCCGGACACTCCTATTTGAACCGCCTCGTATAAATGGCCGTCTCTCTCTGAAGATGTCAACATAACGATCGCTATATTGGGGAATTTCGCTCGGATTACTTTGGCAGCTTGCAAGCCATCCATTTCTGGCATATAGATGTCCATCAAGATGACATCCGGGGAAAGTTTTTCGGCAAGCGCAATGGCTTCAACTCCTGTAGATGCTTCCCCAACAACTTCAACCAGGTCATCACGCGTCCGCATCAGGCCAATTAACCCCTGGCGAAATAGTTTGTGATCGTCAGCAATTAACACTTTTATGGTCATGGTTTTACCTATTAAAGGCCAATACGGATATGGGTAGCATAGAACAAAAAACGACCAACGATCTCCCCAACCAAAATCAGGAGACAGGACATATAAACGGGCACGGTCAGTTCCTGAAGGGAAAGCTTTACTTTACGCATTCTATAAACAGCATAACCGATCCAACAAGGAGCGACAATAATAAAAAAGAGACGTAATGCGAAAAGCGGAGTGTACAATTTAAAGAGAAGTTGAAGACTGGTTTGGGAAATTACGCCTCCCTGACTAAGAAGATGTATTTGGTAAAACGTAACAGCGATATCGACGATCACGGCAAGCGAAGCAACGACTACCAACCAATTCAAGCTGTATTCGATAACTCGTTTGCGAATCGCAATATCTTTCGTCTTTTGGATTTCAGCAAACTCCAGATCCAACACAAGCAAGCAGGCAATGGTCATCGATCCAAGTAAAGCCGTGGTCGTGTAGAAGGAGACAATTACTGCGGATGTATTCCATGCTACCTGGGTGGGAAGCATATAAATGCGTGCCATGCAATATACCAAAATGAGGCCAATCAATATTGCCGACCACCCCAAGGCTGCCACCAAATTTCGATAATTTCGCTTAGAGCGGCTGAAAATCCAAAGAGCAAGCAGTATATAAAAAAACAGAACTGTAAAGACGATCTCTCGGCTTAACCAGGAAGTTTTGAAATTACTGACGGCATAAAATGAGTAGAAGGGCTTACTTAAATGAAAATGAGCACCTATCATGGCAACGATCGCCGTAAACAAAATGACCAGAATCGGATTGCGGATGATTCTGTTCATTTCGCCCGGGCTAAATTTAGTACTTGCAAGCCACCTTAGAATCCACAGCACCAGCATGGCTCCTATGGCCAATTGTATTAGAATCGAATAAACGGGAAGGGCCCATTCGCGAAAATTCACGGCTTGACATCACTCCATTTTGTACTCACCGAATCACCACACTCCGTTTTGGCAGGCGCTCTTGTTTGAGGCAGGGAAGCCTGCACTCAATTTGTGTGCCACTTCCGGGATCAGATTGAATGAACAGGCTACCCCCAACGCTTTCAGCCCGCTCGCGCATCGTTTGAAGGCCAAAACTGCGTTTTGAGTTGGATAACGTGAAACCGATACCATTATCGTCGACTTTCATATCGATTTCTTCTGAATTATTTTTTTGTTGAATTTTTGTAATTGAAACGTTAACAAAAGTTGCGTTGGAATGCTTGCGGACATTTGCCAATGCCTCTTGCAAAATACATACCAACTGAACCTCTGCCACAGAAGGCAGATTTAATACCCCTTCGGTTAGATCCACGAACTGGATCTCGATTCCGGTTTGAATTCCAAACTCATCCAGGTATTCTTTTACTGCCGAGACCAGGCCTTTTTCTTTCGCCAGTGTGGTACGCAAACTCAAGATATTTTCACGCACATCTGCATTGGCAGTTTGAACAGCCTGTCGCATTTGGATTAGTTCTTCCTGCAACTGTTCGGATTTTCCTTGTTTTAACAGCGTCCCAAGAGTCTGGACTTGTA
>Ga0307423_1000703_pt1 | contig 22294 bp, 17 predicted proteins | sample SalMarWE160310MG_FD_202154 | JGI IMG/M metagenome (GOLD analysis project Ga0307423, IMG submission 202154) | Salt marsh sediment microbial communities from the Plum Island Ecosystem LTER, Massachusetts, United States - WE1603-10 | ecosystem: Environmental > Aquatic > Marine > Intertidal zone >...
CTTCGCACGGAGCTCGACAAGAAGCGGCGCGGTCTGGACTCCGAGCTGATGGACCAGCTCATCCTCTACCGCTGGCAGGACTGCCTCGGACACCTGAGCCGCGATCCCGCAGAGATCGTCTGGAAGTGATCAGGAGGTCGGTCTCAACTCATCAGGTCGCGGTCGCGGATACCCATGAGGTAGAGGATTCCGTCCAGGCCGATGGTCGAGATCGAATGTTCGGCGCCTTCGCGTACGACGGGTTTGGCGTGGAAGGCGATACCGAGTCCCGCCATGTTCAACATGGGCAGGTCGTTGGCGCCGTCACCAACGGCGATGATCTGCTCCAGACTGATCCCCTCCTCGCGGGCGATTTCCTCGAGGAGGTTCGCTTTCCTGCGGCCGTCCACGATGTCGCCGACCACCTCTCCGGTGACCACGCCATTCTCGACCGCCAACTCGTTGGCGTGCAAATGGTCGATGCCCAGACGCTCCTGCAGAAGCCGACCGAAGTAGGTGAATCCGCCCGAGAGGATGGCGATCTTGTAACCGAGAGACTTGAGCGTCGCGATCAGGCGTTCGGCGCCCTCCATGAGGGTCAGCTCCGAAGCGATCCGCTGCAGGGCCGGTTCGCCCAATCCCTTCAGGAGGGCGACCCTTCTGGTAAAGCTCTCCGCGAAGTCCAGCTCGCCCCGCATGGCCGCCGCCGTGATGGCGGCCACCTTCTCGCCGACGCCTGCGGCAGCGGCCAGCTGGTCGATGATCTCGTAAGGGACCAGGGTGGAGTCCATGTCGAGAGCGACGAGGCGCCGGTTGCGACGATAGACGTTGTCCTCCTGGAAGGCGATATCGACGCCGAGATCGGCCGACACCTGCATGAACCGGGCCCTGATGTCGGGCAGGTTCTCGGTCCGTCCACTCACCGTTAGCTCGATGCAGAAGCGCTGTGGCCGGTCCGGGTGGTGCAGGGGTACGCGTTCCGACAGGCGGGAGATGTCGTCGATGTTCAGTCCATGGTCGGAGATGATGCCGGCGATGGCGGATATCTGCCGGGCAGTGATCCGGGGGCCGAGAACGGTGATGATGTAACGCCGACGGCGCTGCTGGTGGACCCATTGTTCGTAGTCGTCGCCGGGGATCGGGGTGAACCGGATGTCCACTTCGAGTTCGTGAGCGCAGAAGACCAACTCCTTGAGCACGGGAGCGGGCTCCGACCTCTCTGGGATCTCGATCAACAGACCCAGAGACAGGGTGTCGTGTATGACGGCCTGGCCGATGTCGAGAACGTTCACATCATATTGGGCCAGGATGGCGGTCAACGAGGACGTGAGGCCGGGCCGGTCTCGGCCGGAGACATTGACGAGGACGATCTCGCTCATGGGGGAATCAATCTCCGTTTCCTCATCTGGCTTGCCCCTACCAGGCCGGGAACTTCTGATACCAGAGGGGCCGCTTGGGATCCAGGGGGAAGCCGAGCCCTCCCTCCACCTCGAAGCGGCGGGCGCCTTCTCGGAGCTTCTCTTCGTCCACCTCGACACCCAGACCCGGCCCGTCGGGCACGGGCAGGGCCCCGTTCCGGTACTCCATCTTGCCGCCGACGATCAGGTCCTCCGTCAGGTGGTGGTAGTGGGCATCCACGGCGTAGACGAGATTGGGGAGGCTCGCAGCGATGTGGAGCATCGCTGCGAGCCCCACCCCGGTCTCCAGGCCGCTGTGCATCCCGATGCCGATCTTGAAGGTCTGGCAGATCACCGACAGGTGCTTCACTCCCCAGGGACCGCCCCAGTACCAGGGGTCGGAGAGGATGACGGCGACGGCCCTCTGGGCCACGGCCGGTGGGATCTGGTCGAAGGTCACGACGCACATGTTGGTCGCCAGCGGGATGCCGGTCTGCCGGCTCACCTCCGCCATCCCATCGATGCCCCAGGTGGGATCCTCGAGATACTCCAGGTCGAACTCCCGCAGCCGATGACCCGCCCGGATCGCCGTGCCGAGCCCCCAGCAGTTGTTCGGGTCCAGTCGAAGCTGGCACGGCGGACCGAACTCCTCGCGGAGTCGTTGGATCGTCTCGATCTCCTGATCCGGGTGAAACACCCCTCCCTTGAGCTTCAAGGTCTGGAAGCCGTAGCGATCCACCAGGTCGCGGGCGTGCGCGACCATCTCCTCGGGCGTGGTCACGGCCGGGCGGGTCTCACTCTCGTAGCGATAGAAGAGATAGGCCGACATCGGGATCTCGTCGCGAAGCATTCCACCGAGCAGCTTGTGCAGCGGCATTCCCAGCGCCTTCGCCTGGAGGTCCATCAAGGCGATCTCGAGCCCCGCGTAGAGTCGGTTGCGGGCCAGGTTCTGTCCCTGGAGCAGCAGGTGGCCCGTCCCGATCACCAGGATCCGGAGCTGCTCGATGTCCCAGGGGTCGCGGCCCACCAGCGCCAGACGCAGGATCTCGAGCAGGTCTCGAGGCGCTTCGTCTTCCAGCTCTCCCACACCGACGATGCCTTCGTCGGTGAAGACCTGCAGGATGGTCCGGATGCAGCGTCCCGGATGCACCGCGGCCGAATGGCGCAGGGGGGCCTCCATCGGCAATGCCACTGTAGTCGCCTTGAAATCGACGATCTTCATGATCACACTCCTCTGCTTGGGATTGGGTTCGCGGCGGCTGATCGAGGGCCGCGCGCCGGGTGCAGGTGGCATCAGAAGCGGCCGTACTTTTGCCAGACCTCGAGGGGATGCACGCCCCCGCCGATTTCCTCGCGGATCAGGTCTTCCGTCTTCGAGACGTTCTCCGACCTGGTCAGCACCTCTTCAGCGATTTCGGCCGGAATCACCAGCACCCCATCCGAGTCTCCGAAGATGAAGTCGCCGGGACGCACCAGCAGCCCTTCCGTCAGCGAGCCGGTCATCCAGAGCGGGCACTCGATGTCGATGATGTTGGCGCGATGGACTGACTCGATCGGCGAGGTATAGCGAGCGAAGACGGGATAGGTTCCCCGCTCGCGGAGGTGCCGGGAGTCCCTCACGCCGCCGTCGATGACCGCACCGTGGCAACCGCGCACCTCGGACATCAGGCCGGTGAGCTCACCCCAGTGGCCCACGTTCATGGACTTCCCCGTCTCCATGACCAGCACGCAGCCGGGGTGGAACTGGTCCACGATGCTGAAGAGGTTCGGCCCGGCCTTCTGCTGCGCTAGCTCTACCGGATGGCGGGTCTCCGCGGTCCACTTGATGGTGAACGCTGGACCGGCCACCACCCAGTTTGGCTCGAGCGGGCGGATCTGAAGGCTCAGACACTGGTGTGGAAGGCCCATCTCGTCCATGACGTCGTATACGCCGGCGGAGTAGAGCCGCTGGTAGCGGGCGCACATGTCGAGGATCTTCTCTTGGTCCATTTCAGCTCCTGTTCTGTCGCACTAAGCGTTCTCCCGCGCATGGTCGAGACGCAGCGTCTGGACACCCCAAGGGCGAAGCCGTGGCCATCCGCAGGACGCCTGCTCCTCCAGACGGAGCGAGACTCCCGTGTCGACCGCACGGCCGCCGATCAGGGAGGCGTCGGCCGGCTCGTCACTGGCGTTCCAGAGACGCGCGTGCGTCCGGCCGTCCCGGGCGAAGAGCGCGGTCAGGACCACCGTCTCCGGCTCGATTTCGAGAAAGCTCCACGGCGCGGAACGCTTCCCCGTGGTGTGCCGTACCTCGACGGCGAGAACCGGCAGCCGGAAGTCGTGGGCGGATCGAAGTGCCTCGAGACGGCTCGCGGGCCGCGCGATCTGGTGGTGGTAGCGGTGCCGCCCGCGCACTGCGGTGTAGCGAGACCGGCCGGGCGTGATGGAGTCGTCGCTGGCGTAGAGCCACTGCTCGGGGCCCCAGGCCAGCACGTTGCGCGCGAGACCCGATTCGCGATCGAGGTGCCAGCCCGGGGTTCCCCGGTGATGAATCGCCAGGCAGCCGCCCTGGTCCCGCTCCAGGCCCAGGAGGCTTCCGGCGGTGATGCGCGGACCCGTAGGCTCTGCCAGCAAGAAGGGAGAATCGCAGAAGCTTCGGGAGAACTCCGACTCGAAGTTGAGGCAAAGCTTTCGGTGGTCCTGGATGTAGTAGGCGAGCTCGGAGCAGTGGTCGGCCATCTGCGGGCCGGGGTGCAGTCCGTTGCCGAAGTCGATCTCCGTCCTCAGGTCGATTCGGCAGAGATCCGGGATCGCGGTCAGCCACTGTACGAAGGGGAGATCGACGATCCGTCCCTCCACACGGTACCGGCGGAGAGCGGGTCCCTCCTCTTCGAGGAGGATCCGATCCACCGTGGAACGCTCCAGACGGCCCCGGCTCCAGACGGTCAGGTAGCCGCCCCCGGCCGAGGGGATTCGCGCTTCCCTCGCGATCGGATCCACGCTGATGTCGAGCTCCGCGGCCTCGCTTTCGGCGGGCGCGCCCCCTGTGCCGGCCCGCAACACCACGACCTCCACACCGAGCGGCGGGAGATCCGCGAGCAGCGCGACCGTCGGCTCGCGGGCATCATTGCGGATCAGCTGGCTCTCGAGGCGGGTGCCCCGACACCAGACGTCGCTCTGCCCATCGGTCCCCGGGAGCCCGACGAGCTCGCGCCGGGGCCAGGGGGAGGGGTTGAAGAGAAGAAAGGCGCGTCCGTCGGAGCTCTGCGGACCGAAGCGCTCGGCGAGCCTCTCGAGCGCTTTGCTGGTGACCCCTTCTGCCTGCTCCCTACCTTCGCGGGCGAAGCGGCATCCGATCTCCCCCATCGAGAGGCCGTGCCGCACCGAGTGCCAGGGTGCGCAGAGATGAAGGTCGTGATGCTGTCCCCTCATCAGGCACTTCCACGCGGCGTCGAGTTCCTGCTGCTCCCCGGGCGCGCTCATCGTCTGCAGGATGGCGTCGAGCCGCTCCGCGGTCAGGAGAGCGGTCTCGGCTGCGGCCTGTTCTCGGTGTAGCTGCTCGCCCGCCAGGCCCCAGGGAATGGTGGTGGGGATGTCGTCGATCGTGTAGCTGACCCGCGGCTGGTCCCGATGTGGCAGCTCGCAGTACTCTCGGACCGTCACCATGCGAGAGCCGGGGCTGCGTGACGCCGCCACCAGGCCGGGGAAGGGCGACTCCGGCGGCTTGGGATCGGCGAGACGGGTCACCAGTGGACGCCGGATTTCCCGTCGCTCCGCTTCCGCCGCGAACTGCTCTTTGTCAAGGTTCGTCCAGACTTCGAAGTCATCTCCCGTGAGCCCGGCGTTCTGCACGCCCGGGTGATCGGCCTGCTGCAGGCGGTAGTCCATGAAGGAGTAGCGCGGAACCGTTCGAACCTCCGATCCGTCCGGGCCCCGCCAACGAATCAGGTCCGCATCGATCTCCGGATCGGTGCCGAAGGGCGCCCAGTGGGTCCGAAAGACCAGGTTCTCGATTCCGCAATCGGAGAGAATCTGGGGAAGCTGCGGAACGAACTGGGGCTCGCCCGCCACGAACGACTCGACCCGGGTGCCGAGGATGCGTTCGATCGCGGCCAGTCCGTAGAAGAAGTGCCGGAGGTTCGCCTCACCACCCACCGTCGGTGCCAGGGGCTGCGCGTAGGTTCCGTTGACGACCTCCAGTCGGCCCGTGGCAAGGGCCGAGCGGAGCGCCTCGACATCGGAGGGGCTGTGCGCGGCGAGGTGCTCGTAGCTGTGCGCGTCCAGCTCCAGGACGGTGCGCGCCTCCGGATACCTGTGTAGCCGCTCGACAGAGGTTCGGATCACCAGCGGCCAGAGTACGCTCCACCAGAGACCCCCGCCGCGCAGCAGGATCCAGTCCCAGAAGGTGACGCCGCCGTGGTAGATGTCCGTAAACCAGAGACGGGGCTCTTCGTCTTTCGGCGGGAGCGTTTCCCTCCTGGCTTCCAGGCGGTCGCGCCTCTCGATCCGCAGACGCATCAGGCGGGCTGCGCCGCGAAGTGCCGCGAGCAGCAGAGGCCTCGGCAGCAACGGCGATCTGAGCAGCCGCGTCGGCCAGCTCGAAAGGTAGACCTGCCCCTGCTGTGCCTCGTCTTCTCTCCCCCCGGCGCCGTCCGGAGAAGAGGCGGCTCCCGGGCTTCGCTCCGAGTCGACCAAGGCGCGCCCTCTCTGCTCGTTCGCGACCAGGAAGCTAGCCGATCCCGAGAAGCTGTCGTACCAGACCGCTGGCGTACTGGAGGTGGTAGAGCAGGACGAGATAGTAGACGAGGAAGGCGGCCACGATCGCAATCACCGCGATCGGGCGCTGCCGGCGGCGCCAGAGCAGCCAGGAACCGAGGCCGACCACCCCGACCTTGAAGAGCACGAAGCCCACCGCGTTCTCGTTGACGAGCTGATCGATCAACGGGTTTGCCTCGCGCGCGAGACCCGAACGAACCCACAGGAGTGTGAAGAGGGCGTCGAGCAGGTTGAGGACGAGCACTGCCTTGACGATCCCCTGCAGCCAGCGGAAGTGCTCGGGGGTGCCCACGGGAAAGCTGGGCGGGGATGAAGACGAGCCGGAGCTCATACGATGATCTTCCCCAGGTTCCCTTCCTTCTTGTCCATCTTCCCGCCCACCCGCTCGCCGCAGACGGTGCAGGCGTAGTCGTACTTGTCGCCCTCGGCGAGGATCAGGAGCATCTTCTTTCGGACCGGGACCAGTTTCTTGCACTTGGGACAGAACAGCTCGGCTGCTTCGAACTCCTGGTACGAATCTCTCGTGCCCATGGATCACAGACTCCTCAGCTCGATCATGTCCTTCACGTGCAGGTGCAGAGACTCGTCCAGCTTGAGGCCCTCCTCGATCAGCTCTAGGACTTCTTCCTTCTCTTCGGGGAACTTGTATCCGTTGTAATCCTGTGTGAAGAGCGTGCGGCGGTGGGCGGTATCCTGGTACCACGCATTCAGGAAGTGATCGAAGCACACTCTGCCAGTCACATCCAGATTCTGGATCAGCGTGCGGAGCTCGCGCAGGCGCTGATGAGGCGACGAGAGCTCGAGAGTGCCATCCTGGTAGTCCTGGTAGAGCGGCGTGGTGGTGTTGACCACGAAGGGCCTCATCCTGATGAAGTCGGGATCGATCTCGTTGAGGACGCGGGCGGTGTTCCTGGCGTGCTGATCTGACATCGCTCTGCCGCCGAGATCGGGCATCACGTACTCCGAGAGCTCGAATCCCGCCTCCTTGGCCTTCTTGCCGCCCGCGATCTGCTCCTCTGCGGTGACGCCCTTGTCGACATAGCGGAGGACGTCGTCATCCCCCGACTCGAGCCCCATGTGGAGTCTGGTGAGCCCCGCAGCGCGCAGCTCCTTCAACTCCTGCAAGGACTTCTTGGCGATGGTCTTCGACCTGGCATAGGAGGTGATGCGCTCCAGGGTCGGGAGCTGCTGCTTCAGGTATCGGAGCACCTCCAGCAGGTCGGGGGTGCGCATGATCGGGGTGTTCGCGTCCTGGAGGAAGGCCGTCCTGGCGCCGGCGGCGAGCCAGTTGAAGACGAGCACGAAGCAGTGGTTGGCGTTGAGTCCCGGATTGTCGCGCACCATGGCAGCCGCCACCGAGTGATTCACGGCTCCGGCCTGTCCCAACTGCCACGACACAGCCCGTATCGCATCCGCGATCGCCTTGGCGGAGTCGATGTCCTGCTTGATCTCCTCGACACTGCGGATCTCGAACTTCTGCCGATCGTAGACGAGGCCGTAGCAGAACTTGCATCGGCCCCAGGAGCAGTTTCGGGTGGGCCGGAGGAGCAGGGAGTGGCTTCCCCCCTCGCTGGGCGGCCGGATCGCCCCGACTTCGAAGGAGTACTCGTCGATTCTCTCGATGCTCATCGTGTCGAACTCTGACTCGGCAGTCTCTACGTCAACGGGGAGTGCGCCCTCTAATGTAGCTCACCTCGTGCACCAGGTGGCCCGCTGCGAGCGCCGATGGCACGAGGTCCGAGTGCGCTCAGCCCGCCAGCACTCCGAGGCTTCGGGCGATCTCGGCCAGCACCTCGCGGTCGCTCTCGGGACGCCGGGGCGAGCGCGGGTGGGTGGCGTCGCTCTCGATCCAGCCCCGCAGCTGCAGGAACTGCGCCGCGTTGTGCCGGTAGGCCGGGACCGGCTCCCGGAAGGCGAAGCGGCCCAGGTACTGGAGCGCGTCGTTGAGCTGGTAGAAACGAAGATCGCCGGCCTCCCACCAGGCGTCGCGGCGGGCGAAGAGATCGGGAGCAAAGGTCGAGAGGCCCAGCAGGTAGTCGCTTCCGTACATCACCATGTCGATGGCGAGGTCGTTGCCGGTCAGCACCAGAAAGTCGGGACGGCAGCCGTCACGCAGCTCCAGCCGCTCCCACTCGGGCCTGCGGTCGAGCGATGAGTGCTTGGCGCCGATGCAGCTGGGGATCTCCAGCAGGCCCCGGTAGGCGTCCAGGCTGTAGATGCGACCGTAGGGCACGAACATCGGCCCCAGCTCGAAGGCCAGGAAGCGATCGGAGTGGCGTGCCAGCTCCGCGTGCGCCGAGACCCAGTCCGGCTCGGCCAGCTCGGAGAGTCCGTGAGAAGGAAACACGATCGGGGTGCCCCCGTGTTCCTGGATCCGCTGCATCTCCCGGAGGTATCCGTCGGCCTGCCAGGTGTCCCCGGGCCGGTCGGACACCTGGGCGCCCGCCACGAAGTCCCCCCCGCCGTGCTCCCTGGCGACCTCGAGGACGCGGAGCCGAGTGGCGTCGTCCAGCAGCTGCAGGTAACCGGTGTCCATGTTGACGGCCGGGGTGAGGCCGGCGCTCACCGTCCGGTCCAGGTGGGCCTCGAGCGCCCGCCAGTCGATCTCTCCCGACGCTGCAAAGGGGAGCAGGATGGCAGACATACCGACGATGTGACGGTGCGGCCGGATCCGGGCACAGAGCTCGGGAATCCCCGGCGTCTCTCTCTCATCTCGCGTCATCCCGATCCCTCCATCCGCTCCAGCACGGTCTGGGCTCAGGCGATGCGCGGCAGGTCCTCCTGGCGCACCTCGTGCTGCAGCGGCTCCCCGCGCAGGTAGCGGCCGATCTCCTCGATGACCAGCGCGCTCATGCGGTACACCTCCGTTCCCGAAGCCCCGGCGATGTGGGGGGTCAGGAAGACGTTGGGGAGGTCGTAGAGCGGTGAATCGGCGGGCAGCGTCTCGGGCTCGGTGGTGTCGATCACCGCCCGAATCCGCCCCGTCGAGAGCTCCTTCTCCAGGGCCGCCCCATCGATCAGCGCACCCCGGGCCGTGTTGATCAGCGCGGCCCCATCGGGGATCAGAGCCAGCTCCCGGGCGCCGATCATCTGATGCGTCTCGGGAAGCGATGGCGCGTGCAGCGTCACCACGTCGGAGCTTCGCAGCAGCTCGTCGAGCTCGACCTTCTCGACGCCCAGTCTCGCGGCCTCCTGCTCGGAGACATAGGGGTCGTACACGCAGATGCTGAAGTCGAAGGGACTCAGGGCCTCGATCACGCGCCGGCCGATCCGCGAGGCTCCGACGATGCCCACCCGCTTGTTCAGGTTCCCGATCCCCGGCGTGGTGTGATGCCAGAGCCCGTAGCGGCGCTCCCGGCGGTAGAGCTCGCGGATCTGGAAGGCGTGCTTGTTGGCCAGCAGGATGGCCGCCACCGTGAATTCCACCACCGGGATGGCGTTGGCCTCGGCGGCCGTAATCACGCGAAGCCCCCGCTCCCAGCAGGCGGGCGTCACCATCTCCTTGACGGTGCCGGCGCAGTGGGCGATCAGGCGAAGCCTTGGGGCCCGGTCGAGCACCGCGGCGGAGAGCTCCGGGCAGCCCCAGCCGGTCAGCAGGATCTCCGCGTCTCGCAGCAGCCGCCCGGCGCGCTCGCTCTCGAAGGGAACCGCGGGCTCCGTCTCGGGGAGGGTCGCCATGGCGCGTAGCGCGGCCAGATGGTCTTCGTTGAAGAGACTCCGCTCCAGCCCCGGGATCATCGCCAGCACGATCCGGGGACGCGATTTGGGATTTCGGGGAATGTCGTTCATGGCCTGGGGATCCTACTCCTCGAAGGGAGATTTGCGAAGCTGCCGTCGGGCCTGCGGATCACTCTGGCCGGGCAGCCGCCCTTGAAGCCGGAGCGGGCTATAGCACCATAGGGCGGGAATCCCGTGGAGCCGGAGGCGGTCGGCGAGATGCAGAGGAAGCTCAGCTTCACCACGATGGGGACGCCGCAGCTCGATCACGTGGGGGCGATCAGCCTGGCGCTCGAGGTCGGCTTCGACGGCGTCGACATCCGCTGCGCCGACTACCTCGGCGAGGTTCGCCCCACCTCCGAGGAGAAGCAGCTCCGGCAGGTGGCCCGTGACTTCGAGGCGGCCGGTCTCGAGATCCCCAGTCTCCTCTGTTACCACCAGATCAGCGCCGCTTCCGAGGGATGGTCCGGCGAGTACGCGGAGCACATCGCCAGTCACCTCGCCATCGGCGCGGTGCTGGGCGCACGGGCGATCCGCATCTTCGGGGTCCATCCCGCCCCCGGTCACGGCTCCGACGAGCTGGTCCACGGCTCCGCCGAGGCGATCGCCGCGGTGCTCTCCCACGACACTTTTGGGGTCGGCATCGTGATGCAGAATCACGCCGGGGCGGGAACCGCGCTCGACGCCCTCCAGATCGCCCGTCGGCTCGACGATCCGCGCTTCGGCCTGGCCTACTCGCCCGACCACAGCTTCATGCACGAGGCGGCCCACGGCGACGAGCTGCTTGCGCAGATCCAGCCCTGGACGCGGCAGGTCTACCTGGCGGACCTGGTGCGCGAAGGCGATGGGCAGCGTTGGGTGTTCCCGGGCCAGGGCGAGGTGCCGCTGCGCGAGACCATCGCCCGGCTCGACGCTGCCGGCTTCGCGGGCTTCTACTCCTTCAAGTGGGAGAAGATCTGGAACCCCGATTTGCCCGAGCCCCAGGTCGCGATGCCGCACTTCATCGCCTTCATGGAGTCGATCTGAGATCGCCCCCGGCATCGCCTCGGACCCTCGCGGCATTCGCCCATCTTGGGGTGGACTCCTAGGAATCCTGGGGCGGACTGCTAGGAATCGGGCAGCATGCCCCGCTCGGCCAACAGGACGAACAGGGCGTCGGCGACGGCGCGCAAGCCGTCGGGATCCAGGTGGCCCGAGTCCAGGAAATCCTTCCTGCGCACATCGGCCTGGTTGAGGGCGTCGCATACCGAGAGCATCGGCACGTCCAGCTGCTCCGCCACCTCGGCCATGACCTTCTGATAGGCGTCGGGCTCGAACCGCCCCTCTTGCCTGCGAGCGGAACGGAGCTGGTCGCGGTAGCAGCCCTGGATCAGGACGACGCGGGCGCCGCGGCCCGGGCTGATCTCGTTGGCTCGAGCCAGCTCGACCATCTTCCGCAGTCGGGCCTTGTAGTCGGCCGGCGGCATCCGCGGCAGGCCCGCGTCTCTCTGCTCCCGCTCCTTCTCGACGCTCTCGTGCTCGTCCCGACGCAGCAGGTAGCTCAGCACTCGGTAGGTGGCGCTGAAGTTCAACAGGTTTTGCCGGAGGAAGAGCCGGGCGTGCTCCGCGTCGGTCATGCCGTCCCAGACGGTCGAGTCGTTCCAGCCGAACCAGATCGTCACCACGTCGGGCCGGTACTCGAGCCCCCGCCGCCGCAGCATCTCGAAGCCCTGATGGATCGAGTAGCCCGAGCACGACGCGTTGAGCACGTGGATCTCCTGGCCCGGCAATGCCTCGCGCAGAAGGTTGGCCAGTAGCGTCGGATAGGCCTCCTCGTAACGGACGCCCCAGCCAAAGGTGATCGAGTCGCCCAGGCACAGCACCCGGAAGTCGTTCGGCCCGCGCTCGACCGGGACCTCCGGGTTGCGCATGTGGTCGGTGTTGGCGATGAAGCCCGTCATCCTGCCCTGGTCCAGAGGCGCCCTGGCGTTGGCCTTCAGCCGCCAGAACAGCCAAGGGTCCTTCTCGACGATGTCGGGAAAGTTGACCATGCCGAACCGGACCGGCGCGTCCTCCTGGTCCTCGAAACGATGCGGGACGATCGTGGTCCAGATGACCGCGCAGATCCCTTCGATGGCTGCGAGACCCAGCAGCACGGCCACGGTGGCGTACAGCACCGTCTTGCCGCGCGAGAACTGGATCTCCTCCGACCGGGAGGCCTTGGTTGGCGCTTCGTCAGTGATCATGGGCTTCCTGCGGTCGGCTCGACGGCGCAATGGGAAAGCTCTTCTTCCTCTGAACAGGCACGTGCTCATGGTAGCGCGGCCGCTGCGCAGCAGCGTGGTATCCTCCGCCGCGCATGGGTCATCAGACCGAAGAGGAGAGGCGGACCGGAACCCGCGCGCGCCAAGCCGTCGGGGCGCTTCTCGCCTTCCTGCCCGCGCTGGTCTGCGCTGGCCTGGTCGCGAGCTACGCCGTCGACGTCCCAGTGTGGGACGACTGGGAGCGGGCCAAGCTGCTCGAGCACGACGCCGACGGTTTGGACTGGGCCTACCTCTATTCGCCCCACATCGACCACCGCATCGTCTTGCCGCGCCTGGTGGCGTTGGCCAACGCGCGCCTGTTCGGCGGGAATCTCACGCTCGAGATGGGTCTCTCGTTCGCCGTCGTGCTCGCGACGGCGCTGGGCTTCCACGGGCTCCTGCGACGCACGCTCGGTACGCGGCGTCCCGCTGCACTCTGGGGCACCACCTTCCTTGCCAACGCGCTCCTCTTCACGCCGCTCCAGTGGGAGAACTTCCTGTGGGCGGCGCAGCCCTTCTTCCTGTGGCCGATGGGCGCAGTCGTGGCGGTGCTGCTGATCCTGTCCACGCGCATCGGGTGGCGCGCGAAGCTCGGCCTCTCGCTCGCGTTGGCGGTTGTCACCACCCACACCTTCTCTCACGGGCTTCCCATCTGGGCTCTGGTACCCGCTGTGGTGGTGCTGAAGCGTGGCTTCGGGCCCCTGCGCGTTCGGGCGATCTTCCTCGGCGTGTGGTTCGCCGTCGCGGCGGCAGTTCTCGTACCGTACTTCAGCGTCGATGGGATGCGCAGCACCTCCGAGGCTAGCCACGCTTTCGGAGCGCAGCCGGGTTACCGCGTGCGCAACATGTCGGTGGAAGCCGTCCTGCGCGATCCGCTGAAGGTGGTGCGCTTCTCCGCAGCAATGCTCGGCAGCCCCTTCGCGCGCATCGGTGTCGTGGAGCCGAGCGACGTGGCGCCCTTCGCCGGCGCTGCGGTGACGCTGCTCTTCGCTGTGGCGGCGTTTTTCTGGCTCCGCCGCTTTCGCGACGCCGAGGCCTGGAACCGTCGGCTGCCCTGGGTCCTGCTGGGCGGCTACGGTCTGGGTCTGTGCCTACTCGCGGCCGTCGGGCGCTCGGCGATGACGATCGAAAACTACGCGCTGCTGCCCCACTACGTCTCGATCGCGATCTATCCCCTGCTGGCCGCTCTGCCCCTCGGCGTGCTGGCACTCCGCGAGACGGAATGGCGCAGCCCCGCGCCCTTCGCGGCCGGGCTCCTCGGCGTCGCCATCGGCGTCGGCTGGCTGGTCGGCATGGACGGCATGGCCGAGTGGAAGTCGGCGCGGCTCCAGGCGCGCACCGCGCTCCACTTCCAGGCGTTCTTTCCGCCGCTCGACGTCGGGCGCCTCGACGGATCGCTCGATGTGGTGCGGCGCTTCGCGCCGCTGCTCGATCGCGAGGGGCAGCTCCACCCGCCCCTGGCGAAGCAGCCGACGCTGGACGCCTTCCGCGTCGAAAGCGAGCCGCTCGACGCCGAATACGCCGCGCTGACACACGCGCGGACACGCGGGCCCGACGTGCGCCTCACGGGCTACGCCTGGCTGCCTGTGGCAGGGCGCCGCGCCGACGGTGTGGTTCTCGCCGTCGAGGAGGATGGCGCCTGGCGGGTCGTCGCTCTCGGCGAGCTGGCCGGGCAGCCGGTCTCCCACGCGGACCCGCGCGACCACGTCTTCGACGAGCTGCGGCTTCCGGGCCCTGCCGACTTCGCTTACTTCAGGACGCGGTGGCTCCCCGGCTCCGCGTTGCCCGAGGCGCCGCGCTTCGTCGTGGTCCCCTTCGCGATCGATGCCGAGCGCATGCGCGCCCACCCGCTGCGTCAGCGGCTGTGGGTCGAGCATCCGGCCGGGGACGCCCCACTGCGGCTGCGCATCCTCGAGGCGGAGAAGGGCCCGTGAGCAGGACGCGCCTTCTCGTCGCGCTGGTTGCCTTCTCGCCTCTCCTGGCCTCGGGGTTGCTGGTCGCGGCCCACGCGGTGGATGTGCCCGTCTGGGACGACCTCGAGCGCGCCACCCTGCTCGATTCCTGGGAGAAGGGAGCCCTCGACTGGGCCTACCTCTACTCGCCCCAGATCGAGAGCCGCATCGCGGTGCCACGCCTCATCACGCTGATCAACGCGAAGTGGTTCGGCGGAACCCTGGTGCTCGAGCAGGTCGTGATCTTCGCGCTGGTCGCGCTGACCGCGCTCGCCGTGCACGCGCTGCTGCGCCGCAGCTTCGCGGGGCGCCCGGCTGCGCTCTGGGGCCTCACCTTTCTCGCCAACCTCTTGCTGCTCTCGCCCGTGCACTGGGAGACCTTCCTGTGGGCGATGCAGACGGGCTTCGTGGTGCCACCTCTGGCGCTCGTCCTCTCGCTGCGGGTGCTGGATGCCCGGTGGCATCCGGGGGCGAAGCTCGCCGCCTGTGCGCTGCTCTGCCTTGCCGCTACCTGGAGCCACTTCCACGGCGTGGCGCTCTGGGGCGTGCTGTTCGCCTACGCGCTCCTCATGCGTCGCTTCGCATCGCCCCGCACGCGGGCGCTCTTTCTCGGCGTCTGGGTGCTGATCTCGCTCGCTGTCCTGGTCCCGCACTTCACCGTCGATGGCTTTCGCGATCTCTCGGATCGCGGCGGGGTGCGGGTCGGCGAGCGCGCCCCTGGCCAGGGGCGCGCGACCCTGCCGGATCGCCTGCCGCAGGCGGCGCTCTTCGGCGCGGCGATGCTGGGAAGCCCCCTTGCCCGCACCGCTGACACCGCTCCCGAGCGCGTCGCGCCTTTCGCCGGTCTCGCGCTGGGAGCGGTGTTCGTCCTCCTCGCGCTCTACGCGCTGGCGCACTTCCGCGAGCCCGAGCTCTGGGACCGTTGGCTTCCGTGGCTCGCGCTGGGTGGCTTCGCCGCGACCGCGTGCCTGGTAGCCGCGGTGCGACACTCGGCGTTCAACGGGTGGCAGTCCGCCCTGATTCCGCACTACCTCGGGGTTTCGACCTACCTGGTGCTCGCCACGATCGTGCTGGCGGCGCTCCTCGTCGAGGATCTGGCCCGACGGCGCCCGGCGTGGGGGGACGCGTTGGCGCCGCTCCCGGCGCTCGCCCTCGGCGCGCTGGTGGGCTTTCATCTCCTCCAGTGGCCGCTCGGTGTCGAGGGCATGCGCGAGTGGAAGTCGGCGCGGCTTCAGGCGCGCACCTCCATCCTCTTTCTCGATCACTTCGAGCCGCACTACTGGCGGCGCATCCACGGCGTCCCCGAGGTAGGCCGCCGGCTGCTGCATCGGCTCGACGCCGCCGGTTTCCTCCACCCGCCGCTGCTGGAGGAGCCGACCCTCGATGCTTTCGAGCGCGGCGCGCCGTTGTCAAAGGATGTGGCTGTGGTCAAGAACGTCGTGACGAAGGGGCGGTGGCTCGAGTTGCACGGCCACGCCTGGCTGCCAGATGCCGGGCGCCGCGCCGACGGCGTGCTGCTGGCGTCGGGCGACCGCGTGCTCGCGGTGGCGGAGGGAAAGGGCGCGCCGCGTCTCGTCGTCGCCGAGGCGGACCACATCTTCAACTTCGTCCGGATTCCCGGCCTTGCGGAGTTGTCGCCGTGGCACGCCAAGCTCGCGGCGGACGCCATGCCGGGTCTCGTCCCGGGCGGAAGCGCCGTTTTCGACCTCTACGCCGTCGACGCGGAGCGCATGCGCGTGCACCCGCTCGCCACGCGGATCCGCGTCGCGCTCGATCCCGGCGGCGGGCTTTTCGCCGAGCTGCTCGATCAGAAGCCAGAGAGCTCCGCGGAAGACCGCGAGACCACCCTCTGAACTGCGGAGCTTCGGTCGGGCAATCCAATTGCCGTACAGCTCCGGCCTCCGGTCACGGAGAAAGAGCTGGCGCGTGCGAGCGGGCGACTCGACCGAGATCCAGGTCGCAGAGCACTTGTGCTGAACCAGGGCGATCTTCACGTCTTCCGGACCTTCTCTCTTCTCAGCGACAGCGCGACTCCAATTCGATGACGCCGCGATTCGGTTTCTCTCGATCAGAAGGTGAGTGTTCGCTGCCCCATCGTTCGTCACTTGCCCCAGCTGGCCGCGTAGACGCGCAACAGGTTCTCGCCGAGGAACTTCCGTATGTCTCCCTCGGGCCAGCCGCGTGCGAGGAGCTTCTCCGTCACCTGCGGCAGGGCTTCCATGCTCTCGAAGCCTTCGGTCAGGAAGATGCCGGGGTGGGCCTCGCGAAACGCCGCGATCGAGTCTGGATGGGTTGAGAACAGCCGCCGGAGCAGCTCGCGGGGATAGGCTCCGGGGGTGGCTTCGGAGTCACTGCCGAAGGAGACGTGGTCGACACCGGCGATCTCTGCAATGTGCTCGACGTGACCGACGAAGTCGTCGAGATCGGGTGGCTTCGCCCCACCCGTCCAGGTGATCGGCGCGTAGGGCGTTGCTCCGATGACGCCGCCGGAGGCGGCGCATCTCTCGATCTGCTCGTCGCTGATGTTTCGCACGGAATCGGCTCTCGCCCGGGGATTGGAGTGTGAGAAGAGCACGGGCTTCGAGGAGACCTCGATCGCCTCCAGGCTGGTTCGCTCGCCCACGTGGGAGAGATCCAGCACCATGCCGACGCGGTTCATTGCCTGGATCATCTCCACACCGAGACGGGAGAGGCCCGCATTGGCCGGCTCGTGGCATCCGTCGCCGAGGAGATTGCGATCGTTGTAGGTGAGCTGGATGACGCGAAAGCCGATCCGGTAGAAGATCTCGACCAGGTTCGGATCGCTCTCCAGAATCGAGCCGTCCTGCGAGTCGAGGATCAGGCCGACCTTTCGCTCGGCCTTCGCCCTCCGGATATCCGCGGCCGACTCGATGATGGTGAGGCGGGGCTCGCGACGGACCAGTGCGAAGTACTCCGCGCAGCGGCCGATGGCCTGCCGCGCACCTTCACCGTCCCAGGGCACGGTGAGCTGCAAGGCCGTCACCCCGGCGGTCTCCAGGCGCTCGTGCCAGCCCTGGCAGAAGAAGGAGGTGCCGTCGACGACGATGGCCTGGCGGTGCAAATTTTGCGCCCGCCCCGCGGTCTGCTTCATTCTCACCTCCGGGCGGAGAGTCGACGAGAAAAAGCGCCCCAACGGAATCTCACCCTGTTGCGAGAGTACCGCGTGCGGCTCGGAAGTCCCGTCGGGCTATCGGATCACGATTCCCGTCGGAACGGTCGCGATACGACGCCCATCATGGCCCGAAGCTGTGCCTTCCAGGGAGAGCCTTTCTGATAGACATGACGGCCAATACGGCGCATGCGTTCCAGCTCCTCCCCGCTCATCGGACCCCGCTCCAGGCATTCGAGATTCTGCTGGAGCTGCTCCATGTTGCTGGGTCCGCAACAGGCGACGTGTACCCTGGGGTGGGAGAGAACGAAGCGGTGACAGTCGGCAGCGGAGGGCGGGGGTTCTCCCGGAGGCGTCCAGGCAGGATCGATCAAGCTCCCCCAGCGATTGCTGGTAAAGGTCACCACGCCGGGGCCGCCTTGCTCTGGAAGGTGGTCGAAGACCTCCTGTTCGGCCCCCCGGTGGGCTGCGTTGTAGCGGAGATGGAAGATGTCGATCTGCTTGTCCTCCTCCAGCTCCGGGAACACCGAACGACGGTGGCTGGACAGGGCCAGGAACCGGACCAATCCCTGATCCTTCAGCCTGTTCACGTGCTCCATCAGCCACGGATCGGGCCTGCGCTTGTGGCCTGCCAGGAGCAGCACGTCCAGATAATCCACACCCAGTCGATCCAGGCTCCTGTGCACCAGTTTCGACATCGCGAACCGACTGCGTGAGACAGCGTGTACGACGATGACGAGATCTTCCCTTCTCTTCCGGGCGACGGCTCGGATGCCCCTCGCCATCTTCCTGGTGCGGATCGCCCCCCACCAGAAGTAGTTCACACCCCTGGCCACCGCCTCCTCGACCATCGCCTCGTCGGTGCCGTAGCTCGCAGCAACACCCAGCCGGGTCACCGACAGCCCGGTCCGCCCCAGCCTCACTCTTTCGAATCCCATCTCTTCTTCACCTTTCTCTTCGGTTGGGGCTAACTCTCCTGGGGCACGCCTTGCTCGAGCCGGCTCTCTTCGAGGCGCTGCTCTGCGACGCGGATGCGGGTGATCAGGCCGCGGAAGATCTCGAACGAGATCTCGGGCGTCTGCAGGATCAGGTCCTTGAGGCGTTCACCGCCCAGCGAGAGCAGCGTCGCGTCACGCGAGGCGACCACGGTGGCGCTGCGGCGCTCGCCGCCGAGGATCGCGATCTCGCCGAAGTAGCTGACCGGCTGGAGCGTGTTGAACAGGACCGGCTGCGACGAGCCCCAGTCGCGGTAGACCTTCACCTCGCCCTCGAGCAGCACGAAGAGCTCGGTGCCGGGATCGCCCTCGCGCACCACCACTTCACCCTCGATCCATTGCGCGGTCCTGGTCGCCCGTCTGATGGCTTCGAGCTGGTCGAGACTCAGGTGGGCGAAGAGCGACACCTGTCGCAGTGCGAGTAGTTGTTCCATGGTCTCCCGATCCTCGGTCTGGTTCCGCGCCCCCAGCGCGCGGACGATCCAGCGATCCGAAGACGCCTCCGCCAGGGAGACGACCTCGTAGCTGTCGCGCGGCGGGCGGAAGTGGCCCGCCACTCCATTCATCTTCTCGCGGAGCACGCCCTCTTCGAGCAGCAGCACCAGGAGCTCCGAGGACTCGCGGTCGCCGAGGTTCGCGATCACCTCGAGCGCATCGGCGCGGGACCGGCGCGAGCCCAGACGCAGGGCGTGCTGGACGCTGCGCATCAGGGAGCTGCCCTCGAGCAGCTCCAGGATGCGGAAGGCGGTGCGGACGCTCCGCGCGAAGGCGTCTTCGTGGGCGAGGCGCAAGGCGCGCATCCACAGGCTCTCGGCCCGCTCCAGCACCTCGAGGGCGAGCAGGTTCTCCCAGCTCCGGAACACGCGGACCCGCAGCTCAGCTGCGAGCACGGCCCGCGCACGGGAGGTGCCGGCGGCCGAGACCGCCTCCAGCGCGGCATCGACCGTCCACGGTTCGGTGTCGTGCAGGTAGGACTCGGCGGCGGCTACCCCCGCGTCTCCGAGCTCGCCGAGCCGCGCGGAGACCTGTGTGCGGACCTCGCGCAGCGGATCCTCGAGGGCGGCGGCCAGCGCGCGCGTCGCATCGGGATCGCCGCGGAGAGCCAGCAGATCCACTGCTGCGCGGCGGACGGCCGGGTCGGAATCGCCGAGCGCCCTCTCGATCTCCAGCTCGGGCAGCTCTTCGACCGCTCGCAGGCGCGCCAGACAGGAGAGCGCCGCGGCTCGGATGGCCGCGTCGGCGTCGCCGATCCGCGCCACGGCGAGGGCGCGGCGACTCGCCGGCAGCTGAGCGAACGCGGCGGCCGCCTCGGTGGCATCGGGGGAAGCGGCCATCTGCTCGAGCAGAACCCGACCCGAGGCGGGTGACAGCGACGCGGCCTCTGCGCGCACGTGCGGGTCGGCGTCGTTCAGACAACGCTCGATGGCGGGCTCGGCGCTGGTGGCCGGTGGCCGGCCGCGAAGCACCTGCAGCGCGGCGAAGCGCACCCCGGGATCCGGATCTTCCAGCCCGGAGAGCAGCGTGGGGAGAGCCGGCGCCCCTCGCGCTGCACCGAGCGCCGCGATGCAGGCACGGCGCACTCGGGGGTTGGTGTGGGTTGCCGCGCGGACCAGCGGCGCGACGGCTCCGCGCCGCGCCAGCAGCGGCGCCAGCTCCAGCACCTCACGGGCGGGATGCTCGGTGGTGCTCGGGAGCAGCGCCTCCCAGAGCTCGCCCAGCCGCGCCACCTCGGCCTCTCCCAGCTCCTCGCCGACATCCGCGAGATCGAGACGGCCGGCGCGGAGTTCGGCGACCAGGGTCTCGACGTAGGCCCGGCGTACGCGGCTGTTGGCGAGCAGGTACAGAATGGCGGTGGCCGCGCCGACACCGCAGAGCCAGAGGGGATCCGGTCTGCCCACGAACAGCAGCAGCAGGCCCGCGACCGACATACCCGAGTAGATGACAATTCCCTCGAGAAAAACTCGCATACGGCCCCGAAAACGCAGCGGAATCGCGTTGTATACCAGGTTCCGCACCGGCATCGAGAGGGAGGATTCGAGCATTTCGCGGTTGGCGCGAGCCACGATGGCTGCCGGCAGACGGTAGTCGACGGCCAGCACCAGGAAGGAGGCCAGGGTCAACACCGGGTGCACCAGGTTGACGCTGGCCACGCCCAGGTGCCGGATCAGAAAGGGCGCGGCCCAGCGCTCCACCAGGATCTCAGTGGTGTTGCTCACGGCGAGGTAGACACCGAAGAAAGTGGCGAGCGCCTTGGTATCGGGAAAGGTGCGGGCGAAGATGTCGGAGTAGAGGTACTGGCTCAGAAAGAGGGCCAGCACCATGCCCAGGGCCGAGAGCACCAGCCAGCGGCTGAAGGGGGAGCGTCGCAGGTGCTGGAGCGCGCCGCGGATTCCCTCGACGGAGGTCTCGTCGGCCTCCTCGAGCCCCAGCGGGCCCCAGCGCCGCAGGCTGCGCCGCCTGGCCCGCAGCAATACGGCACAAGCCGCGAGGCCGGCGGCCCAGCACAGCATCAGGCTCTCGGCGGGGGCAAACCGGAGCACGAGCACTACCAGGATGCCTCCCAGCGCCCCGCCCAGACTCGAGCCGACGGCGAACAGTGGAAACAGGCGCTTGCTGGAGAGCGTGTCGAAGTAGTCGCCCGCGAAGGTCATGTAGTGGGTGACGAAGATGGCCTGCGTCACGAAGAAGAAGATGAAGAGCGCCGTCGGTGCCCAGGCCGCGCCGAGCGAGACGCCCGCGGCGCCTGCCGAGAGGAGCACGGCCGCGGCGGCCAGCATCCAGATGAAGAGCACATCGTTGCGGGCGCGGCCGACGATGGTCGCGTAGGCGAGGGAGAACAGCACGGTGACCGCGGAGGCGCCGACGAAGGTGATCGGCAGCTGCGCCACGCCCACGCGGCCCAGAAACAGCGCTTCGGCGCCGGCGAAGCCCGTCACCTGAGCGAGATCCAGCAGCCCCATCAGCGCGATGAAGAAGAGGAAGCGGCCTCGCTCCCGCGATCGCACCTCGGGGACCAGCCGCCACCAGCCCTGGGTTCGCTCGACCATTGAGGCGGTAGCATACACGCGTCTGCCCGCGAGTGTGGCCATGCCTCGTCGCCAGGCAGGTCTGGGAGAGGAGCACGTAGGTGGATCCGCTTGCCATCCGTGTGGTTCCGGGTATATCCATCTCCGATCCGTCACCGAGGTGAACCATGTGGCCGCCGCCGCAGTTCTTCGAACTCCACAGCGGGCTTCCCCGCGAGGGGCCCGGGGACGACTCGATCACGCAACGCGCCGTGGAATTGCTCCCCGAGCTTCCTCTCGATGCGGTGGTCGTCGATGCGGGGTGCGGGCCCGGAGGTCAGACGCTGGTACTGGCCCGCGAGCTCGGGGTGAAGGTCACGGCGATCGACATCTGGGAGCCGTTCGTGGAGGTGTTGAAGGGGAGGGCGAAGCGCGCCGGGCTCGATCACCTGATCGAGGCGAGGCAGGGGGACATGTCCGCGCTGCCCTTCGATCCGGGAACGCTGGACCTGATCTGGTGCGAGGGGGCGATCTACCAGGTCGGGTTCCGCGAGGGGCTCGAGCTCTGGCGACGCCCGCTCGCAGAGGGGGGCATCGTGGCGGCCAGCGAGGCCGTGTGGACTGCGGACGACCCCCCGGCCGAGGTGCGGGAGATGTGGGAGCGGGAGTACCCGGCCATCACGGATGCGATGGGGTGCATCGCCCGGGCCGCGCAGGCCGGCTACGAGACCCTGCACCACTTTACGCTGCCCCCTGAATCGTGGTGGACGGAGTACTACGGACCGCTAGAGGAGAGGGTCGAGGAGCTTCGCCCGCGGGCATCGGACGATCCCGTCCTCGCCCAGGTGCTGCTCGAGGCCGAGCTGGAGCTCGACATGCACCGGCGGTTCGGCCACAGCTACTCCTACGAGTTCCTGATCATGAAGAAGCACTGAGCCGAATGACGGGGGCGTTCTTGCGTTTAGGAGGAGCCCAAACGCAAGAACGTCCCCGCTAGGCCGCGATCGCAACCCGGTTGCGCCCGCCGTGCTTCGCGCGATAAAGAGCGCCATCTGCCAGATTGATCAGCTGCTCGATGCGGG
>Ga0307423_1000704_pt1 | contig 22280 bp, 18 predicted proteins | sample SalMarWE160310MG_FD_202154 | JGI IMG/M metagenome (GOLD analysis project Ga0307423, IMG submission 202154) | Salt marsh sediment microbial communities from the Plum Island Ecosystem LTER, Massachusetts, United States - WE1603-10 | ecosystem: Environmental > Aquatic > Marine > Intertidal zone >...
CGATTCCAGGAGGGTGTAGACGGCCAACGCGATCGTGCGGGTCCGCCCCTCCACGTTCCCCGCCAGCACCACGGTGGCGCCGAACTCGCCGAGTCCCCGGGCGAAGGCGAGCACGGCGCCCGCGGCGATCCCCGGGAGGGCGAGGGGGAAGGAGATCCTCCGGAAGGTCGTCCCCGGCGGAACGCCTAGCGTCCACGAGACTTCCTCGTAGTGCGGGTCGACCGCCTCGAAGGCGTTGCGCACCGAGAGCACGTAGAGCGGGAGCCCCACGACGAGGGCGGCGACCGACGCGCCCAGCAGCGTAAAGGGGATCGTGACACCCAGGGCGTCCAACCAGCGGCCCAGGGGACTGTGGGTGCCGAGGGCGCTCAGCAAGAGGAATCCGGTCACCACTGGTGGCATGACGAGCGGGGCCAGCATCACGGTGGAGACCAGCGCCTTGCCGGTGAAATCCAGCCGTGCCAGCAGCCAACCCGCCGCAAGCGCGACCGGGAATCCTGCGACCGTCGCCAGCAGCGCGACGATCAGGGACAGTGTGATGGCCGATCGCGTGTCGGGGACGGTCGGCGGAAGGCCGGTGGCGCCAGGGCCGGACGGGCCGGCTCGCGGCGCCGGGGGCCCGGTGATGAAGCCGGCCCTCGCGAAGAGCTCGGCCGCCTCGGGGCCGGCGGCGAACTCCAGGAACGCTCCGGCGAGCCCCGGCCTCGGAGCGTAAGCCAGCACGGCCGCGGGGTATCGGATGGCCTGGTGGCTGCCCGGCGGGAAGGTGAAGGCCACGCGAACATCCCTCTGCGCGATCGCGTCCGTTCCGTAGACGATTCCCGCGTCGGCCTCGCCTCGCGCGACCCATTCCAGCGTCCCCCGGACGGAGCCACCCCGCACCACATGACCGCGGAGCGCCTCCCACACCCCCGTCGCCCGGAGCGCCTCCTCCGCGTACCGGCCGGCCGGGACGTTCTCCCCCGCGATCGCGAGGCGGCGTACCGACGTCAGCGCGGCCGGTCCATCGGGCAGCGGGCGTCCGGCCGGCACCACGAGCACGAGACTGTTGCCGAGGAAGTCGCGCACGCTGCCCTCGAGGACGCCTCCTCGATCCACGAGCCAGTCCATCCAGGTCCGGTCCGCCGAGAAGAAGAGGTCCGCGGGAGCGCCCTCGATGGCCTGCGGTGCGAGGCGAGAGGTCGCCGCGAAGGAGAAGCGCACCGGCACGCCGCTCCGCGCGGTCCACGCCTCGGCCACTGCCGGCAGGGCGTCGGTGAGGCTGGCTGCGGCGAGCACCAGCAGTTCCCCTGCGTCGCCCCGTGCCTCCGGCCGCTGCCGCCCCGTCACACCCGGGGGAAGGCAGGTGAAGAGGGCGCACCCGAGGGTCAGGATCCGACGCGTCGGGGTCCGGCGGGTCGCTTGGATCTCGAGGGGGAAGCTCGGCATGGGTCCGGCAGGTTACCCCGTGGCGCCGCGTGAGTGCAACATCGGCCCCGGCCGCGTTGCCGCGTCTTGCCCGGGCATCGGCCGGCGGGCGTAATTGATGCCATGATCGAGCCGCCGCCGGGCGTACCCTGTTCGGAGTGCGTGATCGAGGTCCGCAGCCATGAGCTGGATTCCTTCGGCCACGTGAACCACGCCGTCTTCCTGAACTACCTCGAGCACGGCCGCTTCCACGCGCTGCGCGATTGGGGCTTCCCCTACGAGGCGCTGAGGGCACGGGGCTGGGGCGTCTACGTGGTGCGCGTGGAGGTTGACTACCTGAAGGAGGCGCTCCTGGGCCAGCAACTTCGGGTACGCACGTGGGCCGATGGGTTCAGGCGCACCAGCATGGTCCTGGCGCAGGACATCCGGGACGCCGAGGGCTCCGCGACGCTGGCGCGCGCCCGGGTGACCGCCGTCTTCGTGGGCGAGAACCGGCGCCCGATGCGCGTGCCCGAGCCGATCCGCGCCGTCCTCGGCGGGGGAGGCTCCTGAGGAGACGACGGACCTCGGGTGGTCTTGACGTCCACGGGACGCCGGTCGATCCTCGGTACCACCCGTACTCATCGCGTTGGAGCATGACCATGATCAGCAGTCGCCGCCTCCCCGGCGCCGCCGCGTACCTCACCGTGCTGGCGTTCGCCGCCTGCACCGCCTCCGAGAACCCCTCCGCCGGCGAACGTACCGCTGCGGGGGACGCTCCTTCCACGACGGCCGGACTCTGCGACCGCGACAACGGCGGGATCACCCTTCCCGAGGGCTTCTGCGCCGTGGTGGTGACGGAGGACCTGCCAGGTGCAAGGCACGTGGCGGTCGCCGCGAACGGGGACGTGTTCGTAGCCACCAATGGCTCGGACCAGGGAGCCGGCGGCGTGGCGGTCCTCCGGGACACGAACGGCGACGGGAAGGCCGACCAGGTGGAGAAGTGGGGCGAGGTGGGCGGCAACGACGTGCTACTCGCCGACGGCTGGGTCTACTTCGCGCCGAACGACCGTGTGCTCCGGTACCCCCTGCAGTCCGGTCAGATGACGCCGTCCGGTCCGCCCGAGACGATCGTGTCGGGCCTCCCCGACACGGGGAACCACACCGCGAAGAGCATCGCGCTGGGTGACGACGGCAGCCTGTACGTGAACATCGGCTCGCCCTCCAACGCCTGTCAGGAGCAGACGCGCACCGCCGGCTCTCCCGGTAAGGATCCCTGCCCGCAGCTCGATACGCGGGCCGGGATCTGGCGGTTCGACACCGGCCGCACGGGCCAGACGGAGGCGGACGGCACCCGCTTCGCCACCGGCATGCGCAACACGGTGGCGCTGCGCATGCACCCGGAGACGGGGGTCCTCTACGGGGTCGTGCACGGGCGCGACCAGCTTCACGGGCTGTGGCCCGACCTCTACACGGAAGAGGACAACGCCGAGAAGCCGGGAGAGGAGTTCGTCCGGGTGGACGAGGGCTCCGACTTCGGGTGGCCGTACTGCTACTACGATCCGCAGGCGAGCCAGAAGGTGCTGGGTCCCGAGTACGGCGGGGACGGGCACCAGGTCGGACGATGCGCCGACAAGGACCTCCCGATCGTCGCCTTCCCGGGCCATTGGGCCCCGGACGACCTCGAGTTCTACACGGGCGATCAGTTCCCCGCGCGCTACAGGGACGGCGCCTTTATCGCCTTCCACGGCTCGTGGAACCGTGCGCCGCTCCCGCAGGCCGGGTACAACGTGGTGTTCGTGCCCGCGCAGGGGTCCGGCTTCGGCACCGAGTGGGAGGTCTTCGCGGACGGCTTCCAGGGCCAGGATGCCCGACCCGTCGGCGTCGCGATGGGTCCGGATGGATCCCTCTACATCGTCGACAGCGCGAAGGGCAAGATCTGGAGGGTCCTGCACGTGGGCTCGTGAGCCGAACGCTCGTCGGAAACGACGTCGTCGATCTGGACCATCCCGCAACCAGGGGTAAGGCGGGCCACGGGCGTTTTCTCGAGCGGGTCCTCGCGCCGGCCGAGCGTGCCGCGGTCACGGCCGACGACGATCCCCACCTGGCTCTGTGGACCAGGTGGGCCGCCAAGGAGGCCGCCTACAAGGTTTTGTCCAAGCTACGGCGCCAGCCACCCGTCTTCGCGCATCGCGCCTTCGTGACCAGCGCGGATGCCGTGGAATACGAGGGGACGCGCGTTCCGGTGCACGTGACCCGCGCGGGGCCCGTCCTGCACGTCGTGGCGTCGCTCGGCGTGGCCCCGCAGTCGCTGGTCGCCCGGACGGCGCCGCTCTCCTCGGAAGACGCACCGTGGGGAGCCCCTCTGGACGCGCTCCTGGAGCGTTTCACGGCGCGCGAGGCCGAAGCCGTCCACACCCTCGCGTCCGCGGCGGTCAGGCTCGGTGCGCGCGCCGAGCTGGCGTCGGTGCTGGGCGTGGAAGAGCGGCGGCTGGAGATCGTATGCGCTCCGGGCCCGACCGGCAGACGGCCGCCCCTGGTGCTGCTCGACGGCGCACCGGCTCGGGCCGACGTGTCGCTGTCCCACCACGGAAGGTGGATCGCGTGGGCGCTCTTCGCGCACGCCGGCCGTCCCGGCGGCCCGAACGTCGGACCCGGGACGCCCCCGCTCAGCCCCCCATCGGCCGGTAGTTGAGCTGGATGGACGTCCCGAAGCGACGGTAGTACGCGCTGCCGATGTCCGTCTCGGCGCGCGTCCACCCGAAGCGGATCCCACCGTCCAGGTTCGTCGCGATCGGCCTGTTGAGCTGCAGGTACGCGAGTGAGGCGTTGTCCGCCTCTTCCCCCGGAACGAGCCGGGCGTACGTCACCTCGGCGATGTAGCTCTTCCCTGTGAGCAGCGCGTAGAGGCTCGCCGAGAAATCGCCCGGCAGGGGGGTCGTGATCAGGAGCCGGAAGCTGAGGGCGTCGTACTCGGGCCGCTTCCCGTTCGACCGATTCAACGTCCCGTCCAGGCCCATCTGGGCGAAGGCGGCTCCGGCGTACGTCCACTCCACGCCGGCGTGTATGGTGTGATCCCGTCGGAACGGGTCCGCGGGGTCGTAGCTCGGCTGGTTGGTGTAGTCCGTCCAGCGCACGCCCCCGTAGAAGCGCATGGTGGACGTGTATCCCCAGCGCAGGCCGAGCTCGACCCCCGACGATCTTCGATCCAGGAGGTCGAGCTGCGGCAGCAGGCTGGGTGTCTCGTAGTTCACCGACTCCAGGTCGAAGGTCCCGTCGAGGCTCACCCCGTCCAGCGAACGCGTGACCAGCGAGACGGACCCCTGTCTCGTCCCGTAGGACGGCTGTAGGAAGAGTGGCGGCGGCGGGCGGTCCCGGACCGCCCTCTCCCGCACTCCTCCCCGGAGCTGCAGGGACCCCCACGTTCCCAGGCGCTGCTGGAAGCGCGCGGATAGGTTCCCCACCCACTCCCTGGGCGCGTAGTCCTGGAACTCGAACCCGAAGGCGGCCGTCTGGCGCATGCCGCCGTCGAACGACAACTCCAGGTTCCGTCCGCTGCGCTCCAGGAGGGTGACAATCCCACGGAGGCCCAGCTCCCCCACCGTGGCGACCGCATGGTCGGTGCTGTCGACGAGGGGGTTGCTCACGGCCGAGAAGTTCCCGGCATAGCCCTCGACCGAGCCGCCGAGCGTCACGACGAGATCGCGGACCTTGACCTGCGCCGTCGCGGTGGAAGGTGCTGCCAGCACGACTGCGACCGTCAGCGCACCGCCGAAGCGCATGCGGCAGGGAGTGGGCAGGAGCAGCCTCACGAGGCCACCGATCGAATGCTCTGGCGGAACACCCTCGCCCGGACCAGGTGCTCGTCCCTGTATTGGACGAGTCGTTCCCGGATCTCGCGCAGCTGACCCAGTTGGTCCTCCAGGCTGACCGGATCGGAGCCGACGGCCGTGCTGTCCGAGGGAGCGGGACGGTCGCGGTCGCCCGTCGGCTGCCCGGTGACCACCGGCAGACGCGTGTCGTCGAACCGATCGAGCGTCGCCATCAGGTCGCTGCGCTGACGCTCCATGCGGATGCGATCGTTGAGGGACTTGATCTGCCGGTCCACGTCGATGATGGTCGTGTCGATGCTCGCCGCCCGTCGCTCGAGGATCTCCGCCTTCTGCAGCCGCTCGGCAGCCCCGTCCCGGGGATCGAAGATGATCTCGGGCATCACCATCGGGTCCAGGCGGAATCCGTCTCCCGCCTCCGATTCCAGCTCCCGCAGCTCGTGATCCAGGTCCACCCACAGCGTGTCGAGCTGCGCTCGCTCCTGCGCGCTCGAAGCCGCGTCCATCTGGTCCAGCAGCTGCTCCTGACGGATGGTCACGATCTCGATGAGCGCCTTGCGGGAGGAGGCCACTCGTGCGCGCTGTTCCTTGACGCGCTCCTCCTGTGCGCCGTATGGGATCGCCTGGTCCTGTGCGCGGGCGTACGCGGTGGCCAACGCGTTGTCGTCCCCGCTGCGGCGCGCGCGGGTCACCTCGTTCAGCGCGGTGGAGAACCGCTGCTCCACCACCCGCAGCGCGCTGCGGGCAGACTCGTACGAGGCCTTCGCGGCCAGATACTCGAGGCGCCGTTGTTGAAGGAGCTCCTCGGTCGTCTGGGCGGCCGTCGGCCGGCCGACGCCCCCGATGGCCGCCATGCACAGCGCAGCTGCCGCGAGGAGCCTCCCCAACGGCCGGGGGTTCACGCCTCGATCCCGTACTTCTCGAGCTTGTAGTACAGCGCGCTGGGCTTGAGACCGAGGAGCCGAGCCGCCTCCGCCTTCACGCCATCCGCCTGCTCGAGGGCCTGGCGGAGAAGCCGTTCCTCCATCCCCTCCACGGCCTGGTTCAGATCGAGCCCCCCCGTCGGAAGGCTCCCCGGGTCCTCCGGCGCCGGGTCGACGCGCGCCGGGAGCTGCCGCGTGCCTCCACCCATCCCGAGGGGAGGGATGTCGTCGGCGCCCAACTCCTCGCCGTCGGCGAGAACGAGCGCTCGCTCGATCACGTTCTCAAGCTCGCGCACGTTGCCGGGCCAGTCGTAGCCCGCCAGCCGACGCAACGCCCCCGGGCTCGCCGCCCGGACCGGCGATGCCGTCCGGCCACGCAGCTTCTCGATGAAGTGGTGCACGAGGAGCGTGATGTCCTCCTTCCGCTCCCTGAGGGGCGGGAGCGTGATCGGCACCACATGCAACCGGTAGAAGAGATCCTCCCGGAATGTACCGTCACCGCGCAGCGCGGCGAGCGTGGCGTTCGTAGCCGCGATGATCCGTACGTTCACCGGGATCGTTTCCTCGCCGCCGACCCGCTCCAGCTCCCGCTCCTGCAGGACCCGGAGCAGGCGCACCTGCGTGGTGTGCGGAACGGTGGCGATCTCGTCCAGGAAGAGCGTACCCCCGTCGGCCAGCTCGAATCGGCCCCGGCGGCGCTTCTCCGCACCCGTGAACGCGCCCTTCTCGTGGCCGAACAGCTCCGAGTCGAGCAGGTTCTCGTTGAGGGCCCCGCAGTTGACACGCACGAAGGGCCCGTCCTTGCGCGGCGAGGCGGCGTGGATCGCCCTGGCCACGAGCTCTTTCCCGGTGCCCGACTCCCCGTAGATCATCACGGTGGAGTCGCTCAGCGCCACGCGGTCGATCCAGCGGAACACCTGCTGCATCGGCGGCGACTCGCCGATGATCTCGCCGTAGCGGGCCTGGCCCTCCTCGCGCAGATAGGTGTTCTCCACCCGGAGCGCGAGGTTCTCCCGCAACAAGCTCTGGCGCTTGGCCTGCTCGCCGATCAGGCGGTCGACCTTCACGCCGAACTCCTCGGAGGAGAACGGCTTCGTGATGAAGTCCGCCGCACCGAGCTTCATGGCTTCCACGACCTTCTCGATCGTCCCGTGCGCCGTGATCACCATGACCTCGATCTCCGGCGAGGAAGCCTTGACCCGGCGCAGAACCTCCATCCCGTCCATCCGGGCCATCTTCAGATCGGTGATGACCAGATTCGCGGTTTCCTGCCCCAGGAGATCGAGGCCCCGCTGTCCGCTCTCCGCCGAGCGCGTTCGATGGCCGCGTCTACGCAAGAGGAGCTCCAGCCCCTCCCGCATGGAGTCGTGGTCGTCGATGATCAGGATGTCCGCCATGGGCACCGTCGCTCAGCCGCCTACGTGGAGGACGGGCGGGTTCTCGAGGTTGACGAAATATATGCGGAACTCGGCACCCCTCCCACCATCTGTTTCCCCATCGGGAACCAGCTCGACCCGACCGCCGTGGGCCTCCGCGACCTTGCGTACGATCGCCAGCCCCAGCCCCGCGCCCTGCTCCTTGTCGGTCACGAAGGGATCGAAGATCCGGTCCCGGAGGTCCGTTGGGACGCCTGGGCCGTCGTCCGAGACGGAGATGACCACCTCGCCTCCCTGGCTCCACGCGCGAATCCAGATGGTCTTCGCCACCTGCGCCGCGTTGCGCAGGAGGTTGAGCGCGGCACGCTTCACCTGATCCGAGCCGACCCTGGCGAGCAGCGGCTCGTCGGGGAGCTCGACCCGCAGATCACCCCCGCGCTTGTCGACCTCGGCGCGAGCGAGCTCGACCGCCTCGCCGAGGGGTTCTCTCAGGTCCGTGATCTCGCGCGCGGGCGCCAGCGGCCTGGCGAACGTCAGGAAGTCGTCGATGATGATGTTGAGCCCCGACACCTCCGTCCGGACGCGCTCGATCAGGCGCCGCCGCTCGCCGGGGTCGTCCGCGTCGGACGCCGCGGACGCGAAGAGCTCGAGGCCGCCCAGGGGATTGCGGATCTCATGCGCGACCTGCGCCAGCATCAGACGGAGCTGCTCGTCCCGTTCCTGGATGCCCCTGCGCATCCGTTCCATCGCCCGTGAGAGACGACCGAGCTCTTCTCCCCGCTCGAGGGCGACGGGCTCGTCCATTCGGCCCCGCTGGATGCGCAGGGCAACCCGGCTCAAGCGCTCGAGCGGCTCGACGATCCGCCCTGCCAGGTACGCGGCGAGGAGGGCGGCGAGCAGGGCAGCCACCGCCGAGCCTACCAGGAGGTTGCGCCGCAGACGGGCCAGCGGCGAGAGGTAGTCCGCCTTCATGAGCACGGCCAGCAGGATCCCCGAATCGTCCAGCTCGGAGAACCCCCACTTGTAGGGGCGCCCGTCCGTCCCCGGGAACGCGCGCGTCGTCGCGGACCCCCACGCGCGTGCCGAATCCAGCTCCGGCGTGAACTGGTCGAGGAAGCGGAGGGGCGCTCCGATGGGCACCGAGTCCGCGGGCGCCGAGCTCACGAGCGCCGTGTTGTCCGGTGCCACGAGGTACGCAGCGTCGACGAAGCGCAGGAGGTGCCTCAGCCGTGCGTGGTTGCTCTCCCACGCCATCGTGTTCTCGAGGCCCGGCTCCAGCCCGACCACTACCGACGCCTGGAGGCCCGTCTCCACCGCGGCCCCCGCCACCACGGACGCGCGCTCGTCGAGTTGGGCCTCCACGGCGCCGCTGGCCTCGCGCCACGCCAGGTAGCCGCCCATCACCGATTCCAGGACGGCGAAGGTGACGAGCGCCGAGACGAACAGGCGCCGCAGGGACACGCCGCGCGGCCTCCTCAGCGGCCGCAGGGGACCTCCTCCCGCTGGATCGCGGCGAAGCGGCGGGGCGGCGGGGTCCGTGGCGCAGCGACGATGTGGTAGGGCACGTGCGTCCGCGCGGCCGGGGAGCAGAAGTCACCGGGCACGCGCTCCACGACCTCCGTCCGGGTTCCATCGTCGATCTGGAGGATGCGGCGCACCTCCACCGAGTCGCCGGCCTCCTCCCTCGGCCCGACGATGCCGACCACGACCATGTCGCTCTCGAAGTCCACGTCCGGGAGCGGCCGCGATCCGGCGTGCTCGATCCAGAACGACTGCCACGTCGACGGGTCGGTGATCACGGTCGGTGTCGACAGTGAGGAACCCGAGTCCTCGCCGCGGTCGAGCGTTCCGAATGCCACGCTGCCCCCGTATGGCGAGGTCCACCGATTGCCCACTGTCGCGTCGCGTACCAGCTGCACCGCCAGGGCGATGCGCGACGCCGCGAAGTCGGGCCCCGCGTCGTCGATCCTGATGCCGGACAGCGAGCCGCTCACGCAGCGCTTCCAGGAGGCGCTGTCCTCCTTCGCGTCGTCGTGGATCGTGAAGGTGACGCGCGTGCGTCCCGGGCCACAGTCCGGGTCGAGATCCTGGGGCAGCTCGGGAACGTCCAGCTCCAGGCCGGAGGTCTCGTTCAGCTGGATGATCACCTCGGCATATGCGCCGGCCGACTGGCCGGGGACCCCGGTGTAGCGCTCGAAATTCTCGTCCCCGACGAGATCCCGGTACGAGATCGACTCCTGCAGCGACCAGGCCCCCGAGGACCCCCAGGAAAGGACCTGGCGAAGGTGGCCCGTCCCCGTGGCCGGCGGTGTGTACAGGGGCGTGTCCATGTCGACCACGATCTTGCCCAGCTGTCCGAAGCGCAGGGCACCCGGAGGGATCGGGCCGTCGTCGCTGCACCCCGCGGACCCGAGCGACAGGCAAAGCACCACGCAGGCCGCGATCGGGCCTGCGCTCCAACGCCGCCTCGTATAGCTTACCCCGCCATGGATCATCGTGAACGACTCAAGGAGCTCCTCGTGGAGCGTTCTGTACGCGTGGGCGACTTCACCTTGGCGAGCGGCGCCCGCTCCGCCTACTACGTCGACGCCCGCCGTACCACCATGAGCGCCGAAGGCCAGTTCCTCGTGGGCCACGTAGCGTATGCCCTCCTGCGCGAGAGCGGACTGGACGTGACGCACGTGGGTGGACTGACCATGGGCGCCGACCCCGTCGCCTACGCCCTGGCTCACCGGAGCTGGCTGGAAGGTCGACCCCTCGACGCATTCTCTGTTCGAAAGAAAGCGAAGGAACATGGTACAGGCCAGCGTGTCGAGGGCGGACTGCCCGTCGGCGCACGCTGTCTCGTAATCGAGGATTCGATGACGACGGGCTCCAGCGCGGCCGCGGCGGTGGATGCGCTACGGGAGTTCGGCGCCACCGTCGTCGGCGTCTTCACACTCGTCGATCGGCGCGAAGGCGGCGCCCAGCGGATGGAGGCTGAAGGCCTTCCGCTCCTCTCTGCTTTCGGTGGCCCCGATCTCCTCGACGCAGCCCGCGCTCGCTCCTTCCCATGAACGAGCGGGGGCAGCCGACCGTGTCACGGCGGCCGCCCCGCGGATGCACCTCCGCAGGTCAGTCCAACAGCCGTAGCGGCATCACAAGGCAGAGGTAGTCGATCGTCTCGTCTCCGTCGGGGATCGGCTCTACTGTGGCGGCACGCTCCGGTGCTTTGAACGCGATCTTTACCTCGTCGGTGGGCATATAGCGAAGAACCTCGAGGAGATAGTTGGCGTTGAAGCCGATCTCCAGCTCCTCCCCGGCATAGCCGATCTCCAGCTCGTCGTGGCCTTCGCCGAGGTCCGGCGTGAGCACGTTCAGGTGCATCCGGCCACTCTCGAAGCGCAGGCGGATGCGGTGGGTCTGATCCGACGCCACCACCGCCATCCTGCGTACCGCGGACTCGAGGGCCTTCTTCTGGACACTCGCGACCTTATCGTTGTCCCGTGGGATCACCTGGTCGTAGCTGGGATATGTTCCCTCGATGAGCCGCGTGAAGACCTCGGTGGATTCAGCCTGGAAGCCGAGATGGTTACCGCTGCGCGCGACACGTAGCTCGTCCTCGGACCGGAAGAGCCGTTGTACGTGCTGCAGTGCGGCAGGCGGGACGATGAAGTCGGCGGACGGTGCATCGGTGGAGCCTGCAGGGATGCCCATGCGGGCGAGCCGGTGACCGTTCGTAGCCACCATGCGCATCTCCCCGTCACGCAGCTCCCAGAGGACGCCGTTCAAGATCGGACGGCTCTCCTCGGTGGATACCGCGAACGCCGTATGGTGGATCAGGTCGTGCAGATCCTTGCCCCTGACCGTCCAGCCGTCGTCGAACCCGATCTCCGCCAGGGAGGGGAACTCCTCCGCAGGCAGACCGTTGAACTTGAAGTGGCTACGACCACACTTGAGCTCGATCTGGTCTCCGCGTGTGGATACGTCCACCGGCTCGTCAGGGAGCTCCCGCGTAATCTCCTGGAGCTTCTTTCCCGGCGCGGTCAGGCTTCCGGCCTCGCTCACGTCCGCGGGCACCCTCACCCGTACCGCGACGTCCAGATCCGTCCCGCTCATCCAGACGCCGTCCTCCCGGGCCTCGAAGAGGATGTTGGACAGCACCGGCAACGTCGTCTTGGACGGGATGCTGGCCGAGACGGCTGCAAGACCGTTGTGGAGGTTCTGTCTGGTGATCGTGAATTTCATGGACTTGAAAGCTCCTGACGCGGTTCCAGGCCGAAAGCACGGACGGTTTTCAACGTTTGGTAGAACCTATGTTCCTAGAGGTAAGAAAAACATAGTCGTAGTAGGGGTTGTGGATGTGTGGATGAAAACACCGCCGGTCCCTGACATAAGGAAGCCCCACAAGGCTTTTCAGTTGTCCTTCCGTCTGTGGAAGACCCATGGAGAACGGAAGCGAATGCCACACTGCGGGGGTCCCGGAGGGAGGCCGCGTGGATAACATGCCGGCTTTCCCCAGGCAGTCCACGTCAGGTTCGTGACGGTCCACCGCGCGCCTCCTCGCGCGCCTCGTCCACCCGCTTCCTGAACTCCGGGTCGCGGGCCATCTCCTCCTCCACCTTGCGGATCGAGTGGATCACGGTGGAGTGATCGCGTCCACCGAACATCTCACCGATCCGTACCAACGACGTTCCAAGCGTTTCCTTGATCAGGTACATGGCGACCTGACGGGGCACGGTCAGATCCTTGGTACGCCGTTTCGACGCCAGAGCCTCCGGCCGCACCCGCCACCGTCGTGCGACCAGATCCTGGATACGCTCGGGGGAAAGCACCGGCGCTTCCTCGCGATGGCGGCTCAATACACCGTTCAGCGCCATACGCGCCAGGGTGGGCGTGATCTCCTGGTGCGTGAGCGAAGAGTATGCGAGCAGCTTGATCACCGCGCCCTCCAGCTCCCGGACGGAGGCGGTGCAGGAATGCGCGATGAACTCGATCACCTCGTCGTCGAGCGTGAGGCCGTCGTCAGATGCTTTCTTGCGCAGGATGGCCATGCGCGTCTCGTAGTCCGGGGCCTTGATATCGACGACGAGACCCCACTCGAACCGGGAGATCAGCCGGTTCTCCAACCCCGGGATCTCCTTGGGCGGTCGATCGCTAGTGAGAATGATCTGGCGCTGCGCGTCGTAAAGGGCATTGAACGTGTGGAAGAACTCCTCCTGTGTGCGCTCCTTTCCTTCGAGGAAGTGGATGTCGTCCACGAGGAGGAGGTCCATTTGACGATAGCGCCGACGGAAGGCGGCCATGGTGCCTTCCTGGATTGAGCCGACCAGTTCGTTCATGAACTGCTCGGAGGAGACGTAGGCGACCCGACGCGAAGGATCCTCCCCGAGAAGCCGATGGGCGATCGCGTGCATGAGGTGGGTCTTGCCCAGGCCCACCCCCCCGTACAGGAAGAGAGGGTTGTACATCTTCGCCGGCTTGTCGGCGACGGCCCGGCAGGCAGCGACGGCAAGCTGGTTGTTGGTTCCCACCACGAACCGCTCGAAGGTGTAGCGCTCGTTCAGGCGCGGTCGCGGTACCTCTGGGGCTGCAGGGGATGTCTGCGGTCGAGCGTCCTCCCGGGCAGCGAGCTCCAGGGACGGCACCGGAATCGGAGTGGGCTCGGAGGCGCAGGTGATCGAGACGCTCAGGGGGCGGCCGAGGACGCGGTTGCCCGCCGAGGCGAGGACGGGCCCGTACTTGTCCTCGATCCACTCCACGTGGAAACGGCTCGGAGCTTCGACGATGAGCTCGTCACCGGAGAGGCCGATGGCACGGGTGCCGGCCAGCCACGTGCGGTAGCCCTGCTCGGGCACGGAGGAGCGCACGACCTCCTGGATGCGGGACCAGAGCTCGGGAGCCGTCAGCTCCATGAGGCCTCTGAGCTTGCCGCCGGCGCCGGGGTGAAGGCGGTGGGTCGGCGGGTCGGGTGGGCGGAGCTGGTGGGCATCCTAGGAGGGAGAGCGGTGTGGTCGGCGCGTCGAGATTTCCCCTCGTCCCCAAGTGGGGCGCCGAAGCTAGAGGAGCGATGTGGAAAAGTCAATTCGGGCAGGCGGGAGGCTGACGATCGGCGGATTTCCACATCGACCGGCCGGCTGACGTTGACGCTATTCGCACTACGGCGCTATCTTTTCAAGCTCGTTTCGAGACGAAGAATTCCCATGGATCGGGCAGCCCGGAATGAAGCCGACGTACCAACCTCGCAATCGCAAGCGAGTCAACAAGCACGGGTTCCGCGCGAGGATGAAGACGCGCGGCGGCCGGGCGGCTCTGTCGCGCCGTCGCCGGAGGGGCCGGGCGCGTCTCGTGGTGAAGGTGGGCAGCAAGTAGGCCCCCGCCGCTCGGAGGAGAGCGAGCCCGCCTCGCGGGAGCGCCTCCCCCGCGCCGCACGCATCCGACGTACCACGGAGATCCGCGCCCTCCTCGAGCGGGGGAAGCGCAAGAGGACGACGCATCTGGATGTCTTCTCGGCGCCTTCCCCCGTTTCGTCTTCCAGGCTCGGACTCATCGTGCCGAAGCACGGGCGGAACATCGTGGAGCGGAATCAGCTCAAAAGAAGGCTGCGGGAGATCGGCAGACGACGCGTGCTGCCCGTCCTCGCCACATGCGGGACCGCGACGGACGTCCTGATCCGTGCGCGTCGTGGGGCCTACGGAGCGGGGTTCGACATGTTGGCGGAGGAAATCAGGGAAGCGGTGGAGGGGTTGTGTTGAAGGGGATCCTCTTGGGCCTGATCCGCTTCTACCGCACGGCCATTTCGCCCTATACCCCACCTTCGTGCCGTTACACCCCGACGTGCTCGGCGTACGCCCTCGAGGCGATTCAGCGTCATGGGGCCGGGCGCGGAAGCTGGCTCGCCCTGAGACGGCTCCTTCGGTGCCACCCGTGGGGTGGCCATGGCTACGATCCGGTACCCGAGGTGGGGGAAGGGCGTGATCGGGACGGAACGGCCCCGGCCGGTGCCGTCCTCCGACCGACCCACCGGCACTCCGCGACGAGCGGCCTCGGCCGCCCCACGTCGAGCGATCCATGAAGACAGAAGTCCGCTTTCTCCTGGCCATAGCGTTGATGCTCGTGGTCCTGGTGGGGACCAACCTCCTCTTCCCTCCCGTCCCTCAGGAGGAGGGCCAGCAGCCACCCGATTCGGCGGCGGCCGCGGCGCAGGTGGAGGACTCCACCGGCACCCGGGAGCCGGTCCTCCCCCCGTCGGTAGGGGCGCGGACGGCAACGTCGGACACGGCTGGGACCGGGAGCGTCACGCCGGCTGCTCCGGAGGTCGAAGAACAGACGGTGGTGGTGGAAGGCCCGCTCTATCGGTACGCCTTCTCGAACATCGGGGCGCGCCTCGTGTCGGCGGAGTTGCCCCAGTTCCCGGCCCTGAACCGCGGCGGGGTGGTGAACCTGATCCCCGACGACGTGTCGGGCTATCTGGGGCAGCGTCTCCTGGTGGGCTCCGACACCGTGGACCTCACCCGGGTGCCGTTCGAGGTGGAGCCGGCGGAGGGGCTGGACGTGTCCGCGGGGAGCGGCCCGCAGACGCTCACCTTCGTCTACCAACACCCGTCGACGTCCTTCCGCTTCGAGCTGGAGTACGAGTTCCAGCCGGAGTCCTACCAGGTCGTCGCCAGGGGTCGCGTCACGGGGGTCGAGCGGCCGCTGCTGATCACGGACCTCGGGCAGGGACTCGCGTACGCAGAGGCCGACTCCGCCGGAGAGGCGCGTGCGATGGCCTACGTGGACAACCACGTCCAGGAAGGCATCCGCTCCACGGCGCTCAGCCGCGCGAAGCCCCTGGTCCAGGACGGGCCGTTTCTGTGGGCAGCCTTCAAGAGCAAATTCTTCGTGATGGCGCTCCTGGCCGGCGACACCGAAGCGGCGGAGGGTGCCCAGCCCGACTACCTGGGGGGGCTGATCGTGACCGAGAGCCCGCTCCCGGGTCGGGTACGGATGGCCGTCACGCAGACCATCCACGGGGACGGCTCCTTCGGCTACCGCCTCTTCATGGGACCGCAGGAATACGCACGACTGTCCTCGCTCGGCGAGGACATGCAGGAGGTGAATCCCTACGGCTGGAAGTTCTTCCGCCCGATCGTGCGCCCGTTCGTATCGATCGTCATCGCGATCCTGACGTTCCTGCACAACCAGCTCCACGTCGGCTACGGATGGGTCCTGATCCTGTTCGGGGTGCTGATGCGCGTGGTGCTCTGGCCGCTGAACCAGAAGGCGATGCGCTCGCAGCTGAAGAACATGGCCGTGCAGCCGCTGGTGCAGGAGATCCAGGCGAAGTACAAGGAAAACCCGGAGCGGCTCCAGAAGGAGATGATGAAGCTGTACAAGGAGCATGGCTTCAACCCACTCGGTGGGTGTCTGCCCATGCTCCTTCCCTGGCCCGTGCTGATCGCGCTGTTCTTCGTGTTCCAGAACACGATCGAACTGCGCGGCGTGCCCTTCCTCTGGCTCCCCGACCTGTCGGCACCGGACCCGCTCTACATCCTGCCGGTGTTCATGGCGCTGTCGATGTTCCTGATGCAGTGGGTGACGATGCGCTCGTTGCCCCAGCAGCAGAGCGGTCAGATGAAGATGATGATGTACTTCATGCCGGTCATGATGCTGTTCATCTTCTTCCGGCTGGCCAGCGGCCTGAACCTGTACTACGCGACCGCGAACATCGCGACGATCCCGCAGCAGATCTGGATCGCCAACGAGAGGAAGAAGATGCGCGTGGGCGGGCCGCCGCCCGCGAAGTGACGCCGGCCCGCAGGTGAGCGTCGAGGTCGACACGATCGCGGCGCTGGCCACGACGGCCGGTTCCGGCGCCCTCGCGGTGGTGCGCCTGTCCGGCCCGGCGGCCCACGACATCCTGCGGAGACTGTCGCCGTCCGGGAAAGAAGCGCCCCCGGCGCGCGTTGCCACGCTCGTGGAGTTGCACGATCCCGTGAGCAGAGGACCGCTGGACCGCGCGGTCGTGTTGCGCTACGAGGCGGGGGCGAGCTTCACGGGCGAGCCGGCGGTGGAGATCTCGTGCCACGGCGGATGGCTGGTGCCGGCCCTGGTGCTCGACGCGTGTCTGGCCGCCGGCGCGCGCCGGGCCGAGCCGGGGGAATTCACCCGTCGAGCCTACCTGAACGGCAAGCTCGATCTCGTTCAGGCGGAAGCCGTCGCCGACCTGGTCGAGGCACGGAGCGGGGCGCTGCATCGCGCCGCGCTCGCCCAGCTGGAGCGTGGCCTTTCCGATCGGGTGCAGGAGCTCCGGAAGGAGCTCCTGCGGATCGAGGCCCTGCTCGCCCACCACCTGGACTTCCCGGAGGAGGATGACGCGCCCACGTCCCTGGATGCCGTCCAGGACGTGGCCTCCCGCATCGTCGATCGGGTGGATCGGCTGATCGCGACCGCCCCGGAAGGCGAGCTTCTGCGGAAAGGTGCCGAGGTGGTGCTGGCCGGACGGCCGAACGTGGGGAAGTCGTCGCTGTACAACGCGCTTCTGGGTGAGGAGCGGGCGATCGTGACCGAGGTCCCGGGCACGACGCGGGACGCGCTCCAGGCGGACGTGCAGCTCGGGGGATACCCATTCAGGCTCGTGGACACGGCCGGCCTGCGGGAGACCGACGACCAGGTGGAGCGGCTCGGTGTGGAGGTCGCGCGTCGTCATCTGGGGCGTGCCGACGTGGTGCTGCTTTGCGTCGAGAGCGGCGGTGGCCCCGGGGAGGCCGAGCGCTCTTTCCTGAGGGGGCTGGGTCCGGTGCCCGTGGTGCTGGTGTACACCAAGTGCGATCTGGATCCGCACGAGCGCCCGGAGGAGGGCACGTCCGTGCCCGGCGTGGCCGCGAAGGTGAGGCTCTCCGTGGTGAGCGGCGAGGGGCTGGAGGCACTTCGGAGCGTCCTGCCCCGTCTCGTGTATTCGGGGCTCGTGGAGCTGGGGCCGGAGGCACCTGTGCTGACGCGGCGCAGGCACGCGCGCGCGCTCGCGGCCGCCAGGGAGGCCGTGGACGCTTTCCGGTCCGCGCTGCAGGAAGGAGTCCCGCCGGAGATGGCGGGTACCCATCTGCGGTCGGCGGAAACCGCCCTGGAGGAGTTGCTCGGCGTGATATCGGTCGAGGACGTCCTGGACGCGGTGTTCGGAGAGTTCTGCATCGGGAAGTGAGCCACATGGACGCAGCACGACAGGTCGAGCGACGGGGCTATCGGGTCCGCGGACGGGTTCAGGGCGTCGGATTCCGGTGGTGGGCACAGCACACCGGCCGGCGGCTCGGGCTGGGCGGCCACGTGCGCAACCTTCCGGACGGGTCGGTCGAGGTCCACGCGGCGGGCGCCCGGGAGGCGTTGGAGGCGCTGGAGCGCGCCCTGTACGAGGGCCCTCCGGCCGCCGTGGTCGACTCGGTGGAGTCGATCGCGGGGGACGCCCGTACGCCGTTGCACGAGTTCCAGATGGAGCGATGGTGAGCGCGCATAAGAGGCGCGGCCCAAGCTGCGGGCGGAGACGGGGGCCGTGAGGCTGCGGTACGACGTGGTGGTGGTCGGAGGCGGGCACGCGGGTACGGAGGCGGCCGCGGCGGCTGCGAGGGCCGGCGTCCGCACGTTGCTGATCACGCCGGACCTGGCACGCCTCGGCCAGATGAGCTGCAACCCGGCCATCGGGGGCGTGGCGAAGGGTGTGGTGGCCCGGGAGGTGGATGCTCTCGGCGGCGTCATGGGCCGAGCCACGGACGCCGCGCGCATCCAGTTCCGGATGCTGAACCGGTCGAAGGGCCCGGCCGTGTGGGGGCCGCGCGCGCAGTGCGACCGGTCGCTCTATCCGGTGGCCGTGCGTCGGATTCTGGACGAGCTGCCGCAGTTGGATCTCTTTCAGGAAGCTGTGACGGATCTGGTAGTGGAGGACCGGAAGGTCTGCGGCGTTCGTACGCGCGGGGGCGTCGAGGTGCAGGCGGAGGCGGTGATCGTCACGACCGGCACGTTCCTGCGCGGCCGCATCCACGTCGGAGGTGAGGCGGGGGTCGGAGCGGGCCGGGCGGGAGAGGCCCCCTCCGTGGAGCTGGCGGAAGGACTGGAAGGACTCGGGCTCGAGGTCGCCCGGTTCAAGACCGGGACGCCGCCGAGGGTGGACGGCCGGAGCGTTGACTTCGCGGCGCTCGAGCGGCAGGACGGGGACGACGGGGAGTTCCGCTTCGCGAACTACGTCAGGGAGCCGATCCCGGAGCAACGGCCGTGCTGGATCACGTGGGCGGGTGAGGAGCTCAAGCGCATCGTGGGCGCCAACCTGCGACGCAGCGCTCTCTACGGTGGCCACATCTCCGGTCGGGGGCCGAGATACTGCCCATCCATCGAGGACAAGGTCGTGCGTTTTCCCAATGCCCCGCGACACCAGGTCTTCCTCGAGCCGGAGGGGTTGGACACGACCGAGCTGTACGTCAACGGGTTGTCCACCTCACTCCCCGCGGAGGTGCAGCTCGCTTTCCTGCGCACCCTTCCGGGCATGGCGGACGTACGGATGACCCGCACCGGCTACGCGATAGAGTACGACTACTTCCCGCCGCATCAACTCCGGCATACCCTCGAGCTGAAGGACGTGCCGGGTCTCTTCTTCGCGGGACAGATCAACGGCACGACCGGGTACGAGGAGGCGGCCGGACAGGGGGTCGTGGCGGGCATCAACGCGGCGCTCCGGGTCCGCCACGAGGAGCCGTTCGTGCTCGAGCGCGACCAGGGCTACATAGGCGTGCTGGTCGACGACCTGGTCACACGCGGCGTGGACGAGCCCTATCGCCTCTTCACCTCGCGCGCGGAGTTCCGACTGCTTCTACGCCAGGACAACACGCACCGACGCCTCGGGACGCTGGCGCGGGATCGGGGGCTCCTCACGGCGGAGCAGGGTCGGGCGCTCGCGGAGCGCCTCGTCGCGGAGGAGCGCGTCTTCCTCTGGTTCCGGGACACGACGCTCCAACCGGAGGCCGTCGGACCCGCACTCGCAGCTTCAGGGACGGGCGGGATCGGGGAGCCCACCCGCGCCCTTGAGTTGCTGCGGCGACCTGGCGTGGGGGCGGCGGATCTCCTGGAGGCAGGGGGCGAGAGCGCCGAACGGACCTCGACGGACGTGCTGGCGGCCGTCGAAATCGAGCTGAAGTACGAGGGGTACGTGGCGCGTGAGAGGGTGAGGGCGCGCAAGCTGCGGGAGCAAGCTAAATTCAAATTGAGCAATGACTTACCATACAGTACCTTCGTGACGGTGTCCTTCGAGGCGAGGGAGAAGCTCCAGCGTGTGCGCCCCGAGTCACTGGCCCAGGCGGGTCGGATTCCGGGCGTGTCTCCCGCCGACCTCCAGAACCTGATTCTGGAAGTGCGAAGGCTGCGGGCGGGCAGGTCGGACACCGAGGGAGCCTGAAGCCAGGCCTCCCGTCGAGGGAGGCTCGCCGTATCTCCGAGACGAGGTGGGATCGTGCCGATTCGACGGACGCTTCGGACGGATGTTCCACGTGAAACAACGCCCACCTCGGCCCGGGCCCATCGTTCGATGTTCCACGTGGAACATCGAGGAATCGCTACTTTCGCTCCAGCTCGATGTGGGCGGTCGCCGCTTCCGCGGTCCCGTCGAAGTTGAAGTCGAACTCCGTGTCCCCATCCAGGACGAGGTGGTTCGCGTCCGGGAAGGCATAGGTCGACGTGGCGTCGGGCTCGTTGGGCGGAACCTCCGGACGGAGGGTGATCGTGCTTCCGGAGACCGTGACCTGGCCGATCTGCGTCGAAGCCTGACCCGCGAAGATGAGAATCGCGGTGTACTGGCCGGACGGCTGGACGTTGATGGTGAAGGAAGCCCCGAAGTCGCTGATGAGGTCAGGATGGATGTCCGGGTTCGCCACGGAGCTCAGGACCATCGCCGTCGCGCTCCAGTCACCCACGAAGGGTGCCACCGAGAGATCCGGGGTGACCGTATCGCTGCTGCCTCCGCACGCCGCGAGCCCGAGCGCCGTCACCCACGCGCCGAAGATCGTCGCCTTCCACCCGTGCAACCGCCGCACACCGTTCATCGCACCCCCCGTTGCCGTCGGGCGGGGTCTCCCCGCCGGTGGATTCGCCTGGACGAGCAGAACATCCCGCGATCCTGGAACAGCGTCAAGACTGCTTCGCTTTACGCCGCGCCGGTGGTGGGCGTATTATTGACCCCCCCTCCGAAAGTCCTTTCGGGACCCCAGAAGAGAACTCCATGTCCCGTGTCATCGCCATCGCCAACCAAAAGGGCGGAGTAGGTAAGACCACGACTGCCATCAACCTCGGCGCCTCCTTGGCGGTGGCCGAGAAGCGAACGCTCGTGGTGGACATCGACCCGCAGGGGAACGCGACGAGCGGCCTGGGCGTGGAGCAACGGGAATCGCTCACGACCATCTACGACGTGCTCGTCGGGGATCGGGGCGCCACGGACGCGGTGATGCCGGAGATCCACTTTCCCTTCCTCGATCTCATCCCCTCGACGCGGGACCTGGTGGGTGCCGAGATCGAGCTGGTCGGGGTGCCCCACCGTGAACGGGTCCTCCGGCAGGCGCTGGAGGGCCTGCGCGAACGCTACGACTACGTTCTGGTCGATTGCCCGCCGTCGTTGGGTCTTCTGACGCTCAACACGCTCACGGCGGCCGATTCGGTCCTGATCCCCATCCAGTGCGAGTTCTACGCCTTGGAGGGCCTGAGCCAGCTGCTGAACACGATCCGGTTGGTGCAACGGGGGCTCAACCCGGCGCTCGACATCGAAGGTGTCCTTCTGACGATGTTCGATCGGCGCCTGAACCTCTCCAGGCAGGTCGCCGCGGAGGCTCGGGAGTACTTCGGAAACAAGGTCTACCGGACGGCGATTCCCCGGAATGTCCGCCTCGCGGAAGCCCCGAGCTTCGGCCAACCCATCGTCTTGTACGACGTGATCTCCCAGGGCGCTCAGGCGTACCTCGCGCTCGCCAAGGAGGTCCTGTCCCGCCGCGTCCCGCAGGCGACAGACCGCCCCGGGAGCGTGCGATGAGCCGCCGGGACCGTCTCGGCAAGGGCCTCGGCGCCCTCCTGGGGCAGTACCTGGAACCCGACGCCGAGGATGCGGAGATCCGCAGGGTGAGCCTGGCCGCGATCGTACCGAACCCCCTTCAGCCGCGGCGCACGTTCACTGACGGCGAACTGGGCGAGCTTGCCGAATCGATCCGCGAAAACGGCCTTCTGCAGCCGCTCGTGGTCCGCCCGGCCCCCGGCGCCACCGATCGGTTCGAGCTGGTAGCGGGGGAGAGGCGCTTCCGGGCGATCGCCAAGCTCGGATGGGACGACGTTCCGGTTCTCGTGCGGGACGCTTCGGACGAGACGTTGCTGGTGCTGGCCCTCGTAGAGAACCTCCAGCGCGAAGCCCTGAACCCTCTGGAGGAGGCGGAGGGCTACAAGTCGCTCGCCGACCGATTCTCCATGACGCAGGCGGAGATCGCTCGTGCCGTGGGGAAGGACCGGTCGACGGTGGCCAATATCCTCAGGCTGCTGAACCTACCGCCCTCGGTGCGAAAATTGCTGGAGTCCGGGGAGCTCAGCATGGGACACGCCCGCGCTCTCCTGGCGGTGCACGACCCGGTCAAGGCAGGGGAGCTGGCCCGGAAGGCCGCCCGTGAAGGGTGGAACGTGCGCGAGGTGGAGCGCAGGAGCGGTGAGGCGTCGGCACAAACGGTCCGGAGAAAGAAGACGGAGGCGGCGCGGGACCCGGTGGTGCTCGCGCTCGAGGAGGCCCTGCGGGAATC
>Ga0307423_1000706_pt1 | contig 22210 bp, 21 predicted proteins | sample SalMarWE160310MG_FD_202154 | JGI IMG/M metagenome (GOLD analysis project Ga0307423, IMG submission 202154) | Salt marsh sediment microbial communities from the Plum Island Ecosystem LTER, Massachusetts, United States - WE1603-10 | ecosystem: Environmental > Aquatic > Marine > Intertidal zone >...
GAAAATAAAACATAGATGGATACTAGCCAGTTCAACTACCGAATATACGCGGTGGGATGCGTAAATGAGTGACAAAGTAATAGCTAAATCGGTGCCAATTCTCAGAAAGAACCTCGACCTTACAGAGGCTGAGGTAAAAGTAATCGTGCCAATCTTTCTGGGAGGCAATATGACCGCAGGCGGCGTGTCTCTTCTTTCTGGAGAGAAGCTGTCCTCGGTAAAAAGAAACCTTGGCAGGCTTGTTGAAAAAGGCTTGATCAAGGAGATTGATGGGATAGTACCTGTTTACAGGGCTGTACCTCCAAGTCTAGGATTAACCGATCAATTGACCGAAGCAATCGGTGCTGTTGAAGGGTTATCTAGTGATTCAGGGAAATTATTTACTTCTCGACTGAAAGAGATTGATGTTGTTGTTGATGAGGTTAATGAATCTCAATCAGCTGCCGAGAATAAAATTAGAACCTCCCTTTCTTCCTACGAAGAACAGATTCTGGATCTTGTTAAAATTCAGGTGGGTCTGGTAGCTGCAGCATCTACAGGTGCTATGACAAGTTTCTCAACTGAGGTTGAAGAAGCTATGAATGGCCTTGATACAATATTAGATGACAATCTTGGCATCAAGATGAGTGAGCTTCAGGCGGAAATAGATAAAGCTCAGTTGGCTCTGGAAAAAGATCTGAAGAAGTTGGTGAGAGAATTTGATAGATGGATGAAATTAGAACGAAAGGATACAATCACCACAGTTACTGAATTTGAACTTAGGTCCAAGAGTCTTGTAGATACTGCTAAGAAAGCCATTACTGGTGCACTATCGAAATCCACGGAATCAATACAGAGTCTTGCACGAAATCTCTCTGGAACATTGACTTCCATGGCATCAAATGCATCTGATACAGGTCTTGCAATATTGAATGGTGTATCTACTGAAATAACACAGTTCCTCAATAATCTCGACGGAGAACTTGCACGGGCATATCTTACTGGTCAAGAATCCCTTAAAGATGTCGTCACTCAATCACGCGAGTTATCAAAAGACTATGGAGAACTTGCTAAGAATAAAATTAACAATGCTGTGGAAATCACGTCATCTGTAGGGGATATTGTAGATGAATGGCAGGTGGAAGTTTCGAGTTTTATGGATGTTGCATCCCAATCCATCAATTCCCAACTTGATCAAGTTTCTAATACTGGTTCCAAGTATCTGGAAGTAGTCAAGAATTCGCTCACTTCTCATATTGATCGTGTCAATGAATCACTGAACGAGGAATATAGTTCTCTTTTGACTCTTGCATCTTCTATCGGTTCTGAGTGTGAAACAGTCCTTGGAGATACTCGTACAATGATTCTTGAGCTTCTGAATGAGCAGAACGATAGTGAGATGTCATCATGCGCTGCTACAACTCAGCAGCTTCATACTGCTTTGGATAAATGGGTTAAATCCACAGTTTCAGATATTGAAATAAAACTTGCCGGAGCATCTGCAGATATATCAACCATTTTGAACACAGAAACATCTGAACTGAATACAATATCTGTTGCCATGAATAGTCGTTTGAAATCTGCTTTTCAATCAGTGATTAACTCAACATCTACAAAGAACGATACGATGATAGCATCTGTCAAGAAAACAGCTCATGATTTTGAAAGAGACGTAGGGATTGAAATTGACGAACTAGTTACAAACTTCACAACTACAACAGAGAAACAAGTACGCGAATCGAAAGAGCTCTACGAAAGTCTACGCGATAAATTAGACACAAGAATGACTAAGAGTGTGTCAACTATTAATGCCCAAGCAGATAGAATTCAGAAGGAAATTGGATCATCTATAACTGAGCAGATGGAACGTATTGAACAACACAGTCAAGGAATTCATAATGAATTTCATACTCGTATAGAGGATATGACTTCACAGTTTATGACAATGGTTCAAGGACTTGAAGTGACATTCAATGGACTTCTTTCAAGTCAGACCATTGAAGCTCGTGACATCATTTCATCTGCTTACACAGAATTCAAAATGTCCCTGAAAAATGAGGTGATGGGTCTCAAAGAGGATTCTTTGAAAGTTCAACAAGAATATTCCACTGAACTAACTCTCAAGATAGATGAGGTGGCATCTTCTGTTGCTACTGCAAAGAGGGTCCTTGAGGAGCTTTCCGTCCATAAGAGGACTGAGATTTCTGAAAGCATGGCAAAGACTCTTAGTGATTTGGAAAACGCAGTGAAAAGTACCGAGCAAAATCTACATGACCTCGAATCAGGCATTGTTAAACAATTTATTGAAAACATGGAACAGGTGTCGCAAGAGTTCGGTACTACAGTTGATGGAGCCCGTGACAGTATCTCTGAACGACTAGACTCTATTCGTGCATCTACAGAAGCTGCCCTTGACAAAAGTTCGAGCGAAGCAAAGATAGTAGCTGACGGTTTCATTTCAGAACAGAAAGATCACAAGCAACGTGCATTGGCAAATACAAGTAAGAAGATAAATCGGCTAGCCACTAAGAGAGTAAAAGATTCTGCTGTAAGTATAGAAGCGTTTCAGGCATCTGTGGCAGAAGATCAAACCAGTAGCATGAAAGAGCGAAGTTCAGCGAAGGAGGAGGTATTAGCCAATCTTGAAAAACGTCGATCCGAGGTAGCAAATGCTTTTGATGCAGCTCAAGTTTGGGTAGACTCCACTCAATCCAATATGGCAACATCCCTCGATACGCATGGAAACAAACTGAAAAACGAACTCATTCTCATGCAGAAAGGTTTGCAAAAAGCTGCATCTGATGCATCCCTAGAAATACAGGAGCATGGTGATGAATACGTTGACCAGTTCCAAGAAATTACCCTTGCGCTATTCCAGAATATCGAGTTAATTGTGACTGACAGACTGAATGATTTTGGTGATAGCGCCTCAACTTCACTAACAAAGAGCAATGATGCCTTTACAAATATTCCAACACAAATGGAAGAAGAGCTTTCGAAGATGGAGGATGAGGTAACAGAAAAGACAGCTCATGAATACAGCCAAATCATAGAAGGCCTTTCTGGAACTTTCACTGAAACAGTCAGGGCGGCTGAGGTGGGAACAGAAGAACTCAGATCTCTTGTTGATACAACTGCAAATAAAATGACTGAGAAAAGAGATGAAGTGATTGAAATTGTCACAAAGAACGTGGACTTGGCAAATCAACATGCATCTCGTAAATTTGAATCAATTGGTTTAGAACTGAAGACCAAATTGAGTTCTGAATCTTCGCGAGTTGTTGAAAATGCTAGTACAAACTACACTGTTAAGAATCTTGAAATAACTGATTCAGTCACCAAAGCTACTAACACAAGTAACGAAAAAACCTCCACTTTAAAGCAGGTTCGAAATGAAGCTCTGGCATCGTTTAGTGAACAAGGTGATAGAACACTTCGTCGTTGGTCCGCTGATCAGAGAGATCAGATGAATTCGTTAATGGCAAAAATTCAGGAAACAATCAGTGGAGTGGCTAATTCAACCCAAGAAACGATTGACGTTCTCTCTGCAATACATGAGATTGGTGATACTATGCTTGCTGGACCATCCGATCGGACATGGTATATATCTGGTAATGATGAAGCATGTGCTCATATTATCGATATGGCAACAAGAGCAGAGGACTCTGTCATTATATCTGTGACCAACTCCTCATGCATCGACTTCAAAAAACTTGCTAAGGTCAAAAAACCAAAACGTAGAGTATTGGTCCTCCCTGAAGTTGATGATCAAGAAGCAAATCTTGAATTATTGGATGGATGGCGAGTCTGGCAGACCAAGACTCCAATGTTATTGTCAGTAATAGATGATAAGGAGATTCTAGTTGGAGGCGCTTCCGAAACTGATGCATTAATTGCTATTGTTTCAGAGGATAAGTCGTATCTTCAGCTCTATCATGATATCCTAGGTCCTCGCTTAGTTAACGGGAGACTGGTTTCGTAATACTGATTGCATAGATGATGGCATCCTCCGTTTCATAATAACCAACTCTTCGATCGACAGCCATCATCCCTGCATTCTCATAAAGATGTCTTGCCCAGTGATTACTCTCTCGAACCTCAAGTTCACAAGTTTCTATTCCAGCCAGTTTCATGGAAGACAAGGAGTGATTCAATAATCTCTGGCCTTTTCCTTTTCTTCTACATTCAACATGAACTGCAAGGTTCAGTATATGTCCATGATTGTCTTCTTCATACTCTTCCCAAACAACATACCCGCTGACAGATCCCTTTTTTCCCATTACATCCATAATGACAACCGAATTATCATCTACAGGGAATCTGCCACTGTTTAAAGCAAGTTGAAAGAAAATACTGTCATCCCATGGACTAGGAAAACTGTTTTTTTCTATCTCTATTACTCTATCCAAATCATCCAAATGAATCGAACGGATATTAGATTGGTTCATCATTTAGACTCTCCTTGCGAATAATCATTGATTTAATGTTTTATCGTGATCAACTGGATTACCACAGCTCGAACAATATTCTGCATCTATTGGAAGAGGTTTAGAACAATAGATACATTTGACTCCAACTTGGATATACTGTTTTGCAATCTCATCGTCGTGTTGGGACTCTATTTGACTGAAGTATGTGATTGCTGACCACATCATGAGTACACAGATGAAAAAAGCTAATGCCATTAGGAGAATCATAGTAGTAACATCGGATGTTCCAACGAAGAAGAATGGAAAGAAAAAGAATGTACTAGTTCCTATGCCACTACTACTGCTAATCACTAAGAGAATTATTCCAGCAATAATGACCAGGATTCCCACAAATAGGAAATTCTGAGACGTTTTCACATGTGATTCCTCAACGAGGTTATACTACATCATACCGCGGCTCTTCATCTGTTCAATAATCTGATTATACTTTTCATCGTCGCTGATCATATCGTTGACTTGGGATTCAAGAGAGTGCGAACCTGGAATGAGGTAGACTTTCACATTGTTCTCTGGGTAAACTGCTTCTAATCTGTGACGAATCAATACTCCAATCAATCCTCCCATAGGACAATATGGAACTGTGGGTTTGAATTGAACCTTGATTGTATCTCCCTCAACCTCGATATAATCCTGAGTCACGATTGACATCTGAGGGTCTGTAATCGAAATTGGATGTTCGGGATCCATTACTGGTTCCAATGCTTTGAATACTTCAATTACGGTTGCCATTTTTTTCTCCAAAATTGCCCCCACTATAACTCCTTAATAATTTATGGAACTTACACCATATTTTCATTCTTAAGATAAAATATGGCTATGGGCACAAGTTATATCTGTGAATGGTGCTGGTTGTATCCGCCATTAGCTATTCTAATGCACGCTATTGCGAGAATATAATTAGGGGGTATCAAGAATTACACCTGCTAAGGAGACACTCACTAAGAAACGAAGCAAGTATCTATTCAAGATAACTGTGGTTGGTCCAGATGATAAGCTGCTTGAAGGAGTACTTTCAACTTTTGATGACCCCGTAGTCGCTGTAGATGGAATCCGAATTGGGTCCACAGAACTCGATACCGACACGTCTGAGATTCGTGCTGTCTTCATGAGTCCCAAACATTCTGCTCTTGATATTCTTCTCACTTTGACATACACAGGTGCTAGTGCAGTGATAATTGTCTGCAAGGATATGGACCCAGAGATTGAATCTATCTATCGAAATGAAATTCGAGAGAATCTCGGTACTGGAACTCCAACGCGAGTTGTACAAGTCAGTCTTCCTCTTGATGACTTCAAGAAAAACGAGATACATCATGTTTTTGATGAGGTTATAGAAGAAATTCTTGAGAAAAAGACAAAGATAACGACAGAGACTCCAAAGAAAGAATCGTCGAAGAAGAAACCTGCAAAGAAAAAGGTTCCAAAGAAGAAATCCGCGAAGAAAGCGACGAAAAGCAAGTAGCATGTAACACCTGCGTAATCACAAGCCTTTTCTCGATTCCAGCGCCTTCACAACATAGGTGTCAACAGTGAGCTCTGAAGATGGTAATGGTAGAACTGATGAATACTGGATGGGCGTAAGAGACGCACTGAGAATGGTTGATAGTTTCCATAAGTGGTCAAAAAGAAATCCAGTTCGTGCAAAAAGCTTGGAGGATTTCATTCATGATGGACTTATCGCTGCTGCAAAAAGATGTGAATCCTGCTTAAGTGATAAGCTGGGGCTTAGTTTTATTGAAGATGAAACTGAAGACGAGGATATCACCGTAGAAGATGCAGTTGAACTCGAAGACGAACGGGATGATGATGAGAATGAAATCATCTCAGAAGAGTCCAGAGAAATTGATGATACATTTGAAGAACCGGAATCAGCCCCCTCGTCTGAGGAACCAATCAGTCATGTTGAACCTGACACCAGTATTCCATTTGAAGTTCCAGATGAATCTGCGATATCATTAGATAATGTCGAGAGAAAAGAAGATGAACTAATGGAAGATCTATCGATAGAAGGACCTCCACGCGAATTTTCAACTGATTTTGATTTGATAGAGCCAACTACTTTGATTGTTGATGAAACATCTATTCCTGAAGCACCTACTATGATAGAAACAGACCCTGAACCAGAAGAAGCTCTGGATGAAGAAATCGAAACAGACCCTGAATCGGAGTCCGAAGAACTACCGGACAGACCATCATTCACTTGGTCTGAATATGAGAAAGCTGTGACACCTTCTTCTGAATCTGAGCCTCTTGATTCGGACGTGGATATTATGACCTCTGAAGATGAAGGAGTATCTGATGAAATGGACGACGAAGTTACTGAAAAACCCCCAGAACCTCCAAAAGTATGGAGTCCTTATGATGAACCTTCAATTGAAGAAGAAGAATCTGAGATTGAAACTGGGTCAGATATTGATGAATCCAAACTTGAAGTAGCGGGAGAAGATGAACCAGTAATTTCTGAACCTCCACCTCCTCCACCCCCACCAGAAAGTGAAGAGGATGAGGAAGAACGCAAGCGAAGAGCAAGACGCTTATTTTTTGGCGCTTAAGCGATATCATTAAGAATTAATTCATAGAGTCGTATCGCATCATCTGCAGTATCGACTCCTTTTACTATTGCACTCCCAGTTGCCATTAGGGTGATTTTTTCTCCTTTTGCCAGTGTCACTAGAATCGCTCTACTTGTAGTCTTTACTGAATATGACTGGTCGAGTCTCTGAGCCAATTTTTTCAGGTCGAGACTCTCAATCTTCGGCGGAGATATGTTGTAACCTTGTGAACATAATTGGGTGACCACAATCTTGTTTTCCTTAGCAATAGCTGATTGTCCCAATTTCGAGCAAACTGGACAATCTTCTGACTTTCCAATGTCAAAGAAATCAAAGGTAAGAGAACCTGAATCAATGGTCATGAGTCGATTTCCGAGTGTGGGCTCTCTTCCCGTGGCAAGTTTTATTGCTTCATTCACTTCAACTGCTGCAGCAAGTGAGAGTAAGGTAGGAGTTACTCCGACCTGTGAACAAGTATTTTCTGGATTGTCTTCTGCACCTCCCATCACACAGTTTAGACATCCAGTCTTACCTGGTACAAAGGTCGATAGGTTGGCATAGTATTCAACAGCGCCAGCAAAGATGTACGGTATTCCCAGTTTTTGACTCGCTCTGTTGACTGCTCTTCTGGCTTTGAAGGAATCGAGACCATCCAGAATGATATCAGTTCCCCTTAGAAGATCTATTGCATTATCTTCTCGAATTGACACACATAACTGGTCAAACTCGACATTTGGATTCATCATCTTCAGATTTGTTGATGCAGCTTCAACTTTGGGTTCTCCAATATCTTGAGTGTTGTAGATAGTCTGTCTTTGAATATTCGATAATTCCACTATGTCCCTATCAATGATTTTGATCTTACCAAACCCAATTGCTGTAAGTAATCTAAGGGCAGGGCTTCCGAGTCCACCAGCTCCCACAACTGTGACAGTGGTATCGATTATTGACTCCATATCATTCTCGCTGAAGTCTTTGAGAGCAAGCATTCGGGAGTATCTCTCCCTTTGACTGTCTGAGAGTTTCATCTTTAAAATATTAAGTACAATCCGTTCACTTAAAGCCTTGGAAAGATGCTCATTAGAACTATGGAACATACATCTGAGATTTCAATAGGTCTTCGGAGAAACCCCAAAGAAGCTCTGATTGCGGCATTGTCTAGACTCACAACCTCTATAGTCATGCCTGAGAGTAGGTTTCAGATTCTAATCAAGCCATCAATCTATGATCCTACTCTAGTTGGTAATACTGAACCCGAATTAGTTCGAGCAATATCACGTACTTTTAGTAATCTAGGTAAAGTTTCGATAATTGAGAGTGATAATCCATTACGAACAACGAATGAGGCTTTTAAAAAAATGGGCTATACGAAACTAGTTACTGACAATGTAGAACTAGTTAATCTCTCTGAACTCCCTCGTCAAGAAGTGAAGATGCCCGGGTACCACTTTGATACTCTTGAGATGCCCACACTTCTAGTGAAACCAAATTTCCTTGTGAATGTACCAACCCTAAAAATAGAACCTGGAATATGCATTGTTGGCGGAGGAATCAAGAATCTTTTCGGTCTAATTCCTGAAACCGATAAACGCCTCTATCACTCCCACATTGATGATGTTCTGCTTGATATTCTGATATCATTCAGGCCACAGTTGACTATCATGGATCTCACGTCTTTGGTCATCGGAAATCGTGAGAATGGTATCACTAGAGATATTGGAGCTGTGATTGTAAGCACTGATCCAGTAGCGGTCGATGCATTCTGTTCTGATTTACTAGGAATTGATCCTGTGAAGGTTTCTTATTTGAAGCGGGCTTTCGATCTTGGCCTGGGTGAGATTCTAGTTGATCAAATGAAAATCAGCGGAACTGAAGATCAAAGAACGAAATTATTCGGCCTTTGCAGGATTTGACCAAACAGAAAGCATTTATCACTGTATATTGGGCTCCCCATTTGCTTTCATGGGTGTAATACTCGTGCAGGCACCCCTCTGAAGGTGCCATACATGGACTGGACTTCTCATACAATGGAACGTATCCCGGAATCGGGAACCCTGAAAATGTTTGATTTAGCCAACCGACTGGAGAAGGAAGGGAAGAAGATTTACCACTTTGAAGTTGGTCAACCTGATTTTCCAACTCCTGACAATGTCATTGATGCAGGTATTGAAGCTCTTAAACAGGGCTTTACAAGGTACACTCCTGCTCGTGGGATACCCCCACTACTTGATGCTATTGAAGGGTCATACAAAATGCGTGGTATAGATTTTGATGGGTCAAAGAATGTGATTGTTACACCAGGTGCAAAAATGGCATTATTCGCAGGTTTCATGTCTACTATTGATGCTGGAGATGATGTTCTACTTCTCGCACCTGCATGGCCCACGTATCGTGTTATGATTCGCGCATTAAATGCAAAACCTAATGATGTACCGACAAACGGCAATTACGAAATTGATGAAGAGGTATTGAAGCATAAAATCTCTCGCACAGTATCAGCCCTTGTTATTAATACACCCAATAATCCTACTGGTGGTGTTCTCTCCACGGAAAACATGAAACTGATTTTTGACCTTGCTGAGGACAATGATTTTGTTGTTTTTTCTGATGAAATCTATGAGACCCTTGTCTATGATGGATTCAAGCAAACTTCAATGCTTGAAATTGACCCAGCAATGGAACACACCCTTGTGATTAATGGATTCTCCAAATCCTATGCAATGACTGGTTGGCGACTTGGCTATGCAATCGGAAATGAAGAAATAATATCCAATATGGCTCGTATACAGCAAAATACAACCTCTTGCGCTGCATCTTTCACTCAATATGCTGGGGCAAAAGCTCTTACAGGTGATCAGAGCTCTATTGAAAGAATGGTCAATGCGTATCAGAAAAGACGTGATGTAATTACTAAACTTTTCAATTTGATTGAAGGTATTGATTGCCTGAATCCGAAAGGTGCCTTCTACGTATTTCCGAATTTTGCTGAGTATGGATTAAGTAGTGCAACACTTGCTGAATTATTCCTCAAGAAAATCGGCATATGCTCCTCTCCCGGTGGTGTATTTGGAAACAAATATGATAGTTACTTGAGATTTTCATACTCAACATCACTTGAGGATATTGAAGAAGGTATGAAATTACTTGCAGAGTTCCTACCTACTATTAGATAAAGGAAGACTACCTTGGGATGCAAGTGCAGGGTGAACCAGTTTGAACCCGTATGAACAAGGAATGAACTCTGAAAATGGGATGCTACCACATTTCGAATGTACTAAATGTGGTGCATGTTGCCGCGATGAATCTCTACTAGTAACGGTGACAGGTAGTGATATTGTAAAGATAGCGGCAGTCCTTGGAATAGGTCCGAATGACATACTCAAAGCTTTAGATTTCTATATCGTTACTGATGGCGTACAAATCCCTGTGGGCCTTGAGAAAATTTCTTCGGTTGCAACAGAACATGGTCTCGCATTCATGGCACTCAAGAAAATGGAGAATGGGGATTGCGTATTCCTCAAAGATAATCTTTGCATGATCCATCCTGTTCGACCGTTGGTATGTAGATCCTTTCCATTTGTGTTCAATGATTCCAATGGTCAAAGAAGTTGGGGTTTAAGTGCAAAGAAAGAAATCTGCCCTGGGTTGGGAATCGGCCCTCAGGTTTCAGAGCCTGAGATTGAGGAATTAGCAGATAGAATTTTACCTGGAATGCAGATTTACAAGGAGTTTGCAGAGGAGTGGAATGAGGGGCAGACTTCTCCCACTGTACTTGAACTTCTTATAAAAATCCTATCTGACTCTAGATTTTACAGTTAGTCATTATGAATCAGTTACATCTTAGTGAGTATTTGAAGGATATTCCCAAAACTGTGTTCCACAGTTCTACTCTTTTCAGCATATTTTGCCAATAATGTCAATCGGTTATCTGCAGTTGCAATTTCTAGGAACTTTTTCGAATGAATCATTGTGTGAATTTCTTCATTCAGAGATAGAATCTCATCTGAAGTTCTTAGTATATACTGCAACATCTTAATGAGAAGAATAAAGTCATTGATATCTCGGAGCTGCAAGGTTTGACTGTAGAATTGGAATTCTAGTCTTGCCAAACGTACTCGTTTTTGTAAGAGGTCCTGTATCCAAAATTCTGAATTTTCTTCAACATATTTTTGCTTCAAATCAGACCAGTAGTGCTGTTGCTCCAATAGTTGAATGAGGTATTTCCGCAGGAATCCGAAATGATCGACATCAGCCTCGATATCTTCCTCAGTACCGATGGGTTCCATCATATCTCCCATTTGGCTATGTTTGAGTGCAATTTTTAGAGAAAACCGGTCTACGTATTTCTTTATCTCATCAGTCTTCTCCTTTTTAGTCATAATGTCCGCAAAAGTATCTCCTAATGTTAGGATGAACTTGTAAAGACATTCTGAGCATATCTCAGCACTAGCATTTGCTTCTTTTGTTGAGAGGAATTGCAATGCATCCTCAAGGTCGCCTCCTGGAACGTCCTTTCCATGAATCCTCAAAATCCATCCCTGAGAAATGCAGTACACCCTATTGTCAGGATAATTCACATAGATTGCTGCATAACAGATGTTTCCTTCGCCTGCCTGTTCATCAATCATGCTTTCTCTATCTGGACGGAATGAGAATATTGATGGATCAATCTCAATTGCTTCGATTTCTAGTACCTTGTCATCATTGACACAGAGATTTTCGTCTCCAAAGACCTTGAAACATGGACATCCACGTACCATCTTAATAGTAGAAGTTTCTTGCTCTTCAAGCATATTATTCAGCTCTGGCTTACTGAAATCATAAGTTTACATACATTAGGCACCTAGAATTAGAACAAGGACACATTTAGAACTTATCATCAACCCGTATGAGCACTGATTTCGCTGAGCACCTTAACAAGATTACTGAATTTATACTCGGTTTCTTTTCGTTTCTCTGAATGTTTTCGAAGCGAGTTTTGGAGGTCCTCACTCATTACCTTTCTCTCAAGAAGGTCATGAGTCTTCTCTCGTATCATATCACTTAGTTGGATTACCTTTTCAGAAACTCCGACCATGAATCGTAGAGTTCCCAGTGAGTCTGTTTCATCCATAGGGTCATTAAGTGACAATACTTGAAATAGGAAGATTGCTTCAAGCCTATGCAAGGCTCTATAATGATCTACCAGTTCTGTCAGCACTTTGTCGCCTTTCTTTTCTCTAAGTTTCAAAGTGAGCGATGCCCATTGAGTACGAATCTGATTTAGTTTCTTTATGTACAATCGAACATGCTGTTCATATTTCTCATCAGAATAGCTGTTTGCGGAATACCCACTCAATTCAGCAGCCATCTTAGTTGAAACGTCTCTCACATATGAAGCGACTAATTCCTCTCTTTCAGAATCAGTGAGGAATCCTTCTGAGGCTTCACCCAGGGTTCTTAGATATTTATACAAGCAGTCCGAACAAATTACTCCGTCTCTGTTCCTATCCGTAGTTGTAACAAATTGCAATGCGCTGTCAATCTCTGCAGTCTTTACATTCTTCTCGTTGATGACAATCTTCTGTCCTTGACTTATGCAGTAGCAAAATCCACCTTTTCTATCGAGGAACATCAACAGATAGCACATGCTCTCTTTGTCACTTTTGTACTCTACTAACTCTTCTGTAGTACTGAATTGTTCGAAGAATGAAGGATCTACAGAAATTGCATTGATTGGGACGACATCGTCATTGTTCAGGCAGACTTTTTCATCACCAAACTGACGATAACACGGGCACCCCTTGACCACACACGTATTGGACTGTTTTCCATTAGTGGATGGATTCAGTTTCAGTCCAGAGGCTTCATGCCCTATGATTAACACGCTCCTAGAGGTGAGTCTTCGACTACCTATACTCTTGATATCTACTATTAGGAATAGATATCAAGCTTTCTTTGATGGATACACTGTACTAGACCAGCGCGCCATCTATTGAGCAGCTCAACCTATTCTCTTTTCAATCAATCCTGCATGTTGATTTGATCTGAACCCACTGCAATTTATTTGACTAACCCCAGAGCTCTCTCTTCAAGAGGTCGCGAATTGCAATTCTGATCGCCTCTGACCTGTTGGGATAGAGGTTGTTTTCAACCAGACGTTCAAGTCCTTCGACATATTGCTCGGGGATATGCAAAGTTACTAGCTTCATATTTAGTAATCTCCTGATACTGTTCTGTGTCATACAAGAATATGGTTGTGAGTAATACTCGATCGGTATTGAAATCATTAAGTTGATATCGGTTCAGTGGTACTATTAGAGTAGGGTGAAATATGTGAGTGAATGGGAAGATAGACGAAAGCGTTCATGGGGATACTACGTTTGTCTTTTGTTGATTATGTGGCCACTTCTTATAATCCCCATACAATTCATTGTTACTCCTTATACCCTAACTGCTAATTCATTAGCATCATCATTCATGCTATTTGTTTTTTATGCAGGACTTGCAATAGGTTGCGGAGTAAGATATAGCTTCAGAGGTATAAACCCAGGATCGAGAAATGTCCTGAGTTCCATAGATGACCAATATCTTCAATCTACTGACTATGATAATCCTTACAAATCATAGGAAATCCGAATCACGTTTCAATCACTGCATTATCTAAAAAGGCCGTCAGGATAGAAGTTATATTCATCACATTTTGCTTTCCGACGTGTGACCAATTCTAGGTAGTGCGTATCGTGGACAGGCAAGCAAGTATTGACATACTCTTCAATCCTAATTCGATTGCTGTGATTGGAGCATCGACAACTCGCGGTAAACTCGGCAACGATGTAATGCGCAATCTCCTTGATAGTGGTTATCAAGGGCGAATCTATCCAATCAATCCCAATGCTGGTGAAATTCTCGGATTGAAAGCTTTTCGTTCTATAAAAGAAGTACCTGCAGATGTGGATGTAGCCGTGATTGTAATCCCTGCTAAATTCGTGTTGAAAACAGTTGAAGAGTGTGGTGCAAAAGGAGTGAAAGCTCTTGTCATTATCACTGCAGGTTTCAAAGAAATTGGTAAAGAAGGACAAGAAGCAGAAAAGAAACTCGTTGAGCTTGCTGAGAAATATGAAATGGTGATTCAAGGTCCAAACTGTCTGGGGATTACGAACACCTCTGCTCCTTACAATGCATCATTCTCTGCAGGGACCCCCGGGAAGGGAACAATTGCATTTGCATCCCAATCAGGGGCTTTGATGACCGGTATTCTAGATTGGAGTCTCATGGAGAAGATTGGATTCTCGAAATTCGTGAGCTTAGGTAACAAAGCTCATCTTGATGAAGCTGATTTCATTGAAGCCTTTGGCAGAGACCCTGATTCTACATTCCTGCTTCTGTACATTGAATCGGTAGTTAATGGTAAGAAGTTCATGGATGCTTGTAAAAAGGTGATTCCCCATAAACCAATTTTTATTGTCAAATCGGGAGTCAGCGTGGCAGGAGCCAGAGCAGCATCATCTCATACAGGATCTCTTGCTGGTAGCGATATGGCATATGATATTGCATTCAAACAGTGTGGAGTACGCCGTGCTCACGATATGGCGTCGCTATTCGATGTTGCAGCGGTCTTTGACGATATGAATCTCCCTTCTGGTAATCGAGTATCAATCATTACCAATGCTGGTGGCCCAGGGATATTGACAACTGACGCTTGTGAGTTTAGTGGTCTTGAGATTGCTCAATTCACATCTGAAACTTCAGAATATCTGAAGAAAAGCTTACCACCTGCAGCATCTGTAAACAATCCCATTGATGCTCTTGGAACTGCACAGCCTGAAGATTATGAACTCTGTATAGAAGCATCACTCAAAGATGAGAATGTTGATTCTGTTCTAGTTCTTCTCACACCTCAGGCAATGACAAAAGTGACTGATACTGCAAAGGTCATTGTAGATGCTCATAAAAAGCATCCCGAAAAACCATTAATTGCTGTATTCATGGGTGGGAATTCGATGGTCTATCCAAGAATCGTTCTTACCACTGGTGGCATTCCTGTCTTTGACTTTCCAGAACGTGCAGTACATGCGCTCAGTGAATTGTACAAGTACACAGTCAGTAGGGACCGTCTAAAAGACGAGGAGATTCCGAAGTTCAAAGCTGACCAGAAGAAAGTCGACAAAATTATTACAGATGTTCGTAAAGACAAGCGAAGAGTGCTCTTGGGAAGTGAAGCTCACGCAATAGCAGAAGCTTATGATATCCCAGTAGCTCGAATTCGGCTTGCTACAAATTCTGAAGAGGCAAAATTACTGGCTGAGGAACTTGGATATCCTATTGTTCTCAAGATTGCTAGTCCTGATATTATCCACAAGAGCGACATTGGTGGAATCAAAGTTGGATTAACCACGCCAGAAGAAATAGAGACCTATTTCAATCAGATTCTTGATAATGCCAAGAAAAACATGCCTGATGCTAAGATCTACGGAGTAGATGTACAAGAGATGGCTGAGAAAGGCAAAGAACTGATAATCGGTTGTTCAAGAGATGCTCAATTTGGCCCTCTCATTATGTTCGGAACTGGGGGAATTTACGTTAATTTTCTCAAAGACATATCATTTCGGTTAGCACCAATGACTCGAAGTGATGCATCAGAATTGATCATGGAAACAAAGATGGGCAAGCTCCTTAGTGGTGTCCGTGGAGAGGCTTCTAGTGACCTTGAAGCAATACAAGACACCATTCTTAAAATCAGTCAACTGGTTACCGACTTTGAAGAAATTGTAGAACTAGACATCAATCCAATCTTTGGCTATGAACTTGGCAAAGGTGTGTGTGCAGTAGATGTCAAGATAACAATCGGAGAATAACGTCAATCTCTATTAACTACAATAGATGTTGGGAAAGGGAGCAATCTCTGCTCCCAGTATAGAACAAATAAAACGCACATTTGCCGGGAGGAATACGTGCGTTCTAAATTGATGATATCTCATCTCCCATATGTCATCTTGTATAATAAAGCCAATACTGGGTTAATATTCAGGGTGTAATCAGAACAATACACGGAGCGCATTACAATATCGTTCAATCACATTACAAAGTAACTAAAAATGCTCCTCTCTCCTTTCAAGGTAATACATTTATGCAGGCTGTAAGTAATCGCTTGATACATTACCAATAATTAGAGGTGAACAAATGGCTTCAGATACTGAAAAGTCGGATGCTGCTGGTGAATCTCAAGATACCACTGCGACTGCAAAAGAATTGCAGTCATTAAGGTGGATTCGAGAACGACGCTCCATTAGGGAGTTCACTGGTGAGAAAATTCCTGACGAACATATTGAGATGATACTTGAAGCGGCACGACATGCTCCGAGTCCGGAGAACATGTTAATGATACGCTTCGTTGTAATTCGCGACGATCAAGAGATGAAGGTGTTCCTTGCAGATATTGCCCAAGAGATGGCGCAAACCGCTTTTGGTGGGGCTCCTTTTGAGCTTACAAGTGGTCGGAACTGGTTTATTGGAGATCCCTATAGGGCTGCTGTTTATGCCCGACTCAGGGATGGTGAACTATTCCGCTATCCAGAGAAGAGCGATGCAGTAATAATCGTCTGCGCAAGTGAAGCATGGCATGACGCAGGTTATCTGTATCCCAATGAACTATTCGGATCGGTGGTTTCAGGCATGGCAATCATGAATATGTGGTTGACAGCAACGGAACTTGGATACGGCTGTGGTTACGAGGCTCTTGTCTGTTCAGATCCACGACACGCAGAATTGATTCGTGATAAGCTTGGAATTCCCCCAATCTGGACTCCACTCACTGCATTCTGTATTGGAAAACGTGTGTCTCCACGAGCTCTAGGTCCTAGCAGACCACCACTTGAAGGTCTTATGTACGCGGAGCGATGGGGTAATACATACAAACGTATGGCATTCAAGGAGGACATATAGAATGGATGTTGAATTTAAAGGTGAAACCTTTGAGAATATGAAGAAACTTGCTGAAGAGGCTGGATTGACTCCCGAGGGTTTAATTGAAGTTGTAATGCAGCAGTTTGTTGATAACAAAGGCGCCCGAGTTTATACTGGGACATGGTCCAGTGGTGAGGTCACCGAAGACGGAGTAAAGGGATTCCGTTATGTTCCTCAATGGCCTTTCAGACCTGGCTTCAAAGAAGCCAGTGGCGAAGAGGTCAAAAAATGGCGGTCCGGAGGAAAGAAGTTCCGAAAACATCCTACTGGTGCGTGGCCGTTCTATCCTCATCTGAAAGAAGGTGACATCGAACATGAGTATTGGAACTCGAAGAAGATGTACCATCAGTCTTTAATTAATGACAGAAAGGGGCGTATTGTCCATCTCATGGATGGAGACAAATACGATGCATTTCTTGATGCAGTGAAGAAACGCAAGGGTAACTTCTGGACTACTGCTATCGAAGCAGTCATGGTTGAAGCAATCGATGACTGGATGGCAAAGGAGGAATAAAAATGTCACAACTACAACAATTTTTCGAGTTTCTCATGAGCAAGGTCAAGGAGAAAGAAGATCTTCAAGAAACTGTCAAGAAATGGGTAGGCCCCTATGATGGTAAGATCCTTCAGGTTATTACACCTGATTTTGGTGCTCAGTACATTGTCGTATACAAGAAAGCTCCGTGGATGAAGCTTTTTGATGGGGTATATCCTAGTCCTGATGTTATCTACAAGGCTAACTCTGAAACACTCCTTGGCATTTTCACTGGCGAAGTGAAATTTAAGGATACCATGAAAAATGGAAGTCTCGAGGTCATCGGTAACGCTAACGAAAGCGATCCTCTTGCAAATCTGATATTGGCTGCAATGATGGGTGCTATCTAGGAGGTTCCATTTATGGAAATCAAAAAGATAGCGGTAATCGGTGCTGGTCTCATGGGATCGGGCATCGTTTACATCTCTGCCTGGAATGGATTCGAAGTTCATATGATTGATATTAATCAAGCTGCTGTTGACGCAGGAATGGATCGCATCCGAAATGATGTGATGACTGGTATCAATAAGAACAAGATTTCAATGTCCGATGCTGAGGCACTCATTGGTCGAATCTCGTATGGGATTGATATTGCTGAAGGTGTTAAAGATGCAGATCTTGTCATAGAAGCAATCTTCGAAAACATGGATGTCAAGAAGGATGTCTTTGCAAAAGCTGATGCCGCTGCTCCCGCACATTGCATTCTAGCTAGCAATACATCCTCACTTAGTATCGATGAGCTCGCAAGTGCAACCAAACGTCCTGAGAAATTCATCGGGATGCACTACTTTTCTCCAGTTGCTGCAATGAAGTTACTAGAACTTGTTATCGGTGAGAAAACAAGTCCTGAAACAATTGCATGTGCTGTGAAAGTAGGAAAGAAACAGGGAAAGACAACTGTTCAAGCAAAGAATAGTCCTGGCTTTATTGTCAATAGAATCCTAATGCCTGTTCTTCGAGAGGCAATTGTTCTCTACGAACAAGGTGTCGCAACTAAGGAAGAAATTGATACAGCAATGACTGTTCATGGTGGAATGCCTGCTGGACCATTCGCACTTGGTGACTTTGTAGGTCTAGATATTGCTTATCACGCGATGAGTACACTCTATCGTGAACTTGGCGATTGTTTCAAACCACCTGAAACTTTGAAGAATCTCGTGGAATCTGGAGCAATCGGCACTAAAGCTAAGAAAGGATTCTACGACTATTCTGGTACTGGTGGCGAAGTTGAACCTGCTAAAGGTGCAGACCTTGAATGGCTATCAGTTAGAATTGGAGTTATGGCAATACGTGAGGCTATGATTCTGGTTGATACTGAGATTGCTCCCAAGGATGATATTGATCCTGCAATGGTACTTGGAGCGAGTTTTCCCAAAGGACCATTTGGAATGGCGGCAGATATCGGAATGGATAAGGTTCGGGATGAGCTCACTAAACTTAACCAAGAATATGGCGAATGCTATAGCATCCCCAAAATGTTGCAATAAACAAATGGAATGGCGGTTTTAGTACCGCTTATTCCTTCTTTTTTACAATTTGTAATTTTCCTCAAATAGTAATAGCTTTTAAGAGGTATGAATGTGTGAAGTACTCCTAGTATAATCGAAAGGTGTATACACAATGGGCGAATACGCTACAATGCTATATGAGAAAAAGGGAACTTTTCTAACACCTGTCAAGAATATTGCATATATTAAGATAAACCGACCTGACGCGTTAAACGCAATCAATGACCAGTTTATTCAGGACCTTAATGATGCACTTGATGAGGCTGAAAATGATCCTGAAATTCGTTCTGTGATAATTGGAACTGCACATCCAAAGGTTTTCTGCACAGGCGCAGATTTGAAGATGGCTCAAAGCTTTCTTTCTGACACAGGACCAGTTGCTGATTTAATTAGACAGGGCCAAAATGTTATTGATAAAATTGCCAAGATGACCAAACCTGTGATTGCAGCTATTCACGGACTATGTCTTGGTGGCGGCACAGAAATTGCACTAGCATGTGACATTAGAATCTGCGACGAGGATACTAAAATTGGTACTCCGGAAGTAGCTCTAGGTCTGATCCCTGCTTGGGGTGGATGCGTGCGCGTTACCAGAATAGTCGGACTTGGAAAAGCACTTGAACTTGTTCTTACGGGTGCTCAACTGACAGCTAAGGAATCATTGGAATACGGACTCGTAAGCAAAGTCGTTAGTCCTGATGACCTCGAGAGTGAGGCAATTAAGTATGCCATGAAATTCGGTCAGAATGCACCAATTGCTCTGAATCTTGCTAAACAGGCAGTTCACATGGCTTTCGAAACTACCTACGAGAAGAACCTCGAGTTCCAAGTTGAAGCTGCAGTAGAATGTTTCAAGACTGCAGATCTTGGCGAAGGAATCGCTGCTATTTTTGAGAAGCGCCAAGCCAAATTCAAGGGCGAATAGAAACGTAATTTTTCCTGATCCGCAATCTGATGATTGCGGATCTTACTTCTTTTTTCATACTTAACAGCCTTAATTTGAGATAAATCTTGAAACTGAATCAAAGAGTTAACCTTAAGACCCAGTACTAGATTGTTGCCTATCTTAATATAGACACGAATGAGTGCTGTATTTTGTGCAATACACGCTCAAATTACGGAGGATATGAAATGGTAAGAAGAGTTGCTGTGGTCGCTGGCGGTCATAGCAAATTTGGTAAAAGATATGATGCAACCATGCGAGAGCTTACTGCTGAAGCCTACAAACCAATTTTTGATGAAGGTATAACTCAGGATAAGATAGACGCCACAGTCCTCTCGTATGCTGCTTCGCAATTCACTGGCCAAGGTGCTGGTTCTGCTCTCATGGCAGACTATATTGGCTTACAAAATAAACCTCACCTGAGATGCGAATCCGCATGTGCCACCGGCACAGCAAGTCTAAGAGCAGCTTGGGGGATGGTCGCTTCTGGTCTGTACGATGTCATGCTTGTATTGGGTGTCGAACAGATGAACCGTGTATCATCAGCTACTGCAACTGAATATATGTCACGAGCTGGCGATATGCGTTGGGAGTATCCGTATGGTATTAGTTTCCCTGCGTTCTATGCTCTAATGGCTTCTCGATATATGAGCGAGTACAACATGCCACATGATATACTTGCTAAGATTGCAGTGAAAAGTCATCATTATGGAGCTCAGAATCCAAAGGCTCATCTTCCAAAAGAGATAACTTTTGAAGAAGCAAATAGCGCAATTCCAATCTGTAGGCCTCTGAATCTCTATGATTGCAGCCTTATTACAGATGGCGCAGCAGGAGTTGTAATTGCTGCAGAAGACCGTGTGAAGGAATTCACTGACAGACCTATGTGGATTAAAGGAATTGGTGCTGGTGCGTCTGATAATATGATTCAGGACCGCCCAAGTCTAACTAGTATTCCAGGAGCGAAGTATGCGGCAAAAGCTGCTTACAAGATGGCTGGTCTCGAACCAAAGGACATGGACATGGCTGAAGTGCATGATTGTTTTACAATTGCAGAACTCATCGCTTACGAGGACTGTGGATTTGCAGAACCTGGTAAAGGTCGAGAGATAGTTGAGAATAAGGAAAACTATCATGATGGTCGAATCCCGGTCAACTGTGATGGTGGCCTGAAGAGTAAGGGACACCCATTAGGGGCAACCGGAATTTCAATGACCTACGAGGTCTTGAAGCAGATGAGAGGCGAGGCTGATAAACCATCGCGTCAGATCGATGATGTGAAGCATGGTTTTGTACATAATGTTGGACAGAGCGGACAATTCGTTAACTGCTTCATCTACGAGAGGGGTTGGTAAGAAATGGCAGAGAAGAAAGAACTCTATCTAGGGTATACAACTGACAAAGCAATCACTCCCTTCTTTCAAGAGTTTCTTGAAAATCTTGATGAAGACCGATTGATGAAGAGTGTATGTACTTCCTGTGGTGAAGAGTACTTACCACCACGACAACACTGTCAGAAATGTCTGAGTGAGGCAAAACTCACTGAGATGACTGAGCGTGAAGCGACATTGTATTCCTATGTGATTGTTGACTTTGCTCCTGAAACTCTCTCCTCAAAGCAACCATATGTTGTTGCAATTGGAGAATTTCCATCTGGATTAAAGTTGACAGCTCATATTACCAATCTAACAGATATGCCAACTGTTGGTATGCCTTTGAAACTTGGGTTTGCCAAAGAAGGCGAAGGTAAAATGATTACCTATCGTTGGTTGGTTTAAATACAAATGGGGGCTATTGCCCCCATCTACTCTTTTTTGATTGCCCTTTTTGAATACAATTCAAGGACTTGCATCCATCGGGTCTGTAGTAAAACTCCCTTCAAAGTCTGTAGATAGATTGATGATGCAGTTTTAGAATCACAACAATCAATCTCATCGAGAGCTCCTTTGATTAGCTCTGAAAGTTCATTGAATCGACGTCTTCCTTCATTTCGTCTGTAATCCGAAAAAACAACATAACCTCTATACTTCTCACCTAAACCTTCTAGAAGGAGTTTTTCTTCCTCGACTCGAGTCTTAAATTCGTAAGCGCTTTCAAAGGATTTCTTCATTGCACTAAGGCTTTCTATTAGCACATGTTTGCTTCCGGGTGGAACCACGCTATCAAACTCCAAGTGAGATAGTTTTGCATACGATGAAAACGAGTAATTAAGCATTAAGTATTTTAAATTCTGATTATGCAACCCAATCCAGTATCTA
>Ga0307423_1000707_pt1 | contig 22192 bp, 17 predicted proteins | sample SalMarWE160310MG_FD_202154 | JGI IMG/M metagenome (GOLD analysis project Ga0307423, IMG submission 202154) | Salt marsh sediment microbial communities from the Plum Island Ecosystem LTER, Massachusetts, United States - WE1603-10 | ecosystem: Environmental > Aquatic > Marine > Intertidal zone >...
AAAAGCGGCGCCAGGATCAGGATGGCCGCGCTCGGTTCCATGAAGTCTCCCACAAAATACAGAAGAATATTGACAAAAAGAAGGAAAACCCAGGGTGTTACGGCATGTTCAATAATAAACGTAGCAATAGCCGAAGGAATCCCTTCGGTGGTGAGAATGAAGGCAAAAAGCATGGCATTGGTAATAATGAAAAGTATCATGGCCATCATTACTGCGCTGCGAGCGAATACCTTGGGAATATCCCGGAACTTAAGATCTTTGTATACGAAAAGCCCCACAAAAAGCGCAAAGAATACAGCCACGGCAGCAGCTTCCGTGGGGGTAAAAATCCCTCCGTAGATTCCGCCAAGAATCAGAAAAGGCATAAAAAGGCCGGGCAACGCTTTCCACAGCAAAACAAAACGATCTTTCCAGGGTACGACCGTTCCGCCTTTAAACCCTTTGACCCGGGCGTAAATAACTGCTGTGATGATAAAAAGACTCCCCATGAACAAACCAGGACCGACACCGGCCATGAACAGCTTACCCACAGATTGTTCGGTGGCCACACCATAAACGATCATGGGGATGCTGGGAGGAATAAGTATGCCCAAAGAACCGGCAGAACCCAGCAAACCCACACTGTATCTTTCGCCGTAACCTGAGGCAATCATGGCCGGAATCATTATGCCGCCGATGGCGACCACTGTTGAGGGACTGGACCCGGAAATCGCGGCAAAAAACATGCAGGATATAATTGAAGCCACAGCCAGCCCGCCGCTATAATGCCCCACAAAGGCATTACACACGGCTATGAGGCGTTTTGAGACCCCTCCTGAGGACATGATATTGCTGGCCAGGATAAAAAAAGGAATCGCCATGAGGGCAAAATGATCCAGCCCGTTGTATAATTTTTGGGCCACAGCCATCAGGGGAAGGGCGTCATGATACCAGAATGTGGTGATTACGGAAAGGCCCAGGCAAATAGCCAGGGGCATCCCCAGGACCAGATACACAAAAAAGACAACAAAAAGAGTAATACCCAGGCTTTCCATTAGGTTTCTCCTATAGGATTATATTGCTGTCATGCTAAAATATCAGTATTTTGGTTAATCATCCGGGGTTTGAACGAGCTTTTCCTTGTCCTCTTCGGATAATTCGTGCATACGGTCTATTTCAAACGACTCCCCTTTTAGAACATAGACCAGACGCTCGATGAAACGAAGGCAGATCAAAACGCCTCCTACAGGTATTGCCAGATAACCGATTTCCATTGGAATGCGCAAATCACGAGACATAAGGTGGCTGTGGCCGATGAATTTTGCGAATTCAAAGCCTTTTATCGCCACTATGATTCCGAAAAGGAAACATAAAGCAATGGAAACAGTCATTATGATACGCTGGGTCTTGGGGTCAAACTTCACCACCAGAACATCAACGCCGATATGGATATTTTCCTTGATACCCAGGCTGGCTCCGATAAAGGTACACCATATAAGCGACATAATGGTAATTTCATAAGAGCCGCTCCATCCGGTATTAAAGACATACCTTAAAACCACTTCCTGGAAGGTTAAATACGAAGCAAAACCGATCAGGATGACCACCAGGACCTGTTCTGTTTTGTCCCAGACTCGGATAATCTTTTCCATAATAGTTTATCCTTATGTTAACTTTTCAATAAAGCATGTTGGCCCAGCTTATTGAGAACTTACATCTTGATTGCCCCGGGGAGCAGGGTTCACCCGGGGCGTTTAAATAGAATTAATTATTTCATCTTTTTAATGTCTTCGATCCACTTGGCGGGGACAACATCGGTAAACTTGTCGTGCACCGGCTTCATGGCCTTTTGCAGCTCCGCCGTTTGTGCCGGCGTAAGATCATAGATTTTAAGCCTTTTGCTCTTTTTGGCGTAATCCCTTATCAACTGCGATTGCTCTTTATCCAACTCAAGAGCTTTTTGGCGTTCTAAAACAGTCACCTCTGTTAATATCTTGGATATGGTCTTTTGCACGTCGGCGGGAAGCTTGTCCCAGAATTTCTGATTCATGATCACCGCATAACCGAGGTAACCGTGATTGGAAAAGGTCAAATATTTTTGAACTTCATGGAACTTTTTGGTGTAGATATTGGATGCGGTATTTTCCTGGCCGTCCACAACTCCTTGCTCGAGGGCATTATAAACCTCGGCAAAAGGTAGTTTGAGACCGACTCCGCCAAGTGCATCCATTTGGGATTCAAGAACATCGGAACTCATGATTCTGAATTTAACACCTTTAAAATCCGCCGGTTTGATCAAAGGGCGAACATTGGAACTAAATTGTTTAAAAGCATTATCCCAAAAGGTCATCAGTTTAATGCCTAAATTCCGTTTTACGAACATTTCTCGAATTTCATCACCGATAGGTCCGTCAACAACCTTATGGACCGTTGTAATTTTCGGAAAGAGAAACGGCATATCAAAAAGTTGAAGTGCCGGAACTTTGCCGATGAAGGAGCAGCCATCTCAATGAATCCGGCAGAAAGGGCTTCAATGGCCTGATTGTCGCCATAAAGCTGGGCACTGGGAAAAACGAGAACTTCATACTTGCCTTCCAGCGCTTTATTAACCCGACGGGCAAACTCATTGGCCGCCCATCCTTTTGGGGTGTTCACTGATACGACATGTGAAAAACGGATTTTTATGGCTTTAGCCATGGCTGCCGGAACCACCATCACCATACACAAAATTAGAACACACAGCATAAAAAAGAATTTTTTCATTTTCGTATTCCTTCTCCTTTTTAATTGTTACGGGTTACTATAAAGGTTTTGTTACCAGATTTAATAGAATTATTTTATTTCCACCTCCTTTTTTGATTTCAAATGGTTAATTGAATGGATTATGGTTGCTTGTTTAAAAGGGTTGCATAAATCACCTTAACTGATGAATTTCGTCCCCTTGTGGGCAAGTTTTTTGAACCCAGGTTGAGTAAAAAAATAAATTTAACTGGGCAAGCAGGATCAACTGGATGTTCAGGACAGATATGTTGTATACACTGTGCATATCAGGAGAAAAGAAAGCTGTCAATGAGTTACGTTTGTATTTTTTTTTCAGATTTTTCAGGCGATGATGCCGCTAAATGTAATACGGCGATGTAAACCGGTTTTGGATTTAAGATTTCAATGCGTAATCTTAAAAGATTTTATGGCTTCATTTTTTCAAGGTTAAAGGCAGGTTTAATTATTATCCATCCAGTCATAGACGATTATAGGTGCAAAGCAATTGACACCGGAGCTGCCCATCATAAAATTGATCCGGAAAGAATTGCTAGACATACCCGGGAATTTATCTATGATGAACGGCTGTCATTGATTTGATATGATAGGAATTTTCTTTAGAACTCATGGACTTTCCCACCGTGCGATCTTCGCAGCGACTCGACCGAGGACTTCGAGTGGGCCTGGGTCGAATTTTTTTCCATTTATTCCGTATTTGAAAAAAATAACACTTAAACTTGAGAAAAATGCTTAAGATGTTATTATAAAAGATATGTTCAACCTAAAGTGAGCATTTATCGATACAAAACAAAGAAATTATTCTTTCTGGTTGTGTTGGAGGAAAAACAATGAGTGACAACTCTATAGGTTTGAAAACAAATCAAAAGTCAGACAAAAAAGAAATGGAGCATAAGCAAAAATGGCCGGACCTGGCGTTGCGGGACAGAGGGCTACAACTTGAAGCAATCATAACCGCGTTTGACGGATTGATATACTTATGTTCTCAGGATTATGTTATTGAATTTATGAACGAAAAGTATATCGAACGTATCGGTTACGATGCAACCGGACAAACGTGTTATAAAATGCTGCATAACCGTGATTCTGTGTGTCCTTGGTGTCTTATTGATCGAATATTAAACGGTGAAACGGTTCGATGTGAAGTTTTGACCCCTAAAGACAACTGGTATTATGTCGTCAGTACACCCATATACCATTCAGATGGCTCTTTTTCCAAGTTGGCCATGATTATGGATATTTCCGGACGTAAGGATGCGGAACACTCTTTGGCGATAAAAGTAGAAGAAAAAAAATTACTATTAGATAACATTCAAACTCAAATCTGGTATTTAAAAGATGCCGAAACATATGGGGCCATTAACAAGGCGCATGCAGAATTTTTAAACTTGGAAAAAATTGACATAGAGCATCATGCTTTATCAAACGTTCTCGGCAAAGAAGAAGCCAAGATATTTATTGCCCGTAACAAAAAAGTTTTTGATCAAAAAATCAAGATCCAAACAGAAGACTGGGTTAAAAACGGAAAAGGAGAAAAACGATTATTATCAATGGTTTTTACGCCAAAACTGGGTGACAATGGAGCTGTTGAATATGTGGTTTGTTCAGGTGAAGACATTACCGACTATCATAGGGCGGAAGAATCCTTGCGTCAGAGTAAAAAACGTCTTGACCTGGCCATGGAAGCAACCAGCGATGCGCTATGGGACTGGGACCTTATTACGAACAAAACTTATTTCAATCCCTGTTTTTATACCATGTTAGGTTATGATCCTTATGAACTGCCACAGAATTTTGATACGTGGGAAAACTTGATTCACCCTGATGACAAAAAAAACATCATCAATACGGTTCAAGAAAATATCCAGAAGAAAATCGGATCATTTGATGTTGAATACCGGCTGCATACCAAACAAGGGGGTTGGCGATGGATTATGGCAAGAGGTAAAGTGGTTGATCGAGATAAAAGTGGCACCCCGGTTCGGATGGTCGGGACACATGTCGATATTACGGAGCGAAAACTGAACGAAGAAGCTTTGCGAATTAGTGAGGCCAATTTGCGCAAGGAAAATATCCGACTAAAAGCATCTTTTAAAGGTTCTAACCAGTTCGGCAATATTATCGGGAAAAGCAAAGTCATGCATGACGTCTATGAGACGATTTTAAAAGCCGCCCTATCTAATGCCAGAGTTATCATTTATGGAGAGTCGGGTACCGGCAAAGAGTTGGTGGCCAAAACAATCCATGATTTAAGCAGTCGCGGCAACAAGCAATTTTTGACGGTCAATTGCGGAGCCATTCCGGAAAACCTCATGGAAAGCGAGTTTTTCGGGTATAAAAAAGGCGCATTTACCGGGGCGGATATCGACAAACCCGGTTATTTAGATATCGTCGACGGCGGTACATTATTTATGGATGAAATCGGCGAGCTTGACCTTAACATGCAGGTAAAGTTATTGCGCGCCATTGAAGGTGGCGGGTACACGCCTGTTGGCAGTAGGGTAATTAAAAAACCTAATGTTCGCATTGTTGCGGCGACCAATAAAAATTTAACCGAATCTGTGGCAAAAGGAGAAATGCGTGAGGATTTTTATTACAGGATACATATCATCCCCATCTATCTCCCGCCATTAAGAGAACGCAAAGAAGATATTTCTTTGCTGGTTTATCACTTCCTTCGAGAATACAGTGATGATGAGAACATACATTCAATACCGGAACATATTATAAAATCGATGCAAAATTACGATTGGCCGGGCAACGTCCGGGAACTCCAGAACGCGATACATCGCTATATTACATTGAAAAAGATCGATTTCATGGATATACCCCAATCCAAACCGGATGAACCGGATATTATCCCGGAAGATATCACCATTCAAAATCATCGAGATGTCGAATTACGCATGATGATGGAAAATTTCGAAAAGAAAATCATAAAAAGTACTTTGGAAAGACACCGGTGGCATAAAACCAAGGTGGCTTCGATTCTGGGCATTGACCGTAAAACGCTGTTTAGAAAAATGAAAAGCCATGAGATTTTATAGCCACAATTTGGGGCAATAATGCCCCGCCAGCAATATCTTCAATATTTTCAGCGTATAATCTATTTTTTTGATGCAAACGGGGCAATTTAGCCCCGTTTGCATCAAAATTATTTAAAAGCTCCCATTTGCCCATCAAATATTATCTTGTCATTTCAAGAACTTAATATTGATCTTTTTTGGCACAACTGTTGCAGATGTTTAGTCATCTAACAATATAAATATTTTTCACTAAATAGCAGTTATAAAGCAAAGTTTTCTGTTTGGAAAAGGGAGGATTGCGAAATGGCAGTAAAAATAATCATTAAACGAATCGTACCGCAAAACAAGGCTGAAGCCCTAAAGCCGCTGCTTCAAAAACTCAGGAATTTGGCCATGCAGCAACCGGGCTATATTTCCGGAGAAACATTTAAACGAATCGATCGTCCGGGTGAAAGTCTGGTGGTGAGTACCTGGCAGTCCATGGAAGATTGGAGAGTATGGGTGATGAGCGACGAAAGAAGGGGAACACAGGAAAAAATCGATCATCTTCTCGGAGAAAAAACAGCTTACGAAATCTATGCATACGATTAAAGGAATTTAGTAATGGGTATTATCGAAGATAAGATCAAGGATCTTAAGGCGCGTGAAGCCAGGATCCTTAAGATGGGCGGCGACAAAGCGGTAGCCAAGCAGAAAGAGAAGGGAAAACTGACCGCCCGGGAGCGATTGGATATTTTTTTCGATCCAGGGACCTTTCGAGAAATCGACATGTTCGTGAGCCACCGGTGTGTCAATTTCGGTATGGAGACGGTGGATATTCCGTCCGACGGTGTCATCACCGGTCATGGTTTTGTTGAGGGTCGGCCGGTGTTCGCCTTTGCCCAGGATTTTACGGCCCGTGCCGGCAGTTTGGGAGAGATGCATTCAAAGAAGATTTGCAAGATCATGGACATGGCGCTTAAAGCGGGTGTTCCGTTTGTGGGCATGAACGATTCCGGAGGTGCCAGGATCCAGGAAGGCGTGGACAGTCTTTCCGGATACGGTCAGATTTTTTACCGCAATTCCCTCAGTTCGGGTGTCATTCCCCAGATTTCGGCGATTATGGGTCCCACGGCCGGTGGTGCGGTCTACTCACCGGCCATGACCGACTGGATTTTTATGGTCAAGAACACCAGCTATATGTTCATTACCGGGCCGGATGTCATCAAGTCGGTCACCGGGGAACAGATTACCTTTGAAGAGCTCGGCGGCGCCATGGCCCATAACGAAAAGAGCGGTGTGGCGCATTTTGCCTGTGAAAGCGATGAGGATGCCATCAACCGGATCAAACAACTTTTGTCTTATCTGCCGTCAAACAACATGGAAGATCCGCCCATAGTCAATACCGGAGATGATCCGCGACGCATGGATCCTTTGCTCGACACCATTATACCGGACAACCCCAACCAGTCTTACGACATGAAAGACATTATCCGTTTAATCGTGGACAATGGGGAGATTTTCGAGCCTCACGAATACTTTGCGCAAAACATCATCATCTGTTTTGCGCGACTGAACGGGAGAAGCATCGGCATTATCGCGAACCAGCCCCAGGTACTTGCCGGATGCCTGGACATCGATGCGTCGGACAAAGCCACCCGGTTTATCCGGTTTTGTGATTCATTCAACATACCGATGCTGACCATTGCCGATGTTCCGGGCTATCTTCCCGGCAGCCAGCAGGAATGGGGGGGTATCATCCGGCATGGGGCAAAACTGTTGTGGTGCTACTCGGAAGCAACGGTACCCAAACTGCTTTTGGTGACGCGTAAGGACTACGGTGGCTCTTATCTGGCCATGTGTTCCAAAGATTTAGGCGCGGACATGGCGTTTGCATGGCCCAGCTCGGAAATCGCGGTGATGGGAGCCGCCGGGGCATGCAATGTCATTCATAGAAGGGCGATTAAAGGGGCGGATGATCCCGAGGCCAAGCGAAAAGAACTGATCGCCGAATATGAGGAACTCTTTTCAAATCCGTATTGTGCTGCCGGCCGTGGTTTTGTGGATGCGGTGATTGTACCGAGCGAAACCCGTCCGCGTCTGATTGACGCGTTGGAAGTGATGTGCAGTAAACGGGAAACCCTTCCACCGAAAAAACATGGGAATATACCCATGTAATTTAATATTGAATATTGACAATTGACGATTTTAATTTGAGGGTGTGCCTTCAATTTTTCAATATTCAATCGTCAATGTTAAGTGGTGAACCAATGAAGAACAAAAAGAAAGCAGCCGCAGCCATCGCCGGAGTGATGAACTACATCACGACAGAAGAAGAAGCGATCTGCATTCAGTCCATGGCCGCACCTGCGGTGTTGCCGGCACCGGCCCCGTCTGCCGCAGGGCCGATAAAATTGTGGGGCATGAGCGGTCGGCAGTCCCAGATGCAAATACGAAATTTGATGCAAATGAGGACCTTTAGATAAAATCGCGTCACGATTTTATACAACGCGGCGTTGCCGCTTTTAAGTCGGATGCTAAAAAATATTTCTAACAGGAGAACTTTAAAATGAGTGATCACAACCAGGTGAAACTAACGAACATGGATTACAGCAAGGACAGACCTAAAGCTGAAAATCCCGTTAAGATACAGGACCTGACCCTTCGGGACGGTCACCAGTCTTTGTTCGCCACCCGGGGTCGGACCGAAGATATGATTCCGGTTGCCGAAAGGATGGACGAGGTGGGGTTCTGGGCGGTTGAAACATGGGGCGGCGCAACGTTTGATACCATGCACCGTTTTTTGAACGAGGATCCGTGGGAAAGGCTCCGGACGTTAAAACGGTACATGACCAAGACGCCGTTTTCCATGCTGCTCAGAGCACAAAACCTTGTTGGTTACAGGAATTATGCCGATGATCTTGCCGAGGCTTTTGTAGAGCGAACGTCTGAAAACGGCCTGGACATTTTCCGGACATTCGATGCCCTGAACGATTATCGAAACTTTGAAACGGTGGTTCGTGTTATCAAAAAGTGCGGAAAGCATTTTCAGGGCTGTATCTGTTATACCATGACCGAGCCTCGGCTGGGCGGAGACGTGTATAACATTGATTACTATGTCAACAAGGCCAAGGATCTGGAGGCCATGGGTGCCGACAGCATCTGTCTTAAGGATATGGCAGGCCTGATTGCACCCTATGACGCCTATGCAATTATCAAAGCGTTAAAAAAAGCGGTGAAGGTGCCTATACATCTTCACAGCCACTTTACTTCCGGAATGTCACCCATGAGCCATTTGAAGGCGATTGAAGCCGGCGTGGATATCATCGACACTTGCATGTCGCCATATGCCTATCGGACCTCTCATGCCGCCTTAGAGCCGCTGGTGATGACCCTTTTGGGGACCAACCGGGACACGGGATTCGATATTAAGCAACTGGCGGAGATCAACGAGATATTCGAAAAGAAAATCATGCCCAAATACAAACATCTGCTGGATGATTCCAAGGTGTCGATCATCGATATCAATGTGCTGTTGCACCAGACACCGGGAGGGATGCTGTCCAACCTTGTGAACCAGTTAAGGGAAATGGATGCGCTGAATAAGATCGATGAGGTTTACAAGGAACTTCCGAGAGTCAGAAAAGAACTGGGACAGGTTCCGCTGGTGACCCCCACCAGTCAGATTGTGGGGATACAGACCGTCAACAATGTTTTGTTTGACGATGAAAATGAGCGATACAAGATGATCACCGGTCAGGTCAAAGATCTGTGCTACGGTTTATACGGCAAGACCGCCATTCCCATCGATCCCGAGGTCCAAAAGAAAGCCCTTGCAGGATATCCTCGAGGCGAGGAACCGATCACCTGCCGGCCGGCCGAGGTGTTGGAGCCCGAGCTTGAACAGGCTAAAAGCGATACCGAAGGGCTGGCCGAGGACATTGACGATGTGATCACGTACGCCATTTATCCGGTTACCGGCAAGCGGTTTTTGAAATGGAAATACGGCAAAGAAGATCCGCCTGCGGAAGTCAAGTCGCGGACCTTAGAAGAGATTAAAGCCGAGGAAGATTTGGTGAAGCTGGCCAAGCTGGGCAAACTGGTGCGAAAAGTGGAAAAGAAAGCGCCGGAAAAAACCGATGCCCTTCGGACCTTTAATGTGTTTGTGGACAACGAATATTTTGAAGTGGGCGTGGAAGAACCCGGCGGGTCGCCGATGATCAGCTATGTGCAGCAACTGCCTGCCGGCGCCCCTGTACCAGCGCCGGCACCTGCAGCACCTGCTGTAGCGCCGGCAGCACCCAAACCTGCCGCGCCTGCACAGCCGGCACCGGCGGCGAAACCCGCTCCGGCTGCACCGCCTTCACCGGCCGCTGCTGAAGTTGGAGGTACGCCGCTGAAAGCACCGATGCCGGGCATGATCGTCAAATATTCAAAGCAGGTGGGAGATGCGGTGAGCAAAGGGGATACGGTGGTCATTCTGGAAGCGATGAAGATGGAGAATGCCCTTCAAGCCCCTGTGGACGGTACGATTAAGGCCATTAATTTTTCCAGCGGAGATTCCGTGGCCAAAGACAATGTGCTGTGTGTGATCGGGTGACCCGGTTTCAAAACGCCCCCTTTTTCCCGATCTCTGCGGCAGGCTCAAATTTTAATCCTCGAAATACGCTACAGTATTCCTGCGGTTAAAATTTTCGCCTTTCTTGACCTCGGGCAAAATTGAACATTTTGGAACCGGCTCTGAATAAACAAGTGAAGATAGAAGAATTGTTGGAGGATAAATGAAGATCCACGAATACCAGGCAAAAGCGTTGTTTACAAAATACAACATTCCCATCCCAAAAGGCGGCGTTGCTTTCACCCCGGATGAAGCCAAGAAAATGGCCGAAACCCTGGGACAGTTTCCGGTGGTGGTCAAAGCCCAGATTCACGCCGGAGGCCGAGGCAAAGGGGGAGGCGTCAAACTTGCTGGATCCATAGAGGAAGCACAGAAGATTGCCGGCGATATCATCGGGATGAATCTGGTGACCCACCAGACCGGTCCGGAAGGAAGGCTGGTCAGAAAAGTGCTGGTGGAGCAGGGCCTTGACATCGCAAAGGAATTGTACCTTAGCATCATCCCGGACAGGGCCACGGCAAAGGTGGTGATCATGGCCAGCGAGGCCGGGGGTATGGATATCGAAGCGGTGGCCGCCGACACCCCTGAAAAGATTATCAAAGTGAGTATCGATCCCCTTATGGGAATACAGCCCTATCACTGCCGGCAGGTGGCTTTTGGTCTGAATATGTCGCCGGCGGTCATAAAACCGTTTGTTTCCATGCTGGCGAGTCTGTACCGGCTGTTTATGGATTACGACTGTTCTTTGGTGGAGATCAATCCCCTTGTGATTACCGCCGAGGACACGGTGATCGCACTGGATGCCAAGGTCGACTTTGACGACAATGCCCTCTATCGCCATAAAGATATTCTTGAATACCGTGATCTGGACGAGGAAGATCCCCTTGAGGTGGAAGCCTCCAAGTTTAATCTCAACTACATCAAACTGGACGGTAATGTGGGCAATATGGTCAACGGTGCAGGTCTGGCCATGGCCACCATGGACATCATTAAGCTGGCCGGGGCCGAGCCGGCCAACTTCTTGGATGTCGGCGGCGGAGCCAGTGCCGAGATGGTTGAGAACGGCTTTCGAATCATGCTCAGTGACAAGAATGTCAAAGGGATTCTGATCAATATTTTCGGCGGGATTTTGCGGTGCGACGTGCTGGCCAAAGGGGTTGTGAGTGCGGCGGAAAAGACCGGGATTAATGTTCCTGTGGTGGTCCGTATGGAAGGGACCAATGTTAAAGAAGGCCGGAAGATTCTGGCCGATTCCGGTCTCAATCTGATTACCGCTGCCGATATGAAGGACGCCGCACAGAAGGTGGCACAGTTTGTTGCGGATAAATAAAAGTTGAGGAATGAAGAATGAGCATATTTGTTGACAAGAACACGCGCCTTATGGTTCAGGGAATTACCGGCAAAGAAGGACAGTTTCATGCACGCCAGTGTATCGATTACGGAACAAATGTGGTTGCCGGTGTAACGCCGGGCAAGGGCGGACAAAAGATGGATGAGGTTCCGGTATTCAATACCGTGAAAGCGGCGGTGGATCAAACAGGGGCAAATTGCTCCATGGTATTTGTTCCACCGGCATTTGCGGCGGATGCCATTATGGAGGCCACGGATGCCGGTGTGGATCTTATCGTTGCCATCACAGAAGGTATTCCGGTGATGGATATGGTCAAGGTTAAAAATTATCTCGAAGGGTATAGGTCCCGTCTCATCGGGCCGAACTGTCCGGGAATCATTACCCCGGGTGAATGCAAGATCGGGATCATGCCGGGTCCCATTCACAAACCCGGCGGTCCCATCGGTGTGGTATCGAGATCCGGGACCCTTACCTACGAGGTGGTTCATCAGCTCACCCTTAAGGGCATCGGTCAGACCACCTGCATCGGCATCGGCGGAGACCCTGTTAACGGCACCAACTTCATCGATTGTCTTGAAGCGTTTGAAAAAGATGCCGATACCACAGGGATAGTGATGGTTGGAGAGATCGGCGGAACGGCAGAGGAACAGGCCTCTGAATTTATTACACGGCATGTGACAAAACCGGTGGTGGGATTTATTGCCGGTCTGACAGCGCCTGCCGGGCGGCGCATGGGCCATGCCGGTGCCATCATCAGCGGCAGCAGCGGTACTGCCCAGGGAAAAATCGATGCCATGAAGGCGGCAGGTATTCATATCTGCGATAATCTGGGTATGCTTGGAGAATTGTGCGCAGAGGTGTTTTAATGGATTTATATGGGGATATTCGGATGAATTGTAAATGGTGCTGAGTTCCCCGCAACGTGCTGAATATTAAATTGCTTCTTGATGTTTTTCAACATTGGCCATGTATCTGTCATCAAGAGGTTCCTCCTCTTCAGTTCGTTGCGGGGCCATTCACTTCATCAAAAACCAAGCCGGTATAAAACATAAACAGATATACCGGTCAAAAAAACAGGGAGAAAGAGGTATGGATAAAAAAGTAACCGTGGTGGGCGCCGGTAATGTCGGCGCGACTGCCGCCCAACGGCTGGCCGAAAAAGAGTTGTGCGATGTTGTCCTGGTCGACATTATTGAGGGTGTTCCTCAGGGAAAGGCCCTTGACCTTACAGAAGCGGCACCCATTGAAAAACATGATGCTCATCTTGTCGGTTCGAATGACTATGATGCGTCCGAAGGGTCTGATGTGGTCATCATTACAGCGGGCATTCCCAGAAAACCCGGGATGAGCCGTGACGATCTTCTAAAAACCAATGCCGGAATCATGAAAGATGTGACCCAGAACGTTGCAAAACTGTCTCCTGATGCCGCTCTCATTATCGTGAGTAATCCCCTTGATGCCATGTGTCACGTTGCATTGGATGCCAGTGGTTTTCCCAAGAACAGAGTTATCGGCATGGCGGGTGTCCTCGACTCTGCCCGGTTCAGAGCCTTTATATCCATGGAACTTAATGTTTCTGTGGAAAATACACACGCATTTGTCCTTGGCGGTCATGGCGATACAATGGTTCCTCTACCCCGTTATTCCACCGTTGCCGGTATACCGATTACCGAACTCATGCCAAAAGAACGAATTGATGCACTGGTACAAAGAACAGCAAATGGTGGTGCTGAGATTGTCAGTCTATTGAAAACCGGTAGTGCATTTTATGCACCTGCATCGGCGGCAGTAGAAATGGCCGAGTCTATTCTGAAAGATAAAAAGAAGGTTCTCCCTTGTGCAGCTTATCTTGAAGGAGAGTATGGCATTAACGATCTATTTATCGGGGTTCCGGTAAAACTGGGCTCAAATGGTATTGAAGAGATCATCCAGATTTCGCTTACCGATAAAGAGCAGACTGCACTCGCCAAATCTGCCGACGCTGTCAAGGAGCTTGTCGAGGCATTAAAGAAATTGTAATCCGTGTTAAAAAAAAATAGACGGTATTTACTGGTTAATGACAGATGGTTTTTGTTTAAAAAATTAAGGTGACAACTATGATTGAGATTAGAATACACGGTCGAGGCGGACAGGGGAATGTTGCGGCGGCAGAGCTGTTGTCGATTGCGGCATTCAAGGACGGCAAGTTTTCTCAGGCATTTCCGTCGTTTGGCGCGGAACGAATCGGTGCCCCTGTCATGGCATTTGTGAGGATTGACGACAAGAAGATTCGGACCAGAGAAGACGTCCGGCATCCGGATTATCTGATTGTACAAGACGAAAATCTTTTAGAAACCGTACCGATTTTAGACGGTCTCAAGCCGGATGGACTCATTCTGGTGAATTCGGAAAAGAAACCCGAGGATTTACAGCTTAAAACAACCGCCAAGGTAGAAACCATACCTGCCACGGAGATTGCACTGGAGATCATCGGCAGGCCCATACCGAATGCGGTGATGATCGGTGCGTTTTGCACCATTACCGGACTGGTGAGTCTGGATGCGGTTCAGGAATCCATTATGGGGAAATTCCCCGGCCGGGTGGGTGAAAACAATGTTGCAGCCCTTGAGCGGGCGCACGAAATCATGCAAAAGAGGTAGTTTTATGCTTAAACAAATTGAAGGATCTTATGGAGTTGCGGAAGTCGTGGCCATGTGTCGGCCCAATGTAATTTCCGCCTATCCGATTACGCCGCAAACCCATATCGTTGAAGATTTGGCAATGCTTGTGGGCCAGGGAAAGCTGGACGCGGAATTTGTGAATGTGGAAAGTGAGTTTGCCGCGGCATCGGTTGTACTGGGGGCCAGTGCTGCCGGCGCCCGTGCCTATTCGGCCACGACATCCCAGGGGCTTTTGCTCATGTGTGAAGTAATTTACTGTATTGCCGGGATGCGCCTTCCCATTGTATTGACCATTGCAAACAGAGCTATATCCGCCCCGTTGAGCATATGGAACGACCAGCAGGATTCCATGGCCCTGCGGGATGCCGGCTGGATTCAACTTCACGCAGAAGATAACCAGGAAGCGGCGGACTTACACATTCAAGCCTTTAAGATCGCCGAAGAGACCCACCTGCCGGTGATGGTCTGTATGGACGGATTCATTCTCACCCATGCCTATGAGCCGGTGGACATTCCCGAACCCAAAGAAGTGGACGTTTTCTTGCCCTCATTTACACCGAAACACATCGTTGATCCCAGAGCGCCCAAAGGAATCGGTCTGTATGCAGACCCGAGGTTTTATCTGGAAACGCGCTATATTCTGCATCGGGCCCTGGAAAAATCCGAAGACACCATTAAAAAGGTCAGCTCGGAATTTTCAAAGGCGTTTGGCAGGGACAGCGGCGGATTCATTAAGACATACAAGCTCAAAGATGCCGATCTTGCCATCGTGTCCATGGGCTCTGTGGTGGGGACCATCAAAGATCTCATCGATCAGCTCGAAGAAGAAGGCAAAAAAGTGGGGCTGTTGCAGATCTGCTCGTATCGTCCATTTCCGAGGCAGGCCATCTATGAGGCGCTAAAAGACAAGATGAATATTGTGGTTCTTGAAAAGTCGGTGTCTTTGGGAAGGGGCGGCATTCTGGCCAGCGATGTTCGCTGGTCGTTTCCAAGGGCTGAAAAGAAAGACCGAAACATCTCGAGTTTCATTGCCGGTCTTGGGGGCCGAAACATCCCCATGGAAGATTTACGGTATATGGTGGAAAAGGTTGAAAAAGAGCCGGTGGAACTGGAATTTTTAGGTCTTAAGAAAGAACTCATATCTGACAAGGATTTATAATCATGAATATAAGTGCCGAAGAACTCAACACAGTAGAGAAAAAAGACTTGTTTACCAGTGGTCACCGGGCCTGCGGCGGATGCGGCCAGGCATTGGCGGCCCGATTGGTGGCCGATGCATCGGGTGAAAATACCATTGCCTGCGTGGCCACAGGGTGCCTGGAAGTGTTCAGCTCCCCCTATCCCGACCCGTCCTGGCGCATCCCCTTTTTGCACAGTCTTTTCGAGAATGCAGCGGCGGTGGCTTCAGGCGTTGAAGCGGCCTACAAGGCGTTGAATAAAGGCCCGGTCAACATCATCGCCCAGGGGGGTGACGGCAGTACGGCGGACATCGGTTTTCAATGCATCAGCGGGATGTTTGAACGGGGTCATAATGTATTGTATGTTTGTTACGACAACGAAGCCTACATGAACACCGGCGTTCAGCGTTCCAGCTTTACGCCGTACGGCGCAAGGACCACAACCACGCCCATGGGCAACAAAACCCGTAAGAAGAATATGCCGCTGCTTGCTGCCGATCACGGGATTCCGTATGTGGCCACCGCCACGGTGGACGATTTTCGGGATCTTCAGCGCAAGGTCAAGACAGCGCTGTCCATTGAAGGCCCCAAATACATCCACATTCTCGCCCCCTGTCCGTTGGGCTGGGGTCATCACGGAGAACTCACGGTCAAGATATGCCGGCTGGCCAAGGATACGGGATTGTATCCGGTTTTTGAAATGACGGACGGCAAGGTCAGCAATGTACAAAAGATTCCGGTGAAAGTTCCGGTGGAAGAGTACTTAAAATTGCAGGGGCGCTTCAAACACCTTTTCAAAAAAGGGGTTCCCGCACCGGAAGTGGCCGAGATTCAAAAAATAGCCAACGAAAACATAGAGAGGTTTAATTTATAATGGAAAAGCTACCCTTAGGATTAGTCTATGATCTTACGAAAGTGGTGCCTTACAAGACCGGGTCATGGCGTACGCTGATGCCTGTAAATATCATGCAGACCCCGCCGTGTACCCATAGCTGTCCGGCAGGCAATGACATCCGCGGATTTTTGAGAGCTTTGGCTGAAAAACAAAGCTATGAAGACGCCTGGCATATCCTGTCACGCACCAATCCCTTGCCGTCAACCTGCGGCCGGGTATGTCCTCACCCTTGTGAAGCCGGATGCAACCGCCGGGATTTTGACTCGCCTTTGGCCATCAACAGCTCCGAACGGGCTGTGGGTGATTATGGTCTTGAAAACAACCTGGAGCACAAAAAGCTCGTGTCCGGCCGAAAAGAGAAAATTGCGGTGGTGGGTTCGGGTCCGGCCGGGCTTTCGTGTGCATTCCATCTGGCCAAACGAGGGTTCAAGGTTAAGATATATGAGGCCAACAGTGAGCCCGGAGGAATGATGCGCTACGGCATTCCACCGTATCGGTTGCCGAATTACATTTTAAAACAGGAAATCGAAAATATTCTGCGTTTGGGCATCGACCTGGAGTGCAATGTCAAGGTGGGGGTGAATATCCCCCTGGACCAGTTAAGCCATGAATATGACGCGATCTTTTTGGGGCCCGGTGCCCAAAAAGGCGTCTCCATCAATGTTCCCGGTAAAGACGCAGAAGGTGTGTATACGGGTGTCGATTTTCTAAAGCAGGTCAATAGCGGAAAATGGATGGAAACCGGCAAGGAAGTGGTGGTCATCGGCGGCGGTAATACGGCCATGGACTGCGCCCGTGTGGCCAAACGTTTGGGGGCGAACGTGAGTGTCGTCTATCGGCGAACCCGGGTGGAGATGCCTGCCATCACGGATGAAATCGATGAGGCCATGGAAGAACGCATCATGTTTCGATATCACACCAACCCGGTTAAACTGGTGGTGGATGAAGGCAAGGTGGTCGGCATTTTATCCGTACAGATGGAACTCAAGGAACCCGACGCCAGCGGCCGGGCCAGACCGGTTCCCATTTCCGGGTCAGAGGCCTTTATACCGGCGGATACGGTCATTATGGCCACGGGCCAGGCCGTGGATTATGACGGACTCGACATTCAAAAGGTCAACAACCAATGGATGTATACCAACGAGAATCTTATGACCAGCATGGACGGCATATTTGCAGGTGGTGATGCAGTGGCCGGTTTGGAGACGGTGTCTTTGGCCATCGGTCAGGGAACCCGGGCGGCTTCGGCCATTGAAGATTACATCGAAGGAAACAGGGAAAGCACGCTGGCACAACCGCCGGTGGTCTTTTCCAAGGACCTGAACACCTACTACTATGAAAAACAGAGACGATTCGAAAAAGAAGCCATGTCCATACATTCGCGGCTGAAGAATTTCAGAGAAATTTATCCGTCTTTGGACTCGCAGGAGATTATTGAAGAATCCAAACGCTGTTTTAGTTGCGGTCTTTGTTTTCACTGCGGCAACTGCCACATGTACTGCCCGGACAGTGCGGTGAAGATATCGCAGTCCACCGGCGGATTCGAATTCGATTACGACTTTTGTAAAGGCTGTGGCTTGTGTTCAAAAGAATGCCCTTGCCATTATATCCAAATGACTATGGAAAAGTGATCAAGGTTTCGTACAATAATTATAAAGCCCGAACATTCACATGTTTAAAAAGCCTTCCCCATCAGGAGGGCTTTTTTAATTAAAGGAGAATAACAATGGTAGAGTTTAAATATCAGGAAATGTTTCCTTTAGGAGATGATACGACAGATTATCGTCGATTAACCGACGATCATGTTTCTTTAAATTCATTCAATGGTACCGAGATACTCACCATTACCCCGGATGGATTAACCCTTCTGGCTGAACATGCGTTTAAGGATGTTTCCCATCTGCTAAGACCCTCACATCTATCGCTCTTGGCAAAAATTCTCGATGATCCTGAAAGTTCCGACAACGATCGCTATGTGGCCCTTGAAATGCTTAAAAATGCGGTCATTTCCGCAGATGGTATATTTCCCATGTGCCAGGACACGGGAACAGCCATTGTCATGGGAAAAAAGGGCCAGCAGATCTGGACCGGTTTTTGCGACGAAAAAGCGCTTGCAAGAGGCATCTTCAATGCCTATACCACCAACAATTTGCGCTACTCACAGAATGCGCCTTTAACCATGTATGATGAAGTCAATACCGGTTGCAACCTTCCTGCGCAGATTGAAATTTATGCTGTTGAGGGCGGCACCTACCATTTTCTTTTCATCGCCAAAGGCGGCGGATCTGCCAACAAAACCTATCTTTATCAGGAGACCAAAGCGACGTTAACCCCGGAAAAGCTGGTGACGTTTATGAAAAACAAGATGGAAACCCTGGGTACGGCTGCCTGCCCACCCTATCATCTTGCATTTGTCGTCGGCGGAACCTCTGCTGAACTCAACCTTAAAACCGTCAAATTGGCCTCGGCAGGATATCTCGATCATCTTCCGATATCCGGAAATCGATCGGGTCATGCTTTCCGAGACATGACGCTTGAAACAGAACTGCTTGAGATATCACGAGAACTCGGTATCGGCGCCCAGTTCGGCGGAAAATATTTTTGTCATGATGTTCGGGTCATTCGGCTGCCGAGACACGGTGCATCCTGTCCCATCGGCCTTGGCGTCAGTTGTAGTGCCGACCGGAATATCAAAGGAAAAATCACAAAACAAGGCATCTATTTAGAACGTCTTGAAACCGATCCGGTAAGGTATCTGCCCGAACCTGCTGGTGCGGATTCAGAAGCTGTTCACATCGACTTAAACCGGCCAATGGATAAAATCCGGGCTGAATTGAGTCAATATCCGGTGGCAACCCGTCTGATGCTGACGGGAAAAATTGTTGTGGCCCGGGACATCGCCCATGCCAAACTTAAAGAACGGCTTGACACAGGTGAAGGCCTTCCGGAATATTTTAAAAATCACATGGTATATTATGCCGGTCCGGCAAAAACACCGGCTGGATATCCTTCAGGATCCTTCGGCCCCACCACTGCCGGCCGTATGGATCCTTATGTTCCCATTTTTCAGGAACAAGGCGCTTCCATGGTCATGCTGGCCAAGGGAAATCGTTCAAAAGAGGTTACGCAATCATGTAAAAAGTTCGGTGGATTCTATCTGGGTTCCATCGGCGGGCCTGCGGCACGTCTGGGTAAAGATTGCATCACAAACATCGAAACATTAGAGTATGCCGAGCTTGGAATGGAAGCGATCTTTTTGATTACCGTCAAGGATTTTCCAGCTTTTATTATCGTTGACGACAAGGGGAATGATTTTTTTGAAAAGCTGCTGGCTGAGTAACCGTTGTTTGAATAAGATGAAATGTTACCTTGATTAATATGATTCCAAACGGTTCAAAAACCAAACAAAAAGAATGTATCCGATGCGGCACCTGCTGTAAAAAAGGCGGACCGTCTTTCCACCTTGAAGATAAGATTTTGATTGAAAAAGGTATTATTCCGTCAAAGTATATCTATACCATCAGAAAAGGTGAACGATCTTATGACAACGTTAAAGAATGCTTTTTACCGGCATCTTCAGACATTCTAAAGCTAAAGGGACAAAAAGGTTCATGGACCTGTATTTTTTTTAACGAAACAATTAATAATTGTACAATATATGAGCACAGGCCCATGGAGTGCAAAGTCCTTAAATGTTGGGATACCAGAGAAATTGAAAAAGTTTATGCAAAAAACCGATTGACGCGACAAGATCTTATTTCATCCGTTGAAGGATTATGGAAGCTTGTTGAGGGCCACCAAGAGCGATGTTCATATGACATGCTCGCATTTTTTATTGATTCTCTGAAAACAGTTAAAAAGGACGAAGCACTTAAAGGCATACTGGAGATCATTGATTATGATATTAAAATTAGAGACTTGGTGGTGCAGGAAGCAGGCCTTGAACCTAATTTGACAGATTTTTTATTCGGCCGCCCCATTACAGAAACCATAAAGATTTACGGCCTAAAAATTATAGAGGAAGAAGATAAATATATTCTCACTCCAATGAGTTAAACAGTTTTTCTTTAGAAGCCATTTCAAAGCCTTCCAACGAGTGATTTTCAAGTTTTTTATCGAAAAACAATTGCCAAATTTGAAATCATCTTGAGTTTTTATTAAAGTTTTCGCAAAAACTGCCCGATAGTATAAAAGGTTGGATAAAGGCAAACCATCTGAAAGGATGGGACGCAAAGCCACTGGCCTAAATCCTAAGAATAATATCAAGAGGATACGGCGGCAGGGTTGCCTGACTGATTTGAGCCACCCGCCTTTTATATCAATAAAGTGCCGCCTTAGTTCAATCCTCTGTTCATCGTATTATTTCTTTGAAAGTGCTTTAACCTAAGTTGACCGATTTAGGTTTAAATAAGGAGGTAAATCAATGACTTTTTCAATTCAAAGCACGCTTTCGGCAATAAAGGCATTTGGTACAAAAATGGGAGTTACTGCCAACAATATTGCCAACGTGGAAACAGAAGGATTCAAAAAAAGCACGGCAACATTGGTTGAAGGTCCTAAAGAAAATGTAGAGGTTGAGATCACACAACCGGACATCCCGGGCCCGATTGTCGTTGATGGAACCAATGGACAATTAACGGAAAGAGAAATGTCCAATGTGGATCTGGCAGAGGAAATTCCGCAAACGATCCTTGCGCAAAGGGGTTATGAGGCAAATCTTGCAACATTAAGGACCCAGGATGAAATGTTGAAATCTATCATTGATATCATTAAGTAAAGAGTCCGGGGCAAAAAGACCCGGATTTGATAGAACCCTGGAGGGAGCTGTTTTACACTTAAAGTCGTAAAAGTTAAAAGTGCCTAAAGTGATCTAAAGTGCCTAAAGTTGAGTTAACGCTAACGCGCTGTCATTAAATATAATTGATAGAATTCCTTAACTTTAGCTCACTTTAAACTCTTGTCCGCCGATGCACTGTGGCGGGTTAGTTCACTTCAAACTCTTGCAGCGATTCTTTAGGCAGAGCCGGAAGTCCAGAGGGCCAGGTTTTTTTATGACCAAATAATGTTTTACCATTTACTGCCCCTGCATACCCGGCATCATTGGCATCGACATCTTTTGGTACCCGGAAGGAATATTAAAAAGAGCGTCAGAAACCGATTTTTCCTGAATGTTTCGGTATTCCATAACCATAGGTCCGGATAACCCATCCATTTCCATTTTAACGGGAAAGTTCAGCTTTTCAGAAATCCAGTATATTGCATCACCCATGGATGGATCATTGAACGTATAATGATATTTTGAACACATATACCCGTTCACCTTTTCTTTACCCAGAAATGTCTTCTTTCCCATTTTCCCCAGTTCGTCAGGATCAACGGGAGCCATATTTTTCTGACTGTCCGCCGACATTTCCATATACATCGTTTGTTTTGGCATAAGAATCCAGACAACCCCTTTATCTTTCCTGAAAATCGTTATCTGCTTTTCGCCCGCGATGTTCATTTCCTGTCTGAGATTGTTCCCTTTAAGAAACATCTTTCCACTAAAGCTTCCCATGGACGATTTATGAATCATGTCGGCGGTAATATCCGCAGCAATCCCCGGCACTGAAAGCACCAGTACAGTTATCAAAAGAATGCCGCCAAAAAGTTCGAACCTTGATATAAACCTTTTTATCATGTTTTCCCCCTTTTTTAATTTTGAATAAATCATACCAAACTTTAAAAG
>Ga0307423_1000710_pt1 | contig 22083 bp, 30 predicted proteins | sample SalMarWE160310MG_FD_202154 | JGI IMG/M metagenome (GOLD analysis project Ga0307423, IMG submission 202154) | Salt marsh sediment microbial communities from the Plum Island Ecosystem LTER, Massachusetts, United States - WE1603-10 | ecosystem: Environmental > Aquatic > Marine > Intertidal zone >...
TACATGCGGCTTGGAATAGGCAAAGCCAGTGTAACATGGAAGGAGAGGGTGTTTGTGCATTTGCCGTTCAGCGTATACTTAGGCTGGATTACAGTAGCGTCAATTGCTAATGTTGCTTCGGCTTTGGTTTCAATAGGGTGGAACGGTTTCGGGTTGGCAGCCGACACTTGGGCTGTGCTTGTGATTGCCGTCGCTTTGCTGATAACACTTGCAGTAATCGCCACAAGAAAAGACGTTGCTTACAGTCTTGTGCTGGTTTGGGCTTTGGTTGGCATAGCTGTTAACCAGAGTAGCTATCAGAACATCGTGACTGCGGCTACGGCGAGCGCAATAATCATACTCGTTGCTTTGGCTGCGTTTCTTGCTTTGTCCAAACTGAAGAAGTGACGCTTGCAACCACCGTTTGAAAAAACCAAATTGGTAACTTTCAGTTACTTTTTGTTCTCTAAAGTGTTCTGGTGCGGGTTGTAGACTGGCGTGTGATTTTTTTGTCTATAGTTACTTTGTATAAGGGGGCTATAGTTTTTTCCGAGCTTTTGAGTGGGTTGCGAAAACTGTGTGGTGTGCTTTGTGGTTTTGTGGTGTGATAAGCGAATATTTTTATAATTGGGTTCCAACTCCTCATTGGCATGAGGATTCAGTATGCCCCTAGATAAGAATACGCTGTTAGGTGCTGTTAAAGAGGCTAAAGCTCAGGCTGGAGAGAAAAAGTTCACTCAGTCTGTAGAGTTGATTTTGGATATTAAAGAGATTGACATGAAGTCTCCTGAGGGTAAAATTCAGCAGGTTGTTGACCTTCCTCACATCACAGGTAAACCTAACAAGATTGTAGTTATCGCCACTGGCGAATTAGCGATGAACGCTAGAAACGCGAAGGTGGACAAGGTCTTGGAAAGAGTTGACCTTGAAGCGTTAGCAGGAAAAAAGAAGGAACTGCGCAAGCTAGGAAGCACGTATGATGTGTTTCTTGCTGAAGCTCCTTTGATGCCGCTTGTCGGCAGACTTTTAGGTCCAGTTCTGGGTCCACGCGGAAAACTTCCTGTGCCTGTTCCACCAAACGCCGACATAGCACCATTAATAACCAAGCACCACAAGACAATCGTTGTCAGAATGCGCAATCAACCCATAATCCAGTGCGCTGTTGGAACAGCCGAAATGAAAGAAGAAGACATAGTGGACAACATCCAAGCCGTACTGCGCATGCTGGAAGGAAAGCTCAAACGAGGCTTAAAAAACGTCAAGTACGCTTTCATCAAAACCTCAATGGGCACACCCGTAAAAATCAAACCGTAAAAAAGAGTGACAGAGAATGCCATCCCAACAAGTGTTAGAAGAAAAACTTAGCGAAGTAGAAGAAATTAAAGAGTTACTGAAAGCCTACAAGTACATAGGCATAGCCAGCCTGCAAAAAGTCCGCGCCGCACAACTCCAAGAACTCAAGAAAAGCCTTACAGGCAAAGTTTACATGCGAGTCCTAAAAAACACGCTGACAAAACGCGCCATAGACAACATGGAAGACAAAAACATCAAACAACTCGACGACTACCTTGAAGGCGCAAACCTCTTCCTGTTCACAGAAATCAACCCGTTCAAGCTGGCGTTGCTGCTGGAACGCGGCAAAGTCAAAACAACCGCCAAATCAGGCGACATCGCAGCCATGGACGTAGTGATCCCCGAAGGCAGCACAGGACAACCCCCAGGACCAATAATCAGCCAGCTAAACGCCGTTGGCTTGCCTACCAGAATCGAATCTGGAAGCGTATGGGTAAGTAAAGACACCCTAGTAGTCAGAAAAGGCGAAGCCATCAACGAACGCCTTGCGGCACTGCTGTCAAAACTCGGAATCAAAGCCGTCGAAGCAGGACTCTCCATGAAAGTAGTCCTAGACGAAGGCTTAATCATAACAGGCGACCAACTCAAAGTAGACGTAGAAGAAACACGCAAAAACCTCCAACAAAGCAGCAGCGAAGCATTCGCCCTAACCCTAACCATAGCCTACCCAACCAACGAAAACATAAACACCCTACTACAAATCGCCCACAAAGAAGCCTACGCCCTCGCACTCAACGCCACAGTACCCACAAAAGAAACCATAGAAGACATAATCCGAAAAGCCCACACACAAATGCTCAGCCTCAACACCAAAGCAGAAAACAGCAAACCACAAGAATAAACCACACAACCCCAATTTTCAACATGCTATTGGCGAGTTTTTTCGCCAATACGGACCTACCCCCCTCGTTTTTTGTGCGTGATAGACCCCCCTCCTATTTTCTGCAATGATTAACTATTAGGATCCTAATAGGCTACAAATATGCTGGTTTGTTAAGGGTTGGCTTTATCATGGCATTTTAGCATGTTTTTCAGGAAGGCTTGGATTTCTCTGGTTGTGTCTTCCATTTTAACTGTTATTCTTTTTCCGTCTTCTGTTAGTTCGTAGACTTTTCTCGCTCCTATTTTGGCGGGTTTTATCCAGCCTTTTCTCTCCATAGAGGCTAACTTGGCGTAGATTGTGCCAGAATTAACGAGGATTCGGTGTTTCTTGAGGATGAGGCGGTTTATTTCGTAGCCTGTCATGGAGTGCTCTGTTAACGCACAGAGGATGGCTATGTCTAGGAAGGCTTTGAGGGTTCGCTCTTGCACGGTTGGCTTCAACTCAGGCTTCACAATGAACACCCTTACTACTACTTGCACGGTGATTTACTCTACAACTTATACGTACCCAATCGGTGAACGTTATGTCTTATAAGAACTTCGGATGTGATGTGCAACACGAATACGGCGTTTTGTTTGTTCATGTTTTCCCAGAAAAATTTTAGTTTACTGCGGCTGGTTTGGTTTTTTGTGGTCAGAGGTTGATTGTGAAACAGTTATTAGGTGGCAAGGCAACTGATTATTATGGAAAATAAACATTTAGCCGCCCTCGTAGTTACTCTTTTAGTTATCCAAGTTTTCGCAAACTGCATTTTCCTCAGCAAGAGCCAAGCGCAAACAACACCTGAAGTCTACGTGGGCATCGACATATCATACGGCAGCGTTGACGAAGCCAAAAACATGATTGACAAAGTCAGCAATTACACAAACCTCTTTGTTGTAGGCACCACACAAATAACATGGTACCAGAACAGGCTCACTGAAACATTCCAGTACGCTTACGACAAAGGCTTATCATTCATAAGTTTAACCCCCGCGCTTTCTGACACAAGTTTTGACAATAATCCAAGCAAAGCAGAATGGTTTGAACACGCCAAAGAAGCTTGGGGCGACCGCCTATTAGGTTTCTATTATTTAGATGAGCCCGGAGGAAGGCAGTTGGACGCAGCCCAGAATTGGATAGGACCCAACATAACCACCATTGCAAGCAGCTATACTGACGCTGCTGACCAATTCACAAGTGCTATCGGCAGAAATGTAGAACGGACGAAATCGTATACCCTCAACGCTTCAGGATACCCCGTCTGCACATCAGACTATGCCCTTTACTGGTTTGACTACCAAGCAGGTTACGACACGATTTTTGCCGAGTTCGGTTGGAATCTCAGTCGGTCAATAAACGTGGCGATGTGCAGAGGAGCAGCCACAGCGTATAACAAGGATTGGGGAGCCATAATAACTTGGACTTATACCGAGCCACCGTACATAGAATCTGGCCCAGAACTCTACGAGGACTTAGTTTTCGCGTACGACAACGGCGCAAAATACATCATTATATTCGATGGAAACGAAGGCTGGACTGGAGGTATCTTGGAACAGGAGCATCATGAGGCGCTGCAGCAGTTCTGGGATTATGTTCATAACAATCCACGCAATACTACCCCAGTTGATGAGAGAACCGCATACGTTCTTCCAAGCGGTTACGGTTATGGCTTCCGAGGACCGCAAGACCACATCTGGGGGTTATGGGAAGCAGACGACTTTTCCCACAGCCTCAGCCTGAGCGTAGGCAGCCTGCTCAGGGACTACGGAGAAACGTTAGACATCATCTACGAAGACAGCCCACAATCAGCCGACAGTTACGGGTACAAACAAGTTTTCTCTTATGATTCATATAGTCCACCATCCCCCAAAATATCCATTCTGTCACCAGAAAACACCACGTACACCATAGGCAATGTTTCTTTAACCTTCACAATAGACAAACAAACAACTTGGATTGGATATAGCTTAGACGGACAGGAACAGGTGCCTCTTAGCGAAAACACAACCTTATACAACTTAGCGGACGGACCACACAACATAACCATCTACGCCACCGACCAATTCGAAAGCACAGGAAACTCCGAAACAATACATTTCACCATAGACCCGCCAGACCCGCCAGAACCTTTCCCCACAACAGCAGTGATTATCATTGCTACTTCCGCCACAGCTGCCGCGGTAGTTGCCGTGGGATTCGCGTTCTACTTCAAGAAACGTAACCATTAAACGGAAACAGCTGTAAAACGCACGATTGCAAAAACTGTAAACTTCCATCAGAGACAAAATGTTGTAGCTAACATTTGATAAGGCTTAATAGCGGCTTCAGTCCTTCTTTTTTCAATATTAACCGTGTGAAACTGCCATGGTAGATGTTTGGCTTCCCTACGGCAAAAGCGATGTCTGCGTGCGAATTCCAGCGCGAAACCTTCTCGGCTCCATAGAGCCTAAACAGGTAGCTGTCGCCGAGGACGTGAACGCTGAACTTGAAAGAGCCCTAAGCGAACCCATCGGCTCCAAACGGCTAAGCGAAATCGCCCAGCCAGAAAACAAAGTCGCCATAGTCGTGGACGACTTCACCCGAAGCGCACCCAGCCACCTTATGCTTCCATCAGTGCTCGCCGAGTTGAACGCGGCAGGCGTCAAAGACGAAAGCGTCACCATCATTTTCGGCTGCGGCACCCACAGGGCAGTAAAGCCAGAGGAAGCTAAGCGTCTGGTCGGCGAGGAAGTTCTAAACCGCGTGAAAGCCATCAGCCACGACTGCAAAGCAGCTGACCTCGTTCCCATCGGCAAAACCAAGCATGGAAACGAAGTGCGCGTGAACCGCGCTTTCGCCGAGGCGGATGTGAAGGTGCTTGTGGGCGACGTGGACTTCCACTATTACGCGGGTTACGGCGGCGGAAGAAAAAGCGTTATGCCTGCTATTTCATGCAAGGACACCATAGGCTTCAACCACGCCATGCTCTTGGACTCTAACGCGCGCACTGGAGTTTTGGAGGGTAATCCTGTGCATGAGGATATGACTGAGGGGGCGAGGCTGGCGAAGGTGGATTTCATCCTGAACGTGGTCTGCAACGCCAAAGAGGAAATCGTGAAAGCGTTTGCAGGTGACTTGGAGCAGGCGTTTCTTGAAGCCACCAAGCTCGTGGACGATATGTACCGTGTAACGGTGGACCGCAGAGCCGACATCGTGGTTGTCAGCCCAGGCGGCTACCCAGCGGACATAAACCTGTATCAGGCGTATAAGGGGTTGGATAACGCTTTGGAGGTTGTTAAGCGCGGAGGCACCGTAATCTTGGTGGCTGAGTGCCCTGAAGGACACGGAAACGAAGTGTTTTACGACTGGATGACACGGCTGGAAGACTTGAAGAAGGTGGAGCGCGAAGTCAAACGCCACTTCGAGCTGGGCGGACACAAAGCGTACTACCTGCTGAAAGCCCTCAAAAACCATCAAATCATCCTGGTTTCTTCACTGCCCGACTACTACGCCAACAACGTTTTCAAGTTGAAGACGGCACGCGCAGTCAACGACGCATTACGCGAAGCGTTGAAGAACGGCGGCTCTCAAGCTAGAGTATGGGTTATGCCGCAGGGCAACACAACTCTGCCACGAATCCAGTCCGCGGAAAACACGTAGCTCAAGGCAAGCCGCTCTGGAACGCCGACCAAGCTTGATGACGCATAAAGCACAAACTTTAAGTTCAGTTCTTAATTTTTCGTTAAAGAAGGCGACAAGATGCAACAGACTTTCAAGCTACGCAAGTTCAAGCCAGACGACCTACAAAGCGTAATGAGAATCAACCGTTTCTGCCTGCCAGAAAACTACATGGACTTCTTCTTCATGGACCTGCATCAACGGTTCCCCGAAACCTTCATAGTCGCAGAGGAAAACGAGCAAATCATAGGCTACATCATGTGCCGCATCGAAGTCGGCTTATCAAACTTCGGCTTAGGCGGCTTAATCAGGAAAGGCCACGTGGTCTCCATCGCAGTTCTGCCCCAAGGAAGACGCAAAGGCATAGCGAATGCACTCATGACCAAAGCCATAGAAGGCATGATCCACTACAAGGCGAAACTGTGTTATTTGGAAGTCAGAGTAACAAACGACCCAGGCGTCGAACTCTACAAAAAACTAGGATTCGAAGTAAGCAAAACCCTCAACGGATACTACTCAGACGGCGAAGACGCCTACGTCATGACCAAAAAACTCTAAAAAAGGAAAAGGTTATTTTTTTAGTTTTTTAAGCTCGTCTTCTAACTGTGCAATACGCTTTTTGAGTTTTTCATTCTCTTCTTCTAACGCCTTAATCTTTGCAGCGTCCTGAGATGTTTTCTGCCTTCTTTTTTCCGCGTCAATTGCTCCTTCGTCAACCCATGGCGGAGTTCCGGCACTTCCCCAACCCATTTTTTTCACCTAACCAAAATACTTGGCACGCCATAATTTAAAGGTGCGGCTAAATAGTTGTAGATGTTTTATTGAGGAAACCAATATAGGCGCCTCCGTTATGCTTACTTTAAGAAGGAGTGGAAAATAGGGATGGCAAAGCGAATAGCGTTTATTGGATCGAAAAAAAGGATTGCGCTTGTAGCTCACGACCATAAGAAGGCGGATTTGGTTGAGTGGGTGAAGTTTAACAAGAGCACTCTGCTTCAGCATGAACTCTTCGCCACGGGAACAACTGGCAAAATCTTGGAGCAAGAGTTGGGCGCGAAAATCACCACTTTCGAGAGTGGCCCGCTGGGCGGTGACCAGCAGATAGGCTCGCGCATAGCTGAAGGCTCCATTGACTTTCTCATTTTCTTCTGGGACCCGCTGGAGTCTCTATCGCATGACCCAGACGTGAAAGCGTTGCTGCGCATGGCTACGGTGTGGAACATACCTACAGCGTGCAACCGCGCTTCAGCTGACTTCCTGATATCTTCGCCGCTTATGTGCCAAGAATACCCGCGAACCCTGCCCGACTACGAGAGCTACAGGCAACGCCTCACAAACCTATAACACCCGTGGAGACGAGAGCGGGGCAGCCGTTTAGAAGTCCATGCTGCTAGCTTCTGTTCTTTCATGCATGAAATTGATTGCCTGCAGAATGCAGCGTGCCAAGCCGAGGAGGCTGAGGCTCACGGCGATGGTGTAGAACATGGTGAGGTTTATGCTTAGGCTGAAGTTTTCGTAGCTGGTGCTGAATACGCCGTTCCCCATCGACAGTAGGAGGTAGCCCATGAAGAACAATGCGCGGGCGGTGTTGAAGAAGTGTTGGAGAATCGTTTTCGCCGTTATGTCGCTTAGAATAATAAGCACGATGTAAACTGCAACGAACGCTTCAAGCGACCCCAGCAGGTCAGGCACCATCTCGAAAAGCGGCGCCAGCATGGGTGCGAGAAAGAAGTAAAGCAGGTAAACAAGCACTGCCTTCACAGTTGCTTTTGCGACTCTGAATGAGATGTCTTTGACTATGTTTTTGCGTTTAGTTTTCTGTTCAGCCATACGGAATCACCAACGGTCCATACTGGATGACGCCTATGTCGAAGTAAACGTCAAGATGCCCGCTTTGAGCATTTGCTAAGGACGACACGCTGGATGGGGTTACGGGGATGGTGAACTCCATGGTGTCGTCGTAAGCGGAGTATTGCGGGACGTATATCACGGTTTGGCTTTCGGTTAACATCGCTTCCGTGCTGTCGTAAAGCTCCATTCTGATGCCGCCTACGAGGTCGAAGACGGCGTGGTTTTCGAAGCTCACTGGAACCGACACCGTGACGCTCGTGAAGCTAACTGTTTCAAATGAGGGGTCGCCCACTTGGAAGTTGTAGAAGGGTGCGCCCCACGGGAACGTGAAGTTGGCTGAAATCTCTGCGGGAAGCAGTTCTGCAAAGTTCAGTCCAGCAGTGAAGGAAACGTTGAGGTCGTTGTCGTTGAACAGGTACGGCGCTCCCTTTTCAAGCAGCGTGACAGGATTCAAGGTTACATTATGCATTATCGTTATGTTTTCTCCGTGGGGAATGACGGGAACGAAAGTGTCGGCTCTTGAGATTTCCGCGCCTTCCGCGTCTGAGAACACCGTGGAAAGATGGAACTCTTTGAGGCTGTAGTATCCCCTGTTATCAACATACAATGGCAGCCCAAGGTTCAGCTCGCCGTCTGGAGTTGCTGAGAACTGGGGTTCGCCGAAGTCCACACTTAAATCTTTAACCGAGTACGCCGCTAAAGCAAGGAAGGCTACTAGAAGTATCCAGAAAATGGTTGAAGCTATCCCTAGCATTCGAATCGGCACGTTCATTGCTGTTCCTTCTTTAAGACAGACCGCGGCTTTTTCACTTGGACCGCTTGGTTTTCTTCGACTTTCGAGGCTGCTGCTCCATTTCTTCCAGCGGAATAACCATCATTTCAGGTTCTGACGGTTTAGCGGCGGGCTCTTTCTTTTTCTCGGGTGATGTTTTTCCATTTTGAGGCTGCACTGGTTGTTGAGTTTGCGGTTGAGGTTTTTGTGGTGGCTGCGGGACATGGGTTACTATTGTTACGCCTCGGATGGTTATGAGTGAGCTGATCCAGCCCATGACGCCGAGGTACATTATGTGTATGGATGCTGCGATTAGGGGTCCCAAGGCTTCTCCGAAGGTTTGCACGAGGTCTTGGGTGGAGATTGGTGACAGGTCCGCTGTTAAGAGCGCGTAGGCGCTGAAGAACGTGAATACGAGGAGGGCTACGCCTATGCTTAGCACCGTGATTCCAGAGAAGGCTATTTTGTCTCTGAATTTTCTGAACATTTTCATGCTTGCTCCCTTTGTATTGAGTATTCCGATTTAATATTAAATCTTCTGAAACAACAAACAAAATCCCCGCTAACTACCACAAATCAAACAAAAACCAAAAAACACCCGCCACACCCAAACAACAAGACACCGAAAACGCGTTCACTTTAACACACCTCTCCCCATACAAAAAAACCCCATATTTCGCGTGTTTTAAATATGGCTTTCCGTAACTGGATTCAAGGTTAGTTACATGTCAGAAGACGAGAACATCGAAAACCAAGAAGAAGAACCAGAACAAGAGGAGCCAGAAGAAGAGCAGGAAGAGTTGCCGAAACCGGAAAAGAAGTACGCGTTCATAGAGGACATTCCAGGAGTAGGACCCGCTACAGCCCAGAAACTACGCGACCTCGGCTACCACACCGTTGAGTCACTTGCTATGGCTACAGCCCGCGAACTGGAGCCAGTCGGCGTCGGCGAAAAAAAGGCTTTCACAATAATCGACGCAGCCCGCTCCGCAATCGGTGTCAACTTCATACGAGCCGACGAACTTCTCAAAATGCGAAAAGACGTGCTGCGGCTAACCACAGGCAGCCAAGCATTAGACAAAATCGTTGACGGCGGCTTAGAAACACAAACCATAACCGAGTTCTACGGCGAATACGGCAGCGGAAAAAGCCAAATGTGCCATCAATTATGCGTGAACGTTCAGCTACCTCCAGAACGCGGAGGGCTAAGCGGCGGCGCCCTGTACGTGGACACAGAAAACACCTTCAGGCTCGAGCGTATCGTACAGATGTCTAACCACGCTGGCCTTGACCCTGAAGAAGTCGTGAAGAACATAATCTACGCTGAAGCATACACTTCAGACCATCAGATGTTCCTTCTGGAAAACGCCGATCAAATCATAAAAGACAACACCATAAAAATCATAATAATCGACTCTTTAACCGCTCATTTCAGAAGCGAATACGTCGGGCGGGAAATGCTTGCACGGAGACAACAAAAATTGAATAAGCACATGCACAAGCTCGTCGCGTTAGCCAGAGCATTCAACACCGTGGCAGTGGTAACTAACCAGGTTATGGCTAAACCAGACGTTTTCTTCGGCGACGCTGTTTCCCCCATCGGAGGACACATCGTCGGACACACAAGCCACACGCGCATTTACCTACGGAGAGCTTCCCGCGGTCCCGTACGCATCGCCAGGCTGGTGTCAAGCCCGTACCTGCCTGAAGGCGAGGAAATCTTTAAAGTAACGGAAAACGGTATAGAAGATGTCTCTGAAGACGAGAAAACAACCAAACGTCGCGGTCGTTAAAAAAATGCCCATATCTCAAGCCTTAGTCACCCGTTACTTCCAGCTCGTCGTCAACAGGCAGTTCACAGAAGCCACACGGGAGCTGGAGCGGCTCAAACAGAAAATGCATAAGACAGAGTGGAACAGAGGCTACTTCCGCGCTTTATACGGCATGTACCTTTCACGCAAAACCACCGGCGATGCTTACGCGTTCTTTTCGAAGATGGACTTAACAGACAAAGAAGCGCTGCACGCGTACCGGCGAGAGTTTCTGGACCACATGAAAAACGGGCTTCACGGTGATTTTGACCGCGGATACTTTTCAGCATGGGCTGACTGCATGCGGATCCTCACGCGAATGGAAGTTCCAGCGCCTACAAAACGCAAAAGCAAAGATGCTGAACCGGAACCGATGGAGACCGTGAGAAGCGATAAAAGCCAAGCTACCATGGCGAACTATTTAGAAAAGAATAAAGCCGAATAGCTTGTCAGGCTTCTATAAGTGGTGGTCCTACGAGGATAGAGTAGAATAGTACGAAGAAGGCTGCCCAAGCGATGAAGTATATGAATATGCCCATGCTCATGATTTTTGACTGCTTCTCCACTTGGTTCGCAAATTTGGCTTTGAGCACGTAGTAAGACAGCAGGTAAATTGCCAAGGCTATTGTTATGCCGTTCAGGAACGTGTTGAATTCAGACGGGTTAAAAAACGTAGCAACGAAAGCGCTTATGCCTGCGGCAACTATGCTTAATGCAACCCTTATCCAGTAAATAACTTCAAGTGGCTTCAACGAGCTTCAATCCTTTCCACACTATATTTCGAACTTACATTAAAAAGTTGCCCAGTTATAAACTGTTTCGCTCTTTAGTCTGCAACGGCTAATAACGAGGGCAAACTAAGCTTCAATACTTATACTACGATTTTTTCTTCTGATTTATTCCTTAATTGAAAAGCCAGGAAAACTGTCGTGGCTACAACAAAAGTTGACGCTAACAATTCAAGGGAAATGCCTGTCAGCGTAACTGCCAGATAGTTGTTGGCAAAGTGGAAAAAGACGGCTATCAAGTAGTAAGGTAGTGGTCGTTTTGTGGCTATGCCGTATGCGGTTATTACGGTGCTTGCAGGGTGAAAGAAGAGTCCGGGCAGCCGGTAGATTACTGGTACATTCAATATGGTGACGTATGTTAGTAGTTCGACTATTCCGAAACCTAAACCGACTAGTAATGCGAGGTTGAGTATGGACCGCTGGGTTTCTCCGTGACGGTAGAAAAGGGGGTAAGCTTTTGCGAATTCCTCGATGAGAGGGGCGAAGATTGCGCGTGAAATCAACGCGGCGGTGAATGTGTTGAAGCCAACCAGCAAGGTGTCTGTGTACTGGTAGATGAATAGGGTTAGGGGTACGCTTATTATTACGCCGCAGAGCAGGAAGAATATCATTTCGCTGGCGTCTGGCTTATGGAGTTTGATTACAACTTCTTTCTGCATTGTTTTGCACTTCGGTTGTCTGTTGCTGGTTGTTGGGTAGAAGTTAGGTTGCTAGTAGCATGGGTTGTTGAGGGTTAAAAACTTTCGTTGGCTCAGGTGTTTGCTTCAATTTTTAATGAATAGTTTGTATGCCTCAATATGCTTAGTGTGTGTAGTGAAACATAATGCTTATATTTTGGCGCAGTCATAGGTAAACCAGTAATATATCTAAAGGAACACATGTTGTTCACAAGTCCAACATGAAAACAGGAGAAAAACCATGCCGAAACCCCCAAGAAAATCCCGCAGAGGAACAACAACAGCCGTATTCGGCGTGCTGCTCTTAGTCCTCGTCACCCTCGTCTCCGGAGTCCTCTTCTACACTTTCGTAATGGACAACGTTAACTTCACAACAAAGGCACTCAACAACCAAATAGCAGGCTTACTCCTGAAATCATTCACAATAAACTCCACCCACATAGTCGCGTTCCTGAAAAACACTGGCGCACAAATCGTTGAAGTCACCAGCGCCTACGTAAACGGTTTAATCGCCACCATAACTAACCTGGTGAAAATAGCTCCCAACTCATTCGGCTCTGTAGTCCTCTCCGGCAACTTCCAACACGGAAACACCTACGACGTGAAGCTCGCCACAATATTCAACACGGCAGCAACATTCGAAGCCTCCTTCTAATCATCCGCTAAGAAACTCCGCTTGCCGAAACTCCAAGCGCAGTCAAACCATGCATCAATAAAAGTTCCCATCCTTCCCTCTTTAGTTTTTTCACGCCTATTTGTCTGAGTTTGGCAATGCCTTGTGAAAGGGTTATTTTGTAGTCCCAACTATTTAGATGCCAGACCATGGTGCTGAACATCCTTGCGCAAGAAAGAGTTCACAAGCTTTGACGTTGCCGTTGCAGTTCACGAGCTTAAAGAAGCGGTAGCAGACTCCAGAGTCAACAACATCTACCAGCTTAACGAGAAAACCGTAATCCTGAAGCTGCACAAAACCGATAAGCCTCCGCTGCGGCTTGTCATGGAAGCAGGCAGACGACTTCACTTAACCGCTTACGCGTTAAAGCCTCCTAAAACTCCACCAGCGTTCTGCATGGCGCTCAGAAAATATTTGCGCGGCGCATGGGTGGAAAACATTGAGCAATACGAGTTTGAACGCGTAGTCACCCTCCAATTCAAAACCAAAACAGGCAAGATGCAGCTTATTCTGGAGCTTTTCGGCGAAGGCAACATAATCCTCACAGGCGAAAACGGCGAGATTCTGCAAGCCATGGCTTTCAAACGCATGCGCGACCGCAACATCGTCCGCAACGAGGTGTTCCAATTTCCTCCTCCATTCGGCAAGAACCCGTTCCAAGTGACACAGGACAAGTTGGAAGAGGCGTTGACTGCCGCGGGAGACGTGGAGGTTGTGAGGGCGCTGGCGCGGTTTCTGGGTGTGGGCGGCTTTTACGCGGAAGAAATCCTGCTGAGAGCCCACGTGGAAAAAACCACGCCGTGCAACACATTAGGCAGCGATGAAGTAAGCGGCATATTTGATGCGCTTCAAAGTTTGCTTTCGGCGGTTTCAGGCTTCAAGACGGCGCCCCAGATAGTTTTGGCTGAAGACGGCGGTTTCGTGGATGTTGTGCCGTTCAAGCTGAAGCGTTACGCAGCGTTCAAATGCAAAAGTATCGGCGGTTTCAATGAGGCGTTGGATGAGTATTTCCTGAGAGCGACAGCGGCGGAGAAAGCGTTTGCAAGTGTCGAGGTTGAAAAGTTAACGCGGGAAGCTGAAAGGCTGAAGCGTATAGTTGCTGAGCAGGAGCAAGCTTTGCGGGAAGATGATAAAAAGGCGGAACGTGACAGGCGCATAGGCGACGCCGTTTATGCGCACTCCACCGAGTTTCAGGCTTTCTTAGGCAGGTTTGCAGATGCGAAGAGGGCAGGAAAAGACTGGAATCAGCTCATCTCCGAAATCATTGCAGCGAAAAAGGATTCGTTTGTGGAGTCTTTTGACTCAAGGAACCTGTTGGCTAACGTTTGCGTGGACGACCTGCGTTTCAGTTTGAACTTGCGCAGAACATTGTATGAGAACGCGGCGGAGTATTACGAGCGTGGGAAAAAGGCTAAGCAGAAGTCCGCAGGCGCGTTAACAGCCCTTGAGGAAACCCGCAGGAAACTGGCTGAAGCCGAGCAGAAGATACGCAGGGCTGAAGAGCAGAAAACCAAGCCCACGGAAGTCATGGAAGAACTGGTTAAGCGTAAAGTTAAACGCAAAGAATGGTACGAGAAGTTCCGCTGGTTCACCTCCTCCGACGGGTTCCTAGTAGTCGCGGGCAAAGACGCAGTCAGCAATGAAGTCCTCGTCAAAAAATACGCGGAGGCTGACGACCCAGTTTTCCACGCTGAAGTCGCAGGCGCCCCCTTCGTGGTAGTCAAAACTGAAGGCAAAACTGCAAGCGAGCAAGCACTGCGGGAGGCTGGCGAGTACGCGGCGGCTTTCTCCAGAGCGTGGCGGGAAGGCGCGGGCTCCGCAGACGTGTACTGGGTTAACCCAAGCCAGCTAACCAAAAGCGGACCCTCAGGCGAATACGTTCCTCACGGCGCGTTCGCGGTTAACGGAAAACGAAACTGGATGCGCAACGTGCCCCTCAAAATCGCAATAGGCGTGGTTGAAGACGAGAAAACAAGGTTTGTGGGTGGCGCCGTGGAAGCCGTGAAAGCAAAAACAAAAAACTACGTCACAGTGGTGTCTGGGGACGCAGAGGGCAAAGAGTTTTTGAAGCGGATTCTGCAGGCTTTGGCGCTAAAGCTACCGAAGGAACAACGTGAAAAAGTTGCAAAAGCGTCAATTGAGCAAGTTAGGGAACTGGTGCCCTACACCAAAGGCAGGCTGGTCAAGAATTGAGTTAGTAACTTGCGACGGGTTACAGTAGTTATATATTTTTTATTTGCTACACTGACAGTTGAAAGCGGTTGTCAAGGGTTGAGGTTTAATGGCGAAAATTGACTTTAAGAAGGAACTGAAGCATCTGTATAGTTCTTCTGCGAAAGCGGTTGTTGCGGTTGATGTGCCCGCCATGAATTTTCTCATGGTCGACGGGGAGGGAGACCCTAACACGGCGCAGCAGTACAGGGAGGCAGTTGAAGCTTTGTTCAGTGTTTCCTACACCATCAAGTTTATGGTTAAGAAGGACGCAGGCGTCGATTACGGTGTCATGCCTCTTGAAGGTTTATGGTGGGTTGACGACATGACAAAGTTCAGTACAGAGCGCAAAGACGAGTGGAAGTGGACGAGTATGATTATGCAACCCAAATACGTAACGGCTAAGCACGTGAACGCGGCGATTGAAGCTGTACGCAAGAAGAAGAATTTGCCTGCGCTTTCCAAGTTACGGTTTGAAAGTTTCCATGAAGGCGCAGCAGCCCAGATCATGCACATTGGACCTTACTCGGCTGAAGGACCAAACATCGCAAAAATCCATGCTTTCATACACAACAGCGGACACACGTTAAGCGGTAAACACCACGAAATCTACTTGAATGACGCACGCAGGACAGCGCCAGAAAAGCTGAAAACAATCTTAAGGCAACCTATGACCTGACACCGCACGTTGATTGTTGAAAATCAAAGTTTAAGCCGTGGAGTACGGCAAATGCGTCAAGTGAATGGCTGGTACGTTCGAGGGCGGCTGACGCTACGCGCAGAAATGGTGGCCATCACAACAGTTTCTTTAAAGCTTTGAAGTCTTCCAAGAACCTTTTCCTCATTTTCGTGAAACGCATGGCAGCTGAAGGATGGTAAGTTTCCACGTAGATTACGCCTTTAACCCGTGGCGTTTGCCACGCGACTTTGCCCATCAGCATGACGATTCTCGGCTTAATCGTTTTGATTTGCTCTTCCACGTAAGGTGCGCAAGCCTCTATCTCATCAGGCAGCGGTTTCCTGTTTTCAGGCGACAGGTGCTTGACGAGGTTGGTTATGAACACTTCTTCGCGGCGAATGCCGTTTTCCGCGAGTACTTTGTTCAGAAATTTTCCCGCCCGCCCAACGAAGGGCTTGCCTGTTTTGTCTTCTTCTGCGCCGGGGTTTTGTCCCACAAGCATAAGTTCTGCGTTGGCTGGTCCTTCTCCTGGAACTGGGTGTTTGGTGTTCTGCCACAGTCTGCATTTTCGGCAGGTCTGTATCCGCTTGTTTATGTCTGCCAGAGTCAACTGATTCACCTTTGTTGTTGGTTTATGACAGTCACACACCTTTAAAAAACGATACTTATCCTCTATGAGATAAGGCTTGCAGGTTAAGAGCGGGTGAGGCAAGCGGTTGTGAGGAAAATCACGTGTCAAGTCGTATAAGCCAAACTTTTACTGGTCTTATGGTGCGGGTGGCGTTCATCTTTGAACCTTTAGCTCCGCGTTTCATCTCGTACTTTTTGGGGCAGAAACTGAAGGAGTGGCGGGAGCAGGGACGGATTTCCGATTTTGAAACCAAAACTAAAAGGCTAGGTAAGTTTCACTACAAATTCACGCTGGACTTGGATGTGACTTCGGCGCAGGCTCACCGCGTTCTCGATGATTTGCTGCCTGACACTACGCAGCGTAAGGAGGTGAATTGATGTCTGAAGATAAGAAAGGTCGTTTGAAAGTCACGGTGGAAGTTGAAGTTAACGAGGCACTGATGGATGTCGTGAAGGAAGGGATGTCCAAGATGCACTGGAAGATGCCTGAGATGATGAAACGACAAGAAGAGAAATAAACAGTGAATTCCCACAAATACGCTTGAGTTGACGATCAGTGAGCGGTCATAAACATTTCCATAGAGGACCAATGAAGTGGCATCACCCCGAAATAAGCTTAGAACATGTAGGCTTACGTTCAGGCATGACCTTTATGGACATAGGTTGCGGATACGGCTTCTTCACCATCCCCGCCGCCACCATTGTAGGCGAAACAGGGAAAGTCTACGGCGTAGATGTAGATGCGGCATCCATTAACAAGCTGAAACGTGACGCCGCTGAGAAAGGCTTGAACAACATTCACGTGGAGGTGGGCGCGGCGGAGGAAACAGTTTTCTGCCAAGCCTGCGCCGACATCGTTTTCTACAGCATAGTGCTTCACGACTTCAGAGACCCCGCCCAAGTTTTGCGCAACGCGAAGCTGATGCTTAAACCCACTGGAAAACTGGTGAACTTGGATTGGAAGAAGAAGTCAACTGAAATTGGTCCGCCGTTGCAGATCAGGTTCAGCGAAGAGCAAGCTGCAAGCCTCCTCAAGCAGGCTGGTTTCACCGTGGAAAATGTGAAACCGGTGGAAAACGACTTTTACATGGTTACCGCGAAACCTCAAGGTTCCAAATAGAAGCTTTATAGGGTTCACAGGGCTTTTATTGCTAAACATAACTGCAAAGAAGGCTGGAGCCACGGAACATCAGGGTTTTATCGCCAGGTTGAAGAAGCTTTGGAAAAACGATTATTTCCAGACTGTTGTGGTTATTGGCTTGATTGCTCTGGCGGTTTTCGGCTTCTGGTACGGGTCACAAGTAGTGCTTAACACGCCGTATCCGTTGTCAGCGGTGGAAAGCGGCAGCATGTGCGTACCCTACGAGGCTACGTGTGACGGCTGGACGCATCCGTTTGAACATACTTTGCACATTGGTGACTTGATTATCGTTCAAGGCGTAAACCCGGAAGACTTGAACACGAATTACCCTGACAGCGACATCATTGTTTTTCATGAACCAAACAAGCCGTCAACGCTGATTGTTCACAGGATAATCTCTGAACAGGAAATCAACGGGACACTATACTTCAAAACCAAGGGCGACGGAAACGGAAACGACTGGCCCGCCACCCCCCAGTACGGCATGGATTCTTGGCAAGGTTATCCCAACGGCGTTCCACAAGACCTTGTTGTGGGAAAGGTGGTCATGCGGATTCCGTGGGTGGGGCACCTCGCGCTTTTCATGCGCAACTCCTTCGGCGTCCCCTTAGTTATAATCCTCATCTTGCTTATCGTGATTGTAGAATTTGTTCTTCCGCTGTTTCGGCAGAAACCCAAAGATGCCAGCCAAATTGATGCGGGAAAACGTTAAAAGCCAGTTTAATATTCAAAAATACAGGTTTCTTCTATGAAAGTCAATGTTGGAGTTAAAGCTCCAGATTTTACGCTTCCCTCTCAAATGGGTGACAACGTGACTCTTTCGGAGTACTTCGGTAAAAAGAACGTTGTCCTGTATTTTTATCCTAAAGATGAAACGCGCGGCTGCACGCGGGAAGCCTGCGAGTTCAGAGACCGCTACGACGTTTTCACAAGTTTAGGCGCGGAAGTGCTGGGTGTAAGCTCGGACACGCTGGAGTCTCACAAGTCTTTCGCCACGCACTACGGGCTGCCTTTTCTGCTGTTAAGCGACGAAAAAGGCGAAGTTAGAAAGCTTTACGGCGTGCCCTCAAGTATGGGCATACTTCCTGGGCGCGTAACCTACATTATTGACAAGAAAGGCGTCGTCCGCCACATATTCAACTCCCAGCTTCAGCCTGAAAAGCACATTGAAGAAGCATTGAAAATCCTCAAAGAACTCGAAAAGGAGTAATACGCGCCTCTTGCTTAGCTTGTTCAACACTTTAACCAGACGACAGGAGCCTTTCAAGCCACGTGAAGACATGGAAGTTAAAATGTACACTTGTGACCCGTCAACTTACCAGCGTGTCCACATCGGAAACTACCGCACTTTTCTCTACGAAGATATGCTGCAACGCTACTTGAAGTATTCGGGCTGCAAGGTTACGCGGCTAATTACTCTGACGGATGTGGAAGACAAGCAATCGCCCAAGCAAAAAAGAAAACCGCTCACTGGAGCTCGCCTACAAGTTTCACCGTTTTTCTTTCAAACACTTCTTCGCTGTGAGGCGCAAGCTCTAGTTCTTCTGTTATGTCTTTTCCCGCGTTGTGCATACCCATGTGTTCGCCGCTGTTCCAGAAAGCGCTTTGCGAGATATCGTAGACCTTTCCCTTGTAAGCTGCGTATGCGGGTTTGCCGTTTTTCCCGTTATATTCTTCAAGCTCTTTTGCCGTAAACTTTTTGAGTTCTTCTGCCAAAAACGTTCACCTTTAACTTTTACAATGCCAACGCAGGCTTTAAACATTTACGGGTAGTTGTGTGCTCAGTTTAGGACAGAGGCTGAGCCGTAAGCTGCGTGTATGTTGATCCCTCCCGTGTTGGATGTCAAGTTCACGAGGAAGTTGCTTCCTGCAGGGTAGTTATTGGATTGGATGGGTGACTTGTTCCCTGAGAACCTTGTCACATCCACAGTTATTTTGCCCACGTTCGTGTCGGATTCGATTCGAGCTCCTATGTTGCTGTCGATTGTCAAGTTCAGGTTGACGCTGCCAGTTGTAGACCTAGCATTTACGGTGACGTTTCCTGAAAGCATTTGAGTAGCCGTTAAATCTGCGTTCACTGCGCCCGTGGTTGACTGCAGATTAACCGATATGTCGCCTGAAACGTCGGTTTCATTCATGGTGAACTGTACGCTTCCAGTGGTTGTTTGAAGCGAGACAGAGCCAGAGACAACAGTGTCTTTTGAGAGGTTTACATCTATGTTGCCTGTGGTTGTCTCAAAATTTATCCGGTTCAATGTTACTTTGGCGTTGGCGTCGGTGTCCATAGCGATGTTTCCGACGCTTGAGCGGACCTGTAGCGTCACGTTTGCTGACGGGTCAATGTACACTTCGCATTCCACGTTTAAGCCGTAGGATATTGGCCATCTGCTGGTTCGGGAGACGCTGGCGATGACCATGTCGGAGTTGTTTGTTGCCTCATGGCTGAAAGTTACGTTCACGGGGTGGCTTGCGTCTTCAAAGACGCCGACGCCGCCTTCTGCGGTCACATTCAAAACAGCCACGTCGCCATGCAGATCATCAAAGAAAATGTTCACTTGACCAACGTCAACTTGAAGGTCCAGAAACAGGTTATCCATAGCTGTCTGGGGAACCTGGTTTGTCTGGTTGAAGTGGGCAGGGTTCAGCGGCAAGAAGAACATGACGCCAAGCACCAGCGCCGATAGCAAAACGGCTGCCAGTATGGCAACGGGTAAAACGTAGATGGGTCTCCGTTTCTGCGTTGTCCGTGTTGGCTGCGTTGTTGCAGGGGGAGCGGTGGCGACTGGTGTTCCACAAACAGGGCAGAATCTTGCAGTATCGTCTAGTTCGGCTCCGCATTTACGGCAGTAAGGCATACACAAGACCCAATTAAGCGGTTATGCGGTTTCCAGATTTAAACATTATCAGCCGTGTGTGCGCAGTTGCGTTTAAATGCAGGAATGATGATATATCTTCGATAGTTTGTAGCGAGGAGTACTTGAATGCCGTACTGTAAGAAATGCGGAAACGAGCTCCCTGAAGGAGCAAAACACTGCCCTGTGTGCGGAACGCCTGTAACCGCGGAAGCGGCGGCGCCTGCCACATCAGTAACGCAGGCAGCACCAGAAGCTCAGGTCGCCTCTGGATTAACATTGGCGTTTTGGGGAGAACGCTTCGTTGCTTGGCTAATAGATGCCATTTTAGTCACTGTTGTCATGAGCGTTATTTCAGGTATTATTGGCATAATCGGTTTCTTTAGCGGTTTTGGATTTTTTAACATCTTAAACTGGTTTCCAGTTGTCAGTCTTAACGGCATAGTAATTTTCTTTTACTGGATGTTCATGGAAGCTTCTAACGGGCAGTCAATCGGCAAGATGGTGATGAGGCTAAAAGTAACTCGGCTAGATGGTTCACCCATTAACATGGGCGAGGCAGCTATAGAAAGCATAGGTAAAGCATTCTTCCCCATTTTGGTGCTGGACTGCATCATAGGATGGCTTGCTTACCCACAAAAACGCCAGAGACTCTTCAACTACCTCTCACAAACAATAGTCGTAAAAGTAACTTGAAAACGCAGCTAACCAATTACAACACGCCTTCTCTTTTTTCTGTTCGTAAGCTAGTAGGCGAGGAGTGCATGCTGCTTTAACGTTTCCTTGTCGATCAGAATGAAGCCTCTTGATTCTTCCATAGCATACCCGTTCAGCTTCAACAACATACGCAAAGACTCGCGGGCATCTTTGTTGAGCGTCGCTTTAATCCGAAGTATGTACTCTTTTGAACCAAAATTTTCAGATGTCATTAGGGAAACATGTTGTATAGAACTATCGTATTCGCTGAGAAACTCGCGTAGAATCTTGGTTGCATCGTCCCTTTTCAAGGTTCTCAGCAAACCCCCTTGTTTAGCATAACTTTCTTAAGATTTTTTGCTTGATTCAAAAATCTCAAAATTAAGCAATGTATCAAACAGTAATATGCATTATTGTGTCACTTTCAATCAACTGGTGTTAGCTGTGAAAGCCTGATTTAGAATTTGACATAAAGAATGTAAAACTTCGCCTGCACCCTCCACTATGCAACATGCTATTTTCTTCAAATGCTTTATATACACATTCTAAAACTCCAAATAGATTTCGATGCCAAAATCAAGCTCGCGCCGACCCTGCGACTCAGGCGGCAACCCCATCAGAGGCAAACTACATCTTAATAACTGTTCTAAATACCTCTACAGCACATGGCCATTAGCCAAAGATGCTTCTTTTAGAATTAACTATTTTTTTTGGTGTTTTCCTTGTTTTCAGGTCTATAAATAATCAACACGTTATCGGTCAATTTGACTCCTAAGCAGTATTTTTTTGCGATATCTTTCAAACACAACCATGTTTCGTTATCAACGACACTTTCTATGTGAATTTCATAGTGTCCAACAACGGCTGATTCCAGATTAATCTTCTTCGGATTAAGTAGCTTGCAGGCTGCACCTATCTCCTTCACGATACCTACTGCCTCCTGCCTTTTCATCTTCAACTCTCCCCCGTGATTAATCGCTTAGATGTAACTCTCTATTAACACTTTCCTAAAAAAAGCCAATTCTAACTATTAAAACGCGAACACCTAAAACCCCCTTTAGGCTATGCGTTTGGAGCCAACGCCTACATAAAATGGTTAAGTACTTGATTGAAGCATCAGTTGAGAAGAGGCTTTGAACTTTTAATTGACTCTATATGTAAAGAGTCAACTATCGTTTGAACTACCCCGAGATAGCCGCCTAAAGCCACGGTGCCTTCACGTAAAAACGAGCAATGCCTAGAGAAGCACAGTTGGCTAAACGTTGCGATGAAGGTTAACCCAGAAGATTTAAGTTCAATCAACGTATTGATGACTTCACCGTTTAAAACTCGCCGTCCAGCAGGTTGGGGTCGTAGTCGAGCTTGGTCCAAGATTCACGCCCGGGGCGCGTGAGAACCTGGGTTCAAATCCCAGCGGCCCCACCATGAAACCCAGAGACCCCATTCGG
>Ga0307423_1000711_pt1 | contig 22077 bp, 13 predicted proteins | sample SalMarWE160310MG_FD_202154 | JGI IMG/M metagenome (GOLD analysis project Ga0307423, IMG submission 202154) | Salt marsh sediment microbial communities from the Plum Island Ecosystem LTER, Massachusetts, United States - WE1603-10 | ecosystem: Environmental > Aquatic > Marine > Intertidal zone >...
AGAATCCTCCGTTCTGCGCGCGATCACAAAAATCGTCGGGGTGAAAGCACCAGAAGCAGAGAAGCCAGCATTGCTGGCGCTGCCGACTACGCAAGTGTCATGCCAACTCGCGCGCCGGCCCCCGCTCTGAGCTCGTGAGGCCGGATTCCGACAGACAGGCGGGCTGGCGCTCCGGCACAAAAGTTGCAATACCGGGGTGGCCGAAGCCCGGAGCCGGCTCACTCGTGGGCCGAGCAAGGGTGTGGTGTGCCCGCACGCGGTGGCTGCGAGATTCTTGGCGCGCGGCTTTCAGCTGGGACTGTTGGGACTTTCGGAGACGGGAAAGTGGGGATCCATCGAGCCATCGGTCGTCCGGCACCGCCGGCGCTGCAACGAGCGAGGACGCTCCTCCCTCTGCTCCTGATCCCTCTCTTCGCCGCGGGGTTGGGGACTTCCGAGGCTTGGGGAGAGCCGGCCCCGGACGAATTCGCGTACCCGGAGTATGACAACTCGGACTGCCTGGATTGCCACGGAGACCAGGACCTCGAGGCGGATACGGAACGGGGCGACGAGCTCGACCTCTACGTGGACGAGGAGGTCCTCCTCGATTCCGTTCACGGCGAGCAGCTCTGTACCGACTGTCACCAGGGCGAGGAGAGCTTCGAAGACTCTCCCCACAACGGCGGGGATCCCCTCGTACTCAACTGCTCCGGCTCCGGTTGCCACGACGACGTGGTCGGGGAGTATCAGGAGAGCATTCACGGAAAGTGGGCCGCGAAGGGGGACAAGGAGACTGCCGGCTGCCCGGATTGCCATGGTACGCACGACATCCTTTCCGCCTCCGACCGGGAGTCGCGCACCAACAAGTTCAACCTGCACAAGACCTGTGCCAAGTGTCACGAAAGCAAGGTCGTTCTGGAAACCCGCCCCATTTCCTACGAAGCGGCGGTCCCCGACTTCATCGACTCCATCCACGGCAAGGCCCTGCTGATCGATGGACTCGTCGTGGCTCCGAGCTGCAACGACTGCCACGGCGTCCACGACATTCTTCCTCATACGGATCCCAATTCTCGGATCAGCAGAGACATGGTTCCCAAGACCTGTGGCCACTGCCACGTCCTGGTGGAGGACATCTTCAACGCGAGTGTCCATGGCAAGTTGCTGGAATCCCACGATGTCAGCGCTCCGGTCTGCACCACCTGCCACAAATCCCACGTGGTCTCCCTGCCTTCGGCCCCCGAATTCCGCTTGCACGCCGACCGCATGTGCGGCCAGTGTCACGAAGAGCAGCTGGCAGGCTACCGCGACACCTTCCACGGCAAGGCCATCGCACTGGGGCGACAGGACGTGGCGGCCTGCTACGACTGCCACGGCCACCACGACATCAGCAAGGTCGCGAGCGCCGATTCCCACATCAACGGGAAGCATCGGGTGGAGACCTGCCGCAAGTGCCACCAGGACGCGAATGCCAACTTCGCCCAGTACATCGTCCACGCCGACCACTCCAACCGGAAGGCCTACCCGCAGCTGTATTACGTCTTCTGGGGGATGACGGGACTTCTCATCGGCACCTTCGCGTTCTTCGCCCTGCACACGATCCTCTGGCTGTACCGCTCGATGGCCCTCTACATGAGCGATTCGAGGGAATGGCGCGAGGAGAAGGTCCAGGCTCGTGAAGACACCGAAGAGTTCACGCGTTTCACGCCGCTGGATCGCTTCCTGCATGCTCTGGTGATCAGCAGCTTCCTGCTTCTGGTGCTGACCGGAATGCCGCTCAAGTTCTACTACACCGACTGGGCGAAGGTGCTGCTCGCTGCCATGGGTGGGCAGGCCGTGGCTGCCGTGCTCCACCGCCTCGGCGCCATCATCACCATCTTCTACTTCTCGGTGCACGTGATTTCGGTGTTCTACGCTCTCTTCACGGGGAGAAAGCGCTTCCAGAACCCGGAGACGGGGAAGATCGAGCCTTCGCGGATTCTGAAGGCCGCCACGGGCCCAGACTCCCCGATGCCCGGTCTTCAGGATTTCAAGGATGTCGTCGCCCACAACAAGTGGTTCTTTGGACGCGGCCCCAAGCCCCAATTCGACCGCTGGACCTACTGGGAGAAATTCGACTACATGGCGGTCTTCTGGGGCGTCGCCATGATCGGCCTGAGCGGTCTGATCATGTGGTTCCCGGAGACCTTCACCATCGTCCTGCCCGGATGGGCGATCAACGTGGCGCACATCATCCACTCCGACGAGGCGCTGCTGGCGGCCGGGTTCATCTTCACCTTTCACTTCTTCAACGTGCACTTCCGCCCCGACAAGTTCCCGATGGATCGCGTGATGTTCTCGGGACGGATCTCGAAGTCGGAGCTGATGAACGAGCGCCGAAAGCTCTACGATCGATGGGTTGCCACGGGGCAGCTGGAGAAGCACCGCGCCGGCCACGAATGGGAGTCCTGGAAGAAGATCGCCCTGCCCGCTGGCTTCATCGCCTTCCTGATCGGCGTGGTCTTGATGGTGTTGATCTATATGGCGATGGTGAGCCGCCTGCTCGGAGAGTAGGCGTCGGGACGCCCGGATGGGCCGCGGGGCGCGAGCGAGAAGAGACGATGCAACGTAGTCTGATCCTTTCTTCCCTGTTGGTGCTGGCCTTTGCGGCAACCGGCTGGTGCGCCGGCGCAGGTGCCCAGGAGGCCAGCTGGTCCGAGGGCGACCCCCCGCCCGAGGACTGCTCGGATTGCCACGATGGTGAGGCCGACGGACGGTTCGGGCCTCCGCACGAGCTGTTGTCCGCATCCATCCACAGCGACGAGGACTGCGACTCGTGTCACGAATCGATCAGCATGGAGGACCTGGACCTGGAGGCGGAGAATCCGCACGGGGAAGACATCGATCCGGTCGACTGTGGGGGGTGCCACGAGGACGAGGCCGAGATCTACGTGAAGCACGGCCGCTTGCAGGTAGGGGAAGACCCGGACCTGCCCGAGTGCTGGGACTGCCACGGCCACCACGACATCCTCCCCTCGTCGGATCGCCAGGCGCACACCCATCCGATCAACCTGCCGAGCACCTGCCGATCGTGCCACAGCGACGTGGACCTGGTGAAGAAGCACGACATCCTGCGCGACAAGCCGATCGAGCTGTACCAGAGCAGCGTCCACGGTCAGGCCAGCAAGAAGGGCCTGTACGTGGCGGCCACCTGCAATGACTGTCACGCGGCCGATAGTGCCGCCGGAGGCAAGACCGCTCACCGCATCCTGAGCCCGGCCGATCCCGAATCGACCATCTTCCACTTCAACATCCCGAACACCTGTGGCCATTGTCACGAATCGGTCGCCAAGGACTACGCGGAGGGCATCCACGGCCAGCTCGCCGCGCGCGGTGAGGTGGACGCGCCGGTGTGTACGCATTGCCACGGCGAGCACGGCATCATATCGCCGTCGGACCCGAGATCACCCGTCAGCGCGGGGCGGATCGCCGAGGCCACCTGCGCGCCGTGCCACGAGTCGGAGGTCCTCAACCAGAAGTACGGCATCCCCGCTGGCCGACTCCGCTCCTACATCGACAGCTATCACGGCCTCAAGAGCAAGGCCGGCAACGTCCGCGTCGCCAACTGCGCTTCCTGTCACGGTGCGCACCGCATCCTGCCCCACACCGATCCGGCCTCGTCGATCTACGCGGGAAACCTGAGGCAGACCTGCGGCGAATGCCATCCCGGCATCTCTGCGGAGCTGGCCGCGGAGCCGATCCACGCAACTGCCACCGGAATCAAGAGCGGCTGGCCGCTCGCCTTCACGGTCCTGTACATGTTCATCATCGCGATCACCATCGGTACGATGGGTCTGCACAGCCTCGCCGACTGGTTCCGCTACCTGCGGAACATGCGGAGAGAGCCCTATGTCATCCGCCTGACCGGCAACGAAACGATGCAGCACTGGGTGCTGGCGATCTCGTTCATCGTGCTGGTGGTCAGCGGATTTTCGCTTCGGTTCAGCGAGGCCTGGTGGGTGCAGATCCTGTTCGGGTGGGGCGATGGCCGGGGATTCGTGATCCGCGGAACGGTGCACCGCACGGCCGCCGTGATCTTCCTCCTCTGCGGCGTCTGGCACGGCTTGTTCCTCACCTCCCACCGCGGACGCGGGATGATTCGCGACATGCTCCCCGAGAAGGGCGACCTGATCCATCTCAAAGAGAATGTCCTCTACTTCCTCGGCCGACGGAAAGAGCCGGCCCGCTTCAAGCGGTTTAGCTACATGGAGAAGGCCGAGTACTATGCGCTGATCTGGGGCAGCATCATCATGGGTTTGACCGGCGTGCTGCTCTGGTTCGACAACTATTTCGTCTCGGAGTGGGGGCTGCCCAAGGGCGTGCTCGACGTGGTGCTGGTCATTCACTACTACGAAGCCTGGCTGGCGACACTGGCGATCGTCGTCTGGCACGGCTATTCGACGGTCTTCAGTCCCCACGTCTATCCGATGAACCCCGCCTGGCTGACGGGTAGGATGCCGAAGGCCATGTACGCTCATGAGCATCCGGAGGGGCCCAGGCTGAAGACACGCATGTTCCGGAAAGTTCGCTACGAAGAGGAGGAGGTGGAGGAGGACGGAACAGACTCCCGCCCCGGCCCCCCCTAGAGTTCCCGAGGAGAAGACCGTGGAAGATTCGAACCAGCCCGCCGAGAGCGGGTACTTCCGGAACTGGATAAGCATCTCCGGAATCGGCCTGATGCTCGTCTCTCTCTTCGGCGGCGGGCTCGTCACGGCGCAGGAGCTGCTCTCGGGCCAGGCGCTCCCGTATGGGGGGATACTTTACGTCTTCTGCACAACGGGCATCGTAGCCGGATTCCTCCTGATCCCCCTGGGAGCGCTCATCGAGCGAGGGCGCCGCCGGCACGGTCGCCGTTCCCGCCCCCTCTCCGAATTCCGGTTCGATCTTGGAAATCGGGAGCACCGCATCCGGGCGCTGGCCCTTCTCGGCGGCGCGGTCCTGGTTCTGACTCTGGTTCCGGTCGGAGCGTACCAGTCGTACGAGGAAACCGAGTCCGTCGAATTCTGCGGCCAGCTCTGCCACGAGGTCATGAACCCGGAGTGGGTGCGGTATCAGGATTCCCCACACGCCCGGGTCAAGTGTGTGGAATGTCACATCGGACCGGGAGCCGGCTGGTTCGTCCGCTCGAAGCTCTCGGGCCTGCGACAGGTCTGGGCCGTCGCCACGGACAGCTTCCCCCACCCCATCCCCACTCCGATTCACGACCTTCGGCCCGCACGCGAGACCTGCGAGGAGTGTCACTGGCGGCGTCAGTTCATCGGCTACAAGGAGATCGACCGCTCCTACTACCTCTCGGATGAAGACAATCCCGTCCACCACCTCAGGATGCTGCTCAAGGTCGGGGGAGAAAAAACGAGCATCCTGCATGGGTCCGGCATCCACTACCACATGCTGATCGCTGTCAAGGTCGAGTACATCGCCACCGACGACCGGAGGCAGGATATCGCCTGGGTCCGCGTGGAGCGTGCCGATGGTACCATCACGGAGTTCGACCGCATCGACGACCCGCTCACCGATGAGGAGAAGGCGACGCTCGAGACGCGCACCATGGACTGCATGGATTGCCACAATCGGCCGTCCCACCAGTTCCCCGTGCCTACGGAGCGCGTCAACGAGGCGCTTGCAGAGGGCAGCATCTCTCTCGAGCTCCCGTCGATCAAGCCGCAGGCCGTCTTTGCGCTCGACGGGGGCTATGCGACCACGGAAGAGGCGATGAACGGAATCGCGAGTTCGATGCGAGATTTCTATGAGAGCGAGTACCCCGAGGTCTCCGTGGCAAACGCCCAGGCACTGATGAGCAGCATCGAGAAGCTGCAGAGCATCTACCGCGAAACGATCTTCCCCGAAATGAAGGCCGACTGGTCAGCGCATCCCGACAATATCGGTCATCGCGACTCTCCGGGATGTTTCCGCTGCCACAACGACCAGATGGAGTCGGCCGATGGGGATGAGATCACCACGAGCTGCTACGCGTGCCATCTGATCCTCGCCCAGGGCGACAGCATCTCCCAGTTCGACGTCAACCTCGAGGAGGGCCTGCCCTTCATCCACCCCGAAGACTTCGATACCATCGAGGAGTACACCGAGTGCCACGAATGTCACACGGGTGGAGCGGCCCTCTACGAATGAGCGCGCGAGGATCTCACCCACCCGCACGGTCCGCATTGGCTCCGTCCGCTCGATCCGCGAGGCCATGGATCCAGCCTCGAGGCGGTCATCGAGCTCTCTAGCTCGAGGGCGTGCGGATTACCATGAGCCAGACTTCCGTCATGTCCTCGATGGCCCAGCGGATTCCTTCGCGACCGAGACCGCTGTCCTTCACTCCGCCGCAGGGCATGTGATCCACCCTCCAGGAGGGGACGTCGCCAATCACCACGCCACCCACCTCGAACACGTCCCAGGCCTTGTGCGCTTTGTAGAGGTCCCGCGTGAAGATGCCGGCCTGCAGACCGAAGGCCTCCTGGCAGACCACGTCTTCACCCCTGGGAACATCTTCGAGGAGTGTCGCTTCCAGCATGGTTCCCTCGCGCTTGCCGCCGCAGAGCAACGTCGCTCCCGCGCGGATCGCCGATTGGATCCAACCGTCCAGGCGCGACGCTTCGCCTTCGGAGATCATCGGGCCGATGAAGGTGTTCGGGTCCTTGGGATCTCCCATCTTCAGGGCCCTGGCCGCGGCGACGAGCTCGGCGCGGAAGCGTTCGTAGAGGGATTCGTGGACGATCACGCGCTGCACGCAGTGATCGAGTACCGCCTGGCGTTGGTAGGCCCGAAGCTCCCGCATCGGCGCGGCCGCCGCCTCAGCGGCACCGATGGCGCGGTCGATGGCTTCGGCATCGGCCATGGCGACGCGGGTCGCCACCTCGCCAGTGTCCTTGTCGAGCACCTCGAGGTCGGTATTCGGTGCGCTGGGCTGGTTCGCCAGGTAATAGGGCCAGGTAATAGGGATAGGATTCCTCGAGCATGGCTCGCCTCGCGGGTTCGCAACCTCTAGATGGGACAGGTGATGGCGCCCAAGCGCTCGGTGAGAAGGGGATTCTCGCGGTAATCGATGGGAATCACCACCAGGCTCGGGCCCTTCTCCTGGAAGGCGGCCTCCAGGACGCCCGATAGCTCGCGGCTCTTCTCCACCAGATGTCCGCGCCAGCCGAAGCTTTCGGCGAGACCCCTCCAGTCGGGGTTCCCGAAGCTCAGGTCCGTGTGCTTGCCGAATTCGGTTTCCTGCTTCCAGGAGATCAGGCCGAAGCCGCCGTCCTCCCAGACCATGACGACGATGTTCGATCCGAGCCTCCTCGCCGTTTCCATCTCCTGCACGTTCATCAGGAAGCCGCCGTCGCCGCAGATGGCGAGGATGCGTCGCCGGGGATGGACGAGGTCCGCGGAAATGGCACCGGGGAGGGCGAAACCCATCGAGCAGAAGCCGTTGGGAATCAGGACCGTGTTGGGCTCGTGCGCATGGAAGTGGCGGGCCACCCACATCTTGTGTGCTCCGACATCGCAGAGGAGGATGTCTTCGGGGCCCAAGGCCTGGCAGGCGTCCCAGATCGCCTTCTGGGGCCGGATCGAACCCGTCGTGTCGTCGTCCCGGTGACGGGCGAACTCCTCCTGCATTTCCCGCCGTACTGCAGCCTGCTGCTCGAAGTCGAAGTCACGAGGCCCTCCCGCCCGCAGTCGCTCGTTGAGAATCCACAGGGTGTGGGCCAGGTCGCCGACGATCTCCACCTCGGGGTTGTAATTGGCATCGATTTCGGCGGGAAGGAAGTCGATGTGGATGATCTTCTTGTCACCGTTCGGGTTCCAGAGCCGGGGGTGGTACTCCACCATGTCGTAGCCCAGCGTGATCACCAGGTCGGCGGCATCGATGGCACAGGAGACGAAGTCCTTCGATCCAAGGCCAATGGTGTAGAGGCAGTAGTCGGCGTCCCGGTCGATGCAGCCCTTGGCCATGAAGGTGCTCACGACACCGATGCCGGTGATCTCGCAGAAGAGGCGCAGCTGCTTGCTGGCCCGCTTTCGAATCGTCCCGTTGCCCGCGATCACGATGGGCCGTCTGGCGTTGTCGATCCGCTCCATGGCCTGGTCGATGATCTTGTCGGCGGGAACGGGCCGGCGGAAACGCCTGGGCTGGAGTGGCTTGGCGAGCGTTTCCTCCTTTGCAATGTCTTCGGGGAGCTCGATGTGACAGGCGCCGGGCTTTTCCGTGCGCGCCAGACGTACGGCCTTCCGCACGATTTCCGGAATGTTGTCCGGGTGCAGGATGGACGTGGCCCACTTGGTGACGGGCGTGAACATCTTCACGACATCCATGACCTGGTGGGATTCCTTGTGCAGGCGCGTGGATGCGCCCTGGCCGGTGAGGACGAGCAACGGGGCTCGATCCATGTTGGCGTCGGCCACTCCGGTGATGAGATTGGTGGCGCCGGGGCCCAGGGTGCCCAGGCAGATGGCGGGATTGCCGGTGAGGCGGCCGTAGACTTCGGCCATGAAGGCGGCGCCCTGCTCGTGCCGCGTCAGCACGAACGCGATCGTCTCCGATTCCGCGAGGGAGATCATGAAATCGGCGTTTTCTTCGCCGGGAACGCCGAACACGTACTCGATTCCCTCGTTCTCGAGACACTGGACCAGGAGATCCGAGGCCTTCATTCGCCTATTCCTTCGGATAGACGTATTTCTCGAGGTCGATTCCGGCCGTCTTGGCGATCTCGGTCACGACGGAATACTCCTCCTTCGTCGTTGCGATGAAGGCAGTTGCGCCGAACTCCGCCAACGCCTTCCTTCCGGCGGAATCTCCGTCCATGGCCAGCAGTGTCTTTCGAAGCTTCTCGACAATGGCGGGATCGAGATCGCTTCTCACCGCAAGTGCATTGGAGGGGACAGCGGGCGATTCCGCAAGGATCAGCAATTTGCTCCGCACCCTCGGATTTCTGGCGGCGACGAGGTCGAATATGGTGTTCTTGCCGCAGCCGATGTCCGCCTCCTTCTGGAGAACGGCATAGATGGGGCCATCGTGGCTGCCGGCGAAATAGTACTCCTTGAAATACGAATCGATATCGCTTACGCCATGCTCTCGCAGATACGCCATTGGAAAGACATAGCCCGCCAGAGTCGCCTTCTCGACGAAGGCGATGATCTTTCCCTTCATGTCGGCGACGTTCTCGATTCCGCTGTCCTTCCGAACGAAGACGTGTCCGTGATACGAGGAAGTGCCGTCCGGCCACAGAGGTCGGGCGATGGGTTTGACACCGAGCTTCTGGATTGCGAGCGCGGCTGTGAAGCTTCCCAAGAAGGCCCCGTCCACCTCCTCAGTGGCGAAGCTCTCGATGATGTTTCCGTATCGTGGGACGATGGTGAAACGAATCTTCACACCGGTGCGCGCTTGAATGTGGGCTGCAATGGGCTCGTATCTCTTCTTCTGCAGGAAGACGTTCTGCTCCGGAATCAGTCCTATCGTCAGCTCCTCTGCCGCGACCGCCGAAGACATCAGCAAGATGACCAGGAGGCTGAAGGCAGTGGCCAGGTGTCTCCGCATCGTCGAATCGTCTCACACGCTGGAGGGGTTTCGGACAGCCGGAGCGCGCCTCCGGGGCTGAGCGCCCCCGCTGATCTCCGCTTCGCCACGAAATGCCGGGCGACAGTGTACCACGGGGGGCCCGCCTACACCCTAGCCGTAGCTGCCGAGGGGCGGTTCACTCCGCTCACCGGCCTCGAGACGCTCGGTGAGGTGCTGGGAGGGTTGCCAGGTCCCCGCTTCCTCCTCCCGCAGCGGTGGTCACGGAAACGCTCGTGGGCTGGCGTCATTACACAAGATAGAGGCTTTTCTTGATTGACTCGCTCGCCCACGGTGCGCGTACTGCTCGGACACGTGCGATTTCCGATCGAAGTCCACACTCACCGGTCTCGGGGTTGGCCGCGTTTCATACGAGCAAATGATGGTGACGCAAGAGTATCGAGAGCGGTCAGAGGCTCGAGGCACAGCCAGAGCTCGGCCGGGCCCATGCGGAGGTCGCTCGGCGTCTCGTTGCTGAGCGGAGCCCGATTCGGGAGCTCCATGGAATCGACGCCAAGACGTACCGAAAAACTGCGACGAAGATCCTTCGAAACCTTGGACTGGAGCGAGATCTGGCTCAGCTCTCCGAGCAGGACCAGGAGGGGCACGGACAGCCGCCGTGCGACGAGGGGTCCCTTCCGCCGCGAGTCGGCATACGTCCCTTCTCGAGGGTACGACTCACGGCCTCGGGCCTCTCGGCCCGGATCCAACAATCTCACGGGTCGAGCAGGTCCTCAGATGGACCCATTCGAAAGCCCAAAGCAGCGAAATCCTCAGCCGCCCCACCTGGTGAAATCCCCAAGTCGAACCTGGTGATTTCACCGAAGACCTCGCCGTCCCTGCCGCTCACGACACTTAGCGGCCCTTCTACGGGTCCCGGAGACGTAGGAGGCGTGGGCATGGATCTTGCTCATTCGAACGAAACTGCGCTGGCACACAGGTTCGCCAGGCGCGCGCACGATCATCGAGCGGCTGCGAGAAGCAGGACCACCCGAAGAGGAGAACAGGAGATGGGAGCCAGGAGATCATTCGCCGCGGGATTCGGGATCCTGGGAGCGCTGGTCCTGACATTGATCTGGTCAGCGCCAGCGCAAGCGCAGGACGAGGTCCCGATGTGCAAGATCAGGGCTGGCGGGACCGAGGCCACCACGCTGGTCCCCCCGAGCAGGGTGCAGCAATCCCTGGACAAGGGCTTCCTGCTCGGCGAATGCCCCAACCCGTCGAATGGGCGTGTGATGTGCAAGACGAAGGGCACGAGGAGCCTGAACGTCCTGGTCCCCGACAGCAAGGTGCAGAGCGCACTGGACAGGGGTGTCTATACGCTCGGCGAATGCGGCGGCACGCCGCCTCCGGAAGGCGAGGGAGTGAACGTGACCGCCAGCGTCGACGGAGACGCCGTCCCGGGTGCGAGTCTGACCGCTACGGCGATGATCGAGATCCTGGACGGGTCCACCCTCCAATCCATCTCCTGGACGCAGTCGAATAGCGTGCCGGTGACCATCCAGGACGCCGATACGGACACCGCTACGGTGATGCTTCCCAGCGCCACCGTCTTCAAGGACGAGCTCCTGCAGGTACTCGCGGAGCCTCCCATCACCGAAGAGCAGCTGCCGCCGAACGTTCCGGTGCCGGATGAAGAGTTTCCCGGAGGGCTTCAGAGCCGCTTCCAGGTGGTCGGGATCAACCCCTTCGCCTTGGAGGAGGCGGGAGCCATCGGCCTGATGGTGGAGGTGACCACCTCCTCTGGCACCTACTCCGACGAGGTGGAGATCCACGCGATGATCCCCTGGAAGGTCGCCACGGGAATCCACAACGTTCCCCTTGGACGGTCGGTGCTCCTGCACGGAAGGGACCATGTCGACGAGGACGACGACGGCCTCAACGATGACACCGGGGCGGACGTCACCGTCTACAACTGGGCTCTGAATCCCCCGGCCGGCTCCAGCGCCACCCTGAGCGACGCCATGACGCAGAGCCCGTACTTCACGCCCGACGTGGCGGGGCTCTACACCGTCGCCGTTACGGACACCACGCGGCTTCCGGGGAACGAAGTCGTCAACATCGAAGTATACGCCGGCGCCTGGGAGGGCGCCATCACCGGCCAGGACATGGATGGGCGACCGCTCGCCGGCGATTGCACCGGTTGCCACGACGGCTCCTACGCTCCCGACAAGTTCACCCCCTGGGCGCAGACGGGACACGCGGAGATCTTCACCGACAACCTGAACACCAGCACCCACTACGGAGAGGACTGCTTCAGCTGCCACACGGTGGGCTTCGATCCCGATGTCGCCAACGGCGGCGTCGACGATGCCCCCGACTATCCAAACTTCCTGGCCGCGGGCCTGCTCAACAATCCCGGGGACAACTGGACCACGGTGCTCGATGATTTCCCGGAGACCGCCAGGCTCGCCAACATCCAGTGCGAGAACTGCCACGGTCCCCAGAATGGCGGCGCCCATCAGGACCAGCCGGGTGAGCCGAGGATGAGCCTCTCCGCCGACCTCTGTGGCAGCTGCCACGGAGAGCCGCTTCGCCACGCGCGCTTCCAGCAGTGGCAGCTCAGCGGCCATGCCAACTACGAGCTCGCCATCGACGAGGGCGACGACGGCAGCTGCTCGCGCTGCCACACCGCGAACGGCTTCCTGGCCTGGCTGCCGGTCCTGCTGGGTGAGGAGCCGGGCGATCCCCTCGACGATGTCGTCGTGAGCTGGACGGCGGACGAGACCCATCCCCAGACCTGCGTCACCTGCCACGACCCGCACGACATCGGGACGACGACCGGCGTCGGCACCAATGCGAACATCCGGATCAGCGGCAACACGCCGCCGCTCATGGCCGGGTTCCAAGCCCTGGGCGTAGGCCGGGGGGCCATGTGCATGACCTGCCACAACTCGCGGCGGGGCCTGCGCAACGACGGCACCTGGGCAGCAACAGTGGCCGACGAGGACACTGCCCGGGCACCTCACGGTCCCACACAGACGGATGTGGTGATGGGGCAGAACGCCTACTTCGTCAACGTCGGTGTCCGCGGCAGCCACTCCTTCGTGGAGGACACCTGCGTGAACTGCCACATGGTGCGGACGCCTCCCCCGGACCTGCTTGCGTACGACCAAGGTGGGACCAATCACACCTTCTTCGCGAGCACCGACATCTGCACCGGGTGCCACGGGGATGGCTTCAATGCAGTGGGCGTGCAGAGCGCCTTCGACGCAACATCGGCGGGGCTGCAAGCGCTACTCGGCGAGATGCTCCTGGATCTGTTCACCGATCTGATCGATGCCGGCAACGTCATCGATCTGGATGGCGAGGCTACCATCACGGACGCGGCCGATATCCTGGAGATCGAGTTCGCCGGTGACAGCCACGGCCGTCACGCCATCACCGTCAGCCTCGTCGGCGGGACGACCGTCGGGCCGTTGTCGGTGGCGAACATCGACGTCCTGGACGGCGGCACCATGGCGGTTCTAGGGGAGCTCTACGACTTCGCCGACGAGAGGCTTCCCAAGGCCGCCTGGAACTGGATCCTGGTCAACAACGACGGAAGTCGGGGCGTCCACAATCCCGACTTCGCCTTCATGGTGCTGGACTCCGCCATCGATGAGATGATCGCGCTGTGGATGGCGCCTTGAGGCCCGGTTCCGAAGACGGATAGCGCTCGAAGATGTCGCCGGGAGCTGCGATCGTACCATGTCGCAGCTCCCGGCAGCGCCGAAGGAGACGCGAGGAGACAGCTGACGGCGCTGGAGATCTCGCTCCGCCTGGCCCACCTGGCGCCTGCTCAAGGACTAACGCAGGGAGCGGTACAGTGGCGCGGGCAGGTCAGGGATGCCTTCGAGAAGCTCGCTGATGAGAGCCTTTTCGGGGAGGTCTCGTCGCGAAGCCGCGCTGCTTTTCGCTTCCTTGCTCGTCGCTTCGACGATGAGCTGTCGCGATCAGGGAGAAGTCGCTCCCATCGATGTCGGTGCCCCCCCTCCGCGAACCATCCGGGTCGGCCTGATTCCGGAACAAGACATGTTCGAGCAGAGGAAGAGGTACCAGCCTGTCGCCGATTATCTGTCGAAGAAAGCTGGAGCGAAGGTCGAGCTCTGCGTTCTTTCCAGATACGGAAACATCCTCGACAATTTCGTTTCCAATCGCCTGGACGGCGCCTTCTTCGGCAGCTTCACGGGCGCCCTGGCTCTCCGGAAGCTCGGCGTCGAAGCCTTGGCAAGGCCCGAGTATCTCGATGGAACTTCGACGTATCACGGCCTGATCTTCGTCAGAAAGGACAGCGGGATCGCGGGCGGAAGCGAGATGAAGGGGAAGCGGTTTGCCTTCGTCGACAAGGCGACCACCGCCGGCTACCTGCTCCCGCTCTACTACTTCAAGATGCAAGGCATCGATGATCACCGCTCCTGGTTGCGGGAGACCTACTTCTCCGGCACCCATGAGGCTTCCATCTACGATGTCCTGGAGAAGAGGGCGGATGTGGGCGCCGCGAAGAACACTGTATTTGCCAGGCTCGCAAGCCGTGACCCGCGAATCTCAGCTGAGTTGATGATATTGGCCAGGTCTCCGGATGTGCCCGAGAATGGCTTGTGTGTCAGAGAGGACCTTGGCGCTCCCCTCGAGACGAAGATCAAAGAATCCCTCTTGAAGATGGATCACGACGAAGAGGGCCGAGAGGTTCTGACTGGATTTGGCGCGAGGAGATTCATAGCGACGACCGAGGAAGACTATGCCGCGGTCTTCGAGCTCGCGGCGAAGATCGGCCTCGATCTGGCAACCTACGATTACGTGAATGAGTGAGGGCGACCCGCCGCCACGGCGGCCCAGCTCGAGATCCCGTTGTCTGCGCTTCCTTCCCTTCTCATGGCAGCAGCCGATGGGGTTCGCCGACCTACACAGGTCCCTGCCGTTTCCCGCGGGGACCCCGACCTGCATCCGCGGCTGGCGTCTGGACCGGCTCCGGCTTCACGCCCCGACGGAAGCCGCGTAACATCAATTCAGCCGAGGCCGCCGCCTCGGAGAAACGACACGGAACGGGACATCGCCCGGATCCGACTCCCGCTGCGACGACCAGGCGATTGACCGAGAACGATCGATGAAGAAGAAGATAGTCATTGGTTTCATCGTCCTGACCACGATCTTCACCGCGGGCGGAATCTATATCTCCGTATCCATTGACCAGGTCATCTCGAAGCTCGAAACCATCATCACCCTCCACCAGGTTGAAATCCTCCGGAAGACCCTCCTCACTGACGTCAAGGCGGTTCAGCAGGATTTCATGCTCAAGGATTCTCCCCATTCCGAAGAGATCGATTCCATCGTCCAGCATGGAGAGGCGATGACAGAGGCGGTCGAGGGCTGTTTCGACTGCCATCATACGGAGTCTTCACGGAGAAAACTGGAGAACCTGCAGGTCGGCATCCAGCACTACCAGACAGCTCTGAGCATGGTCTATACGACCAGGGCGAACCTCGAGAGGATGAACAAACGAAAGCAGATCGCCTTCCACATAGGGCAGCAGATCATCTACGAAATCAATGCGATCATCGAATCCTCATCGGAATCGCTTCGCCACAGAACAGAAACCGCTCTGGAGGACATCGAGCAGACCAGACGGCTGTTGACTCTGCTGGTCGTCGTCGGCCCGGCGATTGGTCTGGCGATTGCGCTCTACTTCATCAGGTATTTCACTCGAGCGGTAACCACCCTGATCAATGCGACCAGAAGATTGAAGGCCGGTGAATTGGACCACAAGGTCGAAGGGTTGTCCGATGAATTCGGCGAGCTGGGCGGGTCGATCACCGAGATGGCGCTCGCGCTCAAAGACATGATCCGTGCAATCGAGGAGAATCAGAAGCGCTACAGGACGCTCTTCGAGAGCGCTGGCGATGCGATCTTCATCCTGGAGGCTGAGGGAGAGAGCGTTGGAAGAATCGTTTCCGCCAACCAGGCCGCGGCTGACATGCACGGCTACGCGGTAGAAGAGTTGCTGAAGCTCAACATACAGGATCTCGTCACCCCTGAGGCTGCAGCGGAAAGTCCGGACCGTATTCGAAGAATGCTGGATGGAGAGTGGATCAGTAGCGAGGTGCTGCATCGAAAGAGAGACGGTGCGGTCTTTCCCGTCGAGACGAGCGCGGGGCTGCTCGAATTCGAAGATCAGAACTACATCCTCGCCTTTGGCAAGGACATCAGCGAACGGAAGCAAGCCGAAGAAGCGCTGCAACGCACGGAGAGGTTGGCAGTCGTCGGGGAGATCGCCGCGGGTCTGGCCCATGAAATCAAGAATCCGCTTGCCGGCATCAAGGTATCCATCGAGGTTCTGACACACGAGCTTCAGCTGGCCCAGGAAGACAAAGAGGTCTTTCAGCGAATCATCGACGAGATCAACAGAATAGAGACGTTGCTGAAGAACCTCCTCAGCTACGCGATGCCTCCCGCTCCGCAGTTCACCCATCTCGATGTGAACAAGATCATCGAGGCCTCGATCAAGACGGCTGCATTCTCGTTGAGAAGCCCCGCCCAGGAAGCCGGATCGCGAAAGACCAAGGACATCCAATTCGTCAGGGACCTCGACGGTCAACTGCCAGAGATCGTGGTCGATGCCGGTCAGCTGCAGCAGGTCGTCCTGAATCTATTGCTCAATGCGGTCGCTGCGATACCCGACAGCGGTTCGATTTCAGTCAAGACGTCGGCCGACTCGGAGGGCTTCATAGAAATCGTGGTGTCGGACACCGGTAAGGGAATCGACCCGAAGGACATCGACAAGATCTTCTTGCCGTTCTTCACCACCAAGCCCAAAGGTACGGGGCTGGGACTGTCGATCTGCAAGCGTCTGGTCGAGCAGCAGAACGGCACGATCAACGTCGCTCGCAGCCCAGAGGGAGGGTTGATGTTTACCATCAATCTACCGGTAGAACAGGGGGATCGGGTGCGATGACGATCAAGGGAAGAGTCTTTCTGCTGGATGACGATGAACTGATCTCCTCGATGCTTTCGAGGTCGTTGACGAAGGAAGGCTACGACGTACGGAGCGAGACGACTACCGATGACATCATCAACAAGATCTCTTCCTGGTGTCCGGATCTCGTGCTGCTCGACATCCACCTGGACGAAGAGAAGACCGGCCTCGATATCCTCGAGGAGATCAGGCGAGAGGGGGTTCCTGGAGAGGTGGTGATGCTGACTGCCGATGATTCGGCTGAGTCAGCGATCACCGCAATGAAGCTCGGGGCCGCAGACTACCTCACCAAACCATTCAACATGGCTGAGGTGCAGCTAGTCATCGAGAAGGTCATCGAAAAGGGAAGGCTCAGGGAGGAGGTCAACTATCTCAGAAAGGCCAGGACCGCCGGTCTCGAAGACCGCATGATCGGCGCGTCACCTGCCATGACGGAGCTCAGGGAAAGAGCGGAGAAGCTTTCCGAAGCGCAGGTGAGGATCGTCCTGATTACTGGTGAATCCGGTACCGGCAAGGAGGTGATGGCGCGGTTCATTCACAATCGGATTCACGCGAATCGCGGCGGCGAATATGCACCGTTGATTGCAGTCAATTGCACGGCTGTGCCAGAGCAGCTCTTCGAGAGCGAGCTATTTGGCCACGTGAGGGGGGCCTTCACCGACGCGAAATCCGACAAGAAGGGAATGTTCGAGCTGGCCAATGGCGGGACGATCCTCCTGGACGAAATCGGGGACCTGGAAATCAATCTACAGAGTAAATTGCTGCGGGTGCTGGAAGAAAGGGCGGTACGGAGGCTCGGTGGAAAGACGGATCTTCCGATCGATGTGAGGGTAATCGTCACGACGAACACGCGCCTGGAGGAAGCCGTAGAGTCCGGAAGGTTCAGGAGGGACTTGTTCTTCAGGTTGAACACCTTTCCTCTCCACATACCTCCGCTCCGGGAGAGGAGAGAGGACATCCCCTTGCTCGCCAGGCATTTCCTGACGATGTTCGCGCAGACGTACCTGAAGAAGGCGATCAAGGGCTTCTCACCGGAGGCGGAGAAGATCCTCTGCGCGCACGATTGGGAGGGCAACTGCAGGGAATTGAAGAACGTGATCGAGAGGATCGTGGTGCTCGAGAACGTGGAGACGATCGTTCCCGATCATCTCCCCGTAGCGTTGACCAATCGACCATTCGTCGAAAGACGCCGGTCGCATGGATTCATCCTGCCCGAGGAAGGAATCTGTCTGGAGAAGCTCGAGAGGGATTTGATCGAGCAGGCCCTCAAGCGCGCTGACAACAATCAATCCAAGGCGGCAAGACTGCTGGATGTTTCCTATGACTCGCTCCGCTATCGGATCAAGAAGTTTGGCCTGATGTAGATCCCGGGCGCCGACAGGGCGTAGTCTCGGGAGTCCCCGCCAGGTCTCAGCGAATCCTCTTCCACATTGCGTATCTGTGTTCGAGATCAAACTGTTGAAAGAAGTCACAGTCGAGGCAGGTCTCGAGTTTCTGTGCGTACGTGCCCTGCACGGTTCCGCCGCACAGGGTGCCGGCAATGAACCAACAGGCATCGCCTGCCCCTTGCGTATAGGCCGGGCAGACCCCGAGCTCGTGGACCTTGTTTCCTCCCTCCTCCCTGCCGCAGCGCTTGAATTCCCAGCAGTGCAGCACCGGTCTTTTCTGGACATCGGTCGGGCCGAGCATCGGGCGCCAAATCTAGTCTGCGCGATGAGATCGCGCCAGCTGGTGAAATGAACTCGTCCCGCTTCGGTGCTCAATGGCTGCGCGCTCGCTCATTCGGGAGGGGGCCCCTGGCCTTCGCGCAATACTTCGACGCCGTCCATGTTGCAGCGCAGAATCGTCGAGGGATTCGGCCACATCGGACCGCCGTCGAGCACCACCGCGACGTCACCGCGGTATCGCTTCTCGAACTGCTCGGGGTCCTCGAGGTCCGGCGGGTCCTCGGAAGGCGTCACCGAACCGGTCAGAAGTGGCTCCCCCAGCATCTCCACCAGCATCGCGCAGAGGGTATGATCCGGCAGCCGCAGCCCGACCTCGTTGTGGCGGTTCTGCATCGAACGGGGCACCTCCTTGGTGGAGCGGAGGACCAGCGTGTAGGGACCGGGCAGGAGCCGGCGCATCAGACGAAAGGTCTGGGTGTCCATGTGCCCGTAGTGGCCGATCTCGTTGAAGCTCTGGACCAGCATGGCGAGCGGCTTCCAGTGCTTTTCGTGGATGCCCTTGAGCCTGCGAAGCGTATGGATGCCCTTGGCGCTGGAGAGGGCGCAGCCGAACGCATAGCCCGTGTCCGTCGGGTAGATGATGACGCTTCCTCGCCGCAACGATTCGATGGTGGGCTGCACCTTGCGCGGTGCGGGACGCTCGGGATCGACGCGGTAGCGCATGGAGTCAGGATAGCGGGAAGGGCTGAGAATCGAGTGAGGCCCTGGCGGAGCAGCCATCCAAAGTGCCACTTGACATCTGTGGATAATGTTCTAGTGTGATAGAACAATATCTATTTAGAGCAAGGAGAGACAGGTCTTGGCGCTCAAATGGCTCGGCGATCTGGCCGAGCCGGACCGGGATCGTTTCGGCTCGAAGAGCCTCAATCTCGCGCTTCTGGCTCGATGGGGTCTCCCGGTGCCGGAGGGGTTCGCCGCCGCCTTCGAGGAGGGTCGCACCGGGATCCTGGGCGCCGAGGAGCGGCGTGTCCTGACCGCTGCCTACGCCGAGCTGGCCAGAAGAGTCGGCTCGAGTCCTCTCGCGGTGGCCGTGCGCTCCTCCGCCGTGGGCGAGGACGGCAGGGAGCTCTCCTTTGCCGGTCAGTACGAGACCCGTCTCGATGTGGTCGGTGACTCCGAGCTGGTCCGCGCGGTCGAGGGCTGTCTCGCCAGCCAGACCAGCGAGCGTTCTGCGTCCTATCTGGAGGCCGCGGGTGAGAGGCCCGCTGGGATGGGCATCCTGGTGCAGCAAATGGTCCGAGCAGAGTGGGCAGGCGTGTGTTTCACACGATCGCCGCTCTCCGATGAGGAGACGGTGATCGAGGTGGTCGAGGGGCTCGGCGAGTCCCTGGTCTCCGGGGAGCGCTCTCCCGCTCGCGTGTGCTTCGCGCGCAAGGGGCTGGAAATCCGCAGCTCGGAAGATCCCGAGGGAATCCTGGAGGGTCTGGGGCGGGAAGCGGTCCGAAAGGTGGTGGAGCTCGCGCTCGAGGCCGAGGAGCGCTTTGGCTTCCCGGTGGATGTCGAGTGGGCGCTTGCGGCCGGAAAGATCTGGCTGCTTCAGTCGCGTCCCATCAGCGCAGCTGCGAGAGCGAGCAGCGCCGAGGAGATCCGCCGCGACGAGATCGAGCGCCTCGAGCGGATGGCTCGCGAGGCAGGAGAGGTGCTCGCCTGGTCCGATTTCTCCCTCGCCGACATGGTTCCACGGCCGTCTCCTCTTGATACCGAGATCTTCAACCTCCTGGCGAATCGCGGAGGAAGCATCGATCGGGCGATGCGGAGCTTCGGCCTTCGCTATTCCGGACCCGAGCAGGTGGGGCGGACCTTCGAGGTCATCTGCGGACGCGCCTTCCTGAATCTCGGCGCGACGGTTCAGTCCATCGACGAAGCACTTCCACTGACTCTGGACGCCAAGAGCCTCCCCCCGACCGGGGAGCGCAGCGTAGACGTGGAGCACATCCCCGTTCGCCTGGCCTGGCGCGGATGGCGATCGGCGCTGCGGCTGCCCGGTGCGCTGTTTCGCTGGCTCTTGGTGGCCCCGGTTCGCTTTCTTCGCTTGCGGCGTCACTTCGACCGCGAATTCCGCGGGAAGGTGCAGCCGGCGGTGACGGCGGAGGCGGCAGGGCTGCGGGAGCAGGATCTCTGCGGGCTCGGGAACGTGGAGCTCTCGGCTGTGCTGCGTTCCCGGATCCAGCGCTTCGTCGATCTCGGCTACTACCACGAGATCGCCGACGGCGTTTCGCTCGTCAGCCACGTCCTGCTGCGGTGGATCCTCCAGCGCCTGTACCTCGAACGGGCGGATCTCGTCGAGGCGCAGCTCACCACCGGACTGCCCGGCAACTTCAACACCGAGACGAATCTCGATCTCGCCCGTGTCGCGGCGGGCGAGATCCGAATGGAGGATTTTCTGGACCGCTACGGGCACCGCGGCAGCCCGGACTACGAGGTCTCGGCTCCTCGCTGGCGGGAGGATCCGCGGCGGGTCGAGGCGATGGCGAAGGCGATCGCGCGGGCCGGAGTCGATCCCGCGCAGCAGTTCGCGAAGCAGCAGAAGCTCCGCGCCCAGGCCGAGGTGCAGCTCTCCGCGGAGATCCGGAAGCACTTCTGGCTGCGTCCCTGGCGCCGCGCGATCCTGAGGGAGCTCGACTACTATCAGCGCTACTCGCCCCTGCGCGAATCCACACAGGCACTCGGCTTCCTCTTCATCGAGCTGGCGCGGAGCGCTCTCATGGAAGCGGCGCGCAGAGCAGGGGTAGGGGAGCTGATCTTCTGCTTCACGCTGGCCGAGATCGGGCAATTGATCAGCGAGGGGGGGAATCCGGAAGCCGTGGAGCGCGCTCGCGGCAGGCGAGAGCGCCTGCAGACAGCGAGGCGGATCTATCTGCCACACCTGCTTCGATCGGATGACCTGGAGGCGATCGGGCGGGCTCCGGTGGTGGATCCGGACGCGCGCGAGTTCCTCGGCCAGTCGGTCTCGACGGGGGTCGTGCGCGGCCCCGCGCGAGTCGTCAACGGTCTCGATCAAGCGCGGGAGCTCGAGGCGGGTGAGATTCTCGTGGCCGTTTCAGCCGATCCGTCCTGGACACCGCTCTTCCTGGTCGCCGGCGGCATCGTCCTCGAACAAGGAGGCATCCTCAGTCACCCGGCCATCGTGGCGCGCGAGTACGGTCTCCCCGCGGTGGTGAACGTTCCCCATGTGACGCATCTGATCCGCACCGGGCAACTGCTGCTGGTGGACGCGGACCGCGGCCGGGTCGTCGTCGAGGATGGAAAGTCGCGGCGCGGCCCGGCTGGCCGAGATTGACGGGACGACAGCAAAGCGCGGGACGCCGCCTGGGGATCGGCTCAGATGATTTCCCTGAGCCTCTGAACCGCCGGCGGGAAGACCTCCGCGATGCTTTCCTCGAAGCGGAGCTGGGCCATCCCGTCCAGAGGTGTCTCGCCCTGATTGATGATGACCAACTTCGCCCCGGCCTCGAAGGCGACGGCGGGAATGGTTGCCGCCGGGGTGACCACCAGGCTGGAGCCGATCACGATGAAGAGATCGCAGCCTCGAGCATGTTCGAAGGACTCCGTCAGATCCTTGGTGGGGAGGGAATCACCGAAGTCCACCACGCTCGACTTGAAGCTTCCACCGCACTCGCACGCATCGACTTCGGCTGATTTCGGATAGGTCCTTTCGCAGACGACGCATCTGTGTCGAGCGAGGTTTCCGTGGAGCTCAGCCAGGATCTCCTCTCGGATTCCGGAGGCGAGGTGCAGATTGTCGATGTTCTGTGAGATCAAGAAGTCGAGCTTTCCCAGCTCCTGCAATTCGACGATGGCGTGGTGAGCCACGTTTGGATCCATCTTCGTCCAGTCGA
>Ga0307423_1000712_pt1 | contig 22063 bp, 27 predicted proteins | sample SalMarWE160310MG_FD_202154 | JGI IMG/M metagenome (GOLD analysis project Ga0307423, IMG submission 202154) | Salt marsh sediment microbial communities from the Plum Island Ecosystem LTER, Massachusetts, United States - WE1603-10 | ecosystem: Environmental > Aquatic > Marine > Intertidal zone >...
GTTGGACAAAGGATGTGATATTCCGATGCAGACGGAATATACGTTTAATCTTAAGGAGCTTCTTAACAAATATGGAAACAATCCGAAGCTGACATTAATTGTGTTTACATTAGATGAAACAAGTTACTCAAGAGAACTGGCGCCGCTTGCAGGGCATTATCCCGCAATGAAACTGGGACCTGCGTGGTGGTTTCATGATAGTATTGAAGGAATGACCCGTTATAGAAAAATGATTACGGAAACAGCAGGATTTTACAACACGGTAGGATTCAATGATGATACAAGAGCTTTTTTATCAATTCCCGCAAGACACGATTTAACGAGAAGGGTAGATTCAAATTATTTGGCAGAATTGGTTGCTAAGCATATAATCAGTTTGAACGAAGCGATGATTGTAGCTAAAGATCTCACCTATAACTTAGTTAAAAAAGCATACAAATTATAATAAACGTAATTGAAATGGATAAATTAAAATTTAAGCAGCAGTTACTCTCATATACTTCAGGGGATAATGTGATATTCAAAAAACTTTTATTCGGGAAAGAGGAAATTGAAGTATACCCTAAATCAATTAAAGAAATTGATAGCGTTATATTTTTTATAGCACGTGAACATAAAATAAAATACTTATTTCTGTATTGTGAAAATACACCAAACAGTACTTATTCTAAATTTGAGGGATTAATTTTAGTTCCTGCAGAACAGAAAGATTATCAAATTAAAAAGTGCTCACTTAACACTTCCAATCGAAAGGCTTTGCAAAACATATTCCTTTTTACCAATGCAATTACAATTGGATTAGATAACTCATTTGGATTTGGCGACAGACTTGGGTTAGCAAATCCTGCACATATTCGTTCTGTATTGAAATCAGAATTTAAACCAGTACTTGCTCAGCAATCTATTAGAGAATTGTCTCGAACAAATCGAACACCTGCTGAAGTAATGGATGCTGCAGTTTGGGCAATTTTTCAAGAAGGGTATGAAAAAGGATTTGGTGCCGATGCGGACCATTTGAAAACGACTGATGATATTGATTTGATGGTAGAAAATGTATTTAGAATGTTTACGTTCGATCCCAGTGAATTTGTAGTTAATGAAGCTGATCATATTAGTGAGACAGAACTTGATAAGAGAATTAATAACTTGAACTGGAAAGGTTTACAATCAAATATCAAAGAATTAAGCGCTGAATATTTGGATAAAGATTTTGCACTTTCAGAAAACTTGACTATCAAATCAGATTTAATAAATGTAAAAAGAGCTCTTGTAAAATATGGTAATGCAATCGCTCACATAAATAATCTAAATCAGCATCTGATAAAAAAATATCCTAATTATGATTCAGAAGTTGAAATATCCGTAGATGAAACTGAATCTGTCACGACTCCGTTTGAACATTTCTTTTTTGTAAAAGAACTAAATCGATTAGGAGTAAAGTTTATTAGTCTTGCACCAAGATTCATTGGTGATTTTGAAAAGGGAATTGATTACAAAGGTGATTTAGATTTGTTTAAACAAGAGTATCTGAAACATCTTGCAATTACTAAATATTTTGGAAACTATAAAATAAGCTTGCACTCTGGCAGTGATAAATTTAGTGTTTATAAAGTTATCGGCAGCATTAAGGGTGCTTATACACATATCAAAACTGCTGGAACAAGTTACCTTGAAGCACTAAAAGTTATGGCAATAAAAGAGCCAAACTTCTTTAGAGAAATCCTTGATTATTGTACTGCAATTTACGAACAAGAAAAGAAAACTTATCACGTTTCTGCTGATTTAAATAAAATTAAATCTGCAAAAGATTATACAAATGAAGAGTTAGAACCTTTGTTCTATGATGATAATGTAAGACAAGTTCTTCACGTGACTTATGGTCGTGTGTTAAATGATAAGACTACAAATGGTGATTATAAATTTAAAGATAGACTTTTAGACTGTTTAAAAACCTATGAAGAAACTTACTATGAAATAATAGAAATTCATTTTCACAAACATTTAGATCCATTCAAATAATATGAATAAAAAGCAAATACTAGATGAAATTTTTAGGCGTAAAGCTGTTGCCGTTTTAAGGGTAAAAGAGGAAGACAAACTAAAAAAAGTAATTCAGGCTATTTATAATGGTGGAGTTTCAGTTGCTGAGATAACAATGACAGTTCCAAATGCTATTAAGTTGATTGAAAAAATGTCTCAGGAGTTAGATGAGAACATTATTATCGGAGTCGGTTCTGTCCTAAGTAAAGAGATTGCAGAAGAAGCTATAAAGGCTGGTGCTAAATATGTTGTCAGTCCAATTCTGAAAAAGGAAATTATAGAAACAGCACAAAAATATGATATTCCAGTTATGCCAGGATGTTTCACTCCCACTGAAATTTATTCCGCTTTCGAAATGGGAGCAGACATCGCAAAAGTATTTCCCGCTGATATCGTTGGTATGTCTTTCTTCAAAGCAATTTTAGCACCAATGCCTCATCTTAAACTTATGCCAACTGGAGGTGTATCATTAACAAATGCAGGTGATTGGTTGAAAGCCGGTGCGTGTGCCGTTGGAATTGGTTCTGCTCTGCTTGATAATAAAGCAATTAAAGAAGTAAATTATTTAAAGCTTACTGAAAATGCTAAGATCCTTATGAACAGCATTAATTCAGCAAATAAAAGTTAGAGGATCAATAAATGAAGTACGAAATACCTGGAGTTAAAAATAAAGTTTGCGTTATAACTGGTGGAGCTGGTGTTATTGGCACCTCGCTTGGATTAGGCTTAGCAGAAGCTGGAGCAAAGGTTGCTATTGTAGATTTTAATTTAGAACGTGCAAATGAAGTTGCTCAACTTATTAATGAAAAAACTAACTCTGGGGCAATAGGTGTTTTTGCTAATGTGCTTGATAAAAATCTTTTAATAGAAAGTAAAAAAGAAATTCATACAAAATTAGGTAAAGTTGATGTTTTGATAAACGGTGCCGGTGGAAATTCACCATCTGCAACAACAAAGGAAGAATTTATTCTTGAATGCCATCTAAACGATCTGTCAGGGACTTTATTAGGACTAGATATTGAAGCGTTCAGAAAAATTTTTGATTTAAATTTTATGGGTACGGTTCTTCCAACAATGGTTTATTCAGAAGATTTGATTAAAAACGGTGGAAGTATAATTAATATTTCATCAATGAACGCATTCAGATCGCTTACTAAAATTCCAGCCTATTCAGCTGCAAAAGCAAGTATAAATAACTTTACTGAATGGCTTGCAGTGCATTTTGCAAAAGTTAATGTTCGAGTAAACGCTATTGCTCCTGGTTTTTTTGTAACAGAGCAAAACCGATTTTTACTTTATGATAAGGAAACGGGTAAATTGTCTCCTCGAGGAGAAAAGATATTATCAAACACACCTATGGGTAGATTTGGCGAACCTGATGAAATTATCGGAACATTACTTTACTTGATTTCTGATTTTTCAAAATTTGTAACAGGTGTTGTTATTCCGGTTGATGGCGGATTTAATTCTTATAGTGGTGTCTGATAAAATCAATAAACTCATCTTTATCTACAAAATTCATATCGGATTTGTAAAATGAAAAACGTAATCATAGCGCAATCAGGTGGACCATCACCTGTCATCAATAATTCTTTAAGAGGAATAATAGATACCTGCAAAATGTTCCCCGAAAAATTTGGAAATGTTTATGCCGGCTGGCATGGTATCGAAGGTGTATTAAAAGAAGAACTTCTGGATTTAAGTGCTCAGTCGGAAGAAGAAATTGCTTTACTAAGAACAACTCCTGCAGCTGGAAGTATTGGTACTTGCCGTTACAAACTCAAAGACAAACAAGTAAAAGATTTTGATCGTGTAATGGAAGTAATTAAAGCACACAATGTTGGATACTTCTTTTACATCGGAGGAAATGACTCCCAGCATACAGCATTTAAAGTAAGTGAAGTTGCAAAAAAAATGGGTATCGAGCTTGTTGCTACAGGAGTTCCAAAAACTATTGATAACGATGTTGGTGATAGTGAATTCAAACTAATTGATCACACTCCAGGTTACGGAAGTGTCGCTCGCTATTGGTCTCACATAGTACAAAATGTAAATGAAGAAAATGCAGGTTCATCTCCGGCTGATCCGGTTCTTGTACTTCAAGCAATGGGTAGAAAAATTGGTTACATCCCTGCCTCTGCAAGACTTGCAGATCCAAACCATGAAATGCCTTTACAGATTTATATGACTGAATCTAAAGTTACTATAGATCAGCTTGCAGATAATATAAACGATCAGCTTAATAAAGATGGGCGATGCATTGTAGTTATAAGTGAAGGCTTTGAAGTTGGAGATATTGGTGAAGTTAAAGATGCTTTTGGTCATACTTCATTTGGATCAAGTAAGTTATCAGTTTATCAAAGTGTGGTGAACTATTTAAACGCAAAAGGGTTAAAAGCCAAAGGCGCAGCACGCGGGCAGGTAATGGGTACGGATCAGCGCGATACGATGGTTTATGCTTCTACAGTTGATCTGGATGAAGCATATAAAGTTGGGCAGAAAGCGGTGGAGATTGCATTGAATGATGGCAATGGCTGGATGGCGACAATTTTACGTGAGCCTGGATTAATCTATAATGTAAAGTATGATAAAGTCCCACTTGAAAAAGTTGCATTAAGTGAAAAATTCTTTCCTGAAAACTGGATTGCAAAAAATCGTTATGATGTTACTGATGATTTTATAAAATATGTTAAACCATTAATTGGAGAGGATTGGGTTTCTGTTCCGATGATTAATAGATTACAAAGATTTACTAAATTCAAACCAATCTTCGCTGAAAAGAAATTGCAAAATTATGTTCCTGAAGCAAATTAATAAGTGTTAGTTAATTTGCTGTTAGTTAGTAGAACCGGAGTGTTACTCCTTTTTCACTCCGGTCTTTATTTCAATCAAGTTAAAGTATTGTATAATTAAGTTTTATAGTTGGAGAAATAAATGAGCGATAATCCTCAAAAAGTTTTAGAAGATTTAAAACCTACAAAAGAATTTTCTATCGGGATAGATTCTGATGGATGTGTGTTCGATACAATGGAAATAAAACAAAAAGAAGTATTCTGTCCGATGTTTATCAAACATTATAAAATGCAAAAAATTTCAAAATATGCTCGCGAGGTTTGGGAGTTTGTAAACCTGTATTCAAAGACCAGAGGTGTAAATAGATTTAAAGCATTGCTGAGAGCTTTTGAATTACTTGAGAGAAGACCTGAAGTAAAAACTCGTGGAATGAAATTTTTAGATATGAACAGCGTTGCTGAATGGGTAAAAAATGAAAGTAAACTTGGTAATCCTACTCTTGAAAAATATGCAAATGAAAAAAATGATGAAATGATAAATCTAACTTTAGTATGGTCTAAAGAAGTAAATAAAATTATTTCTGAAATGGTATTTGATATTCCTCCTTTTCCTTTCGTTAAAGAATCATTGGATAAAATGAAAGATAAAGCTGATTTGATGGTGGTTTCTCAAACTCCTGTTGAGGCTTTAACAAGAGAATGGGAAGAACATAACATTCAGAATTATGTTAGAGTTATTGCTGGGCAAGAGTATGGAACTAAAGCAGAGCATCTTAAATTCGCAGCGAAGGGAAAATATCATGATCAAAAAATATTGATGATTGGGGATGCTCCTGGAGATCAATCTGCAGCAAAATCAAATGGAGTTTTGTTTTATCCTATAAATCCTGGTCACGAAGATGTAAGCTGGAAAAGATTTTACGAGGAATCGTTGGATAAATTTTTTGCAGGAACTTTTGCAGGTACTTACGAAGAAGCACTTATTAAAGAGTTTGAAAGTTATTTACCTGGATTTCCTGGTTGGGAAAAATAGATATGTTATACTTCGCTAAAGGATCGGAGAACGAATCAATAAGTAGCGCTGAGTTAAAAGAACTTATCTTTTCAACTTTGCAGAAACTTGGCGATAGAAAATCAGTTTTAGCTGTTCCACCAGATTTTACGCGATATCACTCACAAGCAGGAATCATCACAGAATTTGTTTACGAATATTATAAAGAAAAATTAGTTGATGTGCTTCCAGCAACCGGAACACATTATCCTGTAAATAAAAATGAACGTGAAATAATGTTTGGATCTGTTCCAGCTAATCTTTTTAGAGAGCATAAATGGAAACAGGATTTAACTAATTTAGGTGAAGTTCCCTCCATATACATCAAAGAAATTTCTGAAGGTAAATTAGATTTTACATGGCCTGCTCAGGTAAATAATCTAATTGCAAATGGTAAACACGATTTAATTCTCTCGATCGGTCAGGTTGTTCCTCACGAAGTTATTGGAATGGCTAACTACAATAAAAATATTTTTGTTGGTGCTGGGGGAAAAGGTGGAATCCATAAAAGTCATTATCTTGGTGCTGTTTATGGTATGGAAAGAATTATGGGAAGAGCAGATACTCCAGTTCGAAAAATTTTAAACTATGCTTCAGATAATTTTGCACAGCATTTACCGATAGTTTACATCCTTACTGTAATTGGTAAAGATGAAAATGGTAGTCTTGTAATAAAAGGTTTATACATTGGTGATGACTACGAGTGTTTTAAACTAGCAGCCGATCTGTCACTCAAAGTAAATTTTATAATGTTAGATAAGCCACTTAAGAAAGTGGTAGTATATCTTGATCCAATGGAGTTTAGAAGTACGTGGCTTGGAAATAAAAGTATTTATCGAACAAGAATGGCAATTGCTGATGAGGGAGAATTGATCGTGCTTGCACCTGGATTAAGCACTTTTGGTGAAGATAAGGAAATTGACTCACTCATTAGAAAGTATGGATATAAAACAACTCCAGAGATTCTAAATTTTGTAAATACTTATGACGATATAAAAAATAATCTTGCTGCCGCAGCACATCTTATACATGGATCATCGGAAGATAGGTTTAAAATTACTTATTGTCCCGGAACTTTAACTAAAGAAGAGATTGAAAGTGTGAATTTTAATTATTCATCCCTACCGGAAATGATTAAAAAATATGATCCAACGAAATTAAAAGATGGAATAAACAACATGTCGGAAGGTGAAGAAATATTTTATATATCCAATCCGGCATTAGGATTATGGGCGTCTAAAGATCGTTTCAAAGATTAATTAAATGAAGAGAAAATTGGAACTTGCAAATATTGCATTAATTGGTGTTGGAGTAATGGGCGGAAATCTTGCCTTAAATATGGAAAGTAAGAACTATTCAGTCGTTGTATTTGATAAAGATTCGACCAAAGTAGAAAAATATTTAAGAGAAAAAGCTGCTGGCAAAAAAATATCAGGTGCCAAATCATTAGAAGAGTTAGTTCAAAAATTAGAACGACCAAGAAAAATACTAATGATGGTTCCGGGAGGAAAAGTAGTTGATGAATTGATAGAAGAATTAATTCCATATTTAGATAAAGGTGATATTCTAATTGATGGAGGTAATTCACACTTTCCTGATACAACGCGCAGAACAAAATATCTTGAAGCAAAAGGTTTTCTTTTCGTCGGAACCGGAGTTTCCGGCGGAGAAGAAGGAGCACTTAAAGGTCCATCAATTATGCCTGGCGGATCTATTAAAGCATGGGAATTTGTAAAACCAATCTTTCAATCCATCTCTGCAAAAGTTGATGGTAATATTCCTTGCTGCGAATGGGTTGGAGAAAATGGAGCAGGACACTTTGTAAAGATGGTTCACAATGGAATTGAATATGGTGATATGCAGCTTATCTGCGAAGCATACCAGATAATGAAAGATTTACTTGGTTTATCTTATGATGAAATGTATGAAACATTTAAAGAATGGAACGAAGGTGAATTACAAAGTTATCTGATTGAAATAACTCGGGATATTTTGAATACAAAGGAAAATGGGCAGACACTGATTGAAAAGATCCTTGATACTGCTGGACAAAAGGGAACTGGTAAGTGGACAGTAATAGCTTCTCTGGATATGGGTGCACCTTTAACATTAATTAGTGAATCAGTTTTTGCACGAGCACTTTCTGCGTTAAAAGAAGAAAGAGTCGAGGCATCAAAAATATTATCCGGTCCCAAACCAAATTTCATAGGCAATAAGAAAGAATTTATAAATGATGTAGGCAAAGCATTATATGCTTCTAAAATTATTTCTTATGCACAGGGATACATCTTAATGCGTGACGCAGCTAAAGAATATAATTGGAATTTAAACTATGGCGGCATTGCTTTAATGTGGCGTGGCGGTTGTATAATTCGATCGGTTTTTCTTGGCAAGATAAAAGAAGCATTTGATAATAATCCAAATCTAAAAAATCTATTACTTGATCCTTTCTTTAAGGAGAAAATAGAAGCATCACAGCAATCGTGGCGAAGGGTTGTAACAACAGCTATTAATAATGGTATATGGATTCCCGCATTAAGTAGTGCGCTTACATATTTTGACGGCTATAGAAATTCAAGATTACCGGCAAATCTTTTACAAGCACAAAGAGATTACTTTGGCGCACACACTTACGAACGAACAGATAAACCTCGTGGAGAATTTTATCATACAAACTGGTTAAATAATTAAATAATAAACTGTTGAATAAATGAGGAAATAAAAATGAATGTGAGATATTCACCTGATCAAAATGGATTTAAAAAACTTGGAACGGATGAATTAAGAAAATCTTTTTTGATTGAAGATCTTTTTCAGAAAAATAAAATACCGATGACCTATTCTGATGTTGATAGGTCTGTTACCGGTTCTGCAGTTCCTTCGGGAAAAACACTTAAACTTGTTGCTACAAAAAAGGAAATGGCCGCAAATTATTTTACTGAACGTAGAGAACTTGGAATTATTAACATTGGCGATAGTGGTTCCGTATCAGTTAATGGTAAAGTGTATAAAATGGGTAATAAAGATGGACTATATATTAGCCGTGATGAAAAAACAATTGACTTTAAAAGTAAATCGGCATCAAAACCCGCAATGTTTTACTTTGTAAGTTATCCCGCCCACAAGACTTATCCTGATAAGCATATTAAGTTTTCACAATCAACTCCAGTAAAATTAGGCTCATCAGCAGATTCGAATAAAAGAACAATCTATAAATACATCCATCCTGGGACAATGAAAACCTGTCAATTGGTTTTGGGATTGACCGAACTGGATGAGGGAAGTGTTTGGAATACTATGCCTGCACATACACATCAAAGAAGGTCTGAGGTTTATATGTATTTTAATTTAAAGCCGGATTCATTGGTTGTACATATCCTTGGCGAACCGACTGAAACAAGACATATCATAATTAGAGACAAACAGGCTGTACTATCTACAAGCTGGTCCATGCACTCTGGTGTCGGAACTCAAAAATATTCGTTTATCTGGGCAATGGGCGGCGAGAATCAAGTTTTTGATGATATGGATTGGATTCCAATGAAAGATTTGAAATAATATTCAAAAATATTTTATTAAATAAAGATAAGTAATAATTTATTTGTCAATATAATTTTTTTCAAAATGAGGAACTTTTAATGAATCAATACACGAATCCCATTGAAGAGAAAATAAAAATAGGTCATTATCGTTGGTATATTTGTACCTTAATATTTTTCGCAACAACAATTAATTATGTTGACCGTGCAGTAATGGGAGTTCTTGCCCCAACGCTTAGGACTGAAATAGGTTGGACGGACCAGCAATACGGATACATTAGTGCCGCTTTTACGCTAGCTTATGCAATTGGATTCCTTTTTGCTGGATGGTTTATTGATAAGGTAGGCACACGGAAAGGGTATACTGTGTATCTTACAATTTGGTCTTTAGCAGCTGCGTCACATGCTTTAGTTCGTTCAGCTTTTGGTTTTGGTTTAGCACGGTTTGCATTGGGAATAGGTGAATCGGGTAATTTTCCCGCAGCTATTAAAACGGTTGCTGAATGGTTTCCTAAAAAAGAAAGAGCACTCGCAACAGGTATCTTTAATGCTGGCTCTAATGTAGGAGCTATTATTGCTCCTTTAACAGTTCCTTGGATTGCATTAACTTGGGGATGGCAAGAAGCATTTATTTTCACCGGTTTAGCTGGCCTGATTTGGATAGCTTTTTGGCTGCCGATTTATCGACGTCCTTCTGAGCATCCAAAACTATCTAAGAATGAATTAGCATATATAGAAAGTGATCCTCCAGATCCTCCTGCAAAAATTTCCTGGTTAAGCCTTCTTCCTTTAAAACAAACGTGGGCATTTTCTATCGGGAAATTTTTAACAGATGCTATATGGTGGTTTTATCTTTTCTGGTTTCCGTTATTTATGAATGATCGTTTCGGAGTTGATCTTCGCACAATCGGAATTCCTATGGTAGTTGTATATCTTCTCGCTGACTTTGGATCTGTAGGAGGTGGGTGGTTCAGTTCAGCTTTATTAAAGCGAAATTGGTCTGTTAATGCTGCACGTAAAACTGCTATGCTTGTATGTGCTATTTTGATTCTGCCTGTAGCGCTTGCACCACATGTTCAAGGAGAATGGGTAGCTGTTATTCTTATTGGAATAGCTGCCGCCGCACATCAGGGATTTTCAGCAAATTTATTTACAATAACTTCTGATATGTTTCCGAGAAAAGCAGTAGCATCTGTTGTTGGAATTGGTGGTTTTGCAGGTGCAATGGGCGGATTTTTTATGAATCTTGGTGCTGGTTGGTTAAAACAAAATACAGGTAGTTATGAAATAATGTTTGCTATCGCTGCTGTTGTTTATTTGCTTGCACTATTAATAATACATTTACGTGTTCCTAAACTTGAACCAGCAAAGTTGGATTAAGTAATTACTGATTGTAAATAAATTTTAATAGAAATTATTTAAAGAGATTTTGAAGGTGATATAAAATTATGATTCTAGATAAATTTAAATTAGATGGAAGAACTGCACTTGTAACTGGCTCTAATCAAGGGATTGGACAGGCTTATGCTAAAGCTCTTGCAGAAGCAGGTGCGGATATTATTGGAGTTTCATATCAAAGTGATTTTACCGAAACTGAAAAACTTATTACCGCAACAGGAAGAAAATTCAAATCCTACATAAGTGATTTTTCCGATCGTGACTCGCTTTATCAATTTATCAAATCAGTAAAAACTGATTTTAACAAAATTGATATTCTAGTAAATAATGCTGGAATGATTTTAAGAAAACCAATATCAGAACATCCGGATGAATATTGGGATAAAGTTATTGAGGTAAATCTTTCTGCTCAGTTTATTCTTACAAGAGAATTTGGAAAAGAAATGGTAGACAGAGGTTATGGTAAAATTGTTTTCATTGCTTCATTGCTTTCTTTTCAAGGTGGAATTACTGTACCTGGTTATGCTGCCTCTAAAGGTGGTGTGAAACAATTGACAATGGCTTTTGCTAATGAATGGGCTTCAAAAGGAGTGACTGTAAATGCAATTGCTCCAGGTTACATCGCTACAGAAAACACAAAGGCTTTGCGCGAAGATGCAATCAGAAGCAAATCTATTTTGGATAGAATTCCGGCTAGTAGATGGGGAACACCGGAAGATCTAATGGGCACAATAGTATTTCTTTGTTCAGATGCATCAAATTATCTTAACGGAAGTGTTGTTATAGTTGATGGCGGATGGATGGGAAGATAAATTTCACTTTTGTAGTGTAGATTTAATTTTGTACTACGATAACATTTTTTTATTAAAAACTTTATTTACTAACGGCCAAAATTAGAAAAGCTACTACTGCAAAAGACACACCTATATAAACAACAACTGGCAGAACTTCCTTTAAAATTAACAATCCCAACAGATTAGAAAGAATTATGGAAACAGCACCAAACAATGCCATAGTTTTACCAAGTTCTATGGTAGTGAATATGTAAAGTTGTCCAAACATTGCAATGGTTCTGATAAGAAAATAAATAATAAACCAAGCGGAAAAGAATGCGGCGAACCTAAATCCGAGTTTTGGCATATTGTATCTAGCTAATAAATCACTACCTGTAAAAAGTAATTGTGTAATAATTATTATAAGTATTGAATAATTCATATTTACTACTAATTTTAATGTTAAATATAATGTTTTATAAAATCATTTATGAATTTTGGTGGTGAGAAGATTATATAAAATGGAGTCTCAGAATATATTTTATAATTACCTGAATTTAACCTATTAGTATGCAACAAATTAAAAGAAATTGGTTTGCACTTTACACTCGTTCCCGCTGTGAATTTAAAGCAAGTGAATTACTAAAATCGCAAAATATTACTACTTATCTACCCACAAGGAAGACTATAAAAAAATGGAGTGATAGAAAAAAAGAAATCAATTTACCACTGTTTAATGGTTACATTTTTATAAATGCTACCGAAAAGGAAAGACTATTAGCACTTCAGCTGAAACATATCGTTCGTTGTATCTCAGATGCTGGCAAACCAGCAATTGTTCCTGACTGGCAGATAGAAAGTCTTAAAAAGATGATTTCAGTCAATCGTGATTTTAATATCGTTGAAGGTTTAATAAAAGGAGACGAAGTTGAAATTAAATCAGGACTACTTAAAGGCATTAGAGGCGTCGTATTTGAGATTGAAAATAAAAATCAGCTTGCGATTTCTATTGAACTATTAAACAGATCTGTAATTGTTCATCTTTTAGACGAGTGTGTGACGGGGTTATTTTAAAGACCAATTTAAGGTTAAGCAATTTCAATAAATATCTTTCTTTAATTCATATGATTTTATTTATCAATAGCATTCCGATTATTGGACATTTTGTCATAAAACAAACACTGTAAATACAATTAAGAATAATATTTTTCAAAAATTAAAATTCCCTTTACCCAAAAGGGTGGTAGGGTCCCATAGTCCCCGATCAAAAACGTGGTTTGCTTCAAACTCATTCTCAGGTTTTCCTGATTTCCTATAGAGAATCGAGTTCGTAAAATTTTTTTATTTTTTTATTGCATCTGTAATAAAAATCCCCGACGTAGGTTATCCATCGGGGATATGACTTTTTCATTATGCAGTGTATCTGCTTAAAATAACACTGCAGAACAAACTTATTTATTCACATTTATAAAGTCAAGAACCTTTATAAATATTCTATTTTAAGACTTTTATTTCTTTCCTTTACTCTTTTTATAATAAACCATACATTTGTATGGTATGAGCAAAAAAGTGTTTCATTCGCAATTGTATGGGAAGTTTGTCCAACCGGATGATGAAGAATACTGGATAAAAGTGTATGCTGAATCTCTATTTAGGTATTATAATTTAGTAAAGGCTGATTGTTCTTGTTTTGAATGCAAAAGAGAAAGAGAAAAGCTTGCAGAGTATCTTGATAATAAAAAAGCATCCAGGCTGAGAAATGAAATAAAAAATAAAAAACCCTGACACCGAAGCATCAGGGCTTTGCCTAACCGTTTATTATTTTTTCTTCAAGAATGATTGAACTTGTATAAATAAAAATCTAATTTACAACCACATTGATGTTTACATTATACAATTCTATTCGAAATACTCCTTATGACCGCCTAACTAGCGGGGGACAGATATTATGTTAGGTGCTGGAATTTTTTAATTTAATTACATTTTTATGAATAATGGAGTAATATTATGTCAAAAGTAGTTAAGGAAAGTGTAAGTGGAACCGCCCGTGCAGCGACTGGAGCTGGTGTTGGGGTTGCCGGTGCAACAGGTGCAGCCGCTGCTGGTTCTACTGGAGCAGCTGCAGTGACATCAAGTCTGGCAACAATTGGTGGAGTTGTTGGAGGTGGAATGATTGCTGGTGTAGCGATTGTTGGAGTTGGGGCTGCGGTAGCTGGCTTTGGTGCTTATAAGGGCATCCAAAAGATGGGTAAAAATTTCGGGTGGTGGAAATAAGTCATTAAGGTTAAGGTAATTATGATTTGTATGCCTCTTAAATAGTAAGAATTAATTTTAAGCTGAAGGAGAGACGAGCTCTCCTTTTACTCTCCATCCTTTACAACAGCAATCCATCTATCATCCCAGACTTTTAAGAATTCTTTCCATTCCCACTCATTAAAAATAAAACCAAGAGAACTATCTAAAACGAATATTCCTGTTCTAGTATAACCATATATAATACTCCAGTGATCCTGGTACATCGATACTAAGATTGGAAACCCATTATCAACAGCTTTCTTTATATCCCTACGAGAAGCACTCCATTTTTTTTATAGTTAATCCTTTTTTCTTGAATAAACTAAAAATTGCTTTTTCAGAAGTACCGTTCTCATCCGTTCTTAATTGCTTAATAATTTTACCAAGAGACATTTTTTTGTTGTAATAGTTTACAATCATATAAGTACAATGAGCACCACAGGAAAAATTATCCATCTGAATTGATCTTCTAATGCCTTTAATAACTTTTGCTAATATAATTCTTTCTTCAAAGAATTTAATTACGTTTATTGTAGAGTCGATCACTGACTTCATCATATTTTTCACCTGATCTCTCCGAATAAAAATGCCAGACCTAAGATCCGGCATAACCATTTATTTTACTTTTCGCAATGAACAAAGTAACAGCTAGAGATTTTGCATCCATAAGTCCGCCGAGTTCATTTTGTATTTTAACTGCATCACGACAGGAGGTTAACATTAACTGATAGAAATTGTCTTCGTTGTTTTTGTTTATTTCGTTTACTAGACTCTCCAGATTTTTCTTTCCAATTTTAACATTGTAAGACGTTACGATCTTCATCCCTTTTTGTTCAGCAAGTTTTGTGATTTCAAATCTTTCACCTTTATTAAGTGATTTAATTTGTTCATTAACTTCTGCTGGTGCAAAAAATGAATATTCCTGATCAGTTCCATTTTTTACTGCATACAAGTAATATTCACCATACCTTGATTGTCCAACCATAGGTTCATCAAACAACAACTCTAAGTTCAGAGTTTTGTTGAGTTCGAGTTCCAGTTTCTTTCGTTCTGCCATTATTATTTTCTTCCTCACTTTCTTCTCTTAGTTTATATGAAAATTCTTCACGACCCTCAATTACTTTAATCCCAGGGGGAACAGGTTTTGACTTGATGTAAGTCTTTATTTTATTCAGATCAGGTTTATAACTTTCAGGAATAACAGTAAGCATTTCAGGTTTTGCTTTCTTTAAGAACAACTCAAGATCTTCAATCTCAACTTTATCTGGTTTCTTGTGCATCTTTAGAATGCCGAAAGGCAGATTTATAGTTTTCTCACCTGATCCTTTAATGAATACCTCCAGTTTCTTTGATAGAAATTCTAATCTGGAAACAAGTTTACTATTCCTCATCAAAGCCCAGTTTTTAATTATCTCACGTTCCCTTGCAGCCTGTTCAAAGTTGGCCTGTATTTGCTTTTCGAGTTGCGAGATTTCAAGCAACGTAAGATCAGCATATTCCATTGATAGCTTTTCTTCTTTTGCTTCCGCTTACTGAAGCAGCTCATCTAAAAAGTTTACTTCCAAAATCTTCCTCCTTTCTTAAATATTAGCACTATTACAATTTCAAGAGCAATCTTACCTGCTGTACTAGCTATTTCTTTTAGCCACCGTTTTCTGTTTGCGCGCATTCTTTCCCTTCACATTCTTATCGTCACTGAGTTCTTCCTTGAGTATTTCAATTATGGCTTCTGTAAGCCGTATTCCGATTCGAATCAATTTCTTGCTTTCCATATTTTCTATTCCTTTCTAAGTATTGTGTTACGGCTTCATTAACTAATTTGGTCATAGGTGTCTTTCTCTCATTAGAATGCTTGAGCCGGTATAGTTCTCTTACAAGTGTAGGTTTTATTTTTGGGCTATATGACATATAAATCCTCCTCATTAATCCCCATTCCACATACTTCGCATTTATTAAAGAGCTTTCCATCATAGTACGCATTCTGACATAAGCACCAGGGACATTCAATAATCATTTCTTCAGGAGTTGATCTGTAATGAAAGCTCCTGTCATACCATCTGCTTTTACTGGGATAGTATTTCTGATATGATTCAACTCCTTCGCTGTTTATGAAAAGAGCATAATTGTTATTCATCTCATAGAAGTGAAAATCTTTTTCTCCCAGGTTAAATCCACGCACTGTTGTTTTCTCAATTGATAAAGCTTCCTGCATTATCTCTCGTTCACTACAAAAGTATAGGATATCTTCCTCTGAGTTGTAATAAAGATCAATTGGATTATCTTTCTTTATCAGCACTAGTCTTTCAGGCTGATATTTATCAAGTACTGCAACAGCAAAACTTCCTTCTACTTTATCAAAAAGTCTTTTTATTTTATCTCCTTTCATTTTCATTGATAGCAGGTGAAGAATTGATTCACTATCAACTTCAGCATCTCTCTGTTTCTTCCCGAATATTTCTTTGTCGTTATATATTATTCCGTTATGAACAATTGCAATTCCATTTTTTGAGAACAGTGGATGATTGTTAGCATTGTTCTTCTCTGATCCTTGTGTTTTCATTCTTGTATGAAGTATCATTGAAGAGAGAAGTACGAGTTCCTTCCAATCATCCGTCTATACAAACTCAGATGATTTGATTGGAGCTTTATTTACTATCAGATTTTGTCCTTTATAAAAGCATATCCCGAAGCATCTCTGCCGCGGGATTCTAAAAGACTGAACATATTTGTTATTTTTTCTTTATCGGGTATAGCTTTGCCAAAGCTGTACTAGCCTATTATTCCGCATATATAATTTCTCCGTTTTTGTTTTTAGTTAGGCTGGAACTGTTTCTTTAACTGTTGTGATTGTTTTGATAAGTTCTATGATTTTTGCTTGATGATTCTTACGCAGTGTTAATGATATACCGAGTCTGTTGCATCCCGGGTTGGATACCACAATTGCTTTAATATCATTTAATAGAATAAAACTCTGAACTTTATCAAACAGATCCGTGCTTGTTGATATTTGATATTCGTCTCTGTCTACTAATCCGAATACATAGATCGGATTATCTACTAATCCAACCTTGTCTTTTATTGTACGAAGAAGAATATCTTTATTGTTTATGAAGATCGGCCTTCGTGTTTCAACTTTACCTTGCAGCCAGCCTCTTGAAAGTTTTACAACAAGTTCTCTATCTGATTCACTTACATCAGGATTTTCTGGTGCATCATCGTCGAAGTTATCTTCGTAACATTCAGAGCAGCCCTCCTTAAACCCCAGTTAGGGAGTATATCAACATTCCAGTTTAATTGTTTTCCAAGAAGAGTATCTAATTCTTTTAGGCCCTCACGGCAGTCTTCAGGAATTGTATGAAGTGAATGTTTTAGTCCTTTAAGAAATGTACAGGAATGCTGTCTGTTCTTAAGTTCGTTGAAATCAACTTTGTCATCAAGTACCCCAATTACAGTAAGCCTTGATAAAGTAAAATGAACAAGCGTGACAGAAGGTGATAAAAGGAAAGAGCCTGGAGTACGGTATTCAAAGCCGTAACTCTTTCTTCTGTAAGCACCTTTCTTACCGTAACCACTTCGTTCTCTTTTTTGTCTTTGCATTTTATCATCAATGCAGTTAGACAAACTTCCAAGTACAATATCTAATCCATCGATAATTTCGGGTAGTGGGTCGATTGAAAAATGAGATATGGGATAGGTCAGTTTAAAAAAAATTAACTACGCACCAAATTAAATTCATCTCATTTGAGAGCAGATCAGTATACATAAAAGACTTTTCTTTAAATAATTTGTATCTTTGTTTTATAAATAATAGTACAATAGAAGTGTACATTTAGCAGAACATATGCTAAAAACTATTAGAATTTGTCCTGTTTTGATAGAATGTAAAGTTATTTGTGATTAGTGGAAGCTTCGGCTCCCATTTAATATTTTAAGTCAAAATATTTCCTATCCATAAAACCCTGTAAAAACTCTACATCCTAGTCCATATTTTCTTTACAATTAGCTTATACACATTTTCTTTTCATAAAACTTTAGTTTTATGGAATGGCTTCTTTTTATGGTACAAGTATGAAATACAAAACCATAAGGAGAAGTTATGAAACGTGTAATTATTTATGCTCGTGTATCGACGAAAGATCAAAAAGTTGATTTGCAATTGATTGATCTGCGAGAGTTCGCAAAAGCAAGAAAGTTGGATGTAATTAAAGAATTCATTGACTATGCATCCAGCGCTAAATCAGAGCAAGTCAATTATAAAAAAATTTTTCGATGATGTAAGAAACATATTATCTGATTCTACCACTATTATTATTAAAGTAATATAAAGAAATATAATGGTGGAATAAATAATGGAAAATAAATTAGTAGTGATAGAAATAGACCATTTGTACTCAATAGTCAAACAAGCTGTCAATGAAGTATTAAAAATGGAAAAATCAGAGCAACTGAAAGAATTATTGAATTTCCAAGAAACATGTGATTTCTTAGGAATTCATCCATCTACTTTGAATAAATGGAAATCCCAAAATAAAATCCCATATAAAAGACTAGGGAAGAGAGTTTTCTTTAAAAGACAGGAAATACTGGAGTCATTACAAAATTCAAATTTTCAAAAATATAAACAGATAACCGAGTTTAATACTTAAGTAGAGAAATGATCATTTCGACAATTATCCCCTCGTACGCAAATCGAACAACTTAAATAATCTAGAATATTTATTACAATATGTCCACTATTGATAAAAGTAACAAAATTATTCTATTTATTATAGCGAATATATTTGTGAAATATTTGAGAACGAAATAATAACTGCTTTATATACAATAACTTATAATAATAATTGCGGAGAGGGTGGGATTCGAACCCACGGTACCCTTGCGAGTACACTACCTTTCCAGGGTAGCCAATTCAGCCACTCTTGCACCTCTCCAAATTTGGTCATCAAATATATCAAATCGTTTTTTTCTAACAAAGTTTTATCCATTTCTAAGTTATAAATAATTTATTTTCAGTATTTTACTCTGTAGATTTTCGGAAAGATGGCAGAGTGGTTGAATGCGGCAGTCTCGAAAACTGTTATACCGGGTAACTGGTATCGAGGGTTCAAATCCCTCTCTTTCCGCTGTTTTTCTGTTGAGTTTTGTACGTTAAATAAATATAAATAAAGGATAAGAAATGTTAGAAGATTTTGTTGTTGAAGAGATTGGTGATATATCAATAATCAAGTTAAATATGATGAGAGCAACTATTAAGGAGGCACAGGAGTTTAAAAAGACTTTGCAGTCTATTATTCAGAAAGGAAATGATAAGATTATTGTTGATTTCAGTCAATGTAATTTTGTCGATTCTTCAATTCTTGGGGTGATAGTAACCTTTGCAAAGGAGTTAAGAAATAAGGGTGGGGATATCAGGGGGATCATAATTGAGGGAAGTATGTTGAACATGTTTGCTCAAACAGGTATGGAAAAAATATTTCGATACTTTCCAAATCAAGAATTGGCTGTAACAAGTTTTACACATTAGAAAGATTAGACTTATCTAATGTAATCTTGCCAAGAATTTATACAGTAGATTATTTTTATTCCCAAAATTATTTGAATATGGCCCTAATTTCCAAAGTAAAATAATACTAAGGATAATTGGAGTAATAATTTGGAAGTAAAATGGTGTGGAAAATAATTTATCATCTAATAAGCCATAATTAATAATAGTAAATTTTATTAAGTAATAAATTACCTTACTCACTAAAGCACTTAATAAAAATGAAATAAAAACATTTTTTATTTTTTCTTGAAAAACAAAAAATAGACTTAAGTTTATCAGTAGTTCAAAACTTAGCAAAAATGCTTTTATAATTTGTGGATGTGAGGAAATGATATACGAAAACAAAGGAAGAGTTATGGCAATCAAAATAGTATTCTTCTTCGAAGTATAAATCAGAGCAACTACTAAGGCTATTCTCATTGGATCAAGGTAATAAATAGGGAATGAGAATAAATGAGAAATAGCAGGTGTTAAATAAATAAAAAGTAATAATGTAAAATCGACTAAATAAGTTTTAGAATTAGATTTAATATCAACAATACTAACGGCTTTTTGCATTTTTACTCCTTTATTTTGTTAACAAAATAATAATAATTCAAATATCATTTAACTCCAACTTCAAATTAATTGTATACTTTATTTGAATATTTTATTATTTTAACTGCAGTTCAATTCATTACTCATTATGATACAGGAGTAATATGAAACGAAGAGAATTCATAAACAAATCTATTGAGGCTGCTGTATTCGGTGGCGCTGCACTTTCGCTTGGAAATTATTCCAAAATTTATCCATCCTCTGTAAATCATTTGGCAGATAATTACACTCTGGCAGCCATAAAAGGCGGTGAACCGGATGTAATGTTTGATGATGCAATAAATGCATTAGGTGGTATGAAAAAATTTGTTAGTAAGGGTCAGACGGTAGTTGTAAAGCCTAATATCGGTTGGGATGTCGTTCCGGAAAGAGCAGGGAATACTAATCCTCTTCTTATCAATAGAATAGTAAAACAATGTTATGAGGCAGGTGCTAAAGAAGTTTATGTGTTCGATCATACTTGCGATAACTGGAATAGAAGTTACTCAAGTAGTGGAATAGAAAAAGCAGCTAAAGATGCCGGGGCAAAGGTTGTTTCTGGCGCGAGTGAAGGATACTATCAAGATGTTGAAGTTAAACACGGTAAAAAATTAAGAAAAGCCAAAGTTCACGAGTTACTTCTTAGTTCGGATGTTTTTATAAATGTGCCGATTTTAAAGCATCACTCTTCAGCTGATCTAACTATTGGAATGAAAAATCTAATGGGAGTCGTTTGGGATCGTGGTTACTGGCATTCAAATAATTTGAATCAATGTATATCAGATTATGCTTCATTTCGCAAACCGGATCTCACCGTGGTTGATGCTTACTATGTTATGAAAAGAAATGGCCCGCGTGGAGTTTCGAAGGATGATGTTATAACTATGAAATCACAGATTGTTTCCACGGATATTGTTGCTGCTGATACCGCTGCTGCAAAACTTTTCGGTGCGGATCCTGCAAAAATTGATTACATAAGAATTGCTAGTGAAATGAATTTAGGTGTGATGAATTTAGATAAGCTTTCCATTTACAGAAAAATATTTTAGACTTTTGAGTTACGTGTGGCTTAGAAAAATCAGAATTGTTGGTTCACTTTTATTTCTTTTCTGTACATCAATACTATTTTTTGATATTATAAATATTTTACCTTCCCGATTATTTGAATATGTAACTTTCCTGCAATTTGTACCATCTACAATAAAATATTTTAGTTTTCTTGTTCCTTCTGCAATCGGATTTATTTTTGTCTTAGTTTTAACTTTGTTTTTTGGCAGGGTATATTGTTCCAGTATTTGTCCATTAGGTACTATTCAGGATATTTCATCCTATTTAGCCAGGAAAATAAAAAGAAAGAAAAAGTTCATTTACTCAAAAGAAAGAGTTTGGTTACGATATTCAATCCTTGGATTGGTTATCATTCCAATATTTTTTGGCAATATATTTTTACTCAATCTTTTAGATCCTTACAGTAATTTTGGAAGAATACTGGCCCAAATATTTAATCCTGCCATAACCTTAGTAAATAATATTGCTGCATTTACCTTAGAAAAAATTGATGTTTACCTATTATACCCAATTGAAATTAAAACTATTTACCTAGGGTTAATTGTATTTCCAATCGTGTTTTTAATTATTATTTTTTATTTATCTTATACAAGGGGAAGATTATATTGCAACATCATTTGTCCGGTTGGTACTTTACTTGGCTTAATTTCAAAATTTACAATATTTAAACTTAAAATTGATAAACCAAGTTGTGAAGGATGCGGTGTATGTGCGAAGGTATGTAAAGCTGAGTGTATAGAAAAAGAATCAAAGGAAATCGATTTTAGCAGATGTGTTGCTTGTTACAATTGTCTGGATATTTGTCCCAGTGATTCCATTAATTATGAATTTATTAATCAAACGAGAATTGATGAAAGGACAGATGGATCAAGAAGAAATTTTATATCAAGAACATCACTCATTTTTGTGGGATTAGCTTCTTCTGCTTTAGCACAAATTAAAATAATTCCTAAAAAAGAAAGTAAAGTTGAGATAAAGAAAAAATC
>Ga0307423_1000713_pt1 | contig 22031 bp, 11 predicted proteins | sample SalMarWE160310MG_FD_202154 | JGI IMG/M metagenome (GOLD analysis project Ga0307423, IMG submission 202154) | Salt marsh sediment microbial communities from the Plum Island Ecosystem LTER, Massachusetts, United States - WE1603-10 | ecosystem: Environmental > Aquatic > Marine > Intertidal zone >...
TGGTCGACCGGGGTCGGGTTCTGCGGCCCGCGCAACGGGCGGTTCATCACGTAGTCGCCCTCCGAGCGGTACTTGCCGCGGACGTCCTGGATCACGCGGATGTAGCCTCCCTCGACGATCACGTCGGTCGCGTTGTCGTAGCCGTAGAGGGTCGGGCCGAGGTGGGCGCTGCCCGCGCGGCGCGTGAGCTTGTCCGCATCGTAGGGCGTGCGTGTCAACAGAATCGGCGCGTCCACGGCGCCCTTTGGCACCAGGATCACAGTGTGCAGCCTGACCCCGTCCCGCATCGGGATCATCACCACGCGCCGGATGTAGTCGAAGTCCTCGGTCACGGGCTCGAACACGGCCGGCATCTCGCTCGGCAGGTCCTCGTACGTCATCGGCGTCTGCGCGGCGGCCGCCGTCGCGTCCTGGCTCTGCGCCCAGCACGGAACGACGACAAACACCGCTGCCATCAACGAGGCGAAAGCGGTTGACGGGCGATCAGAATCGAGTCGAATCATGGGTTCTCCTCTCAAACGACAATCAGTAACATTCCGCGCGGAGCCGACGCAGCCCTGGCTCATCCGCTCGGAGTGTATCAGTGGCGCCGTGAAGCCGTTAGCTCCCCGAATACCTCATCATGTTGAATCTCCGGCCCTCCTGCCTGTGCTAGCATCGGGACGTATCCTTGTGTGCTATTTGAAGTTCCACCTCGTGAGCAACGCCTGGGCGGCGGAACGGGAGGCCTTGAATGGCGCGCCGCTCTGAAACGGTCTTGCTTCTGTCGCTGATCATGGCGGTCACACCCTGCGCGGCGCACGCCGAAACGCCAGCCGCGCACACCGACCTCTTCGTGGATCGAGCCGAGGACCTCGGGGTCGACTTCGTGCATTTTGCCGGCGTGTCCGGCGAGTTCTACATCGTCGAGATCAGCGGACCCGGCTGCGGCATGCTGGACTACGACAACGACGGCGACCTCGACCTCTACCTGATCCAGGGCACGATGCTCGGACCCGGCAAAACTCCCGCCGACGCAATCCTGCCGCCGCAGAAGGGCTACCCCCTCCGTGATCGTCTCTATCGCAACGACCTGGTGATCGCGGCTGACGGCACCCGCGTCCTCTCCTTTACCGATGTCACCGAGGATTCCGGGATCCGAGCCGGCGGCTACGGCGTCGGCGTCGCGGCGGCTGACTACGACAACGACGGTTGGGTCGACATCTTTCTGACCAACTTCGGTGCCAACCAACTGTGGAGGAACAAGGGTGACGGCACCTTCGAGGAGGTGATCGGGAGGGCCGGTATCGACGATCCCCGCTGGAACACGGGAGCTACCTTCCTCGACTTCGACCGCGACGGCTGGCTCGATCTCTTCGTCAACTGTTACCTGGCGTTCAGCTACGAAAATCACAAGATCTGCCGACTCCCGTCCGGAATCCCGGGCTACTGCGCGCCCGAAGCCTACGGCGCCGTTACCAACCGGCTCTACCGCAACCGGGGTGACGGCACCTTCGAGGACTGGTCCCTCAAGGCCGGGATCCAACACGAGGCCGGAAAGGGCCTGGGCGTGATGGCCGCCGATTTCGACCTCGATGGATGGATGGATGTGTACGTGGCCAACGATATGCTCCCGAACCACATGTGGATCAACCAGGGGGACGGCACCTTTGTCAACGACGGCATGTTCGGAGGAACCGCGGTCAACGCAGATGGACGCTCAGAGTCGAGCATGGGGGTAGACGCCGCCGACGTCGATTGCGACGGCGACGAGGATCTGTTCATGACCCACCTCGGTTATCAGACCAACACCCTTTTCATTAACGACGGTACCGGTCTGTTCGACGACAGGACCACCACCAGCGGTCTGGGTCCCCCGAGTGTCGGCCGGACGAGCTGGGGGGTCCGGTTTTTTGACTATGACAACGATGGTCTGCTGGATCTCATGACGGCGAGCGGCGACGTCTTCGTCATCGAAGCCCTGGCCCGCGCCAACGACCCGTTCCCGATGCACCAGCCAAACCAGCTGTTTCACAACATCGGGTCCGACAGATTCGAGGACGTCACCGCAACTGCGGGCTCGGTCTTCGAGCTCTCCGAGGTCAGCCGAGGACTCGCCTTCGGTGACATCGACAACGACGGCGACACCGACGTCCTGTTGGAGAACTGCAACGGACGTGCGCGGCTGCTCATCAACACCATCAGCACAGCCAACCACTGGGTCGGTCTACGACTTGTCGGCGGCGAGCCCCCGCGAGACCAGATCGGCGCCTGGGTCGGGGTGCACCGCGAGGACAAGCCTGTTCTCTGGCGCCGGGTCCGTACCGACGGCGGCTATGCCTCCGCCAACGATCCCCGGCTGCTCGTCGGCCTGGGTAACGACGCGGCCGTTGATCGGGTGGAGGTCCATTGGCCTGACGGCTCGGTGGAGGAGTGGACGGGCGTTGCCGTCGATCGCTACACCACGTTGACCATGGGCGGCGGCTCGAGGCCGAAGAGCGGTGAGGGACGACCGTGACGATGCGGCGGTGGGCGATCGCCCTGTCGATGGTGGGACTCATGGCCTCCCGCGCGGGGGCGTTCGATCGCTCGGAGCTCACACCGCTGCCGCTTCCCGACCTATCCACCATGGAAGACGCGACTCGGCGCCGCCTGGAGGCGCTCCAAGAGCGCGTCTCCGAGCTGAGAACGTCGGGTTCCGATGGCGTCCTCGCCGAAGCGTACGGGAGCCTCGGAATGTACTACATCGCCCACCACCTGAACGACGCGGCGGAGGTCTCGTTCGTTAACGCCGGGCGGCTTTCACCGGGCGACTTTCGCTGGGCGTACTATCTCGGGTTCGTTTACCAGATGGTGGGGAAGCTCGAGCTCGAGCGGGAAGCGTACGCGCGCGCCCTCGAGCTTCGGCCCGGGGATCTCCCGGCCCGTCTCCACCTCGCCGAGCTGCTGTTGGATCTCGGGAAAAACGAGGAGGCGTACCGGGAGTTCAGGCGCGTCCTCGAACTCAGCCCGACCGAGGCGGCCGCCTTCGGCGGCCTCGGCAAAGCCGCCAACGCCCTCGGCAGGACCGATGAGGCGGTCGAAAACTTGACAAAGGCCCTCGAACTGCAGCCATCGGCGACCATGGTCCACTACCAGCTGGCGCTCGCCTACCGCAAGCTCGGCGACATGGAGGCAGCCAGGGCCCACCTGGAGCTGCGCGGCGATAGAGACATCGGGTTTTCCGATCCGTTGCTCGGGGCGATCGAACCGCTGAAGAAAGAAGACGCTGTCGAAGTGCTACTGGAGATGGCGGCGAAGCCGGAGGAGTACGACGACCGCAACGTTGTGATCTACGCCGCCTCGTACCTCAGGGATCTGCCGCAGGCCGTCGGGCAGATTCACGAGGCGATCGTGAACCTGACGCCATCGGCAGACGCTGTGGATCCGTCATCCGAGGAGGCGTCCCGCAATCGACTGGTTCGGGCCCGTCTCCATCTCGCCATCGCCAGCCTCTGCCTGGATCGGGGCGATGACGTCGGCGCGCGAAACCAGGTCGAGGTGGCCCTCGCTCTGGTGCCTGAGATGACAGAGGCATTGATGATGCTGGGGTATGTGCTCGAGAAGACGGGCGATATCGTGACTGCCGTCGAGCGTTACTCGGCCGTTCTCGATATCAATCCGGACAACACCGATGCGCTCCAGGCACGGGCGAATGCGAGGATGGCTCTGCGCTTAGATCGGGAAGCGATCGAGGATCTCGAACGGCTGTGCGGGCTGGGACTCGAAGGCGAAGGGGCGAGGATCCGTCTGGCGGTGGCCTACCTCCGCCTCGGCGAGCTCGAAACGGCTCGTGAGAATTACCTCAAGGCCCTCCAATTGAATCTCGAACCCTCTGATGCGGCCCAGGTCCACCATCACCTGGGCATCATCGAGGTTCGAACCGGGTCGATCGAGCGCGCGGTCGAGGAGTACCGCACCGCGCTCGGCCTCGACCCCAACCTGGTCCTGGCCCGTCTCGACCTCGGCGAAGCATTGGGCCGGCTCGGGCGTTGGGAGGAGTCGGAGAAGATGTACCGACAGGTCGTCGAGGCCGAGCCGGGCAACATACGAGCGCGACTGGGCGAGGCTGAGGCCCTCGCCTCCATGGGACGCTGGAGCGAAGCGCGACGCGGCCTGGCGGAAGGATGGCGGGCTAATCCCGAGAGCGTGGAGCTCCTGCACGCCCTGGCTCGGCTGCTCGCATCGGCCGATGACCCCGAAGTGCGGGATGGAGACCGTGCGCTGGATCTGGCCCGCCGGACCCTGCGCGCCGGCACGACTCCGAGCCGCCTCGAGACCTTGGCCATGGCATCCGCCGAGGCGGGCCAGTTCGACGACGCCGTCAGGCTTCAGAGGCGAGTGATCCAGATGATGATCTGGGAGGGCCGCTCCGAGGCTCTTGCCGAGCTCGAAGCCAACCTCGCCCGCTACCGGGCCGGATTGAGCTGCTGCGTTGATGCGCCTTCGAGCGAGTGAATGCTGTCCGACATCCGGGCAACGACAAGGGCACGGGCGAGGGAAGTGAGGATTGCCTTGGCATAATGCGGGCATTCGAAGGAGGACGGCCATGAAGATCTCACTCGCCCGAGGGACTCCAATCTGGCTCTTTGCCGCGGCGCTCCTGTCGCTCGCAGTCCAATGCACCACCGGAAGACCAACCGGCGGCCTCGATGCCGACGGTGTGGCGGCCAACAACCGGGGTGTCGCCTACATGGGTCGCTTCGACTTCGAATCGGCGATCGAGGTATTCTCAGCGCTTGCGGAACGGTACCCGGACAACCCCGACATCCAGGTCAACCTCGCCATTGCCACCATGAACCGTCAGCAAGAGGGCGATGAGGAGACGGCCAAGGCGATCTTCGATCGAACACTCCAGAACGACCCATCGAATGTCCGCGCGGCCTACAACAGCGGCCTCATCGACCTTCACCGGGGCAACGCAGAGGCCGCACTCCCCCACTTTCTGCAGGCGACCGAGGCGGACCCGACCAACGCCGAGGCGTTCTATCAAATCGGCCAATGCCTCATGCAGCTGCAGCAGTTCGAAGAGGTCCTGCCGTGGTTCGAACGCGCTATCGAGATCGACCCCTACCTCCGCAGTGCCTACTACCGCGCGTTCCAGGCTGCCCAGCGGCTCGGGGACAGCGAGCGCTCCGAGGCATTCTTCGAGCGCTTCCAAAACCTCGAAGCGAACCCGCGGTCACACCTGGTCGAGTTCAAGTACACCAGGACGGGTGAATGGGGCGAGGTCGCGGTGCTGGGCTCGAGCGACGTCGTCCCGATCGAGTTGCCGCCGGGGCCTATCTTTGCCGGACAGCTGTCTCTGGCCGAAGACGCCGCGGAGTGGATCGCCGCCGATGTATTCACGATGGCAAATGTGACGGTCTGTGATCTCGACCAGGACGGCGCGTTGGACCTGTTTCTCGCCGGCGCGGTCGACACCGAGGGCTCGACTCGCAACGCCGTACTGATGGCCGGCTCCGACGGTTTCGAGCTCGCCGCAGACCACCCGCTGGCAGGGATCGAAAACGTCAACACAGCCCTCTGGGGCGATATCGACAACGACGGCCTGACCGACGTCTATCTCTGTCGCCGGGGCCCGAACCAGCTCTGGCGTCACGTCGAAGGCGGCGACTGGGAGGACATCACGGCCGCGACCGGGACCGGCGGCGGCGGGCTCGATACCGTCGACGGAGCCCTCTTCGACGCCGACCACGACGGCGATCTCGATCTCTTCGTGGTCAACTCGAACGGCGATAACGAGCTTTTCAACAACAACCGTGACGGCTCCTTCAGACCGTTGGCTGCGGCCAGCGGGCTGACCGGCAACGGCAGCGAGTCGCGAGGTCTGCTGGTGGCCGACCTCGACGCCGACCTCGACGCCGACATCATCGTCATCAACCGCGAAAGTCCGCACGAGGTGCACATCAACGAGCTGATGTGGAAGTACCGGGCAGCCGCAGGATGGGACGCATTCATGGCTGCTGATATCGAAGCGGCGGTGGCCGGCGACACCGACGCCGATGGACGAACCGAAATCTACACCGTCGATCGGCGGGGCACCATCAGTCGCTGGCAGATTGACGAGGGCGGGATCTGGGCGGCGAGTACAATCACCACCGGAACAAAAAGGGGCGGAATGGCACGTCTGGCCCTTGCAGATGTCGACGGCGACGGCGCCCTCGACCTCGTGACCTCGACAGCCAGCGGATGGCGCGTGGTGTCACCGAGCGATGGAACGGAGCTCTTTGCCGCCGGTGGCGGTGAAGCGGCATGGACCCTGGCCGCGCTCGAGCCCGCCCGCGGGCCCTCTCTGGTGGCGTTCACTCCGGACACCGGTCCTTCGGTGTGGCCCCCGGGCCCGGGTCGGCTGCCGTTTGCCGCCGTCAGCCTCACCGGCCGAGAGGACGACGCCAGCTCCGTGCGGACCAACGCCTCCGGTATCGGCGCCCGTGTTGCGGCCAGGGCCGGCGCCCGCTGGACGGTGGTCGACACCCTCCGCGCCGACTCCGGCCCCGGCCAGAGCCTGCAGCCGCTGCTCCTCGGGTTCGGCGGGGCGCCGCGGATCGATTTCGTCTCGATCGACTGGTCGGACGGCGTGCTCCAGACCGAGATGGACCTCGAACCGGGCGCCGTCTACTCGATCGCCGAGACGCAGCGACAGCTCTCGAGCTGTCCGGTTCTGTTCTCCTGGGACGGCGGGGCCTTTGTCTTTGTGAGTGATCTGCTCGGAGTCGGTGGGATCGGCTATGCCCTCGGACCCGGCGAGTACAACGTGTCGCGGCCCTGGGAGCGCTTCATGATGCCCCCGAACTCGCTGGCACCTCGGGACGGCCGCCTGCTGCTCAAACTCGGCGAGCCGATGGAGGAGATCACCTACCTCGACGCCGCCCGCCTGGTGGCCTACGACCTGCCGCCCGGTTGGCTCATGACCGTCGACGAGCGCATGGCCATTCTCGGTCCGGAACCGACGGGCGCCCCGATCTTCGCGCGCCGTGCCGTTGCGCCGGTTCTGGCGGTCAACGACCGCGGAGAAGACGCCACTGACACGATTCTCGCGACCGACCTCCGCGCCGCTCCGGTCGGCGAGCTCGATCTCCGCTTCATCGGCCGGCTCGAGTCAGAGCACCGGCTCACCCTCGTCTTCGACCAGGACCTCGACCGGCTCGGCGACCATCTCGTGCTGGTGGCCGACGGGTGGGTCGAGTACCCCTACTCGCAGACCAACTTCGCCGCCTGGCAGGCCGGCGCCGACTACCGGGCGCCTACGCTCGAGGCGCGCCGCTCTGATGGTGAGTGGTCGCTGCTGTACGAACAATTCGGCTACCCGGCCGGCATGCCGCGCCAGATGGCGCTGCCGCTGCCGCCCCTGCCACCTGGCACCCGCGAGCTGCGTTTTTCCACCAACCAGGAGATCTACTGGGACCGCCTGGTAGTGGTGGTGGCCGAGGACGCTCCGGACGTCAGGCGACGGGAGCTCCGGTTGACATCCGCAAAGGTCGAACAGCCCGGCTTCGCTTTCCGCACCACCGGACCGCAACATTTGCCGTCCTATGATTGGGCGCGGAGGGCGCCGATGTGGGACACTCGTTTCCAGACCGGCCTCTACACCCGTTTCGGGGAGGTGCTGGAGCTTGTCGCGGCCACCGACGATGCGGTTGCGATCTTCGGACCAGGCGAGGCGGTCCACCTGGAGTTCGAGGCGCCGGCGGAGAGTCCTCGCACCGGTTGGACGCGCGTCTTTGTCCTCGAGGTGGACGGCTGGTGCAAGGACATGGACCGGTTCACAAAGGACGGCGCCACCGTCGCGCCGTTACCGTTCGCCGGGAGAGATCCGTCAATCCCGAGGCTCCTGCACGCGAAGTACAACAGACGGTATGTCACGTCCGCGGGATGAGGCCACAGTGAGTCGCTTTCTGGGGGGGCGGTTTCTATCGCGGCCTGCGGCCATGAGTGACAGGGAACGGCTCAGTCGCGCGTAACGACCCGAATGAACGGGCGGGCGGTATTCCCTCCGCCGTTGTCCCAGCGAATGGGGCCGCTCGCGCCCCAAAAACCCGAAAGCTCGGTCAGCTGCCGCTGCAGGTCGGTTCGTCCTTCGACACCTCGCCGGAGCGCCTCGATCACCAGGTTCGCGGCGTCGAAGGCATACGCCATCGCCACCGAGGGTTTGACGCCGTACCGCCGAACGCTTGAACGCACCAGCTTGACATACGGGCCGCACTGCTGCGGCGGCTGGAAGGGAGCAATCTCGATCACGGGACCGCCGTAGCTCGGTGGAAGCTCGACCAGGTGGAAGCCCGGGATCCACGGCAGGAAGAGCGGGCAGTCGACGCCGACCGATTGCAGGGCGGCGACCAAGCGACGGCCGACGGCCGGTCGGAGCCGAATCACGAGGCCGTCCGGGGCGAAGCTCTTGACGCGATCGGCCAAGCTTCCCGGATCATGGAGATCGGGGTCCACCGCAAGCTCGAAGGCCGGACCACTCCGGCGGCGCCCCATCGCCGCCTCGAGCTCGTTGGCGAAGGTCTTGCCGTCGTGATCGGCGGACACAATTACTCCGACCGCCCTCAGGCTGCGTGGTGTCACACCATCGTTCACCAGCGCCTCGGCCTGGGCGGCATCGTCGGGCGGCAGACGGAAGATCCACGGCACCCGGGCGTGGGTTAGCGAGGGGTCAGAGGAAACCGGTGAGATCAGCGGTAGATGGGCCTTGGTCGCCACCTGCTCGGCGACGTGGGTGGTCTCTGCGTCAGGACCGCCGATGAGGGCCAAGATTCGATCCTCGAAGACCAGCCGGATGACCTCCCTGGAGCCCGCGCCCCAGGGGTCGTCCGCCCATCTGCGGATCATCACCAGCCGCTTCCCGTTGACTCCACCGGAAGCATTGGCCAGCTCCACCGCCAGGGCCACGCCGCGGACGAGGTCGCGGCCCACCGGGTGGTCGTCGCCGTCGGGCGCAAAGACGCCGATGCGATACTCGGCCTCATCCGCCGCAAGATCGAGGGTCTCCGCCCCTGTAAAGGTCAGCGGATCGTCCAGCATCTTCTTGTAGGGCTCGTCCGCCCAAAGCTGAACGACCAACAGGAGAATCGCCCCGACGCCGAGGCTCTTGGCTCGCACCACGATGCGGCTCAGCGGTCGCCGAGAGAACGGAAAGTCCACGCCCCGTCCTCCACCACGGCCAGCAGCGCCGGGCTGCGGTTCGAGCAGATCGCGTCGTAGACCTTCTCTCCGGTCACGCCGTGCCAGCTCGTCACGGCCATCAACTCGTCGCGGATCAACGCGCGGTTGAGGCCGGCGCGCTCGATGGCCTCGATGAGCTGCGTCATGCCGTCGTAAGCGTGAGCCGCATAGGTCTCGGGAGGCTCGCCGAAGCGAGCGGTGAACTGCTCGACGAAAGCCACCTGCTTCGGATCCCCGCTCTCAGGGTCGTAAGGGTAGCCGGCGACGACGTTGAAGGCACCGTCGCCGGTCGCCTCGAGGAACTCGGGAGTCACCATGCGATCGGAGCCGATGAAGAGCTGCTCCATCCCCATGGCACGCATCTGCGCCAGGATGAGCGCCGACTCTTCGCTGTCACCCCAGGTGATCACGGCCTCCGGTTCGAGGGTCTTGATGCGCTCGAGCTGAGGCGTGAAGTCGGTGTCTCCAAGCTGGTAGTTGAGCTCGGCGAGGAACGGGTGCCCGAGGCGGGTGGCGGCGTCCCGGAACTCGTCGATGCTCATGCGCCCGTAGCGGTTGTTGGCGCGCAGGGCCGCGACCCGGGTCAGCCCGAGCGTGCCGAAGACGTAATCGGCCAGCAGATAACTCATCTGGCGGTCATCGGTGATGTTGCGGCAAACCCAGGGGATGGCGGTCTCGATAAAGGTGGGATCGGTGTCACCGGTGTTCATCATCGGCACCTCGGCCTTGAGGGCGACGCGGATGGCGATGTGCGAGTTGGCGCCGTCAATAGTTCCGAGAATCGCCCACACGTGTTCCTTGTAGGCGAGGTCGACGATCTCGTTGCCGCTCGCACCCCACAGACCATTGTCGTTGCGAACCACCAGCTCGTAGGGCGTCTTCGACCCGCGATAGCCGCCGCGGGCGTTGGCGTGCTCGATCGCGAGCCGCGCCCCTTGCAGCATCTTTCGACCCATCTGTTCTTCGTGGGAGGCCCCTCCAGTGGCGACCGAGACGGTGGCTTCTATCGGGCCGAGAAAACCGATCTTGACGCTGTCGACGTGTTCGGGCTCCGGGATGTGGCGACCGTAGCCGCGGTACTCGTTGGGCTCGAGGAAGAAGCGCTTGTAGGGCTCGGTGAACTTCCCGTAGGGCATCAACTCTTCGGGGGTGTCGCCGTAGACCTGCTTTTTCGCTCCCGGGACGGGCGTCGGGTCTTGTGTGTCACCGCCGGTCGCGAAAAAGGGAAAGGTCACGGCAACCACAGACATCAGAAGTGTCATAGCCTTCATTGGCCAGCCTCCTTCGCCACCTCCACATGCGGTGTGGACAACCCTTCGAAGAATCCAGCGCCAACTCCGCGGGCGAGCCCGTGGCCGGTGCCGATCCACACGTCGTTGCCCTGGATCTCCACAGCGATCACGAAGTGATTGGGCAACGACAGATCTGTGGACATCGCCCGCCGCTCCTCGTTGCCGACGCTGATATGGGCGGTCCAGGTGGCGGCATCTTCGGTGTCGCGGCGATAGGAGACCCAGGTGTCGGTGGAGAAGTCACTGAGCACGGCGAGCCCTCGATCGGTGGCGTTGTAGGACGAGGTGGCGCTGCGCCCTTTAGTGAAGTTGATGAAGTTGCTGGCGAGCCCGCTGTCGTGATCCATGTAGCCGCGCCAGTGGCGACCGTCGTATCGGCTGAGTCCGAAGTAGGTCGCGGCCCACAGCACCCTATCCACGTACGAAACCGCGGTAGTGATGATGTGGATCAAGCCGTCGTCACGGAAGAGGTCGATCTCCATCTCGCGGTCGGGGTCGCGGTGGGCGTTCCAGCGCCGGGTTTTCACGTCCCACTCGAGGATCCCGCCCCCCCACACCGCGGCGTAGACCTTACCGTCGCCGGCATCGACGTTGTAGCACCAAATCTCCTCCATGGGAGCATTTTTCTCCGTGTAGATCTCCCACTCGCCGGTCACCGTGTCGAGGGCGCTCAGCCCCGCCGTCGTCGCCACCCACACGGTGTCGTCGAGCACCGCCACCCCATAGACCACGTCGTTGACCAGCCCGCTGTTGAACTGGTTGAAATTGTCGAAGCGGCCGCCCGAGAAGCGGGCGAGCCCGCCACCGAAGAGTCCGACCCACACGTCGCCGGTCTTCTCGCTCACCGCGATGGCGCTCACCACCCGCCACGGCAGCCCGTCCTTCTCCCGCCACGAGCGCCACGTCTGATTCTCGTACAGGGCGAGCCCATCCTCGGTGCCCACCCACAGCCGATCGCCGTCGGCGGTGATGGCGAAGATGTGGTCGTTGGGGAGCCCGCCCTCGGACGCGTAAAACGTCTCCCAGTGGGTATACACGTACGGCTCCCCCACCGGTCCAGCGGCCTCGTCGGCCGCCGAGGCGGCTGACCCAACCGTTAACAGCACCGCAGCAAAGCAGGCAAGCGACGCTCCAAACCGCAATTCGCGCAGCGAATTACAGCGTCTTGAGGTACTCGATAAGATCATTGAGCTGATCCTTGGTCATGTCGTTGGTCACGCCGTGCTCGTCGTTCGGGTTGAAGCGCGTCCAGATTTCCTCGAGGGTGTCCGCGCGCCCGTCGTGGAGGTAGGGCGCCGACTCGTAGATGTTGTTGAGATGCGGGACGTCGAAGACATCGTGGGTGTCGAGCTCCGATGCGGTGCCCACCGTCGCGAGCTCGCGGTTGGTGAAGTAGGGCGCTGGGTGGCAACTGTTGCATCGGCCTTCGACTGGGATCTCGGCACCCGAGTTCGTAACGGTGCGTTCGAAGAGAGCCTTGCCGCGCCGCTGAGAGGGGGTGAGCTGGTCCCCCACCCGATAGCGGTTGGGGTTGCGGGGAATGGTGCGGATGTAGCTCTCGAGGGCCACCACCTGATCGAGGGTAAAGGGATCGATGCGGGTGAAGAAGACCGCCAGCCGCGGACCGCACTGTCTTGAAATGGTCTTGTTTTTGCCGGTCCACTTGAAGGGTGCAGTGTCGAGGATACCGCGAAGGGTGCGGTTGTCCACGGGGTTGAAGCCGATACCGTCGGGCTCGATGTCGTAGGTGATGTTGTCGATGCCGCCATCGGGGTGGCACGAGTGACACGAAAACTGGCGGCCATACGTGACTTCGGCGGAGTGGAAGATGCTCTCCCCTTTCCGTGTCAGCGTAATCTCCTCCGGTCCCCCGAGGTCGATCGTCGCCACCTTCACACGACTCTCGACGTCGATAACCGCCACTGCGTCGGCCAGCGCTTCCGCCACATAGACAAAGAGGCCGTCGGGAGAAACCGCCAGCCCCCGCGGATTTCGCCCCACTGGTATACGCCGCTCCACGAACTCGGTGGTCACGCCGAGATGGTTTGGGAGAAGATCACGCCGATCCTCCTCGCTCGCCGATTCCAGAACAGCCCGCATACGCTGGAGGTCGACGACCGCCACCTCGTCGACACCACCGCCGGTGACAAAGGCGAGCCGGCCGTCTGGTGTGATGGCGACATCGGTCGGGTCGGCAAAGTAGTTGTCGGGTTCATCGAGCAGAAGCTGATCGAACCTTCCGTCGCGCCACAGCACACCGATCCCGTTGGTCATCACCCAGCCCTGGAGGACCCGCGTCATGGGTACCAGATTCTTGGTTCGGACCAGCGTCACAAGGGCGAACTCCCCGCCGGGGGCCACATCCACGCCCTGCAGCAGGTTGGCCTCGGGGATCATCACCCGGTCTGAGATCATCGAGCGCTCGGTCCCAACGACCGTGACCTCGGAACGCGATGGGGTTCGGAAGGGCACGAAGTGGGAGAGGTTGTTGGTGACGTAGATCTCGCCACCGTCGGGTGAGCGGCTCACGCCCCACGCGCCGCGCCCGGCGGACAGCCGCTTGACCTCGCGCCGTTGCTCCAGATCGACCACCGAGACATCGGCCGAGCCGGCGTTGGCCACATAAAGTGTCCGGCCTGCCAGATCGGTGACCACGCCGTGCGGCTCATCACCGACCCTGATCGTGTCCACCGCCGCCATTGCCGAGAGATCGATCACCGACACCGTGTCGTCGCCACGGTTGCTGACATAGGCCCTCTTGCCATCGGGCGACAGGCAGACCCCGTGCGGGAGGTTGCCCACCGGAATATCAGCCACAACCGTTCGGGTCGGGGTGTCCACCACCATCAGGCTGTCAGACGCCTCACAGGCGACGAATAGTCTGCGCCCGTCGGCACTCACCGTCAGATTGAAGGGGGTCTTGTATTCGATCGCTGCGGCCTGGGCCATCGTCATATCGGCGCGCGAGTGATCCACCTGCGGCAGGTAGGAATTGAAATCGAAGTCAGCGCCGTGGATCCCGGGCACGTGGCACCGCTCGCAAGTGGCTCGCGTAGGCGGGAAGAGGCCGACCGCATGCGCTGCCACCGGCTCACCGGCAGCAGCCTGCGCAGCGTGCTTGCTGCCCGGGCCGTGACAGCTCTCGCACTGGATGCCACGGGTTCGCGAGATGCCTGTCTCGGTGGCATGACATTGCAGACACGCATCGCTCTGCCTGGGATCGCCCTCGACCCCCTCCACGAACGCCATCGTCCGTGCCGCGTCGGTCCCGAGAACCGCGTACGCCTCTGCATGGCGGGTCAATCGCCACTTGCTCGCCACGTAACCCTTGGATTCTCCGCGGTGGCAGGAGGCGCAGACCATGACGCCGACGACGTGTGGATCGTCGTCCGCTGTCTCCAATCGAACCGTGACCTCCCGCAGTTCGCCCCCAAAACCCGGGTGGGCGATCTTTTTCAACGCCTCGTCATAATTGAAGGGCGTTACCTCGACCACCGCCGTGTGCGAGCCCTTCTCCTTGTGGCACACCATACAGGCGCGGCGGTCGGGCTTTCGCAGCCCCGCCAACTGTGCCGCCTCGGAATCAAACATGATCTCGGCCGCCATATACTCGCTTCCCGGTCCGTGGCAGCGTTCGCATTGGACGCCGTCTTCAATGTGGAAGGTGGAGTCGAACTGCCACGCCTCGACGTCCGATGCGGTGGCGTGGCAGCCGAGACAGATCGGGCTCGAAAACGGGTTCTCCTCGATCCCTGAAATCCTCGCGATCTCCGCCGCCTCGGGTAGGGCGAGAGCGGCGTAAGCGCGGGCATGCGGCGACAGGTACCAACGATCGAGCTGGTCGCGCTGAGGGCTGTCATGGCACTCACCGCAGACCTCGGCGCCCACGTAGACCGGCTCGCCGGCGCCGGCGCTGACCGCCGAGACAACGCAGATCGCAAGCAGCAGCGCGCGTCCCGTCACTTCGCTTTCGCCTCGGGTTCGGTGACGGTCAGCACTTGATTGACCTTCTCGTTTTCGAGGATCGAGACACGTCCGCTGGGCCAGCGCACCTCGACGCGATCCACCTTTACATAGTTGCCGAGTCCGAAATGGGCGCGCGGGTCGCTCTGGCTGAGGTAACCGGAGCTCGACCGGATGTCGCGGACCTGGGTGACACCTCCGGCGGTTACGCGGACACGGGCACCGATGCCGTCGCGATTGCTGGTCGTGCCGACGGTGCGGACCATGATCCAGTTGCCGCGGTTGCCGCCGTCGTTGCGGTAGAGTCGCGCACGGCCGTTGAGGTTGAGCACCAGAAGATCGAGGTCACCGTCGTTGTCGAAATCGCCGGTGGCGGAGCCCCGACCCACCGCTTTGAGCTTGAATGCGGGGCCGCTGGATGCAGACACGTCAACGAATCGCTTGCCGCCGCCACCACGGAAGAGCGTGTCCTCCTCCGGCTCGAGATGGTGGGCGTCGCCGTTGACGATGAAGATATCGAGTACGCCGTCGTTATCGTAGTCGAGGAAGTTTCCCGACCAACTGGTGTACTGGCCAAGCACCTCGGCAATCCCCAGCTCGGCGCTGTTCTCCTCGAAGTAGCCCTTGTCCGTATTCCGATAAAGACAGCCGTAACCCATATCGGGCACCAGCAGATCGATCAGCCCGTCGCCGTCGAAGTCCCCGAACTCCGGCCCCATGGCAGAGGTCGCCTCGCCGTTCTCACCGAAAGCAGTGCCGGTACGCAAAGCGATCTCCTCGAAGGTCCCATCTCCGCGGTTACGGTAGAGGTAGTTCTCCATGCCGTCGTTGGCCACGTAGAGATCCTCGTAGCCATCATCGTCGATGTCGCAAGCGGATACGCCCATCGCACGGCCGTCGGCAGAGTCGAGCTTGGCCGCGCGGGTGACGTCGGTAAAGGTGCCGTCACCATTGTTGCGATACAGGATGTCCTTTTCTCCGTGGTAGGAGAGCGGGCCCGGGAAGGCCTCGGCGGCGAAGTAGTTCCTGTATTCAGGGTCGAAGACCAGGTAACCGCCGACGAAGAGATCGAGCCACCCGTCCCGGTCGTAGTCGGAGAATGACGCGCCGACACTCCACAGCTCGCTGCCGACCCCCGCCTTGTCCGTCACGTCGGTAAACGTGCCGTCGCCGTTGTTGCGGTAGAGGGTGTCGCGGTCGTAGTTGGTGACGAAGAGATCGCGGTCGCCGTCGTTGTCGTAGTCGGCAGACACCGCCGCCATGCCGAAACCGGAGTCTCCCACCCCGGCCGATTTCGTAACGTCGGTGAAGGTGGCGTCGCCGTTGTTACGATAGAGCGCGTTCTTCAGCTTGCCGTCGAGGTCGCGGCCACGCACCGAGCTCACGGCCTTGAGATAGCGGCCGTTGACCAGGTAGATATCGAGATCGCCGTCGTTGTCGAAATCGAAGAACACACAGCCGGCGCCTGTCGATTCAACGATATTCGACAGCTCGTCGTCACCGATCGAGTGGACGAAGTCAATGCCGGCGTCATCCGTAATATCGACGAATTGCGGCAACTTCGGCCCATCGGCAGCATCTCCCGCACACACCACGATCAACAGGGCGAAAAGAATGTGCACCGTTCTCATGGTTCTTGTACCTCCTCGGACCGGCCGAGCCGGACTGCCGGCTTGACGAAGGCGTCGGCCAGCGTGTTGGGCGCCACCATCTCGCGGTCCTCGTGGCAGCCGATACATCCACGCCACTCGCGGGGCATGACCCAGGTCCACGAATCCTGCTCGGCCACCTCCGTTCCCCGCCCATCGACAATCTCAAACCGCAGTGGCACACCGGCCGGGACCTCTATCTGAAACGAGCCGTCTGATTCGATCGGCGCCTCGCCGAGCGTTCGCTCACCCGGACCCGATGCTCGCGTGGCCGGCACACCTTCGATGACTCGTAGGGTCGAGGCCCCGCCCGCCCGCAGGTGCTCGAGACCCTTCCGATCGGTGATGTGCGAGCTGATGCAGAAGAAGATCCCGGTCTTCTTCGAGGTGTCGACCACCGACGAACGCCCCTTGACCATCGGGTGGGGTGCCAGCTCGTGGGCATCCAGAATGTGGAAGCCCTCCTCACCGTGAACCAGATCGAGACGCTCACCGGTGGCGGGGTCGATCCGGTAGAGACCGTAGACCGCATTCAGACCCGGCGGACGAAAAGAAACCAGCAGACCGCCGTCGACCAGGGGCAGCGGGTCGAGGTAGGCGCCGCCCGAGGCAGCGGCGAGAAGGGTTCGGCTGTGGAGGGGTCGACGCAGGGTGACAAACGCGAGATCACCGCCACCGAGAGGCGAGCGTGCGTCGGCCTCCACGAAGTAAACCCGTCCGTCATGGCCCACCCGGACCGCGCGCGGAACGAGAGAACCGTCGAAATCGTCGTCGAAGGCCATCAAATCGGTGCCGTCGTTGTTGACCGCCATCACGGCAAACGGTGCACCGCCCCCATCGTCTTCTCCCCGGCGCCAGGTGTACACCAGGCGGCCGTTGGCGAGGACATCCGGCGCGAAATCGGAGCCGAGGTGATAGGAGATGCGCAGCGGGTGGGCGCCGTCGATATCAGAGGTATAGAGGGCCAGCGCCGGTTTGCCGGTTCGTTCGTCCACCCAGCCGTGCCCTGTGGCGAGATAGGCGATGCGTTGGGTCGGCGCGACATCGTCAAGATGGAAAAGGGACCCCACCCACAACGGGGATGTCGCCTCGCCCGGATCGTCGGTGATGCGGACGACGTTGCCGCCGCTCGCGTCCATCCGCCAGACCTGGAGGCGATCGTCGACCGACCTTCGACCGGCGAAAAGGATCCGCTCCCCGTCGAAGGAGACGGCGGGATCGCAGGCGGCAAAGAACCCGTCCGTCATCGATACCTCGGTCCCGTCAGTCGAAAGACGGACGATTCGGCTGCCGTCGAGGCACCGCCCCTCAGGCACAGGGTTTGCCGGTTCCACAGCTGCCACCGGCAGTCGCACGAATACCAGCTCCTGCGCCGACACGACTGTGCTCACGAGCACGAGCGCTATCGCCACCACCGAACCGCCCCGATAGCTGTCGCGATGAACGGCGCCGGTCATTTTCCGAAACGTCGCGCGGTGACTGCGGTCGCGTCCAGCTCGACCAGCAATTCATCACGGCAGACGTCCTCGATGGTGCAGACCAGCGGCAGGTTGTCGAGGCCCCGCAGCTTGAGGATCCTCCGCAGCCGCCCCACATCCCCAGGCTTCTTGACGAACGCCGAAGCCTGACGGATGTCTTCGAACGTTGCACCCCCGGAGGCCAGCAGCGATTCGATGTTGTCGAGGGTGCGCCTCGCCTGGCGATCGAAATCGCCGGGATGGACAGTGTTGCCATGCTCGTCGATCGAGGCCGTGCCGGAGACGAAGAAGTAGCGGCAGCAGTCGGTGGTAACGCTGAGTCCGCGCGAAAACGACGACCCGTACTCCGGCGGCTCATTCTGGAGCGGGTTGCGCAGCCGCTCGACGGAGCTCTCTCGGCCGGCCAACGGCTGCGTCGCGAGCAGGTCGAAGGTGCAGTGGTGGCCGCGGGCGTTGCGTCCGCCGATGCCGGTGCTGGCGGGGATGACGCTGGCCGCCGACCCGTTGAGGAGGCCGAAGCTCTCATAAACCTGGTTCCGCACCTGGTTGAAGTCACCGTACCAGGCGAGGATGTCGTCAAGATAGAACCAGGTGCGGCGCACGTCCGCAAAAGACCAGTCGTGGCCGCGCAGCACCTCGTCGGCGAGGAGCAGCGCCTGCCGAGTCTCGTCGGCCGGCTGTGCCCAGGCCTCCGCCGGCAGCAGTCGCGCCAGGTCCGAGAGGGCCACGTAGCTGGCGTCGTCACCCTCGACCAGACGGCCGCACGGCACACCCAGCCAATCGATGGTTTCCGTGGAGTCGGTTGTGGACGGCCTGGCCGCGATCACCTGGATGCCGGCGATCCCTGAACCGGTGCACGGGACTCCCTCGATATGGGTCGGTGGGATCAGCGCGTTTGTGGAGTCCTCTCCGAGTCCTGCAGCACGGCTTTCGGCAACCGATCCTGCAGTGGAGGCCTCGCCGAAGACGCGCTCGTGCAGAATGATCAGATCGGCGGCATCGAGCCGCCTGCCAATTTCTTCATAGGCGCGGCGAATGCCTCCATCCAAATCGGCGTTCTCTCCTTCGGCGGTCCAGGTGATGAACGAGAGGTCCCCAGGACCCGAGTTCACAGAGAGAAACGCCACTCAGCCCCCCCCGCCGGTCGAGGTCACGGCGAACACGCAGACACCCGCGACCAGGGTCGGGGGAACTCCCCCCTTCCCGGCTGGCCGGCATCGCCTGTCGGCGCCCAGGAGAACGAAAGCGAGATCGAGAAATTCCGGCGATGACGGGGACTCGCGGCGTTTTTCCTGCACCACCGGTTCATGCTAGCCGATACTCATGCGATCTGCCAGAAACCAAAACGATTGTGCGAAATGGTCTCATCCGGAATGCTTCGCGGACCACAGTGCGGTTGAATTCCTCGTATTTGGAAGCCGATGTCTGGCGGATCACCCTGTGGCGAATAAGCAGCTCGGCGGCGTGCAGGCGCGGCGGAGCGAGTGAGATACGGGCCGACTCGGTAGACCCTTTCGGAGCGTTGTCCGAGTCATACCTCGTGCCGCAACACCTCGAAAACAGCCTTCGAGATCTGGATATCCTGGACGGCGACGCCGGTCAGATCGGCGACGGTGATCTGAGAGTCGTCGGTCCGCTGCAGCGTGCGATCGACGATGATTTTGCCGAGCTCGAGGATGTCGCCGTCCTCGATCATCCCCGCCTCGAGCGCGTGGAAGATCTCGCCGCGCACCCGGCACTGCTCGATGCTGTCGGCAACCACCAGGTCTGCCATGCGCAAGATCTCGGGATCGAGCTCGTTCTTCTCCCGGGTATCCGAGCCCATCGCGGTGATGTGGGTTCCCTCTCTGACCTGCTCGGCACGCAGCAGCGGGGTGCGGGACGGCGTCGCGGTGACGATGAGGTTGCAGGTGGCGGCGATCTCGTCAGAATGCAGGGTGGACTGAATCTCGAGTCCGAGGCCGCTCATGGCGTGGCAATAGGCTTCGAGCTCCTCCTCGCCGGTCCCCCAGACGATGACCTCCCGGCAGTCCACGATCGGCAGCAGCGCTTCGACCTGCATCTTGCCCTGGACACCGGCCCCGAAGACGCCGATGCGCTCGACCTTGGTCGGTGCCAGGTATTTCGCGACCACCGCGCCGGCGGCGGCCGTTCGCACATTGGTGAGGTGGCACTCGTCGAGGAGGATGCACTCGAGCTGCGCCGTCTTCTGGCTGAAGACCAGCATCAGGCCGTCCGCCGGTGGCAGCCCGAGCTTGACGTTGTCGTAAAAACCGGAGGCGACCTTGATGACGAAGTACTCGTCCCCTTTGATATAGCCGTACTTGATATGAACGTCGCCGGGCGGGTCCTCGAAGACCAGCTCCCCCACCGGCGGCACCACGACGTCGCCACTCGAGTAGGCGATGAAGCCCCGCTCGATGGCCGTCGTCACATCGACTCGCTGCAGCGCCTTCTCGATCTGCCGGCGGTTGAAGATCTCCGGCATGGCTCAAACCTCACGAGATCGGCGCGCGGCGCAGTCGATCAGCGCGACGCAGAAAACCGAGGAGAGGACATGACCGATGATCCGCTTGTGCACGTTGCGCATGCAATCCCTCCCGTGTCCCGGGCAAGAGTTTGACTCCGCTGGGATTTGAGGTTAGCAGAATAGCGCGTGCTAACCTGCAAGGGCTCGCGCGCATCGACAAGGTGCTTTCAGAGTTCGCGCACCAGAGGAGAGAACATGAGCGATCCCTCGACTGGAAACGGCATCTGTGCGGCGGCCTGCCGACGGATAAAAGCACTCTGGTTCCTGGCGCTTTTCTGTCTCGTCGCGCCCACCCTGACCGCGTTCGAGCTTGACCAAGCACGCAGCTTCCAGCTCGACAACGGCCTCACGCTGATCGTCCTCGAGGCGCCGGCGGCGCCCGTGGTCAGCGTGCAGATGCTCTACCGGGTCGGCGCCCGCAACGAAGAGGTCGGGCGCACCGGCCTCGCGCACTTTCTCGAGCACATGGCGTTTCGCGCCAGCGCGAACTTCCCCGACACCGAGCTGGTGAGCTCGATCTATGCGGTCGGCGGCGAGTGGCACGGCTACACCTGGCTCGATCAGACGACCTACTTCGAGACCCTGCCGGCTGACCAGCTGGATCTGGCGCTGCGGATCGAGGCCGACCGCATGGCGCGGCTGGTGATCCCGGCGGCGGAGGTGGAAGCCGAGCGCGGCGCCGTGCTGACCGAGATGCACGGCTATGAGAACGATCCGGCATCGGTGCTGTTGGATGCCGTCCTGGCCGTGTCCTTTCTCCAGCACCCCTACCGCAACAACTCCATAGGCTGGGAGAGCGATGTCGAAAGCATCAGCCACGATGACCTGGTGGAGTTCTACCGCCGTTCCTACTGCCCGGCCAACGCGGTTCTCGCGGTGGTCGGCCGGGTCGACGCCGAAAACGTCCTCGAGCGCGTGCGCGAGCTCTTCGGCGCCCAGCCGGGGGGCGCGAGGACGTTGCCGCCGCCGACCGTCGAACCGCCGCAAACCGGCGTGCGGCGCGTTGAACTGTGCGGGCCCGGCGACCGCAACCGCTTCGAGGTGGCCTACCGCGCGCCTTCGGTGAACGACCCCGACTATCCCGCCTTCCTGCTCCTGCAGCAGGTGCTGGCGGGCGGCCACGGCATCAACTTCGGGCAAAACGAGTTCGGTGATGCGGTGCGGCCGACGTCGCGCCTGGCCGGCATCACCGACGACCTGGTGACCTGGTACCCGCCGCAGGCCGCGCCCTATGTCTTCACCATGGCCGGCAGCATCGATGCCGCGGCCTCGACGACCCAGCTCGAAGTGCAGCTGCAAGGGGCAATCGACGCGCTGGCATCGCAACCGCCCGCCGACGAGGAGCTGGCAACGGCACGCCAGCAGCTCCTCGACGAGCTCGTGTACGACCTCGAGACTACCGAGGACGCGGCGCACCAGCTCGCCTACTTCGCGGGTCTCGACGCGCTCGACGTCCTTTTCGAGCTCCCGAATCGTCTCGCATCGGTCACACCGGCCGACATCTCGCGCGTGGCCGGCGCCTATCTCCGACCTTATCAGCGCACCATCGGGTGGTATCTCGCCGGTCCGGCCCCCGCTGCTCCGCCCGGCCCCGTCCCGGGGGTGGGTGCTGCTGCAGGCGGGCCACCGCCGGCTTTGGAGGTGGTCGCGCACGAGGTACCGGCGGCGCACCCCTTCGCACCCTCGGTACCGCGGATCGTGCGCCTCGCCGGTGGCGTGCCGGCGATCTTCCAACACGCATCGTTGTCTTCCGAGGCCTACGTCCGCGTTCTGGTGCCGAAGACCCGGCTCGAGTTCGCCGCCGCGGTGACGCCCGACAACCCTGTCTGGCGCCACACGTCACTCGACTTCAAGTTCCGCCCGTCAGAGCTTGAGGCGACCCTGGAGCAGGCGCGTGAGGCTCTGCTGACGGCGACACCGGCGGCGGCGATCT
>Ga0307423_1000716_pt1 | contig 22013 bp, 20 predicted proteins | sample SalMarWE160310MG_FD_202154 | JGI IMG/M metagenome (GOLD analysis project Ga0307423, IMG submission 202154) | Salt marsh sediment microbial communities from the Plum Island Ecosystem LTER, Massachusetts, United States - WE1603-10 | ecosystem: Environmental > Aquatic > Marine > Intertidal zone >...
TTTGATTTTATAGAATCTTGAATTTGGCTCGATTCTTGATGCTGTCATACGAGCCTGAAAACTGAGACCCCGGAACCTCTCACACTTCGCACGGCCAATCTTGAAATCCGCCGATAGTCCACTATTGATACTATTATCTTGCAATTTCAGGGCGTTGTGATAGTTGGAAGGTGTCCGCCTAATGATGTCTAAAGGTTTTAGAAGATATTTTGAAGAATAGGGTGAAATGATGAAAGGCGATTTTAAAAAAAAGCATTCATAGGCATCATTCATGGCGTTCTATGTTTACATAATCCAAAGTGAAAAAGACGGCAGTTATTACGTCGGCTCCACCCAGGATCTTGATGCGCGCTTACAGAGACATAACCAGGGGCGATCGAAATACACGAAGGCCAAACGTCCCTGGAAACTTGTATATAATGAACTGCTCTGAATCGTGATGAACTCGCAAAAAGTCGGAAAATCGACTTTTCCGTTATACCGGCCCCGCATCAAGTGCGGGATAAACTGCAACCGGTATCCAGTAAAATTAATAAGTTAAAATCCCTCTGGACCCCGGTTTTCACCGGGGTGACGACTTTTTGCGAGACCATCAATCGTGACTGTTGGTTTTGCCAGGGGACAGGGGCCCGAAACTCCAGCGCGTTATTTTTACAATGGCCCCGTCTCTTCCGTGGGGAGAGTTTCATAGGGCAGGGCAGAAAAAATGTTGACAAGCCGTTGATGGTCTGTTAGGCAAAGTCCAATTTGGAACGGGGGTTGCCGTCATGACGTTTCAGACCATCATCATCAGTTTCATCGGAATCATTATCGTGGTCGCTGTAGGGATTATCATATCCCTGCTACCGGCTGGAGGCTTGGTAATGGCTTAGGATGTTGAACATAGAGTTCCCCAAAATCCGTTACCAGGTTCGCTGGTAACGGATTTTTTTTGCTGTTTTTAGATGTTACTTTTTTCGGAGAAACGCGTTATGAAATCGATCCTGGTCTACGACACCACACTCAGGGATGGCTCGCAAGGAGAGAAGATCAATTTTTCCGCTGAAGACAAGCTCCGAATCGCCCACAAACTGGATGAGGTCGGCATCCACTATATCGAAGGCGGCTGGCCCGGTTCCAACCCGAAGGACGTGGCGTTTTTTGAACTCGCCAAAAAGAGTTCGTTCAAGAATGCCCGCCTTGCAGCCTTTGGCAGTACGAGGAGGCCGCACAGACGGGTCCAAGACGATGAAAACATTGCCGCGCTTCTCAAATCCGAAACACCGACCGTAACCATCTTCGGCAAAAGCTGGGATCTTCACGTTAAGCAGGTGATGGCCAACACACTCAAAGAAAACCTTGCTATGATTCACGATAGTGTGGCTTATCTCCGTGCACAGGGCCGGGAAGTCATTTACGATGCTGAACATTTTTTTGATGGTTACAAGGACAATCCAGGTTATGCCATGAAGACCCTTGAAGCCGCCGTGTCGGCCGGGGCGGCTGTGATCGTTCTGTGTGATACAAACGGGGGAACGCTTCCGTTCGAAATCGAAACGATTATGAAAGACGTATTTGGGGGCATTTCGGTCGGCGTCGGCATCCATACCCACAATGATTCCGGCCTTGCGGTAGCCAATACTCTCGTTGCTGTCCGAGCCGGTGCCGTGATGGTCCAGGGGACGATCAACGGTTACGGCGAGCGATGTGGAAACGCTGATCTGACGTGCATCATCCCTAATTTACAGCTCAAGATGGGCCGCCGGTGCATGGCCAAGCGAAATCTTTGCCGGCTGACCGAGGTCTCCCGCTACGTGAGTGAGGTTGCCAACATGACGCCGTATAACGGCCGCCCTTTTGTGGGGACCAGTGCCTTCGCACACAAGGGCGGGATTCACGTCAGTGCCATCATGAAGACACCAAAGGCTTACGAACACATGGAACCCGCGGCTGTCGGCAACGAGCGACGGGTCCTTATTTCTGATCTCTGCGGCAAGAGCAGCGTGGATTATAAGGCCAAGGAGATGGGCCTCGAGCTTGGAGGGAATGGATATGACAGTAAGAGGATTTCGACTGAGATAAAGCAGCTGGAGCATGAAGGATACCAGTTCGATGCGGCGGAAGGCTCTTTTGAACTTCTCGTGAAAAGGCTTACCGGCCAGTTCAATCCGTTATTCGCACTGGAATCGTTCCGGGTGGCTATTGAAAAGGAAAAGAATCTGCCCTGTCGGTCCTATGCCACCATTAAAATTTCTGTGGGAGAGCAAGAAGAGATCACGGCAGCGGAGGGGATCGGTCCGGTGAACGCTCTGGACAATGCTTTGAGAAAGGCTCTGAACAAATTCTTTCTCGTTGATCTGGAGACGGTGCATCTCGTGGATTACAAAGTGCGGGTCATTGAGGGGCGCGACGGAACGTCGGCCCGCGTCAAGGTTTTTATAGAATCCCGCGACCAAGAGCAGGTATGGAGCACCATCGGGGTTTCTACGGATATCATTGAGGCGAGCTGGGAGGCCCTGGAAGACAGTTTCCAGTACAAGCTTTCACACACATAGCTTGTGTCCATCCATAAATGGCCCTGTTTTCGATGAGCTGCGTTCTCCGCGAGTTTCTGTCTGCGGAGTACGACGTGTACGCCTCAACAGAAACTCTTGTGCGGCCTTGCTCATCGAAAAAATTGCTCATTTCTGGATTGGACACCCCGCAGTGCCAAGCAATCGAAGGACCAAAGATCGAAGAAGATTGCGGCGGTCCAAACACTAAAGCCGGAGGAGAACAATGAAAAGCGACACGGTTAAGTCTGGTATTGAGAGGGCTCCCCACCGTTCTCTATTTAAAGCCATGGGCTATACGGATGAAGAATTGCGCCGACCCCTCGTAGGTATTGCGAATTCGGCCAACGAGATCATCCCGGGACACGTGGAACTGGATCGAATTGTGAGCGCAGTCAAAGCGGGAGTCTATATGAAAGGGGGCACGCCGATTACCTTCGGTACGATCGGCGTCTGCGACGGGATTGCCATGAATCACATAGGCATGAAGTACTCACTCGCGAGCAGAGAGCTGATCGCAGACTCGATTGAGGTGATGGCCATTGCTCATGGTTTTGATGCCATGGTCATGGTGACGAACTGTGATAAGATTGTGCCGGGCATGCTCATGGCGGCCGCCCGACTGGACTTGCCCACGATCATGGTGAGCGGCGGACCCATGCTGGCCGGCAGCTGCAAAGGAAGAACGATTGACCTCGTGAGCGTGTTTGAAGCGGTGGGGGCCGTTCGTTCGGGGAAGATAACCCGGAAGGACCTGTTGGAGATAGAAGACAGTGCATGTCCCACCTGTGGCTCGTGTGCAGGGATGTTCACGGCCAATTCGATGAACTGTCTGACCGAGGCGATCGGGATGGGACTTCCGGGTAACGGGACCATCCCGGCGGTGATGGCGGCCCGCACACGGCTGGCCAAAGAGGCTGGAATGAAGATCATGACGCTCCTGAAAGAGCGCATAACCCCGAAAAAGATCATGACGGAAAAGGCGTTTGAAAACGCTATGGCGGTGGATATGGCCCTGGGATGCTCAACCAATACGGTTTTGCATTTGATGGCCATAGCGCGGGAGGCAGGCGTCAAGCTGGACCTTGACGCATTTAATCGCGCGAGTCAAAAGACGCCTCACCTGTGCAATCTGAGCCCGGCAGGGAAAGACCACATGGAGGATCTGGATCGTGCGGGGGGCGTAAGCGCTGTCATGAAAGAACTTTCTCGAAAGCGGCTCATTCACACGCAATGCGTGACCGCGACAGGGCGCACGGTCAAAGACAATATCAGGCACAGCACGATCCGAGACAAAAACGTCATCCGTTCCATCGAAAGTCCTTACCACGATCAAGGGGGGCTATCCGTGCTATTTGGCAACCTGGCCCCCGGGGGATGTGTTGTGAAGCAGTCTGCCGTCGTGGAAAGGATGCTCCGCCACGAGGGGCCGGCCCGCGTGTTCAACAGCGAAGAAGAAGCCACCCAGGCTATCATGAAGGGAAAAATAGAAAAAGGCGACGTGGTCGTCATCCGTTATGAGGGACCCAGGGGCGGACCGGGGATGCGCGAAATGCTCGTGCCCACCTCAGCGATTGCCGGGATGGGGCTTGACTCGGACGTCGCTCTAATTACAGACGGCAGGTTCTCGGGCGGAACACGGGGTGCGGCCATAGGACACGTTTCCCCCGAGGCCATGGCGGGCGGGCCGATAGCCGTTGTTGAGGATGGAGACAGGGTGGCCATCGACATTCGGAAGCGGCAGGTCACCCTGAAGGTTCCGGACAGGGAGATAAAGAAAAGGCTTTCCATGTGGAGGCCGCCTCGACCCAGGATAACCAGGGGGTACATGGCCCGATACGCGAGGGTGGTTTCTTCAGGAGGCGAGGGTGCCATTGTGGCATAAGGCCCAAGTCCGCCGACCAGGGAAATTAGCAGAACAAAGAGGAGGACCGACATTGAAAACACTCACTGGAGCCCAAATCATCATGGCCGTTTTGAAGGAGGAGGGCGTTGACACGATCTTCGGCTATCCGGGCGGCGTGGTCATCGACATTTTTGACGAACTGGCCCGCACCGACATCAAACACATCCTGGTGCGCCATGAGCAAGGGGCGGCCCACGCTGCGGACGGTTACGCCCGCGCAAAAGGAGGGGTCGGCGTGTGTCTCGTCACCTCCGGCCCTGGTGCGACCAACACCGTAAGCGGACTGGCCTCCGCTTACATGGATTCCATCCCCATCGTCGTCCTGACCGGCCAGGTGCCGACCAAGCTGATCGGAAACGATGCCTTTCAGGAAGTGGACATCGTAGGAATTACACGGCCCTGCACCAAGCATAACTACCTTGTGAAACGAACAGAGGATCTCGTACGGGTGCTGAAAGAGGCGTTTCATATTGCACGATCAGGGCGGCCAGGCCCGGTGTTGGTCGATCTTCCCAAAGACGTGACTCAAGGCAAGGCAAGATACGATCCTCTGCCGGAACCCCGCATGGCTTCGTACAATCCCACATACAAACCTCATGTCAGGCAGCTGCAGCGGGCCATTGATCTGATCAGGCAAGCCGAAAAGCCGGTTATATTCTCCGGCGGCGGCGTGATTCTCTCCGGGGCGACCAAGGAGCTGACCCTGTTTGCGAGGGCACTGAAGGCGCCTGTTACGGCCTCCCTCATGGGCCTTGGAAGTTTTCCCGGTACAGATCCTCAGTGGCTGGGTATGCTCGGTATGCATGGGACCTATCGAGCCAACATGGCCATTGGGGCGTGCGATCTGCTTATCGGGATTGGCGTTCGGTTTGACGACAGAGTGACGGGCAAGGTGGAGGCCTTTGCCCCTCACGCTAAGATTATCCATATTGATATCGACCCGACGTCCATTAGCAAGAATATTCCCGTGACGGTTCCCATCGTGGGTGATTGCAAAACGGCCCTCAGCCAACTGAATCGGCTGCTCAAGGAACAAAAAGTAAAATTCACCCAGAAGAACCGAAAACCCTGGTTCGAACAAATAGAAAAATGGAAGAAGACAAAGCCGTTGAGGTATGACCAGCAGGATACGATCAAGCCTCAGTATGTCGTTGAGAAACTGTACGAAATGACTAAGGGCAAAGCGATCATCACCACTGAAGTGGGACAAAACCAGATGTGGGCCGCCCAGTATTACCATTTTGAACGGCCCAATTGCTTTATCACGTCCGGTGGGCTCGGATGCATGGGCTTTGGTCTTCCGGCTGCGATCGGCGCACAGGTCGCTTGTCCGGATCGGCTGGTGGTGGACATTGCCGGCGACGGCAGCATTCAGATGAATATCCAGGAACTGGCCACGGCGGTGCAATACCGGTTGCCGGTCAAGGTGGTGATTCTGAATAACAGGTATCTGGGGATGGTCCGCCAGTGGCAGCAACTTTTTTATGAAAGGCGTTACGCCGCCACGGATATGCAATACGCCCCTGATTTCTCAAAGCTTGCCGAGGCGTATGGTGCCTTGGGCCTAAAAGCCACGAAGCCTGAAGAGGTGGTGCCGACGCTCAAGCAAGGCCTGGAAAGTCCCGGGCCTGCTATAATGGACTTTTGGGTGGACCGAGAAGAATGCGTGTACCCCATGGTCCCTGCCGGGGCTGCCCTGACCGAGATGCTGCTGGTATAAGCTGTTGGAGGTGAGAGATGAAAAAGCATACCATATCGTTGTTGGTGGACAATGAACCGGGGGTCCTGTCGCGGGTCGTAGGGTTGTTTAGCGGCCGCGGTTTCAATATCGAGAGCCTTTGCGTGGCCGAGACCTTGGATCCGTCCACTTCCCGCATCACCCTCGTCACGCTGGGAGACGACGCCATTGCTGAGCAAATCAAAAAGCAGCTCAACAAACTCATCAATGTGATCAAGCTGTATGACCTGACGGGTACCGAGTTTGTGAACCGGGAAATGGCCCTGATTAAAGTCAGGGCTCAATCCGAGCACAGGGCTGAAATCTTGCGCATTGTCGACATATTCAGGTGCAAGGTGGTTGATGTGGGCCCGGATCACTACACGATTGAGGTCACGGGCACGGCGGATAAACTGGCAGCGATCTTAGGGCTTCTCAAGCCCATGGGCGTCAAGGAGATTGCACGGACAGGGGCGATTGCTCTGAGCCGGGAAGGAAGACACAAAAAGTCTCAGGGCGGCGGCCCGAACAGTTAGACGAAAGCGGGTTTATTTGATCAATGAAAACCTGGTTCTTTGGGCCAGGTTCAAAACACGGGCTCTGCCGGTACCATGTTCACTGGGGTGTTGGAATCATGGAATATTGGAATAATGGGTTTAGCGGACCGGTGTCATTTTAATACGTGCACTCGTCAAGCTGGAAAGAACAAGATATGTCTCTGCGTCTTTTCCCTGTATTCCATTCTTCCATCATTCCGGTATTGCTTTTGACCAGGCTACACCCCTCCGGGGTGAACTCAAAGCCAGGTCCGTCCCCGCACGGCGGGATCTTCGACGGGCTTGGATTTTCTATGAAAAGGAGAGGAATCATGGCAAAGATTGATTTTGGAGGTGTGATCGAAGACGTCGTGACCTTGGAAGAATTTTCTTTGACAAAGGCCAAGGACGTCTTGGCTGGTGAAACGGTTGCCGTTCTGGGCTATGGGGTCCAGGGACCTGCGCAGGCACTGAATATGAAGGACAACGGCGTTCCCGTTATTGTGGGGCAGCGCGAGGGGGGTGAGCGATGGGAAAAGGCCGTCGAGGATGGCTTTGTGCCGGGAGAGACGCTGTTTTCGCTTGAAGAAGCGGCCGAGCGAGGGTCCATTGTCCAATATCTCGTATCGGACGCGGGCCAGACGGCCACGTGGCCACGAATTAAGGATTGCTTGAAAGAGGGGGACGCCCTCTATTTCTCGCACGGGTTCTCCATCGTTTATCGGGATCAAACCGGGGTCATTCCCCCCGACAATATAGACGTGATGCTTGTTGCTCCCAAGGGGTCCGGGAGAAGTGTGCGGGCAAATTTCCTGGACGGGAGCGGCATCAACGCAAGTTACGCGGTCTTTCAGGATTTTACGGGAAGGGCGGAAGAGAGGACCCTGGCTGTCGGCATCGCCATTGGGTCCGGCTATCTGTTTCCCACAACGTTTCAGAAGGAAGTCTATAGTGATCTTACGGGAGAGCGGGGCGTGCTTATGGGTTGTTTGGAGGGTGTTTTTGAAGCCCAATACAACGTGCTGCGCAAGAACGGCCACAGCCCCAGCGAAGCGTTTAACGAAACGGTGGAAGAGTTGACTCAGAGTCTAATCCGACTTGTAGCGGAAAAGGGAATGGACTGGATGTATGCCAATTGCAGCACAACAGCGCAGCGGGGGGCCCTCGATTGGAGACATCGATTCCGCGAGGCCGTCACACCGGTTTTCGCCGAGCTTTATAAGCGTGTTGTTTCCGGGGAGGAAACCCGCATCGTGCTGAAGGCTAACAGTGCTCCGGACTATAGCCAAAGACTGAAAAAAGAATTGAAGGAACTGAGAGACATGGAGATGTGGCGAGCCGGTGCGGCCGTTCGAGCTCTGAGGCCTGAAAATCGGTAAAGAGGATCACCGCGTTTTCTTTGACCTCAATGCGATTCGGTGTGAAGAAGATGCTTAAAGTCGCGGTCACCGGGGGGGCCGGTGCCGGCAAGACGCTGGTTTGCGAGTGCTTTAGACGGATCGGTGCCCACGTTATCAATTTGGATGAGTTGGCCCGCGAAGCGGTTCAACCCGGGTCGTTGGTGTTGAAGGCCATCGCGGACCACTTCGGGGAAGGGGTCCTGAGGTCAGACGGCTCTCTGAATCGAGGCAAGCTCAGGGCGATCATTACGAGGGATGCACAAGAACGCCGGTTCCTGGAGGGGCTCACCCATCCTGAGATATTCAGGCTCCTGGAGGAAAGGGTCTCGGCCGTCAGCGCTCACCAGGAAGATGCCGTTGTGATCGTCGAGGTGCCCTTGCTCATCGAACTTGGCATGCAAGACCAGTTTGATGTGGTCATCCTGGTGGAGGCGGGTCTCAATCTCCAGGAGCGTCGGTTGATGCTCAGAGACCGATCCTCTGAGCGGGATGCTCAGGCCCTCATCGGTATTCAGATGGCGGCGGAGAAAAAAAGGCCCTATGCGGACTTCATTGTGCAAAATCAGGGCCTGGCCAGCGAGACGGAGGCCGCGGTCCGGGACATCTATGAGAAAATAAGAAAAAGCACTTGAAAAGGGTTGACACCATCGGCCAGGTGTTGTAATATACTGAACATTGTAATATACTGATACTGAACAATTAAGGCCTGCCTGGAGATCATAGACGAAACACCCAAAAACTTCTGCATACAATAGAGCATAAGCTGAAAGACACTGCCACTTATCCCCAGTTTATTCATTAAGAGGAACCAGCCGGTTATCTAATAAGTGTGCTAATCTATTGTGGGCGTCACCTGTCGGGAGTCTGAGCCTGTTTGTCGGCTGTCCGGCATATCCGCGGTTTTAATGCTCCTATCATCGATTCAAGGGGAAGTCATTCAATGAATCTGTTAGAGTTAAAGGCCAAGAAAGTGGCCGAGCTGACCAAAATGTCTAAAGAGTTCAATATTGAAGGCGCCGCCGGAATGCGCAAGCAAGAACTGATTTTTGCTCTCCTGCAGGCCCAGACGGAAAAAAACGGCCTGATCTATGGAGAGGGCGTTCTTGAAATACTTCCTGACGGCTTTGGTTTTCTGAGAGCTCCGGACTATAGCTATTTGCCGGGTCCAGACGACATTTACGTCTCGCCGTCTCAGATCCGGCGCTTCAACCTTCGGACCGGAGACACAGTATCAGGGCAGATTCGGCCACCCAAGGACAGCGAACGCTATTTTGCACTGCTTAAGGTTGAGGCGGTCAACTTCGAGGATCCTGAGAAGGCACGAGACAAAATTCTCTTTGATAATCTGACGCCGCTCTATCCCGATAGAAGAATCGTCCTCGAAAGAGAGGCCGGCGAATATTCTTCAAGGATTATGGACCTGTTGACGCCCATTGGGTTCGGTCAGAGAGGCTTGATTGTCTCGGCGCCCAGAACAGGCAAGACGATGTTGCTTCAAAACATTGCCAATAGCATCAATGCCAATCACAAAGATATTGTGCTGATCGTTCTGCTCATTGACGAGCGACCTGAAGAAGTGACGGATATGGACCGTTCGGTGGATGCAGAGGTGATCAGTTCCACCTTTGACGAGCCGCCCCAGCGGCATGTCCAGGTGGCTGAAATGGTTCTTGAGAAGGCAAAACGCCTGGTTGAACATAAACGAGATGTGATCATTCTTCTGGATAGCATTACCCGCCTGGCCCGTGCCTACAATACGGTGGTGCCTCCGAGCGGCAAAATCCTCTCCGGCGGTGTGGATTCCAATGCACTGCATCGGCCGAAACGCTTCTTTGGTGCGGCCCGTAACATTGAGGAGGGGGGGAGCCTGACGATCATCGCGACGGCTTTAATTGACACCGGGAGTCGGATGGATGAAGTCATCTTTGAAGAGTTCAAAGGGACCGGTAACTTGGAGCTGCAGCTGGACCGAAAGCTGTCTGACAAACGTGTTTTCCCCGCCATCGATATCAATCGATCAGGGACGCGGAAAGAGGAACTCCTGCTTGCGCCGGAGGTATTGAATCGCGTCTGGATTCTGAGAAAACTCCTTGCCTCACTCAACCCGGTGGACAGTATGGAGTTTCTCCTTGAGAAAATGAAAGGAACTCGAGATAATAAAGATTTCCTGGAATCCATGAACAGCTAAGTCCATCGATTTATGAATTCGGAGACAAGTTTATTCCCTCAGGACGCACTGCTGGCTGCGACGAGCTGAACCGAGCCGAGGAGTATTTTCGGGGAAACCCCGTCCACTTGTCGAAGATTCCGTTTTAGGGGGGCGGGTTTAGCGTGCTACTCAGTGCGTGCTTTTTGAAAAGGCGGTTTAAAAGAATAATCACGAAAACACGAAAAATTGAAAGCACGAAAAAAACACAAAAATTTTCGTGTCTTCGTGATTTCGTGTCTTCGTAATAAATCCCTTTTGTCTTTAGTTTTGGGCTAAGCGCTCTTGATCACAAAGGGTACTTGCCTTATGATACCCCGTCCACTTGTCGAAGATTCCGTTTTAGCGGGGCGGCGGGCAGTTTCATTTGGTTTGAGAATTGAAGAACCCGGGAGGGCAGATATGAAAAAGGATATCCAGCCAGAGTTTTTTCAGACAACGATTCGTTGTGCCTGTGGCAACGAGGTGGAGGTCGGATCGACCAAGAAAGATATTCGGGTCGAGATTTGCTCCAAATGCCACCCTTTTTTTACGGGCAAACAGAAGCTTGTTGACACAGCAGGGCGTATAGAGCGTTTTCGCCGGAAGTATGCCAACTTTAAGCCCCAGAGTGAAGGCCCCGCAAAGGGGCAGGAGTAGTTCTGGCGCCCTATGGTCTTGAACGTGAGGGAGAACAAGATCCTTGTGGGCGGGCAAGCCGTGATCGAAGGCGTCATGATGAGGGCGCCCAAGTGGCTGGCCATTGCAGTGCGACGCCCCGATGGGGAGATCTTCATTAAGGAAGACCGATGGCGCTCATTGGCTGAGAGATGGCCCGTTTTGAGGTGGCCCTTTTTCAGGGGCAGTCTCGTGGTTTTGGAGGCCCTTGTTAATGGTATGCAGGCCCTCACATTTTCGGCCAATCAGGCGCTGGAGCAAGATGAAGAGCCACTGGGCAACCGGGCTCTGTTTTTCACGATTCTGCTGGGTCTTGGGGCGGGGATCCTGCTTTTTGTGATTCTGCCTCATGTGATCAGCGGGCTCGTCGGACGCCTTTTCAGTAAGCCTTTAGGGGTTGAAGATTTCCTTTTTCATCTGATTGATGGTGCGGCCAAGATAGCCATTTTTATTGGCTATATCTGGTTGATCTCTTTTTTCAAGGATATTCGGCGAATCTTTGAATACCACGGTGCGGAGCACAAGTCGGTCTACACGTACGAGGCCGGGGAGGCCCTGACCGTCGAGAATGCCAAAAGATATTCGACGCTTCATCCAAGATGCGGCACGGCCTTCATCCTGGTGGTGCTTTTTGTAAGTATCCTGTTTTTTTCCATCATTTTCCCCTTTGTTTCGCCTCTGGGTCACTTGACCGGCTTCCTGAAACAGACAATTGTCATTTTCATGAAGATATTCTTCATATTCCCTATTGCCGGATTAGCCTATGAGGTCATTAGATTCAGCAGCAAGAACATGGATCACGGCTTGGTCCGTCTGGCTGTTTTACCGGGTTTGTGGATGCAGAAACTGACAACGCGCGAGCCGAGAGACGACCAACTGGAAGTCGCGTTGTCAGCGCTCAAGCGAGCCTTGGAAGGAGAGGGCGCCGTTGTTAAAGAGATCGTCTGAAGCGATCGGCTTGACCGCGGCGTCGACGAAATGAATATGTTTGGTAAAATGGAAGGTCTGGAAGCGCGGTTTGCGCAGATCGAGAAGCTTCTCTCAGATCCGAACGTTATCAGGGATCAAGAGGCCTACCGGAAATATGCCAAAGAACACGCAGAGTTGGGAAGGGTCGTTTCGATCTTTCGTGAGTACAAACGGGTGGCTAAGGATATTGAAGAATCTAAGGAACTTCTAAAAGATGCGGATGAAGACATCAAGGCCCTGGCAAGGGAAGATCTGGGGCACTTGCGTGAGCGTTCCGCGCAGCTTCAGGACGATCTGAAGCGGCTCCTTGTCCCTAAAGACCCCAATGACGAAAAGAATACGGTATTAGAGATCAGGGCGGGCACAGGGGGCGAGGAAGCCGGGCTTTTTGCTGCAGATCTATTTCAGATGTACAGCAAGTATGCGGACGTTCTGGGGTGGAAGGTCGAAGTTTTGAGCAAACACGTCACGGGCGTTGGTGGCCTGAAGGAAATCATCGCCTTGATTCAGGGCAAAGGAGCGTACAGTCGACTGAAGTACGAAAGCGGCATCCACAGAGTTCAGCGCGTGCCTGTAACAGAGTCGCAGGGCCGAATTCACACGTCCGCAGTCACCGTGGCGGTTCTGCCGGAGGCAGAGGAAGTGGATGTTAAGCTTGAGCCCGATGAGATCCGGGTCGATGTGTTTCGGTCCACAGGTCCCGGAGGACAAAGCGTAAACACGACGGATTCGGCCGTTCGTCTTACCCACCTTCCAACCGGTCTGGTGGTCACGTGCCAGGACGAGAAGTCGCAGCACAAAAACAGAGCTAAGGCTCTGAAAGTGCTTCGTGCGCGTTTGTACGACAAGATGGTTTCCGAGCAGAATGAAAAAATTTCGGCGGATCGCAGGAGTCAGGTCGGAAGCGGTGATCGAAGCGAACGGATCAGGACTTATAATTTCCCTCAGAGCCGCGTAACCGATCACCGTATCGGACTGACGTCGCACCGCCTTGAAGATATCCTCCAGGGTAACATTGGTGAGATCATCGATGCTCTCATAGCCCACCATCAGGCTCTCGCCATTAAAAACACTGAGGCAGAATCCAGGAATGCTGCCTGAGACGTGGACCATTCTCAAACTTCTTAAGTGGACCACATCCTACTTTAAGTCCCATGATATTGAGCAGCCGCGGGTGGATGCGGAGGTGCTGTTAGCCGACACGCTTGGGCTTAGCAGAACGGACCTCTATGTTTTCTATGATCGCCCGCTCGAATCCCCGGAACTCGCCCGTTTCAGAAAACATATTGAAAGACGTCTGAAGAGGGAGCCGGTCGCCTACATCGTTGGCAGGAAGGAGTTCTGGTCGATGGCATTGAAGGTGACTCCGGATGTGCTCATACCAAGACCCGAAACGGAAACGCTGGTCGAGGCCGCCTTGAAGATCATACCCGAAGACCCGGCCCCAAAGCCTTGGCGGATCTGGGACCTCGGGACCGGGTCCGGGGCGATCATCCTTGCCTTGGCCTCTGAACGGCCGGGTCACCGCTTTTATGGGACCGATCGTTCAGAAAAGGCCTTGGCTGTGGCCCGAGATAACGCACGAATGCATCAACTCGACAAAGAGATCACCTGGTTGGTCGGAGACTGGTTTGATGTGAGTGTCCACCGGTTCAGCCCGGTCGAGGTCATTGTGTCGAATCCCCCCTATATCTCGAGTCAGGCGTTTGATGAGCTTCCGCCCGAAATTGCCGACTGCGAGCCTCGGGAGGCTCTTGAGGGGGGACCCGATGGGTTAAATGCCATCCGGCTGATTGTTCGCAATGCCCAGGATCACATGGTTTCCGAGGGACGGCTCCTTTTTGAAATCGGCTGCGGGCAGTGGCCTGCGGTGCAGGAATTGATTCGCAGCTCCGGCGACTACCGGCAATGGGGGGTTTTCAAAGACTACAGCGGCCATGATCGCGTCGCCTATGCGACGGCAATGGGGCAGGAGCGAGCGTCAAGGGGGGCTGACCCCGACGGCCCGTTGTCCGACTGACAGCGGGTGTCTGCCTGGCTGTCGGTGAGCGCCCTCTTTGAAGGATCGGGGACAAAAAACATGTTGCAAAGCGGAGTAACGCGTGTTAGCTAAAATGATTTTAATTGAGCAGGGAAATCTGCATCCTTTGAGACCTTTGAAAAACGTTCATTTTTGTTCAAGGTCAAGAAGGGCGAGGATTTTAACCGGAGCCCGACACCGAGATTGGGCAAAAAGGGGCGTTTTTCAAAGGTCTCCCTTTGAGCAGGGTCCGAGATAATCGGCTTTGCTAGGGACCACATTTTCCAATGAAAGCCAGGCCCTATGGGTCTGGATTTTTTACGAAATTCACACGTTCTCTGACCCTCCCTCGGGTGCTTTGATGGTGAAAACCGGTAGGAGTCGAGAGAGGGGATGACGAGAACGGAGGAATAACCTGAAGGAGAGGAGGGCAACATGTCGCACATTACCATGAAAGAGTTGTTAGAAGCAGGGGTTCACTTTGGTCATCAGACGAGGCGATGGAATCCTAAGATGAAGGCGTTCATCTTTGGTGCCCGCAACGGGATCTACATTATCGACCTGCAGCAGACGGTTAAGATGTTTAAGACGGCTTACGAGTTTGTGGTGGATACCGTGGTCGGCGGTGAATCCGTTCTTTTTGTCGGGACCAAGAAACAGGCCCGTGACTCCATTTACGAGGAAGCCAATCGGTGTGAGATGTTCTATGTACATAATCGCTGGTTGGGCGGCATGCTCACGAATTTTCAAACCATAAAGCAGGGCATTGAGCGGCTGAAGTATTTGACGGGCATTTTTGCTGACGGCAGTGTGAATCGTTTTCCCAAGAAAGAGCGGTTGAAGCTGGACAAAGAAAGGGCCAAGCTTGAGAATAACCTCGGCGGAATCCGGGACATGGCAAGACTGCCTGGCGTCGTGTTTGTTGTGGATCCTAAAAACGAAAACATTGCGGTTCGTGAAGCAAGACGCAGTGGCATCCCTATTGTGGCCATTGTGGACACGAATTGCAACCCTGACGACATAGACTATATTATTCCTGGAAATGATGACGCCATTAGGGCGATACGCCTCATCACATCCCGCATCGCTGATGCCTGTGTGGAAGGAAAGCGGCGTTTGGAAGAGAAAATGCAGGCCGAAGCGGACAAGGCGGACACAGATACGGCTGGTGTCGGGGAAGGTTATTCAGCTGGGATAGGCGAGAGGATCGCGGCGTCAGACGGCTCTGACGGACCCATTGTGGAAGTGATTTCAAAAGCAGGTTCAGCATCCGATCAATCTGAGGCGGATTTAGACGAAGCGGCAGGAGAGGAGTCGTAAATGGCAGAGATCAGCACCCATATGATTAAGGAGCTCAGGGCAAGGACCAACGCGGGCGTTATGGACTGCAAAGAGGCCCTGCAGGAGGCGGCGGGCGACATGGAAAAGGCCGTCGATTTTCTGCGAAAGAAAGGGTTGGCCACGGCCCTTAAGCGGGCCGGCCGGGAAACCTCTGAGGGCCTCATCCATGCATATATTCATACCGGTGGCAAAATTGGTGTCCTTCTAGAGGTAAATTGTGAGACTGATTTTGTGGCCAAGACCGTGGAGTTTCAATCTTTTGTCAAGGATGTTGCCATGCATATCGCGGCCTCGAGACCCCTTGGCATTGAAAGAAAGGATATCTCCGAGGACGTTGTTCAGCGGGAAAAAGAGATTTACGGGGCCCAGGCCAAGGAAACGGGGAAACCCGAAAAGATACTTGGGAAGATCGTCGAGGGCAAAATTGAGAAATTCTACAACGAGTCGTGTCTCCTTGAACAGCAGTATATCAAGAACCCGGACATCACCGTTCAAGATCTGATCCACGACATGGTGGCAAAGTCCGGCGAGAATATCTCTGTCCGGCGATTTATCCGCTATCAGTTGGGAGAAGAATAGACCCTAACATTGGGGTAGAGGTCAACGGTCCATGCCGACGCCAAAGTACAAGCGGGTCCTGGTAAAGCTCAGCGGCGAAGCCTTGGTGGGTGATCAGAGTTTTGGCATAAGCCCGGATATGATCAACTATGTGGCCGGTGAGGTCCGATCGGTCTATGATTTGGGTGTCCAGACCGCTTTGGTTATAGGGGGCGGCAATATCTTTCGCGGGGTAGCGGCCTCGTCCTTCGGGATGGACCGCACCTCAGCAGACCATATTGGCATGTTGGCTACGGTGATCAACAGTATCGCCCTTCAAGATGCTTTGGAAAAGCGAGGTGTTCAGACTCGGGTTCAGACCGCAATCGAGATGTGTGCCGTCGCTGAGCCGTACATCCTCAGGCGGGCTGTTCGGCATCTTGAAAAGGGACGGGTCGTCATCTTTGCTGCTGGAACCGGCAACCCGTATTTCACCACAGACACAGCTGCGGCATTGAGGGCCCAGGAAATTGCTGCCGATGTGCTTTTGAAGGCGACCAAGGTGGACGGTATCTACGATGCAGATCCTGTGGTTGATCCGGGTGCACAAAGAGTGGGCGATGTGACCTACCTTGAAATTCTGAAACGACAGCTGAAGGTGATGGATTCGACGGCTGTTTCCTTGGCCATGGATAACAATCTGCCGGTGATTGTCTTCAATCTGAGAGTAAAAGGGAACCTCAGACGGGTTGTTTGTGGGGAAAAGGTCGGGACTCGAATTAGGAAGGCTTCAGAAGATGATTGATTCGGTTTACGATGATGCGCGGGACAGAATGGCCAAGTCGGTTGACGCCCTGAAGCACGAATACAGAAGGATCCGCACGGGCAGAGCATCGGCTTCGCTTTTCGAAGGCATAAGAGTCAATTACTACGGAACATCCACCCCGTTGAATCAGATGGCTTCCCTTTCCATCCCAGAGAGCAGGCTTGTGGTCATACAGCCGTGGGATCAAACGGTCATCGGGGAAATCGAGAAGGAGATTTTGAAGTCAGAGCTGGGATTGACCCCCGTAAATGATGGGAAAATTATCCGTGTTCCTATCCCGCCGCTGACAGAGGAGCGACGAAGAGAGCTCGTTAAGCTGGTTAGGAAGGCCGCCGAGGAGTACAAGGTGTCGGTTCGAAATATCCGACGGGATACCAACGAGCTTCTCAAGAAGCTAAAAAAGGATGGTGAAATCTCAGAGGATGATTTTTTCAGGGCCCAAGACCGGGTGCAAACCATTACAAACGAATACATTAAGCTATTGGACCAGACCTGCCAGGAAAAAGAGAAAGAGATCCTTGAATTCTGACGATGCTTCCCTGAAACCTGACGCACTCCCCCATCATATTGCCATTATCATGGATGGCAACGGCCGCTGGGCCAAAAAGCGTTCCCTGAATCGCATCAGAGGCCACCGGGAAGGGGCCGAGTCGGTTCGGGACATCGTACGGGTTTCCCGCGAGATCGGCATAGAGGTGCTGACCCTCTACGCCTTTTCCACTGAAAACTGGCGTCGCCCTCAGCGAGAAGTGTCAGCTCTCATGAACCTGTTAAAAGCCTTCCTCAGATCGGAGCTGGCCGAGATGACGGAAAACGGCATTCGTCTGAATGTTATCGGCCAGATTGAAAGGTTTCCGGAGCACGTTCTGACGGTCCTCAAGGACGTCATCGCAACGACCCGGGCCAATCAGGGGATGATGCTCAATCTCGCTTTAAGCTATGGCGGGCGGGAAGAGATCGTTAGGGCGGCCCGAAACATTGCCACCGAGGTCAGAGCGGGTCGTCTGCGACCCGAGGAGATCACGGAACCCCTTTTTTCAGATTACCTCTACACCAAAGGCATGCCGGAGCCTGATCTGTTGATTCGAACCAGCGGTGAGATGCGGGTCAGCAACTTCTTATTGTGGCAGATTGCCTATGCTGAGATTTGCATCACACGCACGCTTTGGCCCGATTTTAGACGGGCGGAATTCATCCGGATTTTGGAAGATTACCAGGGGCGTGAGCGTCGGTTCGGGGCGACGGGAGATCAGATCAATAAGGGACGACAGAGGCGTTTGTGAGATGACGTCTGCACACGCAAAGCGATGGGTCACGGCATTGGTGGCTATCCCCGTGCTGGTTTTGTTGGTTGGAATAGGGGGCCCCATCGCGTTTTCTTTGCTCGTAGCCGCAGCCGCAACAGCGGGCCTGCTGGAATACTATCGTTTATTGCTGTCCCGGGAGACGGGGGCTGTCAAACTGGCTGGCATAGCGGTTGGCCTGGCTCTGCTGGCATCATTTTTCACCGGAGAGTTGCGGATTATCCCAGTCCTGCTGGTGGTGACGTTTCTGGGCTCGGCCATGCTTTGTCTGGCCAAGTTCAATCCCCAGACCTCTGTGGCAGAAATGCTTTTCAAGCCCATCTCGGGGCTCATCTATGTTCCCTTCATGTTGGGGCATTTGATCCTGATCCGTGACTGGGATCAGGGGGTGACTTGGACGTTTTTCGTTTTGGCGGTCGTATTCGCGGGGGATACGGCCGCCTTTTACGTGGGGACTTCTGTGGGCCGGCACAAGCTGGCGCCTCGGGTCAGTCCCGGCAAAACGGTCGAAGGGGCGATAGGCGGACTGACAGCCAACCTCCTGGTGGGTGCACTCTTCAAAGGATGTTGCTTTCCAGAGTTCGGCTGGGGTGAATGGGGAGCGCTGGTTGTCCTTATCGGGGCTTTGGGACAGACGGGGGATCTTTTCGAATCCATGTTGAAGCGTTCGGTCCAAGCCAAGGATTCAGGGACGATCATGCCTGGACATGGAGGGCTCCTCGATAGAATCGATGCCCTTCTTTTTGCAGCACCGGGGCTGTACTACTACAAGACTTATCTTATGTGACGTGGTAGAAGGTGGGCAACGTTCAAAACTGTGGGCACTGTGTATTTATCAATAAACGTCGGGATGGAGACAATCGCTTCTCTTCGGCATCCAATGCCTTTCAGTAGCTGTGCTATTGGTGTAGATGGAAATGGCTGTATGCCTGCGTTCAGCGATCCTCCTCATCCCTTTAAATGCCTGCTAAAGGAATTTGCCTCAAGTTTTGATGGATTCGTAAAAAGTCGGAAAATCGACTTTTCCGTCATACCGGCCCCGCATCAAGGGCGGGATAAACTCTAGCCGGTATCCAGTATTTTCAACATGTTATAGACTTCGGTTTTCACCGGAGTGACGAACGCTGGATTTTTTACGGCTTCATCAAGTTTTTAACGTTACCAAAAGGGTGGTTCAGAGTGGTTGTCACCGGTCTGAAGAGATCGTGAGGGTTGGTCAGGGTTCGCCCCCCGGAGCGATCGTTGAGCCGCAGGATGACAAGGCACCGAAGGGGACAATGAAGCGTCTTTCGATCTTAGGATCTACGGGTTCGGTCGGCAGAAACGTCCTGCGTGTAGTGGACCAGTTTCCGGAACGATTCTCAGTTGCGGTCCTGGCTGGGGCTCGAAACCTGGAGCTGTTGGCTGAACAGGCTCAGCACTTCAAGCCCGAAGTTGTCGTGGTCCGGGATGAAGACGGAGCCGGCCGGTTCAAATCGATGGCAAGGGGCGCCGATGGCGTGGCGGTCTTGCACGGTGTGGAGGGATACAAGGCGGCTGCAGCGCTGCCCTCAGCTGACCTCGTCGTTTCGGCTATGGTTGGCTCAGCGGGGCTTGAGCCAACAATGGCTGCCATTGAAGCCGGCAAGCCTGTCGCCTTGGCCAATAAAGAGAGCCTGGTTATGGCCGGTGAGCTGGTTATGGGAGCCGCCCGCAAACACGGGGTTTCCATTCTTCCCATAGACAGTGAGCACAGCGCCATTTTTCAATGCCTGGCCGGGCAGCGCAGAGAGGATCTCAGGCGAATCATTCTGACGGCTTCAGGGGGACCCTTTCTGCATACATCTTCGGGCGATCTTGATGGAATGACGCCTGAGATGGCGCTGCGTCATCCCACATGGAAGATGGGGCCGAAGATCTCCATCGACTCGGCCACACTCATGAACAAAGGCCTTGAAGTCATTGAAGCCAGGTGGCTCTTTGATGCGTCGTGTCAATCAATACGGGTTTTGATCCATCCCGAGAGTGTCATTCACTCAATGGTTATGTACCGGGACGGGTCCGTGATAGCCCAGCTCGGGCAGCCTGATATGAGGATACCGATTGCGTTCGCCCTGTCCTATCCCGAACGGCTTCCGCTCCCACTGCCTCCAGTGGATTTCGTGGAGATAGGATCGCTCACATTTCGAGAACCCGACTTGGGAAGGTTTCCTTGCCTCAGGCTGGCTTTTGAGGCCTGCGAGGTCGGAAGGACGATGCCTGCTGTCATGAGCGCGGCGAATGAAGTGGCTGTGGCCGCTTTCTTGGATCACCGCATCGGGTTCAAGCATATAGAGAGAGTGGCTCAAGAGGTGATGAATAAACACGAACCCGTCGAAATCTCGGCGATGTCCGACATCCTCGCTGTCGCAGCATGGGCCCGCCGAATGGCTGAGGAAGCCTTATGAGTACAATCATATCATTTCTGGTTGTCTTAGGTGTCCTTATCTTTGTTCACGAGCTGGGCCACTTTCTCCTCGCCAAGTTGACGGGTGTGGGGGTGGAGAAATTCTCCCTCGGATTTGGCCCGAAGATTGTGAGCAAGAAGATAGGCATGACCGAGTATATGATCTCGGCGATCCCCCTTGGAGGATATGTAAAAATGGTGGGAGAATCGCTGGACGCTGAGATAGACGACACCCTCCTTCCCTTGTCTTTTTCCCACAAAGGCATCATAAAGCGCAGTTTAATTGTCCTGGCCGGTCCCGGGTTCAATCTGCTGCTATCGGTTGTCATTTTCTTCATGTTCTTTCAGATTTCCGGTATGCCGATTATGGAACCGGAGGTCGGTGAAGTTCAAGAAGGGATGCCGGCGTATGAAGGGGGCATTCGCTCCGGGGACCGCATTGTCTCCGTCGACGGCCATGCCGTAAATCGATGGGAAGAAATGGCCGCCGCTATCAAGAAAAGCCAGGGCGGTGCCTTGCGGATTGAAATCGTGCGAGACGAACAGGGCAGATTTCTCAACGTGACCCCAAAACTCATTTCTTCGCGGAACCTTTTCGGAGAGGAAACTCAGCAATATGTGATCGGGATAACCGCGTCAGGGGCGTTTTCCACAAAGCGACTCAACCCGTTTCAATGTGCCGTTCAGGGGGTTTCCCAGACATGGCAAATTGCCAAGCTCACGGTCACGGCTGTTGTGAAAATCGTTAGTGGCGCCATCTCGGCCAAGACTCTGGGGGGGCCGATCATGATTGCCCAGTTGGTAGGTCAGCAGGCTAAGGCCGGCATCATGAATCTGATTTTTTTCATTGCCCTGTTGAGTGTCAATCTGGCTATTATCAATCTGCTTCCGATCCCGGTTCTCGATGGGGGACATCTGCTGTTCTTTTTGATCGAAGCGGTAAGCCGCCGTCCAATCAATGTGAAGACAAGAGAAATGGCTCAGCAGGTTGGCATTTTTGTCCTGGTTGTGCTGATGATTTTTGTCTTTTATAATGACATAGCGCGGGTCTTCTTCGACTAGGAGGCTGTCGGAAAACGCCCATCTGCGGCGTTATCCTCGTCCTTCGTCACTGCGGCGTACCGGTCAGTACGCCTCATTCCTTAGGATCTCGGATGCTTTGCATCTGTACGTTTTCCATCAGCCTCCGACAACTTGGCTTGATTTTTGTCAAGTATTTCCGTTACAGGATACTATGGTGATTCTCAAAAATATGTTCCGATTGGTGCGAGCTTCCGGGTGGCGAGTGGATTCACTGAACGTAGGCCTACAGCCATTTTTTGCAGCAGGATTTGCAGACCACCTTCAGGCATTGGAGGCCGAAGTGAAGAGAATGTGCTCGCCGCCTGATATAATTGCGCTTCAGATTCAGGAACTTCTGTATAACGGAACGTTATTCTGAGAATCAGTATAAGCGCTTTTGAACAGCCTTCATGAAGAAGATGCATGCGCACCTCCGGGACGAAACAGCTAAAGGCTGAATGATGAATCTTGATCTTATCAGGGCCATCGACAAGTGGGTCGGCATTCCCGCGTGCTTCATGCTTTCCCTGGCCCACAGGATGGCTATCCGGCTGATGGCTTGGCGGTCCACCGGTC